>Ga0316226_1004371_pt1 | contig 11326 bp, 7 predicted proteins | sample TBH18017metaG_FD_206009 | JGI IMG/M metagenome (GOLD analysis project Ga0316226, IMG submission 206009) | Freshwater microbial communities from Trout Bog Lake, Wisconsin, USA - TBH18017 | ecosystem: Environmental > Aquatic > Freshwater > Lake > Hypolimnion/Profundal zone | place: USA: Wisconsin... | reverse complement strand
GCCCGACGTGATGGCGATGCGCTCGCCTTCGGTCGCGCCGAGCGTCACCGCTTTCGCCGTCACCGTGTCGCCCGCTTCGTCGTGCTGCACGACGTAAACGAAAGCGCCGTCCGGCCCGCGTTCGATGGCGGAGGTCGGCAGCACGGTCGCGTCGTGCAACGTGTCCACGAGCAGCCGCACGTTGACAAACTGGTTCGGGAACAGGCTTTCGTCATCGTTGGCGAATTCCGCCCGCAACTTGATGGTGCCGGTGGCGGTGTCGATCTGGTTGTCGATCGTGGCGAGGGTGCCCGAGGCGAGTTTCTGGCTCTGCGAGCGGTCGAACGCCTCGACCGGGAGCTTCGCGCCGGCCCGCAGGCGGGCGGCGATTTGCATGATGTCGTCCTCCGGCAGCGTGAAGATGACCGTGATGGGCTTGATCTGGGCCAGCACACAGATGCCGTTCGAGTCGCCGGGCGTGACGTAGTTGCCCGCGTCGACGAGCCGCAGGCCGATGCGGCCGTCGGAAGGCGCCTTGATGCGACAGTATTCGAGGTTGAGCTTCACCGTGTCGATGGCGGCCTGGTCGGCTTGCACGAGGCCCTCGTACTGCGTCACCTGGGCGCGGGTCGTGTCCACCTGCTGCCCGGCGACCGAATCCTCCTTCGCCAGCGTCTCATAGCGCGCGAGGTCGAGCTGCGCCACCTTGAGCTGCGCCTGCGCCTGGCGGAGCTGGCCCTGGGCCTGCTCCAGCGCGTTTTCGTAGGGCCGCGGGTCGATCACGGCAAGCAGGTCGCCGGCATGAACCTCCTGGCCTTCCGTGAATGCGACCTGCATGAGCTGGCCGCTGATCTGCGTGCGCACCGTGACATCGTGGAGCGGCGTCACCGTGCCGAGCGCGTTGAGGTAAAGATTAAGCTCGCCCTTCTCCGCGGCGCGCACTCCGACCGGCAACGGGGCGTTCGGGCCGCCGAAGCCGCCGCGACCGCCACCGCGCGAACCCTGCCCGGGCGCCCCGCCGCCCGGAACGTCGCGGTGGTTGGTCCACCAGATGGCGCCGAGCGCGACGACCAAGATCGCCGCGATCCAGTAAACCGCGGCGTGCGAGCGGCGGCGCGGCGCCAACGGCGACACCGGTGCAGCCGCCGGGCCCTGGCGCAACGAGGGTGCAGCCTTTTTTTCGGTGGGAAGTTCGTTCATTGAAGTTAGCCGGACGCGGCAAGGATGGAAAGGTGACAAAGTTCCCGTGCCCGACGCAAGCGAGAGTCCGCCCAGCACAGACTCGGCGCGCGCGCCATTGTTCAATCGAAACACTCAAGGCTCGGCCGGTTGCAGAGTTCACACCCGCGGCCTCAACCCCGCCCACCCGCAGGCCGGAAGGGCGCCCGACATCCCGGCCCGGCCGGTCAGGAGCAGCCTGCCACGCGCCTGCCGGCCATCAACGACCGGGCCGCATTCGGCCCATCTCCTCCACCGCTGGCCAGCGCCGGCACCGTTCCGGCCGCATGGCCGGTGTGTCCCGCAGACAAATCTCAGCCCTAATGCCGCAGGACCGACGAGGCTACGCGGTGAGCGGCTTCAATCCGAGCGCCACGGCAGCGACCGATTGATTTTCGTCGCAGGTATAGATTTCCGCGAAGCCATGGTGCATCGCGGTGACAAGATGGAGGCAGTCGGCCGTGCGCAGCCACGCGTTGTCCGGCAAGGTGGTGTAGGTCTTGGCTGCAGCTTCGATGATGGAGGTGTCGAGAGGGAGCCAGGTCCAATAGCCTCCGATGTCATCGTTCGTGAATTGGCGCACGGCCGTCAGGAACTTGTCCCGGGGCCATTTCCTCTCGCGCAGTTGTCGATGGAATAAGCTCATCAGTTCAGCCCGGGCGAGTTCCGAGAGGCATACTTGGTCCTCGGCCTCGAGCCGGGCGCGCATTGCCGCAGATTCCTTTTCCGGAACATACAGTTTCGCGATCGCCGACGTGTCGCAGAAGATCATGGCTCAGTGGCTTCCACGGTCTTCATCCAGAGCAGCCTGGATATCATGGCCCGGTGTTTCGGCCATCATCGCCTCGTATTCCGGCAGAATCGTCCGCTTGCGTCTGACCGGACGGAGCTGGGAGCGGTTAGTGATGACCGCCACCTCCTGGCCGCGATCCGTTACCGGGATAGGGCGCCGTGAGGCCCCGGCCTGGCGAACCAACGGACCCGTGTCGTCGTGAAGTTGTTTGATCGTGAAAATGGTGGTCGAGGGCATGGTGTAATAGAGACACCGGGTGCGCTGAGGGTCAAGTGTCACAGTGCCACGAAGCGAATGAGTTTTCGTCGGCCCGAAATGCGGCGGGCGTTACAATGGGCGCTAAGTGGCATGGCCGCTTGATTCGCCCTGAGGGACGACCCCGTCAGCGCTCAATCGCGTTGGGCTGGCGCGAAAAACCGTGCCCGCCGCGCGCACTGCTGCGCCGGGCACGGGAGTGGATCCTTCCCGGCCAGAGCTACTGCTTGAAGCTTCGGATCAGGCTGACGAGCGCCTTCGCCTCGTCGGCGCTGAGCTTGTCGGCGTAGCCCTTCATCTTCTGTTTGCCGTCGATGGTCACGCCTTCGAGCGTGGCTTTGAGCATCGCTTCGTCCGTCAGGGCCGCCTGGACCTTCGCGTCCGAGTAGTCCTTCAGCTTGAGCCGCTGGCCCATCTTGGTTTCCGCCTTGCCGGCGGCACCGTGGCACGAGGCGCAATGCTCGTCCCAGTTGGCCTTGGCTTCCGCGGCCATCGCCATCGGCAGGCCGACGGCGAAAATTGCGACGCCTAAGAATAACGTGCGCTTCATTTTCATGGAGTTTGACGCCGACCCTACCAGCGCGGGCGGGATTTGGCTGCGCAGATTTTGGCCGAATCTTCCCCCTCGCCTCACGGCGGCTTGCGCCCGCCACCCTCGGGGCGGCGGGCGAAGGACCGCGGTCGGCTTGATCCGCAATTAAGATTGTCCGTATTTCCAACGGCCTTACGGAACCTCGTACACCTCGACAATCGCGAGGCCGCCGCCGCCGTCGGCCCCGCTGGCCTTCGCCGTGTAGCCGCCGGAGGCCAGCGTGATCAGCAGCATCGCGTCCTTGCTCGCCGGGTTCGCAATGGCGAACGCCCCAACGCGGTTGGCCGCCGCGGAGATTTGCGGATCGCCGCCCCAGTCGTTGTTCGCCGCGATGGCGACCGAGTTGCTGTTGTAAAGCGTGAGCTGCGGATCGACCAGCGTGCCGTTGGTGACGCCGATCCCCGCCAGCCCCGGCCCGATGGCCCGGATCAGCACCGTGCGCGCCGTGGAGCCGCCGACCGTGAAGCCCAGCGTGAGCGAGCCGCCCACGTTGATTTGCTTGAGCGCCGACACGTTGATGAGCCGCGGCGTGGACGCGTTGTAGGTGCCGGCGGGCGTGGCATCGTAAATCTCCGCGAGGGCCGTGCCCACCGAGCCGTTGACGCCGCTGACCTGCACGGTGTAGCCGCCGGGCGCGAGCGCCGGCTGGAAGACCGCCGCGTCCTTCGACGCCGCACCGGTGAACGCAAACGCCCCGACGCTGGCCATCGCGGTGGTGAGCGCGGCGACGGCCGTGGGGTCGCTGCCCCAGTTGTCGTTCGTGACGATGGCGACCGAGCTGCTGTTGAACAGCGTGAGCTGCGGATCAGGAATCGTGCCGGCCACGCCGAGCGCGCCGAGCGACGGACCGTCGGCGCGCACGAGGATGGGTTTGGTGCCGCTGGTGCCGGCTCCGCCGACCACCGTGGCGACCGTGAAGTTCGTCACCGCGGCCGAGATGTCGGTCAGCACCGACAGATTGATCAGCCGGCCGACGTCCGGGGTGGCGACGACGTTGAGCGCGGCGGGCGCACTCGTGACCGGGCTGCCAACACCGTTCGACACGACGACGGAGTAGTTGCCCGCCACCGCCGCGTTGTTGCCGGTCAGGCTGGTGAGCACCAGGGTTGCACTCGTCGCGCCGGCAATCGGCGAGCCGTTGCGCTGCCATTGATAACTGGGCGCCGGCGCCCCGGACGCGGCCACGTTAAAGACCACCGTGCTTCCGGCCGGGACGGTCTGCGCCGCCGGCTGCGACGCAATGGTCGGCCCGGCTGCCGCCGTTACCGTCAGGGTGGCGGGATTGCTGTTCACGATCCCGCCGGCGTTGATGATCCTCACGGTATAATTGCCGGCGTCAGCCGCGGTCAGATTCTTGATCGTGAGACCAAAGCCCGTGGTGCTCGGCGCGTATTTGGTGCCGTCGACATTGAGCAACTGGCCGTTGAAAAACCAGTCGCTGGAGAGGTTGCCGAACTGGCTGCTGCCGCCCACCGTCACGCCGAGATTGATGGTGGCGGAGCCGCCCAGCACCGCCGTCTGGTTCTGCGGCTGGCTGCCGATGACCGGCGGCGGCGTGGAGGTGCCCGGCGCCTGGGCGGCAACAACGAAATTCAACGCCTTGCTGAAGAGCGCCACGACCCCGGCCCCGGGCACGGTGGTGGCGCTGAAGGTCAATGCGGTGTCGAAACTGACCGAGCCTTGGTAAGCCCGGCCGCTGGTCAGGGTGCCGGCGGGAATCGTGATCGACGTGAGCGGCGTCGATTGCACCGCGATCCCAAACGGATTGGCCACGCTGATGACTTCGCTGTTGAGCTGGACGTTGTCGGTCATGCCTTGGATTTGAATCTGCATGTGGCCGCCCAGTCCGCTGGTCGCGAAACCCGTGAACGTGTTAACGGTGATGGTGGTGGACTGGGTCGGGTCGACCACCAGCACGCCGCCGCTATTCCAGGAACCGTTGGTGAGCTGCGGAGCAACCGCGGGATAGGTGTCCGGGGTGAGATTGAAGGAGAGCGCGGGAATTCCCGGGCCACTCATGCCGTAGGTGCCATCCGGATAGGCGGCATCCAGCGCCGCCTTGGAGCTGAAAAAATAACCTACGCGGTAGTTCTGATTGCCCGAGGAGTAGGGCAGCACCTGCGTGCCACCCGTCGGCAGCGTCATCGTGGCGCCGACCACGGCCTCGGCCGAGAATTCGAATGGCACCGAGGGGTCGGCGACCGCACCGGCGCTGCTGGTCTGGGTGAAGATTTGCGATTTTTCGACGAGATAGAATCCCTGCCCGCGGGCAGGGTAAACCACCACGCCGAAGAGGCTAATGAGCCCAGCCCAAACCCAACCACCCTTTCGTAATTTTAGTTTCATGGGTAGAATTGCGAAACCGTTTCTGTGCCGGATCCGGTCAGTGGGTGGGGATCAGTTTTTCACTAAGGCATCGCGGACGCGTTGGCAACAGATGTCTCAGCCGACACCCACCGGCCGGCGCCGGGGTTTCGGCTGGGACCGGGGCGGACTCGACCAGGGCGAAAGCGGCGCGCCATCGCGCACCGGGTTTCCGGCGGCCCCGAGCAAACCGGGCCGCTGGTTTCGCCGTTGCACCCGCGCCGCACCCGGAAATGATTCCGCCATGCGGCGATTCGGCTCAGTGATTGGCTTGCGCGAGGACAAGTGGGAGGAATACCGGACGCTGCACGCGGCGGTCTGGCCCGGCGTCCTCGAGATGATCCGGCGCTGCCACCTGCGCAACTACTCGATCTTTGTCCGGCGGATGCCCGACGGCCAGCGCTACCTGTTCAGCTATTTCGAATACGACGGTCCGGACTGGGCGGCCGACCTGGCGCGGATGGCGGCGGACCCGCTGACGCAGGAGTGGTGGCAGCTCTGCAAACCGTGCCAGCGGCCCCTGGCGGATCGCGCCGACGGCGAATGGTGGGCGGGCATGGACGAGGTTTTTCACTGCGACTAAGCGATGCTTTTCCTGATCACCGGCCGACGCTGCCGCGTTCGGCCCCCGTGAAGCCGACTGATCTTTCTCCGTCATCATGCCGCCACCGCTCGCGTCCGGTCTTTCACTCCGTTGCTTCTGCCTCCCGAAGCTGTTCCGCGGACTTGCCCTCGCCGCCGCCGTGGGTTTCACCGCTCCGCTCCTCGCGCAGCCGGGCAACGAACTCGAGGCGAATTTCCTCCGGCCGCCCGCGTCGGCCCGGCCGCAGGCCTACTGGCTCTGGATGAACGGTCACGTGAGCCGCGACGGCATCACGCGGGATCTCGAGGCGATGCAGCGCGCGGGGCTCGGCGGCGTGTTCATCTTCGACGGCGGCACCTATCTGCCCGAAGGCCCGGTCAAATATCTCTCCCCGGAGTGGCGCGAACTGATGACCCACGCCGTGAAGGAAGGCGCCCGGCTCGGCCTCGAAATCGGCATGCACAACGGCCCCGGCTGGTCGAGCAGCGGCGGCCCGTGGATCACGCCCGAACGCTCGATGCAGGAACTGGTCTGGACCGAGACGACCGTCGGCGGACCGCAACGGGCGAAGCTCGCGCTGCCGCAGCCGCAGGCCAACCTCGGGTATTATCGCGACGCCCTCGTGCTCGCGTTTCCCGCGCTGCGCGGAGAAGAAACCCCCTACGAGGACGAGGTGCTCCGGGTCACCACCAGCACGGGCATGCCGGTCGCGAAGACGGTGCTCAGTGCTGGAAGCCTCGCGACCGGCGTCGCCGTGAGCCCGCCGGATTACCTGCAGTTCGAGTTCGCCGCGCCGTTCACGGCGCACGCCATCACCGTCAATTCGACCGCGGGGGGCCGGTTTCCAACGGTGACGCTGGAGGCGTCCACGGATGGCGTGACCTACACGCGCGTGTGCACCGTCGCCAACCCGGGCCGTTACGGCATCCAGGCGCCGGGCGCAAAGAGTTTCCCGGCGGTGCGCGCGCGGTTTTTCCGCGTCGTGCCCGGCGGTCCGGCCGATCTCGCCCAGATCGTACTGCACCGCGCGGCGCGCATCGAGGATTGGGTTTTCAAGGCCAACTTCTCCTATCATGTCGGCCGCCAGGTCGAACTCCCTGCCGTCGATCCGCACGACGCCGCGATCGATCCGGCGAAGGTGCTCGACCTCACGGCGCAGCTCGCGCCCGACGGCACCCTCGCGTGGGACGTGCCGCCCGGAGCCTGGACCATTCTGCGGATCGGCTCGACCACCACCGGGCACCTGAACGTCTCCGCGTCGGCCGCGGGCCGCGGGCTCGAATGCGACAAGTTCAATCGCGCCGCCACCGACTTCCACTTCGACCACGTCATCGGCCAGGTGCTGGCCGACGCGGGCCCGCTCGCCGGCCGGAGTTTCGGCGCGGTGGAAATCGACAGTTACGAGGCGGGCATGCAGAACTGGACCGCCGCGCTGCCGGAGGAGTTTCGCCGCCGCGCCGGCTACGACCTGCGGCCGTTCCTGGCGGCGATGGCGGGCGGCCGGATCGTCGGCGATGCCGCGAGGTCGGAGCGGTTCCTCTTCGACCTGCGCCGGGTCGAGGCGGATCTCATGGCCGAGGATTACTACGGGCGGATGGGCGAACTCTGCCGGCAGCACGGCCTGAAATTCTACGTCGAGGGCTACGGCCAGGGCGTGTTCGACGAATTGCAGGTCAGCGGCGGGCCCGATTTTCCGATGACGGAATTCTGGGAGCGCACGCCGTGGACGCCGAATCGCACCGTGAAAATGGTCGCCTCGGCCGCGCACGTCTACGGCAAGCCGGTCATCGCGTCCGAGGCGTTCACCGGTGAGGAACAGACCGCGCGCTGGCTGGAGTATCCGTATTCCTTGAAAGCGCTTGGCGACGAGATGTTCGCCCTCGGGCTGAACCAGATGGTGTTCCACCGCTATGCGCACCAGCCGCATCCCGACGCCGTGCCCGGCATGACGATGGGTCCGTGGGGCTTTCATTTCGATCGCACCAACACGTGGTTCGACGCCAGCGCCGGCTGGGTCAGCTACCTGACGCGCAGCCAGTATCTGCTGCGCCAGGGCGCCTACGTCGCCGACGTCCTGTATTTTGTCGGCGAGCGCCCGCCGGACGTCGCGCAGTTCGCGATGCCGGTCCTGCCGGCCGGCTACAACTATGACCTCGTGAACGCCGAGGTGCTGCTCCGGGGCGCCCGCGTCCGGGACGGTTGCATCGTGCTGCCCGGCGGCGGCAGCTACCGGCTCCTCCTGCTCCCGGCCGATCTGCACGGCATGACGCCCGAACTCCTGCGCAAGCTGCGCGACCTCGTGCGCGACGGCGCGACGGTGCTCGGACCGAAGCCACAATACTCGCTGACCCTGCGCGGCTATCCCGCGAGCGATACGGAGGTCCGCCAGCTCGCCGACGCGATGTGGGGCGCGCCTTCCTTCGGCCGGGGCCGCGTGCTCGCCGGCCAGTCCGTGGCCGATGCGCTGCGCGCGACCAACACGCCACCGGATTTTGAATACGCCAGTCGCGCCCCCGACGCCGCGTTGTCGTGGCTGCACCGGAGGCTGCCCGGCGCCGACCTCTATTTTGTCGCCAACCGCCAGCGGCGCCCCGAGGACGTCGTGGGCACGTTCCGGGTCGCGGGCCGGCAACCCGAGCTCTGGCAGGCGGAGACGGGCGCGATGACGCTCGCCCCCATCTTCGCCCCGGAGGGCGATCGCACGCGCGTGCCGCTGCAGCTGGGACCCGCCGAATCGGTGTTCGTCGTCTTTCGCACGCCGAGCGCGCGGCCGCCGGTGTCGGCCCTCACCCGCAACGGCGTCGCCGTGATTGACGCGACGCCGCCGACCGCGGCGCCGCCAGTGAAGGTCGCCAACACGTTCACGATGGCCGTGTGGGCGAAGCCCGACACCGATCTGCGGCTGATGCCGCACGAGTCGACCGCGGGCTGGATCGACGAGACCGGAAAATTCTACGTCATTCCCGCCGACGAGGGCGACGCGCGGTTCGGCGCCGGCCACGTCTGCGCCGGCCTCGCCGTCGGGCGCAACGGCGCCTACGTGCTCGAGCGCTCCAGCACGAGCGCGCCGGCGGTGCTGGTCGCGAATCTGCCGGTGGCCGGCTGGACGCATTTCGCCGTCGTCTATCGCAACGGCCGACCCAGCCTCTACGTGAACGGGAAACTCGCGCGCGAAGGCCCCGCTTCCGGCCGCACCGTCCATCCGGGCATCGGCGCACCGCCGCCCTCGCCGGGCACGGTGTTTCACTTCACGGCCCTCGATGCGCTCGTCCACGCCTCGGGCCTGCCGTCGCCGCCGTCGCAGGGCATCGCGTTCTATTTCGAGGGCAACCAGACGCCGCCCGAGCTGTTCGACCGCGCGCTTTCCGATGACGCCATTGCCGCATTGGCGGCGCGCGGCGTGCCGGCGCCCGCGGACCCCGTGGACGCCGAGTTGTCGCAACACGCCGACGGAACGACGGAGGCCCTGGTCTGGCACTCGGGCACGTATGCTCTCGGACGCGGCGCCGCCGTCGCGGTCGCGGTCGCACCGCCGGTCGCGCTCAGCGGGCCGTGGCAGGTGGCTTTCCAGCCCGGTCGGGGTGCGCCGGCGTCGATCGAACTCCCCAAACTTCTCTCGCTCCGCCGCCACGCCAACCCCGGCGTGAAGTATTTCGCCGGCACGGCGACTTACGCCCGCGAGCTGGATGTTCCCGCGGCGTTTTTCGGCAGCGCCCAGCGCGTGGTCCTCGACCTCGGGCGCGTCGAGGTGGTGGCCGAGGTGCGGGTGAACGGCCGGGGCTGCGGCACGCTCTGGAAGGAACCCTACCGGCTCGATGTGACCGACGCGGTTCATCCCGGCCCGAACCGGCTGGAAGTGCTGGTCACCAATCTCTGGCCCAACCGGCTGATCGGCGACGAACAGCTGCCGGCCGAGAACGACTACGCCACCGGTGGCGAGCACGGCATCCTGCGCCTGCCGGAGTGGTATCAGCGCGGCGAACCGAAACCCGCCGGCGGTCGCGTCACTTTTGCGACCTGGAAATTCTACTCGAAGGACGAGCCGCTGCTCGACTCCGGGCTCCTCGGCCCCGTGCGGCTCCTGAACCCCGTGCGGCGCGTGTTCCCCCTGGGCGCCCGGTGATTTCGAATCATGCCGGGAGGGAGCCCGGCATTTTCCGAGGCCGCGCCGCACGGCCTGCCCACGCGCGTTGCGCGTTGCGCCTTGAAGTTAGGTCATCACCCCATATCATCTTCGGGTGCCAAGCGGCACACTGATCCAGTGCGGAGAAGAACCTCTGCGCGATGATTCTTGAATTCCCTGCCATGAAAATCCCGGCGTTGTTCACGTTCGCTGTTGGCCTCGTGTGTTCCGTCTCCGCGCAGACTCCGGGGGCAACTTACACCATTGAACAACTGGACCAATTGGTCGGGCCGATTGCCCTTTATCCCGATCCCTTGGTCGCCGTGATTCTGCCGGCGGCAACCGTGCCCGCCGATATCACGCTGGCCGCGGGCTATCTCGCAGCCAACGGCGATTCGGCTGGAATCGACTCCCAGCCGTGGGATCCCAGCGTGAAAGCCTTGGCGCGCTACCCGAGCGTCGTGAAGTGGATGAACGATAATCTCGCTTGGACGCAGGCCTTGGGCGCGGCCTTTGCCCAGCAGCCGGCCGATGTCATGAAGTCCGTCCAGCAACTCCGGGTCCAGGCCCGAGCCGCCGGGACGCTGGTGGATACGCCACAGCAGCGCGTTGATCTGGAGGGGGACGACATCCGGATCGTGCCCGCCCAGCCGGATACAATTTACGTGCCGGAATACGATTCCTCCCTCGTCTATGAGACCCCGGACGAATACGCGGGACCGCTGGTCACTTTCAGCGTGGGGTTTCCGGTGGGAGCCTGGCTCGGCTACGAATGCGATTGGGACGATTTTGGCATCTGGGTTGGCCCTTGGACTCCGGGTTGGGCCTACCGCCGCGAATGGCGACGGCCGGGCGCGGGTGGAAACTCCTGGCATGCCTGGCGACCGGATCCGCATCGGGGCGGCGAGGTGGTGCGCAATGCTTATCGGCCGGGTACCCGGCTGCCAAGTCCCGGCGCGATCGCAGGCTACCATCCGCCGGCTCGCCGGTCTGGCCCGGCGCCGCACCCGGTCGTTTCCCACGCACCCGCCCCCGCGCGTCCGGACTATCGCGGTCGGGCGATCGAGGCGCCCCGCCCGTCCAGCCCGGCTCCGTCAAGCAACCTCTTCGGCGGCTACAACCGGGGCACCCAGACGCGTGATTTCAGCAGTCGTGGACAGGCGAGCCGAGCCGCTCCCGTCCGGTCTTTTTCTGCGCCGCCGCCCCCACGCGCCGAGGCTCCGGCCCGCGCCGCCCCTCCGGCGTCTGCGGACAAACGCGACCGGCATTGAATGTCCTTCACGAACCCATCGCTACCATGACGCCTGTTCTGCAGATGATTCGCTCCGCCTTCTGGTTGACTGCGGCCCTCGTTCTGGTCGCGGCCCAGGCCGCGACGCCAACTCCGGCTGACCCGACCGTTCCCGCGGGATCCCCCCG
>Ga0316226_1004370_pt1 | contig 11331 bp, 7 predicted proteins | sample TBH18017metaG_FD_206009 | JGI IMG/M metagenome (GOLD analysis project Ga0316226, IMG submission 206009) | Freshwater microbial communities from Trout Bog Lake, Wisconsin, USA - TBH18017 | ecosystem: Environmental > Aquatic > Freshwater > Lake > Hypolimnion/Profundal zone | place: USA: Wisconsin... | reverse complement strand
GTCCGGGGAATCCGGGACGTTGATTTCCTGGCGGTGGAGATCAATGGGGGGCGAGTGGCGCCGGTCCAGTTTGAGGTCCGGTTCGCGCAGGTCCATGGTCAGTTGGTATTTTCCGCCGGGCACGTCGTCAACGCGAAAGGAGCCGTCGGGAGAGAAGCGCAAAACGAAGCGGCGCTTGGAGAACCAATAGCCGCGGCCGGCGGGGCTGGAATAATAGGCGCGCAATTGGCGGGCGACGCGGTCGTGTTCCTCCGCGTAGCGGTTGAAGGCCGCATCCTTGTCCTGCTGGTTTTTGGCGGCGCGCATGGCGGCGTGATAATGCCGCTGGACGGCCTGGAAATTCGGGCAATCCGGAGGTTCCGGTGCCAAAGAATCCATCCAAAAGAGTTGGTCCTGCCACGCGATGGGCTTGTGGTAATTCTTCAAGACGACGCGGCCCACGACGGGACGGCCGCGGCCGCCGAGCGTGACCGCGCGGGTTTCGCCGGCTTTGAGAGTCAAATTGGTGATTTGGGTGATGGGCAGCGTGTCCGCCCCGGCCCGGCCCGTCTTTGCGGCGTGGAAAATCTTCACGTCCACCGGCGGCACGCGGGGAAAGACAAACCGCCCGAGGCCGTCCGTCGTAGTCTTGACTGAGATCGAGTAAGGAGGCATGGGCCGCGGATAATCGGCGTACGGGGCAAACGCGTCCGCCAGGCGGACGGTTTCATTGGAACCCGGCAGCGCGCCAATCATCAACGCGCCTTCCACCCGCGCCCAGGGCTGCAGCCGGATTTCGCCGGGAGAATTGAAATTCTCCAGCTTGACCTCGGCAAAGCCCGCGTCGTCCGCCACGAGGAGGGCGAAGGCATCGAGGTCCGGCGCGAAGGAGAAGCGGCCCGCGCGGTCGGTGACCGCGGAGCGGGTTCTGGAGGACTTGGACGCTGGGGAGAGTTTTGGGCCTTCCAGGAAAACCAGGTCTTTCAAACGCGAGAAGTAAACCGGGCATCCGGCGGCGGGGCGGCCATCGGGAGTCAAGACTACGCCTGAGGGGCCGGCGCCCTTTTTGAGGAGGAAGTTCAAATGGGCTTCCATGCCTGCAATGGGGCCGGAGGACTGGGGCAAATAACCCTCGGCCTCGATCAACACGGCTGGCGGCAGTTTTTCCCTGGCCGCCGAGACGGCGAACTCGCCCTGGGTGAAGAGGGCGCGGCTTTTTTCCTCCCAATCGAAGCTCGCAAGGTCCCGGTTCTGGGCGCCGGTAGTCACATAAAAATCCGGCAACGGAAGGCCGGTGTCGGCGTCGGCCACCCGCCCGATGACTTTGACCTGAACGGGTTTGGCCTTGTTGCCGGAAGAATCAAAGAGCTGCATGGACACCGATGGGTCGCGGGCCTGGGCGACGCCGGGGAGGACAAGGCGGGCGGATAAACCGGCCAGGAGGATCAAAGTCGTTGGGCGCATCGGCAGCCTCAGATTGGAACTCATAACAAACAACGGCGATAAGATTGGCGCATCGGGGCTGGTTGGCAATGTCCAAATGGATTGAGAGGATGGGGATTTTCGTGGAATGGCGGCGCGCAACGGCTTGCGTTTCGGGCGCGGGTGCCTGATAGTTGACCCAGTGAAGCTTTCGGTAACAGAATTGACAGATCAACTCATCGCCTCTTACGCGCTTGTCGGAGGCATCAATCATCTGGACGGGAAGAATCTTCCGTCCAAGACGGCCATAGCGTCCATCACGCGCGACCTGCTGCGGCTGCTGTTTCCCGGGTATTTCGACGAGAAGTCCATTCATTCCTCGCAGTTGAAGGTGGAGACGGCGGACTTGATGGATGCCGTGCTGGGGCGGCTTGAGGAGGAGATATACAAGAGCCTGGAGTACGTGGGGCCTGCAAGGAAGAAGGGCGGGGGGAACTCCAGCAGGGAGGCCCATGATCTGACGCTGGATTTTTTGAGCAATCTGCCGCGCATCCGCGATCTGCTGCAAACGGATGTCGAAGCCGCCTATCAAGGCGATCCGGCGGCGTTGAGCAAGGAAGAGGTGATTGTCGCGTATCCGTTCATGGAAGCGATCGCGGTGCAACGGCTGGCGCATGAGTTGTATTTGCAAAAGGTTCCCTTGATTCCGCGCATCATGACGGAGTGGGCGCACAGCCGGACGGGGATAGACTTGCATCCCGGTGCGGAGATCGGCTCGCATTTTTTCATTGACCACGGGACTGGGGCGGTCATTGGGGAGACGGCCAAGATAGGCCGGCACGTGAAACTATACCAGGGCGTGGGGCTGGTGGCGCGTTCGCTGTCGGGGGGGCAGTCGCTCAAGGGGCAAAAGCGGCATCCGACGCTGGAGGATGACGTGACGATCTACGCGAACGCGACGATCGTGGGAGGGGAGACGGTGGTGGGAGCGGGCAGCACGATCGGGGCGAGCGTGTTTTTGACGCAAAGCGTGCCTCCGCATTCTTTGGTGACTTACGAAAAGATGGACATAAAAGTGACAAGGAAACAGGACAGGGACAAAACCGACTTTCGGATTTAAGAGGAAGGTTTCCGCCTCCGTCCAAGCTTTCCAAGACTGATGCACACAGTCCGAATATGCCGCCGCTGCAACGCGCCGATACCGGCGGAAACGCCAGACTCGGCGTGTCCCGAATGCGGATGCCATGTTGGCGCCGATCCGTTCGCGGATCCCGTGGAGGAGCCGCAGTCGGCGCCGACTCCGGCTGAACTGGCGCCTTTTTTTCCCGGCCTGGAGATCATCGAGGTGGCCGGTTACGGCGGGATGGGGACGATTTACAAGGCGCGGCAGCCGCAATTGGACCGGGTTGTGGCGTTGAAGATACTTTCGCTGGAATTGGGGAAAGACCCGGCTTTTGCGCAGCGTTTCTCCAGTGAAGCCCAAGCGCTGGCCAAGCTCAACCATTCCAACATCGTGAGCATTTTTGATTTTGGGCGGGCGGGCGGTCATTATTACTTCCTGATGGAGTACGTGGACGGGATGACGCTGCGAATGCTGATGCAGCAGAAGGCGATCCAGACGGAGGAAGCGCAGCGGATCGTGATCGAAATCTGCCACGCGCTGCAATACGCCCACGAAGAGGGGATCGTGCATCAGGACATCAAGCCGTCGAACATATTGCTTGACAAAAAGGGGCGCGTGAAGATCGCGGACTTCGGGCTTGCCCATCTGGCCGGGCAGAACGCGAAGGACGCGGGCGGACGGAGCCAGCCGGCGATGGTCCTGGGGACGCCGCCTTACATGGCACCCGAACAATTGGAGAAGCCGTGGAAGGCGGACCGCCGGACCGACCTGTACGCCCTGGGGGTGGTGCTGTGCGAGATGCTCACGGGGAGGCTGCCGCCGGGGGAGTCTGAACCGCCGCGGCAGATGGCCGGGGTGGACCCGCGCCTGGAGGAAATCGTCACGCGGGCGCTGGCCAGGCAGCCGCGGCGGCGTTACCAGAGCGCGAACGAATTCCGGGCCGCGGTCGAGGAGGCCACGGGCCATTTTCACAATCTGCCGGGGGACATGCCGCAGGGGGCGGGACGGAGAAAATGGAAATGGCTGCCGCGCTTCGCGCTGGCGGCGGGCGCCATCTGGCTGGTGACCGTCACGTACATCCTGTTGAAGGATCACTGGTCGGTGCAGAAATCCATCCTGATCCCGTCAGGCGCGCTGGAAGCGATAGCGATTGATCCAGAAGGGGGCGGTCTGGGCGGCCGCATGGCGGCGGATTTGAAACTGGACAAGACGCAGGCTCAGAACGTCAACAGGATTGTCAGGCGGTATCAGCGGGAATTCAGGACATTGGAGCTGCAACACACGGAGCGTTCCAAGAACGCCGCCGGTCACATTGTCGTGACCATCCAGCCGTTTCCGGGAGAAATGGATGAGTTGATGGAGCAAATGTGGACGGATTTGTCGCAAGTGATAAGCGCGGGACGGGTGGCCGCGGCCAGGACCCTGCGATTTGAAAGACTTTTTCCACACACCGGAAAGAAGCCGGTTACCATAGAAATCTGGCAGGATGAGAACGGGGATTTTCACTATGTGGAAAATCAGGAGTCATCGGGCAACAACGGCGGGGGGGCGGGACTGCCGGCTTCGAGCCGCCGCGGTTTGCATTCGGGGGACAAATCAGAAACCAACCGTTAAATCACAATGCCCGCGGGAACCGCCATCGAACACCTTTACGTTCACGTGCCGTTTTGCGCCAGGAAATGCGTTTACTGCGCCTTCTACTCGGAGGTTGGCGGGGGCGAACTGATCCAGCGCTACGTGGAAGCCGTGGTCCGGGAGATGGAACTGGTGGCTGGGGATTTGGAGCCGAAGACGATTTTTTTCGGCGGCGGCACGCCATCGCTGCTGAACCTTCGCCAGTGGGAGCGCATTTTGGAAACCATCCAGCGGCTGGGCTGGCAGGGGGCCGGGGAATGGACCGTCGAGTGCAATCCCGCCACCGTCTCGCTGGACAAGGCCAGATTGCTGCGAGCCGGAGGAGTCAATAGAATTTCAATGGGGGCGCAGTCCTTCGATGAAGCGTTGCTGGAGCGGCTTGGCCGCGTGCACAGCCGCCAGATGATCTTCAAGTCGTTCGATATTTTGCGCGCGGCCGGATTCGACAACTTGAACGTGGATTTGATGTTCGCCATTCCCGGCCAAACGATGGTTTCATGGCGACAGACGCTGGCGGAGGCCGCGGCGCTCGGCAGCGAGCACCTTTCCTGTTATGAAGTGATTTACGAGGAGGACACGCCCCTGTTTGAGCAACGGCGGGCCGGGACGGCGCGGGAGGACGAGGACTTGGCGTGCGAGATGTATGAGCAGCTTTTGCTGGCGGCGGCGGACGCCGGGTATCAGCAGTATGAAGTGTCCAATTTTGCGCGGCATACGGGAGCGGCAGCCTCGTCCGGGGAGCCTGACCGGGCTTGCCGCCACAATGTCAATTGCTGGCGGGGCGGCTCGTTTCACGGGCTTGTCCCCAGCGCGGCCGGGTACGTGGGCGGTGTTCGCACCCGGAACTGCTCCGATACGACAAGGTATTGCGAGCAACTGGAGCGGGGGCGGCGCGCCATCGAATTTTCGGAGCAACTGCCGCCGCTGGCGCGAGCGGGGGAGATCGCCGCTTTTGGATTGCGGATGACGTCGGGCTGGGCGCTGGATCAATTTGAGAGCCGGACGGGGTTTGATTTGCGGCGGGAGTGGGGGCGGGAGATCGAGCGCATGATCGCGCTGGGCCACGGGGAATTGAGCGGGGGAAGGTTTCGATTGACAGCAAAGGGGCTGCGATTCGCCGATTGGGCCGGGGCGGAGTTTTTAAGAAGTTAATCTTTTAACCGCCGCCATTGCCATTTCAAGCGCCGGACCGTTCCAGAATCCAGTTTAAAACCTTCCGCCATGCGCAGGCCCTCGACCCAAAACAAGGCGCCCTGATCGGTGACCGCGACGATGCGCCGGTGCCGCTGCGCGCGCGGCACTTTCATATCGGTGAACAAATCCTGCAATTTCCGCGGCGACTTCATCCCAATGGGCTGGAAACGATCGCCCGGCTGCCAATGGCGCAGCCAAACCCGGCCGCCAACCTTGTCGGCGTCAAAGTGCTCGACGTTGGGCTTGCGGGCAAACCCGGTTCCCGTCGTCCGGGTGATTTTCCAGGCCAGGGCCAGGCCGCCAAATTCAAACCGTCCTTTGGCGTTGGCCAGCGCCATCTCAACTTGGGCGGGATCAAACACCGGGGCCATGAACTTCGAGGCGTTGAGGCGTCCGGCGGCATCCCGAGACACATACAGGTCCGGGCCGATGGCCAGAGGATGGCCGGGGGTCAGGCGCAAATGTTCCACCAAGTCAAAATCCGGCGACGGCTTCATGGGCAGCAACTGCAAATAAATGACCTGCCTTTGCACCGCCGGGGGCAGGCGGTCAAATTTGTCCCGCCGTTTTGCCGCAAGCCATTTTTCCGCCAGCGCGGCGGTCACTTCGGCTTCCGCGCCCGCCAGTTCCATCAGACGCAGCACCCGTTCGGACAGGCGGGGCTGGTAATGCCTTCGCAGCAACGGCAGCAATTCGTGGCGGACTTTGTTCCGGTCAATATCCATGGACGCGTTGGTGGCGTCCTCTGAAAAAGGCACGTTGCCGGCCAGAGCCGCCTCGCGCAACGCGGCCTTGGTTTGATCCAAAAGCGGACGGACCAGCGCGACCGAGGGATCGCCGGGGGAGGGGTTGCTCCATCGCATGCCCGCCAGGCCCCGCCCGCCGGTCCCGCGCAATAATCTGAGAAAGAATAATTCCACCTGGTCATCGGCGTGATGCGCGAGCGCAATGGCGGGGATGCGGAGTTTTCGCGCCGTGCGGGCCAGAAAGTCGTGGCGCAATTTTCGTCCGGCCATTTCCAGCGAAATTCCGTCCGCGCGCGCGCGGGCCGCGACGTCGGCCCGCCCCGTGACCGCCCGGAGGCGGAGGCGGCGGGCCGTCTTGAGGACCAGCCGCTGATCCGCGCCAGCCGCTGATCCGCGCAACTGGTGATTGAAATGGGCGACTGTCAATTTCCAGCGATGGGGGGCGGCCAGTTGGCTCAGGACGCGCAGAAGCACCATGGAATCCAACCCGCCGGAGACGGCGACGAGGATTTTTTGGCCGTCGCGAAAGAGCATTCGGGAGGCGATGCACTTTTCGATCTGGCGGACCCAGGGGCTTAGAAGCGGGGTCCGGCTGTTTGTTTCGGGGAACCAGTCCATAGCCGGCGAATCATGGCCCAGATTTTTGCGCGAAAAAGAATGAGGTGTTTTTCCCAGCCGCGATAAACCACCGGTTTCATTTCCCGGACTTTCCGGGCGGCGGTCTCGACGGCCTTGCGGCAACAGAGGGCCGCCGTTTCGAAGTCGTATTCCAATTCGGGGCGGTTTTTCAGCAAATCCATCAGCAGATGAAAGGCCCTGGGATCGGCGGCGTTGACCTGGGTGGCGGCAACGAAGCACTGGGCCGCCTCGCGGTACTGGCCCTGTCCGGCCAGGGAGAGGCCGAGGTTTTTGTAGGCGTTGGGCCGGTTGGGGTCCGACTCCATGGCACGGCGGCAGTAAGGCTCCGCTTCGGCGAAGCGGTTCAAGACGTTGAGGGAAAAGCCGAGGTTGTTATTGATGAAATACCAGGTCCAGGTGTGCATCGGTTCCAGCGAGAGCGCCTGTTTGTAATACCCGGCTGCCGCCGCGTATCGGCCCTCCTGCTCCATCGTCTGGCCCATGAACAGAATGCACCTGGCCTTTTCCTCCGGGTCCCGCAGGAGCAGCGACAATTCCTGGAAGCGGGCGAGGGCGGGGTCGTTCCGTTTGATTTGCTTGTAAAAAAGAGCGAGTTGCCAAAGCGCCTGGACCGGATTGTTCTCCGACTCCCGCAATTTTCCGAGGAGGAGGTTTTCCAATTCGCGCGACGACACTTCCACCAGCGGCCCGACTGGGGGCCGCGGAAGTTCAAAACGGAAATTCAGCGGTTTTTCCATGTTCCAAAGTGCTTGAAAATTTTGCGCCGCGGGCGTTGCAATGCAAGTGAATTTCCGACAGTGAATTTCCGCGCGGCGGTCGCTTGCGTTTTGGCCTTTAGCCCCGGCCTTCGAGCCGCTAAACTTTTTCCCGCCTTGATGATGTCCATGTTGAAATCCGGAACATGCGCGGTTTTGCTGCTGTGCCTTTCGATGCCCGCCGCCGATGCGCGGCATGGCGAAGGGGACGCGGATTTGCCGCCAGATTGGGTCCGCTCTCATTACAGCAAGCGCGAATATCGCGTTCCCATGCGCGACGGCGTCAAGCTGTTTACCACGGTCTATTCGCCCAGGGACCACGCGCGGCGGCATCCGATTCTCCTGATGCGAACACCCTACTCGGTGGCGCCGTATGGCGGCACGAACTATCCCGAATCCCTTGATCCGCCGGGGCCGTTCGCGCGGGAGGGTTTCATTTTCGCGTATCAAGACGTTCGCGGCCGTTATCTTTCGGAGGGGGAATTTACGGATATTCCTCCGAGCGACACGCATCCGGGCGGGCCAAAGGAGACCGACCCCGGCACCGATGCTTATGACACCGTGGACTGGCTGGTGAAAAACACGCCGGACAACAACGGGCGCGTTGGAATGTGGGGCGTATCTTATCCGGGCTATTACGCGGCCTGGGGGCTGATCCACTCCCACCCGGCGCTCAAGGCGGTTTCGCCGCAAGCGCCCATGGGCGACGTGGGGAACGGGGACGACGTTTATCATAACGGGGCGTTTTTTCTGGCGGCCAATTTTGGTTTTTACCAATGGTTCTGGCCGCGCGGGCCGAAGCCCGAAGCGCGCGGGACGAACCAGGATTTCAAGTTCGGAACGGCGGACGCCTACGATTTTTATTTGCGGATGGGGCCTCTGTCCAACGCCGAAAGCCTCTATTTCAAGCATCGGAACGCGTACTGGAGCGACATGCTTGAGCATCCGAATTACGATGCGTTCTGGGCTTCGCGCGCGTTGGGACCGGCCATGCGCGACCTCACGGCCCCGGTGTTGCTGGTCGGCGGATGGTTCGACGCCGAGGACCTCGGCGGCACGCTCAAATTGTTCCGTGCCATTGAGGCGGGGGGCAACGCGCCCGCACTGACTCTGGTCATGGGGCCGTGGTCGCACGGAGGATGGTCGCCGGAGGAGGGGGATTCCTTGGGCAACTTGAGCTTCGGGTCCATGACGGGGGAGTATTTCTGCGAGAAGATCGAATTTCCGTTTTTCAAGGAGGCGCTCCAAGGCAGGGGCCATGCGAAACTCCCCAAGGCGTGGATGTTTGAGACGGGCAAAAACGAGTGGCGCAAATTCAACGCCTGGCCTCCGAAAAACGCCGTCCGCCGCTCGCTCTATCTCGATGCCGGCGGAAAACTTTCCTTCTCCCCTCCTTCCGGCGCGTCCGGGGAGTTCGATGAATACATCAGCGACCCGGCCAAACCGGTTCCGGTGACATCCGAGATTGGCGGGGGAATGCCTGGGGATTACATGACCCGCGATCAGCGTTTCGCCTCCCGCCGCACGGATGTGCTGACTTACCAGACCGAACCGCTGAAACATGATGTGACCCTCGCAGGCCCCGTGACGCCCGTGTTGCGGGTTTCGACTTCAGGCAGCGATTCGGATTTTATCGTGAAACTGATTGACGTGTATCCGAACGATTTTCCCGACCCCGATCCGAATCCGCACGACGTTCACCTTGGGGGCTACGAGCAGATGGTGCGCGGGGAGCCGTTCCGGGGCAAGTTTCGACGGAGCCTGGCGCGGCCGGAGCCGTTCATTCCCGGCGAGCCGTCGAGGATTGAATTCGAGATGCCGGACGTGCTGCACGATTTTCGGGCGGGCCATCGGATCATGGTGCAAATCCAGAGCAGTTGGTTTCCGCTGGTGGATCGGAACCCGCAGCGATTCGAGGACATCCCATCAGCCGGGCCTTCGGATTTTCAGAAAGCGACGGAAAGGGTCTATCGCGGCGGCGCGGACGGCACGCGCGTGGACGTGCTGGTGATGGAGTGAAGAAATGGTTTTGGAGGATTTAACATCGCATTAGCGGTTATGCGATATTGCCATTGCAGAAAAGCGCAGGATTTACAGGGGTCACGGGCCGCAATGGGTGGAATTCTCGAACCTGAAACCTGCAACTAAGAAACAGCATTATGAGTGTTACGATTCAACTCGATTTGCCCGACGGCCTCGTCAATGAGGCGCGGGCGGCGGGATTGCTGGAATCGGCCCGGCTGGCTGATTGGCTGGCTGACGAGTTGCGGCGCAAGCGCGCGCGGGGGGAATTCGGCCAGATGCTGAAAAAGCTGCATTCCGCGGCCGACGAACCGATGTCCTTGGAGGAGATTCAGGCTGAAGTGAATGCCGTAAGGGAGGAACGGCGGCTGCGTGAGGGCGGTCGTTGATACCAATCTGTTCGTTTCTGGACTGCTTTGGGGGCGCAATCCCGGCCGACTCATGGCGGCAGCTCAAGCAGGAACCTTGCGACTTTGCAGCAGCGAAATTCTTCTGGCAGAATTAGGGAGGGTTCTCAGTCGAGCCAAATTCAGCGCCTTTCTCATTGCTCGCGGTGTCACCGCGGAAGCGGTGTTAGCTTCAGCTCGATCCCTCTGTGAGATTTTTGATCCGCCCGCCATGCCGATGCCCGCTGAACTGCGAGACCCCAACGACTTGGCGGTGCTTGCATGCGCAGTGTCCGCAGAGGCGGACCTCATCATCACCGGCGACAAGGATTTGCTGGCGCCGTCTTCCTCCCTTTTCCGCTTGGTATTCAACTTTGCATTTATCAACAATTTAAACACGGTCAGGCGGCGACGACTTTGGGGGCGCGGGATTGGGCGGAGCGGCGGCGCTGGATTTCGTCAAGTATTTTTTTGCGCATGCGAAGGTGGTGCGGGGTGGCTTCCACGTATTCGTCGGAGCTGATGTATTCCAGGGCGCGCTCCAGGGACATTTTCAGGGGCGGATTGAGCTGGATGCCTTTGCCGTCGCCCGTGGAACGCATGTTGGTGAGGCGCTTGGCCTTGCAGGGGTTGACGGGGATGTCGTTTTCGCGGGCGTTTTCGCCGACGATCATGCCTTTGTAAATTTTGTCGCCCGGCTCCACCATCAATCGTCCGCGCTCCTGCACCATGTTGAGGGCGTAGGCCATGGCTTCGCCGTCTTCCATGCTGACCAGGGAGCCGTTTTTGCGGGAAACGATGTCGCCGCGATCCGGCCCGTATTCGTGGAAGAGATGGCTCATGACGCCCAGGCCGCGGGTCATGTTGACAAGGTCGGTCTCGAAGCCGATGAGGCCGCGCATGGGGATGAGGGCTTCGATGGTGACTTCGTTGCCGTGATGGTCCATCTGGGTGATTTCGGCTTTGCGGGCGGAAAGGTTTTCCATGACGGGGCCCATGGATTCCCTGGGGATTTCCAGGAAGAGTTTTTCGATGGGTTCGAGAAGGCGGCCTTCCTGGTCCTTGTGATAAATGACTTCGGGGCGCGAGACGAGGACTTCGTAGCCTTCGCGGCGCATTTGCTCGACGAGGATGGCGATTTGCATTTCGCCGCGGCCGGCGACGTTGAAGATGCTGGGGACGTCGGTCTGGGCAATGCGGATGGCGACGTTGGTGCGGATTTCCTTGGTGAGGCGTTCCCAGATGTGGCGCGCGGTGACGAGCTGGCCGTCCAGGCCCGCCAGGGGGCTGTCGTTGACGGCGAATTGCATCTGGATGGTGGGCGGGTCAATCGGCACGAAGGGCAGCGGCTGGCGGGTGGCGTTGTCGGTGATGGTTTCGCCGATGAAGACGTCTTCAAAACCGGCGATGCCGACGACGTCGCCGGCGTG
>Ga0316226_1004365_pt1 | contig 11336 bp, 8 predicted proteins | sample TBH18017metaG_FD_206009 | JGI IMG/M metagenome (GOLD analysis project Ga0316226, IMG submission 206009) | Freshwater microbial communities from Trout Bog Lake, Wisconsin, USA - TBH18017 | ecosystem: Environmental > Aquatic > Freshwater > Lake > Hypolimnion/Profundal zone | place: USA: Wisconsin... | reverse complement strand
CCCATCTCGTCCAGGATGGCCTGGCAACGAGTCGAAACAGTGGTAGTTGTCATGGCCTAGTATTCTAGGCACCACTGGCGCCAAGACAAGCACTTTCTGGCAACTGTCAAAAAACGGTCACGCACCCCAAGAGGCTGTGCCGCATGCACGCCACCGTTGCTGTGAACGCCACTCTCCAGAGTGGCGCACGTCGAGGTGCTTCGAGCCGGTCTGGAGACCAGAGTTCCCGGGGAAACACCCATACGCTGTCATGAAGCCTGCACCGAATCACCGTGCACCCGTCGGTCGCGGCTGGACACCGCGCCATTTGTCGGCGGTCACGACAACATGGTATCCTCTTGACGTCAATCCTTTGGCCCAGTGCGCCATGATCATCAAAACGGAAGCCATTGTCCTGCGCATTCGTCCCTTCTCACGGACGTCCCATGTCGTGACCTGGCTGTCGCCGGAGCATGGCCGCGTGACGACGGTGGTCAAGGGCGCCAGCCGCCCGACCAGTGCCTTCCTGGGCCAGTACGACCTCTTCGCCACCTGCGAACTGCTCTTCTACCGCCGCGACCACGACGGGGTGCATGCCATCCGCGAGTGCACGCCGCTGCAAACCCGCGACGCCCTGCGGCCGGATTGGCGGCGCATCACCACGGCCTGCTACTGCGCCGACCTGGCGGCGCGTGTCGCATCGCCCGCGCAGGAGTCGCCGGAGCTATACCGGCTGCTGTCGCTGACGCTCGACGAGCTCTGCAGCGCCCCTCCCTCCCCTGATCTCCTGCTGCGCTACGAGCTGGCCGTGCTGCGGCAGGCGGGTCTCATGCCCAATCTGGAGAGCTGTGCCCAGTGCAACACCGCTGCACAGCCGTGGCTGCGCTTCGGCCTGGCCTCCGGCCGCGCCCATTGCGTGCATGCGCCGGCCGGCGATTCGCCGGCCCGCGAACCCGCCGTCACGGTGCACCGCGACGTGCTGGCGCGACTGGCCTGGCTGGCCGGCGACGCGCCTGCGCCGCCGCCGGACGCCGGGCAGGCGGATCATCTTTTTCTTGGTTCGCGACGCCTTCTTGGTGTATTTATGCAGCTTCACTTGGACGTGTCGCCGGTTCCCCGGCGGCTGGCATTCGAATTGCTCGAGACAGTCCCCGCCACGTGGGGATGGAGACAAGGGGAGTAGCACCATGCGCTGGACATCGTTTTTCGCCGGATGCCTCGTTCTGGGCCTGACCGTGCTGGCCGCCGCAGGTTGCAATCACAAGATCGTGCCCGAGAAGCCCGGAGCGGTCCACAAGCCCGGCGACTTGGTGGCGCGCGTCAACGGCCAGGCGTTCGCCTGGCAGGACATGGACCGTCGCGCCCAGAATGCCCTGCGCGACGAGGTCGCCGCCAAGAAGCTCTTCATCCCGCGGGATCGCCAGGAGGAGGCGCTGCAGTTCTTTCGCCGCCAGGCTGTTCAGATCTTCGTCAACAAGACGGTGCTGCTGGCAGAAGCCAAGCGGCGCGGGATCCACGTCACCGATGCCGACCGGCAGATGACGCTGCAGCAGATCGACCCGTTCTTGAAGGCCCGCGGATTCAAATCGTTCGAGGATTTCCTGACCCATTCGCCGATGGGCGAGAAGATCACACGGCACGAGTTCGAGGATGGGCTCTACGTGGATAAGTACATCGGCGAGGAAGTGCGCAGCAAGATCGTGGTGGTCGATGCCGACCGCGACACGTTCGTGCAGGAGGTCACCGCCCAACGGCATGCGGCCAAGCGCAAGGCGGACGATACCCGGCAGCAGTTGGTCAAGGGCACGACGGACTTCGCCGCCCTGGCCAAGCAGAATTCGGAAAGCCTGATCTCCGGCGACTTGGGCGAACTGACGCGCGGCAAGATGGACAAGGCGATCGAAGATGTCGTCTTCAACCTGAAGGTCAACGAGATCAGTCCGGTGCTTGAAGTGCCGGTCGGCTATGACATCATCAAGGTGACCGGTCGCAACGCCGCCAAGGCCGCCACGGCCACCACGCCCGCCGTGAGCGAGACGCTGCATGCCAGCCATGTCCTGTTCCGGGCGCCGCCTCTGCAGACCGCCAAGAGCATCGACAACGCCGTTCGCATGCGCAAGTATGACGAGGCGTTTAAGGCGCTGCTCCACGAACTGCGCAGCAAGGCCAAGATCGAGACCATCTATACCGACATGGTCTTCTGATCACGACCCCGGATGCGTGGAGCGAAGCCCCTGCTTGCAGAGCGGGCAGACGCATGGTTCCCATGTCTGGGGCGCCATGCGCAGCAGGCTGAAGGTCGGTGCATCGAAATGGGCCGTGCCCGCGCTGCGATCGACGAGCACCGCCACGGCCACGACGCCCGCACCCGCGGCCCGCACGATATCGATGGTCTCCTGCACGCGCCCGCCGCGGGTGATCACGTCCTCAGCCACCACGTACTGCTCGCCGGGCTGGATGGCGAAGCGGCGCATCACCAGCTTGCCATCCTGCTTCTCGGCGAAGATCGACCGCACATCCAGCGCGCGCGCGATTTCGTGACCGACGAGAATGCCGCCCATGGCCGGAGACAGAACGCCGTCGATGCGCGCCCCGCCCAGTTCGGGCAGCATGCGGCGCGTCAGTTCCGCGCACAGCTTCTCTGCCACGCGCGGGTAGCGCAGCAGGTTCGCACACTGAAAGTAGCGGTCGCTGTGCAGGCCCGAGCGCAGCTCGAAATGGCCGCTCAACAGCGCACCGGTCTCTTCAAGCAGCTTGTTGATGTCCTGTTCCGTAATCATCCTCGCCCCTCTTCTTCAAACTTCGCGAACTCCGCATCCTTCGTGGTGACAACTGGTCTTCCGGCGCTCAACGTTCGAGTCGGATGCCGCGGCGCTGATAGGTGGGCACGTCCAGGTCTTCGCCCTTGTAGACCGTCTTCTCCACATTGCGGAATGGCCCGCTGCTCGCCACGCTCAGCTTGGCATCCTTCGTCCCGCCCAACGGCAGCCCCGGCAGCCCGCCGCGCGCCGAGGTGTCCGCGCGCGCATCGGCGCTGGCCCCGTTGGCAAAGGCCAGTGCCACAAGCTCGATGCGCCCGTCGAAACAGGTGTCGAGCACCACGCCCATCTCGATGTGGACGTCCTTCCGGCAGACCACGCCCATGCGCGCCATGACGCTGCCGATCTCCTCCAAACGCAGGTCCGGCCCCGCCAGAATGCCGATCACCAATGTCCGGGCCGCAGCGAGCACCTTCCCGCCACGCAGCAGCGGCGCACGCTCCAGCGCCGCCACCGCGGCGACGGCACGCCCTTCGCCGCTGGCCGTGCTTTGTCCCAGGCAGGCGCTCCCGGCCTGAACCAGCATGTTCCGCAGCCGCGCCGGATCGAAGCGGATAAAGGCCGGCATGTGCAGCAGACGCCAAAGCAGGCACAGCCCGCTCGCCAGGAGCGCCTCCGCGCGGCGCATGGCCTCGGGCAGAACCAAGTTCGCCAGGCCGGCATGCAGATCATCCAGCGGCACCAGCACCAACCCGTCGGCGCTTTGCTCCAGAATGGGCCGGTCGCGCTCGGCCGTGCGGTGCCGCTCGGCTCCCTCGAACGCGAAGGGCAGCGTGGCGAATGTCAGCGTGACCTTGCCCTCGGCGCGCAGCGCCTTGAGGATCACCGGCACGGCGCCGCCGCCCGTGCCCCCGCCCAGGCACGTCATCACCACCACGACCTGCGCGTCACGCGCCGCTGCCAGGATCGCCGGCAGGTCGTCCTGCGCCGCCAGGCGGCCATTGGCATGCAGGCCGCCCGTGCCCTGCTTGTTCAAGCGCGTGGCCCCGATCAACTGGCATGGCAAGGCCCCGTTCAGGTCGCGGATGGCCGCCTCGTCGGTGTCAAAACCGACCGCCGTCAGCCCCGCGCCATAGACGGCCTGGGCGGCCGCGGCGAAACGGCAGCCGCCGCCGCCGACACCCATGAGCATCAAACCCGTGTTGTCGCCGCTCATGCCCGGACTCCCCCCGTCATCTTGCGCAACCACGCCCGCATCGAACCGAACAGGTGGTCGGCCGCATAGCTCTCGGCGCCCGAAAGCAGCAACCCGGCAGCCGACGCGAAGGCCGCGGGATGGGGCGCTTGTTCCAATCCTTCGACGTAGTCCTGCAGGGGCTCTCCGACCCGCGACGGCACGCCGAAAATCCGCTCCGTCAAAGCATCGAGACCCGGCATGTACGCGCCGCCGCCGGTGTAGACGACACCCGCGCCCAGTTGCTGCTGGAAGTGGCCCTCGATCAACTGCTCGCGCACCAGCCCGAGCGTCTCGGTCAGGCGCGCCTCGATGACCGTGTGCAGGGCCTTCAGGCTGATCGAGCGGGCCGATGCGAAACCCACGCTGGGCGGCAGGTCAAAGCGATGCCCGGCGCGCGCGGCATCGATCACCGCACTCCCCTGGCCCAGCTTCAGCTCCTCGGCTTGGCGCACCGGAATGGAAAAAGCCTGGGCCACGTCGTTGGTGACGTGGTCGCCGCCGACGTTGAACGATCCGGCCGCCACGAGGACGTCGCGGATGTAGACAACATAGTTGGTCGTGCCGCCGCCCAGATCGATGAGCACCACGCCATGCCGGCGCTGGTCCGGCGTCAGGACGGCCATGGAGGCGGCCAGGGCGCTAAAGGCTATGCCGCGCGTTTCGATGGCCATGCCCTTCAGCAGGGTCACGGCATCGTCGATGCGGTTGCGCTGCCCGTGAATGAACAGCGAGTCGAGCCGCAGTTGCTTGCCGCGGATGCCCACGGGATTCGCCAGGCCCGTCAGTTCATCCACGGCATAGGACTGGATGACGGTGTGCAGCAGCATGCGGTCGTTGGCAAGCCCGCTGGTCTGCGCCAGTTCGACGACCTCTTCGACATCCTCGTGCGACGCCTTGCCGTCGCCGGCGCGAATCGGTGCCCGCCCCTCGCCTGCCCGCGTGGCCACGTGACTACCGGAGATTCCCAGCAGCACTTCGCCCACGTTGGCGCCCGATGCCTCCTCGGCTTGCCGGCGCGCGGTATCGATGCCGGCCCGCGCCTGAACCAGGTCGATCAGCAACCCTTTGCGCACGCCCACGGTCTGGGCGACACCCCGACCCGACACGCGCATCCGTCTGCCATCCAGCGGTTCGCCGACCAGCAGCACGGTGTTCGTGGTGCCGATCTCCAGAACCGCCACAATCGGTTTGCCCATGGTGTGTGTTCCGTCTCTTGGGCGGCCGCATCCGCCCAGCCGCATCGCTGCGTTTCAATATGGGGAGAAAATCCGGCTCTCGTCCGCAACCGTGGCGTCCCAAACGCGCCGCTGCGGCGCCACGGCCATGGCCGCCAGCAGCTTCTGCAGACGCCGCACGAGCGCGTTGCGGGCTTCGACACTGGACGTCTCCATGCCCTTCCAGCACAACTTCACCAGACGTTGGTCGGCCAGCGAAAGCTGCAGGTAATCCGGATGCGAGAGATCCACCGTCGCCACCGGCAACGACAACTCGGGCCGCGTCAGCGCCGCCAACAGGTGCACCGCCGCCAGGCCCAGGCCATCCAGCCGAGCCCCGGGCTGGACCTCAATGCCCTCAAGTCCCGTGAGCACCGGCAGATGGTCCACGCCCACGTAGCGGGGAAAGATCACCCCCTCGCTGTCGATCACCTGACCCGACCGACCCACCCGCCCCACCGGCTCGCGCTCCACGATCCGCACCTCCATGCGCGTGGGCAGCCGCCGGGTGATCGTGATACTCCGGATGTTGGGCGCATCACTCAGCAGATCCTGGCGCCGCCGCTCAATGTCGAGGTCGAAGAGCGGCATGCCTTCGTGCAGCCCCAGGTACTCGCGCACCAGCATCTCGTTCATCGTCGTGCCGGTGACGATCGTCAGACGGCGCAGCACATACTGCGGATTGCGATGGAAATGCAGATGGTGCAGCAGCCCGGCCAGCACCCCCAGGACCAGAAGCACGCCCAACCAGACGACCAGATGGTCGGCCGGACCCCACGCCGTCACACCCCGCGGCGCACGCGTCCGCAGATAGGTCCGCTCGGCGCGCGCCGGACGCGGCCGCCGTCGGAACAGGTGCATGTTGGCAAATGGGTTCTTCACGGCGTCGTCACGTCATCATAGCAGGCCAGCGACAGGATGCGGTCGCACAGTTCCGGGAAGGCGATGCCCGCCTTCGCCGCAGCATCAGGCAGCAGGCTGGTGGGCGTGAATCCAGGGATCGTGTTGATCTCCAGAATGAAGGGACGCCCATCCGGCAACACCCGGAAATCCACCCGGCCCAGGCCGCGGCAGCCCACCGTGCGGAAGGCGACCAGCGCCAACTCGCGGCAACGGCGCGTGAGCGGCTCGATCTCCGGGCCTTCTGGGAAGAGATGCTGGGACGCGCCCGGCGTGTACTTGTTGTGGAAATCATACCAGCCGTTGGTCAACTGGACCTCGACGATCGGCAGCGCCTGGTCGCCCACCAGGCTCGCCGTCCATTCGCGCCCCGGCAGATAGGTCTCGACCAGCACCTCGCCGCGCGCATCGTGACGCCGCGCCTCGGCCAGCGCCGCCGGCCATTCGTCCATGGTCATGACGCGCGAGATGCCCACGCTCGATCCGTCGCGCGGCGGTTTGACCACCAGCGGCAGCGGCAGATGCGTCCGGGCGACGCCCGCCGACAGCACCTCGAAATCGGCGGTCGGCAGGCCCGCCTGCCGCAGCATGCGCTTGGTGGCGATCTTGTCCATGGCGACGCGGCTGGCCTTGGCGCCTGACCCGGTGTACGGCATGCGCCGCGCGTCCAAATCGGCCTGCACGCCGCCGTTCTCGCCGTAGCCGCCATGCAGCGCGATGAAAACCGCCTGCACGCCATCGAGCTTGCCGTCCACGCTGTCAGCGTCGAGCACGATGGGGCGCACCTGGTAGCCGGCCGCGCGCAGCCCGGCAACCACGGCGTTGCCGGAGGTCAGCGAAATCGCGGCCTCGCTCGACTTGCCGCCCATCAACACGCCAACGGTTTCAAAACGCATCACATCGACTCCACCGCATCAACGCGTCAACCCCAGCATCCTGTTTTCCAACTTCAGGCGCACGCCGGAGTGCGTCATCACCCGCTGCTGCATGATCAACATCAGGGCCAGCACATCCGACGCCGTAGCTCCAGCCGCCGCCGCAATCACGTTGGCATGGCGCGCATAGACCGCCGCCCCGCCGACCTGCAGCGCTTTGCAGCCCGCCGCCTCCAGCAAGCGCCCGGCAAAATCGCCCGGCGGATTGCAGAACACCGAGCCCGCCGTCCGCAATCCGGCCAGCGGGGTGCGCCGCTCCCGGAACGCCAGCCGGCGCCGGCGGATTTCATCCGGCGCCGCGGCCGTCAGACGCAGGGTCACCTGCCATGCCACCCGTTCCTGCAGCGCCGCACAGGCGCGGTAGCCGAAACCGGCAGCGTTGGCGTCCACTATACCCGCGGTGCCGTCGCCGTTCAAACACCGAATCCGCACCACGCTGCCCCCGAGCGCGCCGCCATGGGCTCCGGCGTTCATCGCCAGCCAGCCCCCGACCCGCCCCGGCACGCTGTCCAGGAACTCCAGTCCTCCAAGACCCTCGGCCTCCAGGCGGTCGAGCAGCGCCGGTCCGTTCCAGCCGCAACCGACGTCGACCTCCGTGTCGCGCCGCACAAAGGCCTGGAACGGTTCGCCACGCAGGCGCACGACCACGCCCGCCACGCCCAGATCGCTGGCCCAGGTGTTGGCCCCGCCGCCCAGCACCTGCACCGGCACGCCCGCCGACGCGCCCCAGGCCAGCACGGCCGCCAGCGCCGCAGGCGTGGTCGCCTCGGCCAGGAGATCGGCCGGCCCGCCCACGCCGTAGAGCAGGCCATCGGCGAGCGCCCACCCGCGTTGCACCGTCAGACCCTCAATCCGTCCCAGCATCCCGGCTGCCGTAACCGCCGTCATCCCGCCTTGGGACGCCAGGGGCGTCGCCCCACCCCAGCTGCCCGTGCGCGCCGCCTCGACCGCCCAGCGCGCCACCTGTTCGACGTCGCCCGCGCCCACCACCAACAGCAGATCGCCCTCGCGCAGCCGGCGCCGCAATCCTTCCCAGGCCTCGCTGAGAGAACGCGCCAGCATCACGGCGCATGCCGGACGCTGCTGCCGGAAGCGCGCGTAGAGATCGGCGCTCTCGCCGCCCTCGATCGGCGCCTCCGAGGCCGCATAGACCGGCGTCAGCACCACTTCGTCAATCCCCTCGAAGGCGGCCGGAAAATCGGGCCCCAGCGCCTTCGTGCGGGTGTAGCGATGCGGCTGAAAGACGGCCAGGACGCGCCGGGCGCCCTGTTGCCGCGCCGCCGCCACCAAGGCCGCGATCTCGGCCGGATGGTGGGCATAGTCGGAGATCACGCGGATGTCGCCCGCCGACACGATGCGCTCGAAGCGCCGTCCCGGCAACTCGGCCACGCGCGGCAACCGCGCCAGCGCGGCACGCGCCGCGTGCCCGAGCAGCAAGGCCGCCGCCAGTGCGCCCAGTGCATTCAGCACATTGTGCCGGCCGGGCACCCCCAGGACCACGCGACCCAGCAATTCGCCGCGCCAGATCACATCAAAGGCCACGCGCTCGGCCGTTGCCTCAACCTGCACGGCGCGCAACGCCGCTTCTGCGCAGAAGCCGAACCCGATCTTGCGCCCGGTCCAAGCCGCCGCCACCTGGCACGCCCGCGCATCATCGGCGCCAAAGGCCAGCCCTTCGCGCGTCTGGAGCACGGCCTGCCGGTAGCAGGCCACCAGCGCATCGGGCCCATCGAAATGCTCCAGATGGTCCAGGTCAATGTTGTTGACCACCGTGACGGCCGGGTGGTAGAGCGCCAGCGTGCCGTCGCTCTCGTCGGCCTCGACCACCAGCAGGTTCCCCGTCCCGACACCTGCCACGCCGCCCAGGCTGGCGGTCTGCCCCCCGATGCACCAGGAGGGCGCGTCGCCCAACTCCTGCAGCAGGCGCGTGGCGAAACAGGTGGTTGTGGTCTTGCCATGCGCGCCGCAGATCGCCACGCCGCGACGGTGATCCACCAGCGCCGCCAGCGCCTCGCCGCGGCGGCAAACGGTCCAGCCCGCCTCACGGGCGCAGAGAATCTCGGGGTGGTCCGCGGCCACGGCCGCGGTGTGAACCAGCACCGCCGGCGCGCCATCAGCCGGCGCCAGATGGCTGGCCGCATGCCCGGCAGCAACCGGGATGCCAGCGGCTGCCAGCCAGGACGCCAGCGGACTATCCGGCGAGGCATCGCAGCCATCCACCTTCCAGCCGCGCGCCGCCAGGAGCCGCGCGACACCCGCTACGCCGACACCGCAGACACCCATCAGGTGCGCGCGCCCCGCAGGACCGTCGAACAGCGCGCCAAGTTGAGCCTGAACATCCGTCGCCACAGCCACCTCGTTCTCGTGGTCTGTGTTTTACCCCGCCGTCGGCGGCGGCGCAATCGCAAAGGTGCACTCGGGACCTTTTCGGTCGTGTATCCGTTTGAACGGCGCTGGTAGGGCGTGCCGCTCCGCGGCCGCCGAACCCAGCGCATCGGAAGGATGACGCGCGGACGGCGGCGGAGCGCCGTCCCTACCTGTGTTGAACCGGATGGACCCAGCGGTAGATGCCATGATGGACGCGGGCGGTTTCCCGTCAGTCACTCGACAGTGCTCGCGGCGGTGAGCCAGCCGAACCGCTCGTGGCCGAAGGGCATGCCGAACGGCTGGACGCGCCGCTGCTCGCTCCGTAAACTGATACGCGTCCTGCCCTTCATCGGTGTTGCACGATCCCCCTGCATCCTTGTACGATGGCGATCCTTATTGGGGTTCAGTCGGGGGTTCAAGCCAGCGGGCGACCGCGGCGATGCGCGAAGCGTGTCGCGGCACGCCTGTCACAACGGAACGACAGAAGAAGGATCGTCTGCATGCATTGGATCGATTGGCTGATCACGATTGTCCCGGTCGCCGCCATCCTCTGGATGGCCGTCTACTCGCGCAAGTATGTGCGCGGCGTGGTCGATTACCTCGCCGCCGGACGCGTCGCCGGACGCTATGTCATGTGCGTCGGCAGTTTGGAGTCGTCGCTGGGCGTGGTGGCCGTGGTCGCGACAGTCGAGGCAAACTACCAGACCGGCTATGCGCTGGGATTCTGGAGCGCTGTCCTGGCCCCCATCGGCCTGATCATGGCCCTGACGGGATACTGCACCTATCGCTTCCGGGAGACCAAGTCCCTCTCCATCGGCCAGTTTCTTGAGATGCGCTACAGCCGTTCATTCCGCATCTCGGCCGCCACCCTGCGCACGTTCGCAGAGATGATGACCAACGCCATCGGCCCGGCCGTCGCGGCCAACTTCTTCATCTATTTTCTAGGCTTTCCCCACAGCTTTTCCCTGCTGGGCCTGGTCATTCCCTCCTTCGCGGTCATCGTCCTGATCATCCTCATCATGGCCCTGATCGTCATGTGGCCGGCCGGCCGCATCGCGCTGCTGGTCACCGACTCCGTCCAGGGGCTCTTGAGCTACCCGATCTTCGTCATCATCGTCGGCTACATCCTGTACCACTTCTCGTGGAGCAAGGAGATTGCGCCGGTTATGATGGACCGTGCCCCGGGCGAAAGCTTCCTGAACCCGTTCGACATCTCCAAGCTGCGCGACTTCAACCTCTTTGCGCTGGTGGTCTCGCTGCTGGGCAGCGTGCTCAACCGCGCCAGTTGGATGGGCAACGACACCTCCAACTGCGGCCGGACGCCGCACGAGCAGAAGATGGCCGGCATCCTCGGCGCCTGGCGCAACGGCTTTGCCGGCCTGATGTGCCTGGCGATCGCGATCACCGTGATCACCTTCATGTCCCATGCGGACTTCGCCCCTCAGGCCCGGGCGGTGCGTCTCGAACTGGCCGACAAGGTGGCGGCCGAGGTGTTGCCGGATGCCGCCATGCGCACCCGGTTGCACGACTCCATGGCCACCGTGAACCCGCCGGTCCACACGATCGGGGTGGATCAGCCGATCACGCGCGACGAGCACGGGATCCAGACGCTGGACTTGCCTTACATGACCGCCGCCGCCGACGCGATCGGCCACGACGAGCACGGCAAATTCGTCTTCCAGAAGTTCAAGACGCTCTACCACCAGATGATGATGCCGCTGACCCTGCGCCATATGCTGCCGATCGGCATCACGGGGATCTTCTGCCTGCTCATGGTGATGCTGCTGCTGGCCACCGATGACTCCCGCACCTTCAACAGCTCGGCCACCATCGTTCAGGACATCGTCATGCCCCTGCACAAGGGCGCTCTGACGCCGGATCAGCACCTGGGCTGGCTGCGCTGGTCGTCCGTCTGGGTCTCGGTCTTTTTCTTCGTTTCATCGCT
>Ga0316226_1004364_pt1 | contig 11336 bp, 9 predicted proteins | sample TBH18017metaG_FD_206009 | JGI IMG/M metagenome (GOLD analysis project Ga0316226, IMG submission 206009) | Freshwater microbial communities from Trout Bog Lake, Wisconsin, USA - TBH18017 | ecosystem: Environmental > Aquatic > Freshwater > Lake > Hypolimnion/Profundal zone | place: USA: Wisconsin... | reverse complement strand
CGCTGGCCGCCAAAACCGCCTCCATCGGTTTCTGTTTCTCCTATCCCGCCGAGATCACCCCCGACTGCGATGCGCGCCTGCTGCGCTGGACCAAGCAGATCAAGGCCCCCTCTGTGGTCGGCACCATGCTCGGTTCCGGTTTGCGCGCGCGCCTGGCCAAACGCGGCTGCGACCGCCCCGTCACCGTGCTCAATGACACCGTTGCCACGCTCCTTGCCGGCAAAAGCGCCGGTGTAGCGCGCCGTTACTCCAGCTATGTCGGCTTGATCCTCGGCACCGGCACCAATACCGCCTATGTGGAACGCAATGCCCGGATCAGCAAGCGCAATGATCTCGATCTCCAGGGTGCCATGATCATCAATGTCGAATCCGGCGGTTTTGCCAAGGCGCCCCAAAGCCGGTTCGACAAACTTTTCGATGCCACCACAGCCGATTGCGGCGCGTACACCTTTGAGAAAATGATCGCCGGGGTCTACCTGGGCGGACTCGGCGGCACCATCTTGAGGGAAGCCGCCAGGGCGGATCTGTTTTCGCGCGCCACGTCGCGTGCCATGCTTGACCTGCCGACGCCCAGCAGCAAGGACCTCGACCTCTTCTGCCATAACCCCTATCTGCCGCCGGAAACATTCGCCGCACTGCCCATGACCGAGGACGACCGACGCGTCGCCTTGGAGGTTTGCCTGCCCGTCTATACACGCGCCGCGCTCCTGACCGCCGTCAACATTGCCGCAGCCGTGATTCGCTCCGGCGCGGGCACCGACCCGTTGCATCCGGTGGCCGTCAATATTGACGGGTCCACGTATTACCGCACCCTCGCGGCCTCATTTGCCTCGCGCGTCCAAGGGCACCTGCGTGACCTTCTGGAACCGCGCAGCATTCATTACGAGTTGATCGCCGTGGACGAAGCGCCGATTATTGGCGCCGCCGTGGCGGGTCTTACCCGATAAGGTGCTCGAATATTCCGAATGGACACAAAATCATCCCCCATGCCGCTCGATGGTCATATTCGGTTGCTTCCGGTGCAGGTGGCGAACAAGATCGCCGCTGGCGAGGTGGTTGAACGTCCCGCCTCTGCCGTCAAGGAACTGATGGAGAACGCGCTCGATGCCGAGGCCACACACGTCGAGGTGCTGGTCACGGCGGGCGGACGCAAATTGATCGAGGTGCGCGACGACGGATTGGGCATGAATCGCGATGACGCACTGCTCTGCATCGAGCGACAGGCCACCAGCAAGCTCCGCGACGTGGACGACATCGAGCGCATTGCCACGCTGGGTTTTCGCGGCGAAGCTTTGCCTTCCATCGCCTCCGTCTCGCGCTTCACGCTTTCCACCTGCCGCCGCGCGGAAACCGTCGGCACGGAGATCACGGTCATCGGCGGACGGTTGCAGGATGTGAAGGATGCCGGCGTGCCGGCCGGCACAACCGTGGCGGTGCGCGATCTGTTCTTCAATGTGCCGGCGCGGCGTAAATTCCTGCGTGCCTATGAAACCGAACAGGCGCACATACGCACCGTCTTCACGCTCCACGCCCTGGCGCATCCCGACGTCGGCATGCTGCTGAAAGCCGATGGGCGGGAAATCCATCGCCTACCCGCTGGCGCGACGCTGGAAGACCGCGTACGCGATCTGTTCGGCGCCGATTTCGTTGCTGCGCTGCGTCCCGTGGATCGCACGCTCTGCGGCGTACGCGTGCATGGCTTTGCCGGACTGCCCACCGTCACACGCGCCGACCGCGGCGAGCAGTACATTTTCGTCAACCGCCGCCCCGCCTCGGCGGCGGTCGTCCCTTATGCGCTGCGGGAAGCCTATCCACCGCTGGAAACGGATCGCAAGCCGGTCGTCATGCTGTTTATTGAACTCAACCCTGAATTCGTGGATGTCAACGTCCACCCCACCAAGCGCGAGGTTCGCTTCCGTCGGCCAGCAGATGTGCGCGAAGCCATCATTGCGGCCGTGAGCGCCGCGCTCGGTCATACGCCACGGCGCCTGACCGCGCCCGTTGCCTCAAACGAAGCGCCCGTCCTGCTGCCGACGCCCACGCCGCCGCACGAGAACCCCGCACAGCATCTGCCATGGCCGATTGAACAGAGATCGGAGATCAGGGGTCAGCCGCCAGAATTCGGCAGCCAGAATTCAGAAATCGACGAAGAACGAAAAGCGAAGAACGAAAAGCCCCTCAACACCCCTGCCCAGCCACCATCTCCCGTCTTCCGTCTTCCGTCCTCCGATGCTTCCCCCTGGCGCTGGGCGCGCGTTCTTGGCCAGATCGGCAGGCTGTACGTGCTGCTGGAAACGGACGCCGGCTATGTCGTGCTCGATCCGCGCGCAGCGCATGAGCGCGTGCTGTATGAGCGCTTGCTGGCAACCGAGACCAGCGGCGCAATCCAGGCGCAGCGCCTGCTGCTGCCGGAAACCGTGAAATTGCCGCCCGAGGATGCCGCGCGCGTGCGGCGACATCTGGATTTGTTGCAATCCCTGGGGTTTGGCGTGTCCGATTTTGGCGACGACCATTTCATGATCGATGCGCTGCCCGACGCCGTTTGCAACGCGCCATGCCGCGCGCTGCTGCTGGATATTGCGCACGATCTCGAAACCGCCGGCGCGCGCCGCGGTTCGGACAAATGGCGCGAAGAGACGGTGATCCGCGCCGCCTGCCGCGCCGCCGTGGCCGGCGAACAGAGCGAACTCGCGCCCCAGGAACTTACGCAACTGGTGAACGATCTCGCCCGTTGCCGCATGCCCTACACCTGCCCGCGCGGCCGTCCCACCATGCTGCTCACGCCCTTCCGCGAACTGGCGCGGAAATTCGGACGGGACTAGATACTGATTCATTCCGCAAACAGATTGCCGGCGTTCACCTGTCCATCCGGATCGAACACGCGTTTGAGCGCGCGCATTTCCGCAACACCATCCGTACCGTACATCACCTGCAACAGATTGATCTTGAGTTTGCCGATGCCATGTTCGGCGGAGACGCTGCCACCCCAGGTCACCACCTGTTGCGCCCACGTTTCGTAGAGCGCCTTTCCCTGCGTGTATTCCTGCATGTTTCGCGGCAGGATGTTGACATGCACATGGTTGTCGCCAATATGCCCGAAAATCACATATTCCAACCCTAATTCCGCAAGGTCGCGGCGGTACATCGCCATGACCCGACGCAAATAAACGTCCGGCACCGATAAATCCGTGCCAAGTTTGGTCAGCCCCGGATGCTGGCGCTGGCGTTCCGCGATGCGCAAATTCACCTGTTCCGGCGCGGCATGACGAAATTCCTTGAGTCGTTGCAAGCCACTCGCGTCAATGGCCGCCCATGTGTCCTCTGCGCTGTCGCCACCCGCGGCCAGCCAGTGCGCCAGATTCGCACTGCACGCGGCCGCTGCCGACTCGGTTGCCACGGCATATTCGACATAAACCGCCTGGTTCCATCCGGCTTTCAGCTGCGGCAGGTGGGCGCCGGCAGCACGTGCCTGCCGCAGCAGGTCTAGAACACCCTGATCGAAATATTCAACCGCCACCGGGCGCACCCGGTACCCGTTGGTTGCGGACGCTGCGCAAGCTGGTAGGGGGCGGGCGCTGCAGTCATCTTTGACGGCGGCAAGCAACGGGCTGGCCGTCGTGCCGGAACGCGGCAGGACGGTCGGCCCTGCCCTACCGGATGTCTGCACCCATTCCACCAAATCCAGCGCGCGCGCCTCGTTCGGAAGAAAACAAACCACGCCCCAGGTAATAGGCGGACGCGGCCGGAGCAGCAGTTCAATCTCCACGATTGCGCCCAGCGTCCCTTCGCTCCCGATGAACAGGTCGATCAAATCCATGTCCGGCGCCGCGTAATACCCGGCGGCATTCTTGACCGTCGGCAGGTTGTACGTCGGCACCAGCCCGGTCAGCACGCGACCACCGCGTGTCGTCACCAGAAACCTCCGCCCCGAGGCGCATTGTTTGCCGCGCTCGAGATCGAGCAGGTCGCCGTCGGCCAACACCACGGTCAGCGCGCAAACGTGACTGCGCGTCGCACCATAGGCAAATGAACAGGCGCCGGAAGCATTGCACGCCACCATGCCGCCAATGGAGGCCGAACTTTCCGTCGGATCGGGCGTGAACATCCAGCGCTCGCTGCGCAGGCATCGAAGCGCCTCGCGACTGTCGATGTTCCAGTCGGACGTGTCGAGCGAAGCGCCATCCAGCACGGCGCGCAAGGCGTTGAGCGTAACGCCCGGCTGCACGCGCACGCGGGCGCTGCCGGCAGCGTCGAATGTCATGCCAAGAATGCGGTCCATGCGCATCAGACTCAGCACCAGGCCGCCATGGGGAACCGCACCCGCGGCAATCCCGGTGCGCGAGCCCTGGATGGTAATCTTGCGCTGCCGCTCCGCCGCCAGCCGAAACAGGACGCAAACCTCGCCCGTCGAGGTTGGAAATGCCATGCCGTCCGCGGTTCCGGTGCGCCGGGACTCATCCCGCAACCCGTCGGGGTACGTTTGCGCAACATCGGAAATGATCGCCGGGGTTGAAGTTGCCATGTGCGCTCCTGAAAGACCAATCCATTTTTTGCATCTTATTGCGATGCCTGCGGCTTGGCCAGCACCCAAATCTTTGCCGTGGCGGAAGCGGAACGCGGCATCCGCTTTACCATGCATCTTTTCGCCGCCGGAGTTCGGCGAAAACCGCCACCGGATCGGCGTGATTCAACCCCAGCGCATCACACACCTGCGGATCATCGGCGCGCAGGAAAAGATTCGTCCGCTGTTCTACGCGGATGATCGACGGCACCGTGGGCTGGCCGTCGTTCGTCCGTTTGCGGACCTGAGCGATGCGCCCGCGAATTTCCGGATCGCGCGGCAGAATGCTGGCGGCGAACGCGAGGTTGTCGAACGTGTACTCGTGTCCGCAATACACGCGGGTTTCCGGCGGCAGCGCGCGCAACCGGCACAGCGAACGCCACAATTGACCGGCGGTCCCCTCCAGAATCCGGCCGCACCCGCCGCTGAAGAGCGTGTCGCCGGTCCAGACGGCGCCCATGGTATCGCCGTGGTACACCACATGTCCCATGGTGTGGCCAGGCACTGCCAGCACGCGCAGCGTGTGCGCTCCAAATTCGACCGAATCGCCATCCGCTACCGCGCGATCCAACACGCTGGCGGCACATTCGGCGGGACCGACAACTTCGCAGCCCGTGGTACGTCGCAATCCGGCCACGCCGCCCGTGTGATCGCCGTGATGGTGCGTCAGCAGCACGGTCCGCAACGTCAGCCCTTGCGCCTGTAATTGCGCCAGCACCCGCGCTTCCTCGCCGGGATCCACGACCATGGCCGTCCCCGCATCTGCCAACAGGTAGATGTAGTTGTCGGACAGGGCGGGAATGATGGTGATTTGCACGTTCACCCCAGATACGAGCAAACATACTCGCAGATGCCGGAGGCGACGACGATCTCGAAGCCGGATTTGGCCGGCACTTCAAAGGCCTGGCCCGCGCCATACGCCGTGGTGTTTTTCTGGCCGTCAAGCTTCACGGTGCAGGCGCCGGCCGAAATCGCCATGCGCTCCGCCTTGTCCGTGCCGAAGTGATAGGGACCGGGGTAGATGAGGCCCAGCGTTATGCGGCTGCCATCGGGCAGGACAATCGCATGACTAACCACGCGACCATCAAAATACACATTGGCCTTGACCACCGCGGTCACATTGCGGAATTCGGTTGGTGTTTGCATGGGGTCCAGTTTTCGACAGACGGGTCATTGGCGTCAAGAGGGAATGATGATAAAACATGCATCAAATCCCGTCGCCGACGACGCGGCGTCCCCCGCTCGTGCGTTCCGAATGGAGGGCGGCGCTCCGTCGCCGCCACTTGCCAATGAAAAAACGACATCCGTTGACGAAACTCCAACACGAGCTAGCCGCACTCGCCAACCCCGCCGATGCCGCAAATCTGCAACGATTCTTCAAAACAAGCCCGGGCGAATATGGCGCGGGTGACCGGTTCCGCGGCATCCGTGTGCCGGCGTTGCGACAACTCGTGACGCAGCACGCCGCGCTGCCGTTTGCGGATGTGTTGCGCCTGCTGAAATCGGCCTATCACGAAGATCGTCTATTCGCGCTGTTGCTGCTGGTGCGGCGCTTTGAGCACGGCGATGAGACGGAACAACGGCGCGTTTTCGATACCTACCTCCTTTATACCCGCTCTATCAATAACTGGGATCTCGTCGATCTCTCGGCGCCAAACATTGTAGGTACGTGGGTCGCTGCACATGGCACGGGTGTATTGACACGGCTGGTTCGTTCGTCGAGCCTCTGGGAACGCCGCATCGCCATCGTCGCCACGCTGGCGTTGATCCGAAAGAAACGCTGCACGCCCACGTTGACGCTGGCGCGAAACCTTCTGAAGGATCGCGAGGATCTGCTGCACAAAGCCACGGGCTGGATGCTGCGCGAAGTGGGCAAGCGCGACTTGACCGCGTTAACCGCGTTTCTCGAGCACCACGCCGCGGTGATGCCGCGCACCATGCTGCGTTATGCCATCGAACGTCTTCCGGAGGCGAAGCGGCAGGGGTTTCTAAAGCAGTCAGTAGCCTGAATTCAGAACGAGGATGCATGCGGCCAAATACTGAATTCTGAATCTTGGCTTCTGGCTATTTTGCCGTTACTTTCGGCGCGAATTTTCGCAGGATCAACTTGCCGCTGCCGTCCATATTAACGGAGAAATTACGCAGGAAACTCATCCCGAGCAGGCCGTCGAGTTGATTGCCGGGCCCGTTAGGAAAAATAACGGCCGCGATGTTTTCCGCGCGCGCATCGCCAACCGCCATGGAGCGAAATACCACGTTGCGCCCCTTCGCTTTGCTTCCGTCGGCCAGCGAACCCACCGTTTCCGGTAATGTGGCTGGATCGATATTCAGACGCCGGGCAAAGGCATCGCTGATGGTTACCGTCGTTGCGCCGGTATCCACGACAAACCGACCCTGCACCTGGTCATTCACCTGGGCAAGGACGATCGAACCGGCGTGCGTCTGCGAAATATTCACCTCGGTGGATGCGAATTCACGCGTATACCCTTCCAAGTCTCCTGCCAGCCGGTCAAAAAACTGTTTGCGCTCGCTTTTCCCCGCCTCATTGGACGGTTTTTTACGCTCTGCTTCCAGGCGGATGCCAAAGGCGGCAACCGCATCCTGATAAACCGCGAGGGCGTTGATCGCCGCGTCGTGCTCCCGGGGACATGCAGCCAATTCATTGTTGAGCGCCCCCCAGCGCGCCTGCTGCGCGTTGTTTTCCGAGACCAGGGCATTGTACAGGTCGACATTGTTCCGGGAGGGGGTGGTCTGCCTGAGCCGGCTGCTCGTCAGAGTGATCTGTGTGCGGAGTTGTTCCTGTTCGGACCGCAGTCGATCCTCCTTGCCTGACAAATCATCAAGAGCCTGCCGGGCATTGAGCGCAGCCTCGCGTTGCGCGACCAGCCTGGCAAAATCGTCGGCCAGTCCATTCAGTTCCGGCGGCGTGTATTTCCGGTGCAGAAAATATTTCTTCTTCCAGTCGGCCTGCAGACGGTTGTTTTCCTCCTCCGATGCGCGTTCGACCGCGGAAATCGAATTCTTGGGAACGGACATGCTGCCGGTGGCCAAGGTGAGTGTGACTTGTGTACCGGTCTCCTGCGTCACAATACCGTCAATGGTATTGCCATTTCTCAGGAAAATGGTGTCGGCGCACGCCGCAAACGCCGTTGACAGCAGAAACGTCCGCACCAACCATCGTATGCACAAGTGAACCTGCATGTTGTAATGAAAGGACTTTCAGCGATCGATGTCAATGCCGAACAACGGATGCGACGCACGGAGATGCCTATTTCGACAAATCTTCGGGCATGGCGTTCACTATAATTGCAACTAACAGTATTGCAATGTGTTATGTGTGTTAATAACTCCTTTGCCGTCTGCATTGACTTTGGCTATATGGGGGGGCTAACCTGATGGATCTTTTCGACCCGTTCCAGCTCCACCCGGAGCCTTCCCTACGGGCAAAGGCCATCATGTCTGCGGCGGCACGTCTGCGATCAGTCATTAATGCGTGGGAGACGGTTCGTTACGAACTGCTCAATACGCGTATCTGCGACTTGGGTCTCCGACTCCAAGGTTCGCCCATCGAACCTTGTTTGCGCCAGCTGGAGGCTGAATTCAAATCGCGCGGGATCGTCTTTCAGCCGCGTTTCTATCTTTCCGACAGCTGGGGTTGCCCGGATGAGGTGCCGATTATCGGCATCCCCTTCTATCTGGCCGACAAGCGGCTCATGCGCATCGAGCAGGAACAGTCCGGAGAAATCGAGGACGCAGCCGATTTCATGAAATACCTGCGCCACGAAGGCGGGCATTCCATCAATTACGCCTACCGCCTCTGGGAAGATCCGGAATGGACCCCGACTTTCGGCCGCTTCAACAAGGTGTACCGCGACGCCTTCGACCCCGACCCGTTCAGCCGTAATTTCGTCCGCCACATTGCGCATGGCCGCCTGCATCGCACAACCTATGCGCAGAAGCACCCGGACGAGGATTTTGCCGAGACCTTCGCCATCTGGCTGACCCCGCGCTCCGGCTGGCGCCGGCGCTATGAAAACTGGCCGGCCATGAAGAAATTGCTCTATGTCGAACGCCTCATGCGGCGCACGCGGCGCAAGCAACCTCTGCGTACCAGCGGCCCGCTTATTGCCCCCGTGCCGGAACTGACCATGACGCTGGCGGAACACTATGGCCAGCGCGCGGAACGCTTTCGCTCCAATGCGCAGGGCTTTGTGGATGACAAATTGCGCATCGTCTTTCCCGATCTACGCACAGGCGTCGCCTCCATCCCGGCCCATACCTTCCTGCGCCGCCGCCGCCGCACCCTGACACAACGCATCTCCCGCTGGTCCGGCATGGAACCGAAGGAGATCGAAATGGTGCTCGTCAAACTCGAGGACCGCGCCCGCGCCCTCGGTCTGCGCGCCAAGGATGATCACGAGTCCGAACGCCTCGTTGACATTACGTCCCTCGTGACGGCCATGGTCGTGCAGTTCAATAACACGGGTGATTTTTCGCTTTGAGGCAAGTTCGTAACGTCCGGCGTTGGGCGGTCTTCCCCATTTCACAACTTGCTCGAGATTGGCAGCACTGTGTGTTTTCTGCAGATTTCGCCGTCGGCTGTGACAATGCTGCCCAGCTCGGATGTCACAGCTGAAACCACGCGCGTTATATTGTCCCTCACCCCCGTCCCTTATCTAATCACACCCCTGTGTCTGGTGTTTTTGCAGGTAATTCATCTTCAGGCAGTTATTCCAAGCACTCGATTCCACCGCTATTCTGGCACGCACGCTGCTAATTGATTCAGCGGACAGGGACGACTTGAGTCAATCGTTCCAACAAAAAAAAGGAAAACCGATTAACAAGGAGGTGTGCCATGACACTCGAAAGTCTAGTTCCGGTATTTGGTCGCGGCCGGCATCCTGCTCGTCCAAGCGAGTACGACCCGTTCCGCGACTTGCAACTGGAGATGAATCGTCTCTTCGACGATGTCTTCAGCGGCGCGCCAGTCCTGCACCGTGCGGACCGAAGCGCCTTGGCCGGCGCGTTCATGCCGCGGGTGGATGTTTCGGAAACAGACAATGAGATCAAGATCTCCGCGGAATTGCCGGGCATGGAGGAGAAAGACGTCGCCGTGGAGGTGGACGGGGACAGCCTGTTGATCCGCGGTGAAAAGCGGGAGGAAAAAGAGGAGAAAATCCGTAACTGGCACTGCCGCGAGCAGAGCTATGGAACCTTCGAAAGGTACATTCCGCTGCCGGCCAGCGTGGAAGGCAACAGCGCCAAGGCCACATTCAAGAAGGGCGTGCTGAGCGTGACGGTGCCGAAGAAGGCAAGCGAACAAAACAAACGCAAAGCCATCAAGATTGATGCGGCATGATCAGCGCGTGCGGACGACTGGAAGGCCGTCCGCCGCGTTTTTTCACATCGGCAGCATCGGCACGTCCACGTCAAACGGCGGACGTTCGAGGGCGGCGTCGATGACCATCTGCAGCATTTTGGGATAGGTGATGCCGGCGGCGGCCGCGGAACGCGCCAGCGCGACATCCTCCTCGAGACAGGGATTGCAATTGACCTCGAGCACGTAGGGTTCGTTATTTTCATCCAACCGGATATCCACGCGGCCATAACCCCAGCCGCCCACGGCGCGGAAGGAGTCGATTGCCAGGCGCGAAATGCGGCGCGCCAGCTCCGGTTCAACCGTGGTCGGACAGGCGACCGAGGTCTTCTTGAATTCGACCGTGTTCGACATCCATTTGGCCGCATAGGACATGATCGGCGGAATCTCGGGCGGCAGTTTGCTGTAATTCACCTCGGCAAACGGCATCACGCGCAGGCGCTTGCCGCCCAGCAGGCCAATGTTAAACTCGCGCCCGGGCAAAAACCGTTGCGCCAGCGCCGCCTGCCGGTAATCCCGCAAAATGATGCGCACCTGGTCGCGCAGAGACTTTGCAGAATGCACCACGGAATCACGACCCAGTCCGATGCCGGCGTGCTCCTGGGCAGGATGCACAATCGCAGGAAATTTCCAGCGGTGGCGGCCGACATCGCCGATGCGTTCGAGCATGCGGCTCTCCGGTGGCACCGGCAAACCCGCGCCCTGCAGTAGACTGATGGCCATGTATTTGTACCGGCAAAGACCCAGCGCCAGCGCGGAGGAACCGGTCATGGGGAATCCCATCATCCGCACCAGGGCCGCCACGCGCATTTCATACAGCGCGCCGTGGACCACGTCATCGTACTGATTGAACACCACGTCCGGGCGCAGGCGCGTGAGCCGGCGCTGAAAACCCATGAGATCGTTGGCCAGCGGCAGCAGGGTGACGCGATGCCCCAATTTCCGAATCACGCGCGCGATGTGTCGCACGAATATGCGTAATTCGTCCGTGTTGCCCGTGTCGTCCGGCATTTCCGGCGCCGCGCCACGGCAGGCATTATAGATCAGCACAACGTGCAAACGATGACGCATATTGTTTATGTAGCATTCACGCCGCAGAGGCGACAAGCGAAAAACGCCTTGACTGCGGCAAAATCGTCACACTTGCCATTCGCGTTCACGCCCCCGCCCAATGTCGGACTCCGCCGTATAGGTGTCGAGACGCAACGCGCCGATCACCAGCCAGATCATGGTGCCGAGAAATAGCGCGCTGATCGTCCAGAAGACTCCCGGCGGCAGGTAAGCGTCCCGCGAACCACACCTACCGCTTGACGGCCGCCGGCGTCCATTTGCCGGGCAGTAACGTGGCCAGTTCCGTGGTCTTCATCGACGGGATGCGAACCAGCATGTCGCACAGAT
>Ga0316226_1004363_pt1 | contig 11337 bp, 10 predicted proteins | sample TBH18017metaG_FD_206009 | JGI IMG/M metagenome (GOLD analysis project Ga0316226, IMG submission 206009) | Freshwater microbial communities from Trout Bog Lake, Wisconsin, USA - TBH18017 | ecosystem: Environmental > Aquatic > Freshwater > Lake > Hypolimnion/Profundal zone | place: USA: Wisconsin... | reverse complement strand
GCTTCTTTCGCTCCAGGAAGGTTCTGTGATTGAGGTCGAACAGCGCCGGATTTTCCTGCTGTTGCGCAATTACGTCCGCGCGGTTTACGGCGCCGTCTTTCTGCGGCTGATCCCGGATCTGACCGCCATCACATTCCGGCCGCGCGACAAGACGGCGACCTTGGCCGAATGCTATGGCCTTCTGGGGAAAGGGGCGCTGGATCTGGGAACGCCCGCCGGTCAGGCCCTTTTCGGAGCTGCCATTCTCGGGCAATGCCATGCGGCTGGGTAGGGCGCCGCTGACCCCATGAGTATCGTCCGGCCGCGATCGAAAAACCAGTCTGGACGGGAAAAATAGGCGCTCTATATAAACCCGGCCCCCGGAGAGCTTTCATGCCGAATTTCACGCCTGCGGAACGCCGGATCACCCTGATCGGCGTGATGATCGTGTTCCTGCTGTCCGCGCTGGACCAGACCATCGTTGCCACCGCCATGCCTACCATCATCAGTCAGCTGCATGGCCTGTATCTCTATGCCTGGGTGACAACCTCGTACCTGCTCGCCTCCACCGTCATGGTGCCGATCTGGGGCAAGCTGGGCGACCTGCATGGCCGCAAGCCGATCCTGATCTGGGGCATCGGCCTGTTCCTGTTCGGCTCCTGGCTGTCGGGGCTGGCGGGCGAATTCGGCGATCTGCCGCTGCTGGGCAGCGGCATGACCCAGCTTATCGTCTTTCGCGCCGTGCAGGGTCTGGGCGGCGGCGCCCTTTTCACCACCGCCTTCGCCATCATCGCCGACCTGTTTCCGCCGCGCGAGCGTGGCAAGTTTGGCGGCCTGTTCGGCGCAGTCTTCGGCCTGGCCAGTGCCATCGGTCCGCTGATCGGCGGCTATTTCACCGACCATGGCACCGTCACCCTCTTCGGGCATGTGGTGGCGGGCTGGCGCTGGGTCTTCTATCTCAACCTGCCCATCGGCCTGGTGGCGCTGTTCATGGTCATCGCGCGCATGCCCAAGCTGTCGCATCCCAGCAAGGGCAAGGTCGATTATCTGGGCGCGGCCCTGATCGTCACCGCCGGCGTGACGCTGCTGCTGGCCCTGACCTTCGGCGGACAGAAATATCCCTGGGGTTCGCCCGAAGTGCTGGGCCTGTTCACCGTCTTCGCTCTCGCCACCGGCCTCTTGATCGCGGTGGAGCGGCGGGTGCCCGAACCGATGCTGCACCTGGAGCTGTTCCGCAACAAGGTTTTCACCTGGGCCAACATCGCCGGCTTCTTTTCGTCCATGTCCTTTCTCAGCGTCGTCTCTTTCCTGCCGCTGCTGATGCAGCTTGGCCAGGGCGTCAAGGCGACCAGCAGCGGCCTGACCACCTTGCCGCTGATGCTGGGGCTGATCGTGGCGGCGACGCTGGCGGGGCGCACGGTCAGCAAGACCGGCCGCTACAAGATTTTCATGATCGGGGGCTGCGTCACGGTGCTGGTTGGCACCCTGCTGCTGGGCACCATCGACCGCGCCACCACGCTGCCGAACCTGGCCTGGCGCATGGCGTTGCTGGGCCTGGGGCTGGGGCCGCTGCAGAGCCTGTTCGGCATCGCGGTGCAGAACGCGGTGGGGCGCGAAAAGATCGGTGTCGTCACCAGCGCCAACCAGTTCTTCCGCCAGATCGGCTCGACCGTGGGCGTCGCGGTGTTCGGCACGTTCCTGACCAACGAGATGAACGGCAAGCTGGCGGCGTGGGCGAAAGCGGCGGGGCAGCCAGTGCTCGATCTTTCGCATTTGCGCAGCCTTGCCGGTGCGGCGCAGACCCATGCCGGCATGCTGGACCTGCCGGTGCCGATCCGCGACATCGTGGTCGGCTCGGTGACGCATGTCGTGCTGCTCAGCGCCATCATCGTGGTGCTGGCGCTGTGCGCGACGCTGATGATCCCCGAACTGCCCATGGCCGCCCGCGCCGCCGCCCCGCCCGCGGAAGGTGAGCCCACCCCGGGCGCCCATCTCTAGGCTGCCGTGCGGCTGTTCTTGACCTTTCGGCCCCGCCCGCTATCAAGTCCGCCCGCCGCCAGGCCGTCTGGCGGGGAAGCCCAGTCCCGGGAATAACCGGGGAGGGGGGCGGAAAATTGGGCCGAAACACCCGCGGAAAACCGGGATTTCGGCTGGAATTGGAGTGGATAGCGTGGCGAAGTCGGGCGTGAAGAAAGTGGTGCTGGCCTATTCGGGCGGCCTCGATACCTCCGTGATCCTGAAATGGCTGCAGACCGAATATGGCGCCGAGGTGGTGACCTTTACCGCCGACCTGGGCCAGGGCGAGGAGATCGAACCCGCCCGCCAGAAGGCGATCAATCTGGGCATCAAGCCCGAGAACATCTTCATCGAGGATGTGCGCGAGGAATTCGTCCGCGATTACGTCTTCCCCATGTTCCGTGCCAACGCGCAGTATGAAGGCGTCTACCTGCTGGGCACCTCCATTGCCCGGCCGCTGATCGCCAAGAAGCAGATCGAGATCGCGCAAAAGGTCGGCGCCGACGCCGTCTGTCACGGCGCCACCGGCAAGGGCAACGACCAGGTGCGTTTCGAGCTGGGCTATTACGCCCTGCAGCCTGGCATCAAGGTGATCGCGCCATGGCGCGAATGGGACCTGACCAGCCGCACGAAGCTGCTGGAGTTCGCCGAAGCGCACCAGATTCCGATCGCCAAGGACAAGCGCGGCGAGGCCCCGTTCAGCGTCGACGCCAATCTTCTGCATTCCTCCTCCGAGGGCAAGGTGCTGGAAGACCCGTCCAAGGAAGCCGAGAGCATCGTCTTTATGCGGACGATTTCGCCGGAAGAGGCACCCGACAAGGCGACCTATGTCGAGATCGGCTTCGACAAGGGCGACGCCGTCAGCATCGATGGCGAGGCGCTGTCGCCCGCCACACTGCTGGCGAAGCTGAATGCGCTGGGCAAGGCCAACGGCATTGGCCGCCTCGACCTGGTCGAGAACCGTTTCGTCGGCATGAAATCGCGCGGTGTCTATGAGACGCCCGGCGGCACGATTTTGCTGGCGGCCCATCGCGGCATCGAGAGCATCACGCTGGACCGGGGCGCGGCCCACCTGAAGGACGAACTGATGCCCCGCTATGCCGAGATGATCTATAACGGCTTCTGGTTCAGCCCCGAGCGCGAGATGCTGCAAGCCCTGATCGACAAGAGCCAGGAATATGTTGCCGGCACCGTGCGGCTGAAGCTCTACAAGGGCAATGTTGATGTCGTGGGCCGCACCTCGCCTTACTCGCTCTACAGCGAGAAGCTGGTGACCTTCGAGGACGACCAGGGCGCCTATGACCAGAAGGACGCGGCAGGCTTCATCAAGCTGAATGCCCTGCGCCTGCGGACCCTGGCGATGCGCAACAAGCAGGTGAAGTGACGCAACCCTTCGCCGTCTTTCCGCCGCGCGGCGCGCCGGTTTCGGCCGCCAGCCTGGCGCGGGAAATGGCAAGCGTGGTGCGGGTGACGGTGTCGCCGCCGCCCTTTCCCGCCGGCGCCGCGCGCGGGCGGGGTCAGGCGGTGATCGTGCTGCCCGGCTTCGGCGCCAAGGATTTCACCACCGCGCGGCTGCGCGAATTCCTCAACGTCCAGGGCTTTCACGCGCGGCCCTGGCCCTGCGGCGCCAATCTGGGCCCCGCGCGCAATGTGCTGCCGCGCGCGGAACGCGACCTGGCCGACATGGCCGCCCGCCATGGCAAGGTGGCGCTGGTCGGCATCAGCTTGGGCGGCACCATCGCCCGCGAGATCGCCCGCCGCCGCCCCAACCTGGTTTCGCGCGTCATCACGCTGGGCAGCCCGCTGCGCCTGCCGGTGGTCTCGCCGCTGGCGCCTCTGGCCCATGCCGCCGCGCTGTTGTGGGACGCGGATGGCCACGCCGCGCTGTCTCGCATCCGGGAAAAACTGCCCGTGCCGCTGACGGCGATCGTCAGTCCCATCGACGGCATCGTGGACTGGCAATGTTGCCTGCCCGATCCGGGCGACGGCGAGGTGATCGAAGTGGCGACCGGCCACAGCATCATGGCCTCGACGCCGGAGGTTCAGCGCATCGTCGCCGAACGGCTGGCGCGCGACTAGGGCTTGGGACCCAGGACGCTGGTGCGCATCCAACCGACTACCGTGTCGGATTTCACCTGCGTCCAGTCATCATCGACGGCCATCACGGTAACGGCGGCGCCCTTGTCGAGCTTCTTCAAGGACGCGCCGGAGGTTTTCTCCGTCTCCCGCAGGACTGAGCCTTGACGGCGGACATAGATGGTATTGCCCGGCACCAGCAGCTTCGCCGCCTGGGCGCGAATGCCGCCGGACGCGGCCTTGCTCGCGGCCCGTGGGCGCGCCCCGGCTTCCGTCGAAGCGGCCGTCGCGGCAGATGGCGTCTGGCTGGTTTCCTGCGCCGTGGGCACAGACGCGAACAGGGCGCCGATCTTGTCGATATTCTTGTAGGCGGCGAAGCCCAGGCCCGCGACCAGCGCCAGCACGCCGATCAATCCGCCGCCGGTCTTGCTCACCTTGGAGCGATTGGAAAGCCCGGTGCCGGGAATCCCGGCATTGGTGGTAACACCGCGCGGGCCGATATTCACATCGGCGCCGCGCGGCCCCACGCTGGCCGAAGCGCCGCTCTTGGAAAGGTTGATTCGCACCCCGGGCAGCAGCTGCAGCCGCTTCTGGAAGCGCAGTCCCCGCAGCATCAGATATCCACTTGCGCACTCAGCGCGTTGTCCTGGATGAATTCGCGGCGCGGTTCGACCACATCGCCCATCAGCTTGGCGAAGAGCTCGCCCGCCTCGTCGGCATGCTGCACCTTCACCACCAGAAGCGAGCGGGCATTCTCGTCCAGCGTGGTCTCCCACAGCTGCTCCGGATTCATTTCACCCAGGCCTTTGTAGCGCTGCAAGGTCAGGCCCTTGCGGCCCCAGTCATAGATGGCCTCCAGCAGTTCGGATGGGCTGCGCACTTCGCGGCTGTCTTCCTTGCGCCGCACGGTGCCGGACTTGAGATAGGTTTTCTGCAGTTCCCCGGCCATCTTGTCCAACCGCCGGGCGTCGGCGGACGCGATCAGGGCGCCGTCGATCGCAACGGTCTCTCGCACACCGCGCACATCGCGCCAGAATTTCAGGCCGCCGTCATGGGTGGGTTCGCCATGCCAGCCGCGCTCGAATTCTTCCGACAGCGTATCCAGCCGCTGGGCGATCATGGCCGCCGCCGCCTTGGCCTTATGCGCATCATTGAGGATTTCCGGATTGAGCGCACCCGAGATCGCCGCCTGCTCCAGCACGAAGCGGGGATAATGGCGCGGGAAATTGGCCAGCGCCGACGCCGCCGTGCGGGCATGATCGACCAGCGTGTCGAGGTCAGAACCGGTGATGACTTCGCCGGTATGCAGCGCCAGCACCGCGCCCGCGGAGCCTTCCGCGATCAGGTGGTTCTGCAGCTCCTCCTCGTCCTTGAGGTAGCGCTCCGACTTGCCGCGGGCCGCCTTGTAGAGCGGCGGCTGGGCAATGAAGATATGGCCGCGCTCGATCAGTTCCGGCATCTGGCGGTAGAAGAAAGTCAGCAGCAGCGTACGGATATGGGCGCCGTCGACATCGGCGTCGGTCATGATGATGATCTTGTGGTAACGCAGCTTGTCGGCGTTGAATTCCTCGCGGCCGATGCCGGTGCCCAGAGCGGTGATCAGCGAGATGATGGAATCGCTGGACAGCATCTTGTCGAAGCGGGCCCGCTCGATGTTGAGAATCTTGCCGCGCAGGGGCAGCACCGCCTGGTTGGCGCGATTGCGGCCCTGCTTGGCGCTGCCGCCGGCGCTGTCGCCCTCGACGATGAAGATTTCGCACTTGGCGGGATCGCGTTCCTGGCAGTCGGCCAGCTTGCCGGGCAGCGAGGCGCCGTCCAGCACACCCTTGCGCCGCGTCAGCTCGCGTGCCTTGCGGGCGGCCTCGCGGGCAGTGGCGGCTTCCACCACCTTGCCGACGATGCTCTTGGCTTCCGCGGGGTGCTGTTCGAACCAGGCGCCCAGCTGGTCGATCATGGCGCCTTCGACAATGGGGCGCACTTCCGACGAGACAAGCTTGTCCTTGGTCTGGGAGGAGAATTTGGGATCTGGCACCTTCACCGACAGCACACAGGTCAGCCCTTCGCGGCAATCGTCGCCGGTCAGCGCCACCTTGTCCTTTTTCGCGCCGGCCATGTCCTCGGCATATTTGGTGACGACGCGGGTCAGCGCGGCGCGGAAGCCTGCGACATGGGTGCCGCCATCACGCTGGGGGATGTTGTTGGTGAAGGCCAGCGTGCTTTCGTGATAGGAATCGTTCCAGGTCATCGCCACTTCGACGGTGACGCCGTCGCGCTCGGCAACGATCATCACGGGCGAGGGGATCAGCGCCTGCTTGGCGCGGTCGAGATATTCGACGAACGCTTTCAGGCCGCCTTCATAATGCAGCGTCACTTCCTTGGGCGCGACGCCGCGCTTGTCGGCCAGGATGATCACCACGCCGGAATTCAGGAACGCCAGTTCGCGCAGGCGATGTTCCAGGGTGGCGAAATCGAATTCGGTCTTGGTGAAGGTGGACGGCGAAGGCAGGAAGGTGATTTCCGTGCCTTTGCGGCCAGGCGCATCCGCCACGATGGCCAGCGGCGCCACGGGATCGCCATGGCGGAACTGCATGTAATGTTCCTTGCCATCTCGCCATATCCGCAGGTCGAGGAATTCCGAAAGCGCGTTGACCACGGAAACGCCGACGCCGTGCAGTCCGCCCGAGACCTTGTAGGAATTCTCGTCGAACTTACCGCCGGCATGCAGCTGGGTCATGATGACCTCGGCCGCGCTAACGCCTTCTTCCTTGTGAATGCCGACGGGAATGCCGCGGCCATTGTCGTACACGGTGCAGGACCCGTCCGGGTTCAGCGTCACATCGATGCGGTCAGCATGGCCGGCCAGTGCCTCGTCCACGGCATTGTCCACGACTTCATAGACCATGTGGTGCAGGCCCGAGCCGTCATCGGTGTCGCCGATATACATGCCGGGGCGCTTGCGCACGGCATCCAGGCCCTTGAGGACCTTGATGCTGTCGGCGCCATATTCGTTCATGTTGGGTTCTGACATGGTCTAATCCTGACGCGTGAACTGGCCATTCTCGACCAGGAAGATTTCGGCCTGGGCATTCCAGCCGTCGAAAAGGGAAAGGTCGGTGCCGGTCATCCAGGCCTGGGCGGACAAGGCGCGGATTTCCTCGAACAGGGCGGCGCGGCGGGTGGCGTCCAGATGGGCGGCGATCTCGTCCAGCAGCAGCAGGGGCGCCAGGCCGTCGCGCGCGCGCGCCAGTTCGCGGGCGTCGGCCAGCATGATGGCGATCAGCAGCGCTTTCTGTTCACCGGTGGAACAGTCGCGGGCGTCGGCGCGCTTGGCGGTGTGACGGGCCGCCAGATCGGTGACATGCGGTCCGACCAGGGTGCGCCCGGCTTCGGCATCGCGCAGGCGCGAGGCGGCGAGCGCATCGCGCAAGGCTTGCGCCTCGTCGAACGCTTCGCCTGTCAGCGCCAGCGACGCGGACGGGAACGCGCCTTGGCGTTCGCTCAGGGCGCGGTTCAGCCGCTCCACCGTGGCGGCGCGGGCCGCCGCGATGGCGGCGCCGGCTTCGGCCATTTCGTTTTCCAGGCCCTCCAGCCAGGCGGGATCGCGCGGGCCATATTTCAGCAGCCGCGCCCGTTCGCGCATGGCGGTTTCGTAGCGGGTGGAGGCGCGGGCATGACCGGGCTCGAAGCCCAGTACCAGCCGGTCGAGGAAGCGCCGCCGCCCGCCTGCACTTTCGATGAAGAGGCGGTCCATGGCGGGCGTCAGCCAGATCATCTGCACGATATCGCCCAGATCGGCGGAGCCGCGTGCTTCCACGCCGTTCAGCCGCACGTGACGCTTCTCCCCGCCATTGGGGCCCAGCGTCAGCCCGGTGCCGATCTCATGCTCGGTGCCGCCACGCGTCACCGTCGCCGCCACCGCCCACAGCGCCGCGTCCGGCACAACCGGACCCTTGCGGACATGCTCGGACAATTTCGCGCCGCGCAGGCCACGGCCCGGCGACAGCAGCGAGATCGCGTCCAGGATGTTGGTCTTGCCGGCGCCGTTCGGTCCCGCCAGCACCACCGGTGCGCCTGACAGCGCCAGCACGCCGGACGCATAGGAACGGAAATTGCTGAGCCGCAGTTGCGTCACCGCCAGCTTCGCGCAAGCGTCAGTCCTTTGGGACTGGGCCTCACGACCGGTGGAGATGTCGGGCGCCAACGCCAACCGTCAGACCCGAAGCGGCATGAGGACGTAGAGCGTACGGTTGTCGGCCGTGTCCTCGATGATGGCGGGCGAGCCCGCATCCGACAGCAGGAAGCGCACTTCCTTGCCCTCGATCTGGCTGGTGATGTCCAGCAGGTAGCGGGCGTTGAAGCCGATTTCCAGCGGACCGGCGCTGTAGGTGGCGCCGACATCTTCCGTGGCGGTGCCGCTTTCCGGATTGACCACCGACAGCGTCACCTTGTCCTTGGCCACGCCCAGTTTCACGGCGCGGGTCTTGTCGGCGCTGATGGTGGAAACGCGGTCCACCGACTGGGCGAATTCCTTGGCGTCCAGCGCCAGCACCTTGTCGTTGCCGGCGGGAATGACGCGCTCATAGGGCGGGAAATTGCCGTCGATCAACTTGCTGGTCAGTTCGACGCCGTTGAAGCCGAACTGGATCTTGGTGTCCGACAAGGCGATGTCGACGGCGCCGTCGGCATCGTCCAGCAGCTTCTGCAGTTCGCCCACGGTCTTGCGCGGCACGATCACGCCCGGCATGGCGGCGGCGCCGTCCGGCAGCTCCAGCTCGAAGCGGGCAAGGCGGTGGCCGTCGGTGGCCACGGCCCGCAGCACGGCGGGCTTGGCATCCTTGGCGGCGTGCAGGTAGATGCCGTTGAGATAATAGCGCGTCTCTTCCGTCGAAATGGCGAAGCGGGTCTTGGCGATGATGCGCTTGAGATCGTCGGCCGCCAGGCGGAATTTGTGGGGCAGGGCGCCGGCCGCCATCTGGGGGAAATCCTCGCGCGGCAGGCAGGACAGTTCAAAGCGCGAAGACCCGGCGCTGACCGACAGCCGCCCGCCTTCGCTGGACAACAGTTCGACCTGCACCTGCGCCCCGTCCGGCAGCTTGCGGACGATGTCGTAGAGCATATGGGCGGGCGCGGTGGCGGCGCCGTTGCGCAGGATGTCGGCGGGCAGCGCTTCCACAATCTCGATGTCGAGATCGGTGGCGGTGAGCTTCAGCCCGGCCTTGCCCGCCTCGATCAGCACGTTGGAGAGGATCGGAATGGTGTTGCGGCGCTCGACCACGCTCTGCACATGGTTCAACGCCTTGAGGAAAGCGCCGCGTTCGACGTTGATCTTCATGGTCTGATTGCCGCCTGTTATACTGACCCGACACCCATCTCCGGGGCCTTGCCGGCCCGTCGGAAACGCCCGATTTCTTGTGTTTGGGAGAGCCGCGCGCGGCCCCAAGACTCAAGTCCCGGAAACTAGCAGAAATGCTGCTGCCAGGCCAGAAAATCGGCCTTTTGCGGCAGCCCTTTGCGCCCCGATTTTGCGGGCCTTTTCGCCCCTTTTTGCGATCCTGGCCCCGGCCCATGCCGGGCGGCAGGAGTGTCATGCTGACTTGACATTCCTATCAGAGAGGTTATGTCGTGTTTAGATGACATTATGGCGTGTGAGGGTGACATGACGTATTCACGCAAAGGGCTCTGGATCGTTCGGGGGATATTGCTCCTGCTGATGGCGGCCTGGATTTGGTATGGGATGGTGGTGCGACCGTCGCGGGACATCCTTCCTTGGGCCGGCGTCGTCTTCCTGCTTGCCGTCTTCGCCCTGGCCTTTCGCGCCTATTTCTATCTCGATGAAATCCAGCAAGGCGACCGGATGCGCGCCTGGTATTACGGCTCCCCCCTCGGCATCGCCGTCAGCGGCGTGGTGATCCTGTATCTGGTCACCAATCCGGCCTTCCTCGAGGTGCTGGCGAATGTCTTTCGCCGCCATCCGCCGCACAAGCCGATGGACTATTTCGTGGCCGGGGTGTTGTGCACCATGCTGCCGCAAGCGGTGGGAAATTACGTGGCGCGGACGTTCATGGCGCTGGCGAAGCGCAACGCATGAAAAATCGCATCAAGGTGCTGCGCGCCGAGAAGAACTGGAGCCAGGCCGAACTGGCGGAGCGGATCAACATCGCGCGCCAAAGCCTCAATGCCATCGAGAACGGCAAGGCTGATCCTTCGCTGCCGCTGGGCATGCGCATCGCCAAGGTTTTCGGCCTGCGCGTCGAAGACGTGTTCGGTGAGGATTAGGCCATGTTGCGCCTCTGCGAGGGACGCGCAGCGGGAATGGCAATCTCCGACCCGCTGCTGGACGATTTAACGCTTCTGATGTCCGCCGCTCTTATGGCTTTCAATGCGTTTCCCTGTCCGAAAGCCCGGACAGTCTGCGGCGAACCGCTCGACGGCGATAACGAACGTGATAGCCTGACGGGTGGGGGTGGTGCATGACCGTGCTGGTTCTGGATCAGGTGGTGAAGCGGTTCGGTGACTTCACCGCCGTGGGCGGCCTCAGTTTCAGTGTTCCCGAAGGCGGCATTTTCGGCTTCCTGGGCGGCAACGGCGCCGGCAAGACCACGTCGGTGCGCATGATGCTGGACATCATCCATCCCGATTCCGGGCGCATCGAAATCCTGGGTCGCGCGCCAAGCCGCACCAACGCCCCCCAGATCGGCTTCCTGCCGGAAGAGCGCGGCCTTTACCGCCTGATGACGGTGGCGGACACGGTGATCTATTTCGGCCGCCTCAAGGGCCTTTCCGCCGCCGACGCGACCAGCCGCACCGCCGCGCTGCTGGAACGGCTGGGTCTGGCGCAATGGGCGAAGACCACCCTCGACAAACTCTCCAAGGGCATGTCGCAGAAGGTCCAGCTTGCCACCGCGTTGGTGAACGGCCCACGCCTGCTGATCCTGGACGAACCCTTCTCGGGCCTGGATCCCGTCAACCAGGGTGTGCTGGAGGAGATCGTGCTGGAGATGGCGCGCGGCGGCGCCACGGTGATCTTTTCCACCCATGTGATGCAGCATGCCGAACGCCTCAGCGACCGGCTGCTGCTGCTCGCCCGTGGCCGCAAGGTCTTTGAAGGCACCCAGACCGAAGCCCGCGCGCTTTTGCCCGCGCGGCTGCTGCTGACCGCGCAGGCCGATCCTTCGTCGCTACCCGGCGTGTCGCATGCCGTCGCCATCGGCGCGCGCCAGCAGGGCTGGCAGCAATGGGACATAACCCTGGCGCCGGGGCAGGAGG
>Ga0316226_1004361_pt1 | contig 11340 bp, 8 predicted proteins | sample TBH18017metaG_FD_206009 | JGI IMG/M metagenome (GOLD analysis project Ga0316226, IMG submission 206009) | Freshwater microbial communities from Trout Bog Lake, Wisconsin, USA - TBH18017 | ecosystem: Environmental > Aquatic > Freshwater > Lake > Hypolimnion/Profundal zone | place: USA: Wisconsin... | reverse complement strand
TTGATTTTGTTGCTGAGCAAGGATAATCGCATCTACTAGTCCTAAGGTATATCTGTTCTTCACAAATTCTAGAGCTTTGTTTTGAAATACAATATTTTTCTCGACCAACTTAGTTTCACTATCTAATGCTCTTAGGGCAAAATAGTCAGATGCTATTTCAGCGGCCAATAGTAGTTTAATATTTTCATAATCTGCCTCGATAGAAGCCTGCCCTGCCTTTGCTGCTTTGAAGCTATTTTGAACTCGGCCGAAAAGATCCACTTCATAATTAACAGATAACCCTAGACTAAAATCATTTTGGCTAGTGGTAACCGGAGAGTTGCTTTTTTGATAGGTCGGTCGGTTTTGAGAGATAATGCCACGATCGAAATTGCTCAATATATTCGCCTCTGGGTAGAGGTTTGCCTTACTGATTGTTACAACAGCTTTTGCTTGAGTGATTCGATTTTCTGCAATTTTTAGACTGGGATTTTGTTCAAGAGCTAATTTTTCAAGTCGATTAAGCTCATCATCATTAAAAATTTCCCACCATAGACCTTTGCTAAGATGGTCTTTAGGTTCAGCCATATGCCAAGGATACTCCGCTGACCAGTTTTGTGGTAAATCCAATTGCGGTTTATTGTAATCATTTATTATCGAGCATGAAGTGAGCGCCAATACGCAGATATAAATGAGTGATCGACGAAGCATCAATGGGTCACTTCCACGATATCACCATCTTCAATTGAGTCAGGGGGATTTAAGATAATTTGGTCGCTTGAATCTAGCCCTTTTATGATCTCAAGTCTATTTCCAAAATCTTGCCCGATGGAGACGGGTTTAATTTTAACTTTACAATTCTTGGTTACAGTTGCGATCGTCGCGCCTTGAGCCCTGAAAAGCATGGCATTTAAAGGAACTTTGAGCACATCTTTTGATTCGATAGGAATAGAAACTTTGACAAGCGAGCCAGGAAGCAATTGATTATGATCATTCTTGATTAAGATTTCAGTATGTAAGGTCCGAGTAACTGGATCAATAGCACCTGCTGTATGAACGATTTTGGCTGGAAAAACTTGGGTTGGCATTTCTTTTAATGTGGCCGTGACGCTTTGATTTATATGGATATGATCTGCATAAGCTTGAGGAATATCGACATAGAGCCTTAATGGATTTGATTGGGATAACATGAACATTAATTTTTGAGACTGTGCATCACTAGTTGAAATGAGATCGCCAACATCAATATTGCGTTGTGTAATTATCCCGCTAAACGGAGCCGTCACTTTTTTAAAGTTAGACAGATAAGTGAGTCTTGTCACATCGGCTTCTGCCCCCTTTAATTCTGCTTCCGCTTGCATAAGTAAGCTTTTTCTTTCGTCTAGTTCCTGTTGTGACACTACATCTCGTTCACGCATCTTTTGCCATCGATTGAAAGAAGACTCTGCTAAATTAAAAGCTGATTTTTTCTGATTGAGTGTTGCAATTGCTAAAGCCAAACTTTGATCTACTTCAGGGGTGTCAATCGAGGCAAGTAACTCACCCTTTTTGACATGACTTCCTATGTCTTTATACCAATGTAAGACATAGCCGTTTGTTCTTGCATAAATAGGTGACTCAATATAGCCTTTGAGAGTGCCAGGCAGGGCTAGCGTTTGTATACCTGATGACGCATCAGCTGTGATTGTTTGAACATAAACTTTTGCCAGCATATTTGCTGATAATGCGAGCTTTTGCGCCTGAGAATGCTTAGCAAGCATTGTGAGTATTAAGCTTAATACAAAGAAAATAATGATTAATAAGAATGCCAAACGGACTTGCCAAAGATTTTTTTTATTGGAATTAGAGTTATCTATTTTGCTCAATCTGCTTCTCTTTTCAGTAATTTTTTTGACAAATGTTCATGCACGGATGCAAAGACAATCGGAACAAAGAAAAGGGTGGAAACCGTTGCAAATATAAGCCCCCCTATCACTGCGCGCCCAAGCGGAGCATTTTGTTCACCACCATCACCCAAGCCTAGTGCCATAGGAATCATTCCGACAACCATCGCTAAAGCTGTCATCAAAACTGGACGCATTCTAGTTCTTGCCGCATCAAGGGCAGCAGTTATGCTAGTTAAACCATCTTGTAATCTTTGTCTTGCAAAAGATACCATTAAAATTGAATTGGCTGTCGCCACGCCCATCGTCATAATTGCGCCGGTTAGCGCTGGAATACTTAGTGTGGTGCGCGTAATAAACAACATCCATACAATACCTGCAAGGGCGGCTGGAAGGGCAGTAATAATAATGAATGGATCTACCCACGATTGAAAATTTACCACCAAAAGCAAGTAAATTAAAACGATGGCAACGATCAAACCTATTTCTAAACCATTAAATGATGTATCCATAGTATTTACTTGGCCCCTTATTGCAATTTCAGCCCCCTTCGGAAGTGAGGGTTTGATCGCCTCTATTAAAGGATTAATTTGTTCTATGACGCCGCCAATATCTCTACCCTCTACACTTACATAGAGATCAATTACAGGAGCAATGTTGTAATGAGAGACAACAGATTGTTGTCTGAGTGGTTGAATATCTACCAAGTTCCCAAGCAGTTGAGCTGGAGTTTTATTGTTAGTATTTATTGGAGTTTCCATTACATCATCTAAAGACTGGATCTGATATTGCGGCGTTTGAGCGACCACATTGTAGACAACACCATTCTTTTGATTAAGCCAAAATGAAGGGGAGGTTTGGAAACTTCCTGACAAGGACGACATAATGTTTTGTGCCACAACGTTGGCATCAACTCCAACCTGTTGCGCTCTTGTACGGTCAATATTCATCTTCAAAACTGGCTGGTCGATCAGTTGATGAATATGCACGTCAACAGCACCAGGAATTTTTTTGATTTTTTTCATTAGTTGTGCGGCTTGATCATAATTCTTGTATATGTCTTTACCACTCAGTTGAATATCAATTGCAGCGGGTAATCCAAAATTAAGAATCTGCGAGACAATATCAGCAGGCTGAAAGAAAAACTCCACTCCTGGGAATTCTTTTGGTAACGCTTCTCGGATTTCACTTACATACTGACTAGTTGGTGGATGTGCATCCTTAAGCGCGATTAATATTTCTGCATCCATTGTACCGATGGTGCCTGAATTGTTATAAGACGTATTAATGCCACTATAAGGTAAGCCGATATTGTCGACGATCGTTTCTAAATTTTGAGGTGGAATAATTGCGCGAATATGCTTTTCCACTTGATCTACAACTTTCGCTGTTTCCTCGATACGCATTGCTGTTGGGGTTCTAACATGCAAGCGAATTTTTCCTGAATCAACTGCCGGGAAGAAATCACGTCCAAGGTTTAGGCTGAGTAATAATGATAAAAGGCAAAAGCTTAAGAATGCTCCGCCAAAGAGTAAACGATGTTGCAACATGCCATCAAGTAGGCTTTGATAGCCCATCTTTAGCCTTTCAAAACCCTTATCGAATTGATGATAAATTTTATTAAATCGACCTGGTGATTTATCAATATGTAAATCTCTCATGAATAACATTACCAAGGTAGGAATGACCGTTCTTGATAACAGATATGAGGCTAACATGGCAAAAATGACAGCCTCAGCTAAGGGCACAAATAGATATTTTGCGACGCCAGTGAGGAAAAACATCGGTATAAATACAATACAGATACATAAAGTAGAAACTAAAGCTGGAACTGCAATTTCTCTAGCACCATCCATAATGGCTTGATAAAGATCTTTTTCATTATGCAGATGGCGTTGGCGCTCAATGTTCTCGATTTCTACGGTCGCGTCATCAACTAAAATACCGACTGCTAGAGCTAATCCCCCAAGCGTCATGATATTGATTGTCTCACCAAGCGCATGGAGTACAAAGATGGAGATAAAAATTGAGAGAGGTATTGAGATGGCAATAATTAATGTGCTTCGCCAGTTACCTAGAAACAATAAAATTAATAGCGCTGTTAATCCTGCGGCTACCATCGCTTCATGTAATACACCAGTGATAGCCGATTTAACGAAAATGGATTGATCAAAAATAGGCTTAATATTCAGTTCATCAGGAAGTTTCAGTTTTATTTTTGGTAACGCTTTCTTTAAATCATCTACAATTTGCAACGTCGAGGCCTTGCCATTCTTAACAATTGAAACCAATACGCCACGTTTTCCATTTTCTCTAACCAAATTCGTTTGTGGCAAAAAGCCTTCTCTGACGTGAGCGACTTCACCTAAATAAGTAGTTGCACCATTAGTAGTTTTGACGGGAATATCGTTCATGCCGTCCATGTCATTAGGTGAGCCATTAAGTAATACAGAGTATTCTGTTTTTCCCATTTTGATCGTGCCTGTAGGCAAGATAAGATTTTGGGCGTTTATGGCTCCAACTACGTCATTAGGTGTTAGGCCTTTCTCAATTAATGCTTGTGTATTTAGATCGACAGAGATAACTTTCTGTTTTCCTCCGTAGGGGTAAGGCACGGAAATTCCTGGAATAGTAATAAGTTGAGTTCGAAAGAAATTTAGAGCTGTGTCGGATATGGCTTGCTCAGACATTGTCGAACTAGACAAGCTCAATTGAATAATTGGTACACTAGATGCGGTGTATTTGATAATTAATGGTGGAGTAATTCCTGGCGGCAGACCCTTTAACTGGGTTTGAACAATCGACACTACTTGAGCGAGGGAAGTTTGAATATTGGCATTAGCTTGAAAGAAAATCTTAATGACCGCAATTCCTGAAAAAGATTGTGATTCAATATGTTCAATGTCATCTACTGTAGTAGTAAGACTTCGCTCACTAACACCGACCACGCGATTGGCCATTTCCTCAGGCGGGAGTCCGTTATAGGACCAAACAATGCTAACTACAGGGATATCAACATCCGGAAGAATGTCAACGGGAGTTTTAAGTAAAATATAAGGTGTCATGAGCAGAATTAGCAATGTCATGACAATAAAGGTGTAACGGCGCTCAAGCGCTAATTTGACGATCCACATGGTGGTTAATTCTACCTACTTTTTAGCTAATGTTTTAAAAAAATAGATTTTTAATTAGGTTATGTTTTTAAGTCACGCAGTTGATTGTTGATCATCTAGTATTTATGACGCCAAATCAGCAATAAAGTGATCTTTGTTCAACCTGTTAATTATCAAAAGGAAGTCTTGCTATATTCCAAAAACTCTTTTTGCTTGCAGACCGATTAAGCCGGCTTTAAAAACTTTTATACATTTTGCGGATTTGTATTAATAATCTTTAACATTCTTGAAACTACCTTGTCGTATAATGAATTAAAGTTTAGTAAGTTATAAGGTTACTTTAAGGATCTGATATGAAAAAGAATTTGATTGGATTGGCAATTTTGGCAGTATTAAGTTTTTCTTCAGTTACTGTTTTCGCTGAAGATGATTCTTACAAAGGCTCTTGGTACGTTGTGCCAGGTATTAGCTACAACTATACTGATAGTGCATTGAATGCTAAGGATGACATGGGCGTCTTTCTTCGTGGAGGTAAAGAAATTGCGCCAAATTGGGATATCCAGTTTGGGGGCTCATATGCTGACGTTGATGGAAAGTCTAGTGGAAAATACAAGCAAACGCTTTTAGGCGTTGATGCGCTTTACATGCTTAGCCGAGAGAGATTGCGTCCATTTTTGTTGGTTGGGCTAGGTTATGCGGACAATAAATTGGATTACGCTGTTAATGGCGGTTCGAAAAGTTCAGTCATGGGTAACATTGGGGCAGGTTTGCAATATTCTTTGACTGACAATATTGGATTACAAGCTGACTTACGTTCAGTTTGGAGCGAGGCTAATGTTGCTGGTGATAATAAAACGGTTGGTAATACAGTACTAAATTTTGGTGTTATTTTCCGTTTTAGTGCTCCTGTTGCTCCTGTTGCTCCTGCAATGCCCGTTGTAGAATCTGCAGCCGCGGAATCAATTGTTGCTGAGCCTGTAGTTGAAGCACCAGCGCCTGTTATTGCTGCTGAACCAGCATGTAAGCCTACGGTTGAGACAATTACGATCCAATCAGAAGCATTGTTTGATTTTGACAAGTACACAATTAAGGGTAAAAACAATCAAGTGCTTGATGATCTTGCAGCAAAAATTAAAGATTATGACGATATTGAATTTATCTTAGTAACAGGACATACAGATAAAATTGGCACAGATGCTTATAACCAAAAACTTTCTGAGCGTCGCGCTGATGCTGTAAGGAAATACTTATCTTCTCATGGTATCAAAGATGTTCGCATTAAATCAGTTGGTAAAGGTAAGTTGGAGCCAGTGGTTGATTGCACTGGTGTAAAAGGCAATAAGAAAATGATTGAGTGCTTAGCACCTAACCGCCGTGTAGTTGTTGATGCAACACATAAGCAAGAAGATGGTTGTGCTAAAGATTGATTTTTAAGTTAAGTTGTTTATTTTAAAAAAGGGTTTGCTTAAGCAGCCCTTTTTTATTAGCTCAATAATAAAGTGCAAACTACATTGATTTGTCATTATTTTGATTTATGATGCTTGTATATAAACTTGGATATTCTGGAATGTCGATGTTTTATTTAATACAAAAGAAAAAATGTTTATGGGTGTTGATGGTGATTGGGCTCTTGCTTTGTAATGTTGCAATGTCTAAAGATATCAGCGATGAACAATACCAAGTCCGTATGGCGCAAAAAGAATATGACGCTGCTAATCGAGAACATCAGCTATTGTCAGATAGCATAAAAGAGCTTGAAAAAAGAGTTGCGCAACAAACTCAGCAACTAGAAGCTCTCAAAAAAGGATTGCCAGCAAAAGAGGATCGTTTGAGTAAAGCACAGAAGGCGTTGGAAGAAAAACAACTTGTGCTAGATAAAGCTTGGGAAGAAAATAAAAAACAATGATTATTTAGCGCTCTTCTTTCTTTTAAGCTTACGCTTCTCACGCCACTCAGCAATTCGCTGGCGACGCATGAAAATCGTTATAATTAAAATTGCCCAGCCAAGTCCTAACCATGGCAGAGTTCCAGCATAAATACTGATGATAACAACATGCGGAAATGCCGTCGTTAAGATTAATGGCAGTAACGCTAAAATTAATCCTAGTAATATTAAAAACATAGAATTTAAATCTTTAAATCTTTTGCTTCTGCAAAGCTCACTTGTATATTGAGTCCTTTTTTTCTAGGTTCATCGTTAATTTCCACGCTGGCCTTATGAAGTTGTGCAATTTCCATCACAATTGCTAAACCTAGCCCACTACCTTCTTGGCCTGTCCCCATGATGCGATGGAATCGCTCAAATACTTTTTCTCTTTCTTCTTTAGGAATGCCAGGGCCATTATCTATTACGCTTAATACAATTTCACCTGCTTCATGTTGAGTTTTAACGGTCACTTTTCCGCCTGCTGGAGTGTAAAGCACAGCATTGTCAACTAAGTTGTAAAGCATTTCTTTTAGGCGCTTGCTATCACCTAAAACCATTGTAGTTTGAGGGTCTGCTTCAAAACCAAGATCTAACCCTTTTTTAATCGCAGTTGGTACCATGTCTGTCGTTACTTCTTGTGCGATTTGATTAAGATTCACGGGGCTCATTACCATATTATGCGAGGCATCTTGTTGGTTTCTTGCCAAGCTAAGCAATTGCGTGATGGTATGTGATAAACGCTCCATGCTTGCGCTGACACGTTCCAGAAGTTGTTGATGTTGCTCTGGGTTATTTTCTTGCAATGCAAGTTCTAGTTGAGCTTGTGCGCCAGCCAAAGGTGTACGAAGCTGATGCGCCGCATCAGCAATAAAGCGATTTTGTGCATTCAAAACGCTCTCAAGTTGTCTCATTAATGAATTGACTGAGTTAACAAGAATCATCACTTCTGTAGGCACGTCTGGCATTTCAATCGCACTGAGGTCTAGATAAGAGCGTTTTGAAACAGCTGCTTGCAAATCAAATAGTGGTTGCAATCCACGTTCTACTCCAAACCAAATAATCGCTATTGTAAATAGCACAAGGAGTAATTGAGGCACAATAATATCTATCAAGACGTTGCTGGCTAAGGCTTCGCGTTTATTTAGTGTTTCCGCTACTTGAACATAAACTGGGAGATCTACACCATTCTTTTGTATGCTCACTAGTGTCGAAACTATTCTAACGTTGAGATTGTGGATTTTGCCATCCCGAAAGTTAGGGTTTGTTGTTTGTTGGTTTTTTTGCGGCGTTAATCCATCATCAGTGTCACCATTTAGTATCTTCCCATCGGTTCCAACAATGTTATAAAAAATAACATCTGATTGGTCATTTAAGATGAATTGTTTTTCGTTCTTAGGGAGAGATAAGTTTTCAATAGAGCCTTCTGATTTTTGGAGTAGTTGATAGATTGAGTACGCTGAGTCATAAAGCGCATTATCAAAAGCATCGCGTTGCTCAACAATTGCAAAGCGAAACAAAATTGACGAAACAATGAAAATCAATATAAGTAGAGGCGGCACTAATAAGCGCAGTAATTTCTTTCGTAACGAAGAGTATGTTTTCATATTAAGATTGTGCCTTTTGAAGCAAATAACCAAGCCCACGTATCGTGAGCACATTGATGCCTATTGGCTCGAGTTTTTTGCGAATACGGTGAATATATACCTCAATTGCATTGTTGCCAACGCCTTCATCCCACTTGCACAAGGCCTCAACAATTGCCTCTTTGCTTACCACGCGACCAACGCGGGAAAGTAGCATTTCTAGGACGCCAAATTCGCGAGGTGATAGCAACATTTGTTCACCGTTCACGGTCAGCATTTTGTCTGTAATGTTGAGGACTAAAGGGCCGTACTCAATAGTCGAAGCTAGGATGGAGTTGTTGCGTCGAATTTGAGCGCGCAGACGCGCCTCTAGCTCAGGCAGTTTAAATGGCTTGGTTAAATAATCATCAGCACCTAAATCTAATCCTTTAACTCGGTCATCCAAATCATCTCTAGCTGTTAAGATAATTACCGGCGCCATGACTTTGCGCCCTCGCATTCTTTTTAGTACCTCAAAGCCATCTATTTTAGGTAGCCCTAAATCGAGAATTACTGCATCGTATACATGGTCGTGCAAAGCAATATCAGCTTCGTAGCCATCATGAGCCCAATTCACCGTATAGCCAGCTCGATTGAGTGAAGTGCTCATCGCGTGACCTAATGCTGCATCATCTTCAACTAACAGAATTTTCACTTATTGCCTCGAGGGCTATTATTAATACACTTATTCTACTTGGATAAAGTCGATACTTGAAGCGCAAAACAAAAAAGGCCTACAGTGTGAACTGTAAGCCTTTGTTTTTATATGGTGCGCCCGAAGAGATTCGAACTCCTTACCCCTTGGTTCGTAGCATCTTAAATAAGATTTTTTCATAAAACAGTATTGTACGGCAATAAACAACAATAAATTATAAAAATACAATATATTCATATTGTTGAAACTAATAATTGTTGATATAGTTATTTAAAGCGGTGCAATCTGATTCAATATTATCTTTTTTCCAGTACACCCCTGAGTACACCCCTGTAGATTAAAGGAAAAAATAGTGACTCGTTATCCTTCAGACCAGAAAAGCCAAAAATGGACAGTAAAAGAGCTAAATACAATTCCTGCTGAATGGAAGGGTGACGTACTTAAAGATGCAGACGGGCTGTACGGTGAAGTTCGTTTCACAAAGTCAGTATCGATTCGTTTTAGAACACAATTCAAATTTGATGGCAAAAGATTTTGGCATTACTGTGGTAGTTACCCTAGTACAGATATGGTGTCAATTCGTGAGGAACGAAACAAAGCTCGTGAATTGGTAAAGGCTGGTATTGATCCGAGAGCTAACAAGATTGCTACAAAAATTGTTGCTCAAAAGACTGTTAATGAAATAATTAAAGCTGATGAACTTCAGCGAACTGAGGCACTTACATTCAGCGATCTATATCAAATCTGGATTAAAGATGGCGTTAATCGAGCTGATGGTAATGCTTTCATTATACGTACCTTCAAAAAACATGCCCTGCCAATACTTGGTGAAATAGAAGTTCGTCACTTAACAGAGCATCATTTGCGTAAAGTATATCGAGCAATCATTGCCGATGGTAAAACCCCTACTGCGGTTGAATTATCCAAGGATATTGGTCAGATGTTGCGTTGGGCAGAAAAACGTAAGCCATGGCGTGGTTTGTTAATTGATGGCAATCCATCAGAGTTGGTTGAAATTAAAAAGTTAGTGCCAAAAGGCTACACAAAAGAACGTAAGCGAATGTTGAGTTTGGATGAAATAAAGAAACTGAAGTCAATATTCGATATTACAACTCAAACATATTTAGTTGCTCCCAACAAATATGATGCCGAACGGCCACTTAAAAAAGAGGTTCAATTGGCAATGTGGATTTGCTTGAGCACATTATGTCGTATTGGAGAGTTGCTGATGTCCGAGTGGAAGCACGTTGATTTTGAAGCTCGAACTTGGTTTATTCCTGCAAAGAACGTTAAAGGTGAGAGCTCTCAAAAACGTGACCAATTAGTATATTTATCAGATTTTGCTTTTGATAAATTTAAACAATTACATGAGCTAACTGGAGAAACGTTGTGGGTATTTCCTGCAAGATATAAAGAAGGTCACGTTTGCATAAAATCTGCTAGCAAGCAGGTTGGGGACAGGCAAATAAAATTCAAAAGCAGAACCAAAAAGTTGCAGTTACGAGTTGAAAACAATAGTCTAGTTCTTGGCGAAGAAGAGTGGACGCCCCATGATCTAAGAAGAACTGGTGCGACGATGATGCAGAAACTTAAAATTAGTCGGGAAGTTATTAATCTATGCCAGAACCATGTCATTGGCTCAAAAGTTGATCGTGTTTATTTGCTTGATGATTATGCAGATGATAAGCGTGAAGCATGGGAGAAATTGGGTAACAGAATCGAAGCAATATTGAGCTCAACCAACGTGGTTAGCATGAAAACCGCATAATTCAGTTTTATTGCCCCAGCTTCTATTGAATGAAAATAGATTGCAAAAAATATATTGTACGAGTATGGACTAGTCATATAGAATATATTCGTTAGCCCAAGAAACTAAGCCTAACTGGCCCGATCGTGGAGTCCTTCGGGGTACTGGCTAAAGTATTTTCAGACTTGAATGAAATGGTGAGTCAAAAATACTGAGCGAATGCGGTATGTTTTTAGTGGTGCAGTTTTCGACGAAAAAACAGTATTAATTCCGTGAAAAGTATACGTTAGCAGAATTGTCCATCAATTCATTGTGTATCGGCATGATGATAGCAGTACACGCAGCCCTGTCGGGGGGTTGAGCACGTAGTACTGGCAGTAAGAATTTAGGACGGCGACAACAAGAGCAATTTTA
>Ga0316226_1004360_pt1 | contig 11341 bp, 9 predicted proteins | sample TBH18017metaG_FD_206009 | JGI IMG/M metagenome (GOLD analysis project Ga0316226, IMG submission 206009) | Freshwater microbial communities from Trout Bog Lake, Wisconsin, USA - TBH18017 | ecosystem: Environmental > Aquatic > Freshwater > Lake > Hypolimnion/Profundal zone | place: USA: Wisconsin... | reverse complement strand
GAAAATTGACGAATTGGTGCTCGTCGGCGGCATGACCCGCATGCCCAAGGTCGTCGAGACCGCGCACGGGTTGGTCAACAAGCCGCCGCATCAGGGCGTGAATCCGGATGAAGTCGTGGCCATTGGCGCCGGCATCCAGGGCGGCGTGCTCAAGGGCGAGGTGAAGGACGTCCTGTTGCTCGATGTGACCCCGCTATCGCTGGGCATCGAAACGCTAGGCGGCGTGTTCACGCGGCTCATCGAGCGCAACACCACCATACCGACCCGCAAATCGGAAATTTTCTCCACCGCCAGCGACAATCAGCCCGGCGTGGAAATCCACGTGTTACAGGGCGAACGCCAGTTCTCCCGGGACAACAAGACCATCGGTAAGTTCCAGCTCACCGACATCCCGCCGGCCCCGCGCGGCGTGCCGCAGGTCGAAGTGACCTTCGACATTGACGCCAACGGCATCTTGCATGTGGGTGCCAAGGATCTCGGCACCGGCAAGGAACAGAAGATCACCATCACCGCCAGCAGCGGCCTCTCGAAGGACGAAGTCGAGAAGATGCGCAAGGACGCCGAGGCCCATGCCGACGAGGACAAGGCCCGGAAGGAAGAAGTGGAGGCGCGCAACGAGGCGGACGGCGCCGTGTATCGCTCCGAGAAGATGCTCAAGGACAACGCCGACAAGATCTCCGGCGACGACAAGAGCAAGATTGAAAGCGCCGTTAGCGCCGTGAAAGAGGCTTTGAAGGGCAGCGACGCCGCGGCCATCAAGTCCGCCAGCGAGAAGCTGAATGAAGCCTGGCAGGCGGTGAGCGCGGAGCTTTACAAAGCCGGCGCCGCCAAGGCGCAATCCGAAAAGGCCCAGGCCGGCGGTCAACCGCACGGCGAATCGCCGAAGACGGAAGATCCGAAGAAGGACGAAGGCGTGATTGACGCCGAGGTCGTGGACGAAAAGAAATAGAAATGAAATTGGCGCAGACGAATTCGTCCCGCAGGGACCGGGTGACAATAGCTCGGCGTTTCAACGCCGGGTTTGGACAGACCTGTGCGTCAAGTCCCGCAGGGACGGACGAACCCGCGCGCCAATTTCAGCCGTCCCTCCGGGACTGAAAAATTTATCCCTCCCGTGAGTGCGGACAGGGACTTGATTCGTAGCAACAAACAAACAACAAAACAAAACATAAAGTATGGCATTGAACATCAAACCGCTGGGCGACCGCATTCTGGTCGAGCCGGCCGAAGAAAAAGAAGTCAAAAAGGGCGGCATTATCATCCCCGATACCGCCAAGGAAAAACCGCAGGAAGGCATTGTCCGCGTCCTCGGCACCGGCAAGACCGACGACGACGGCAAGAAAGTCGCGTTTGAAGTCAAGGTCGGCGACCGCGTGCTCGTCTCCAAATACGGCGGCACGGAAATCAAGATTGACGGCAAGGAATACAAGATCTTTGGTTCCGACGACCTCATTGCCATCCTCGAATAATTAACTCAACACGCAACCAAATAACTATCAAATAAAAATATGGCAGCTAAACAACTATTGTTCGACGAGGCCGCCCGCCAGGCCATCCTGCGCGGCGTCTCCAAACTCTCCAAGGCGGTCGTCGCCACGCTCGGGCCGAAAGGCCGCAATGTGGTGATTGACAAGAAATTCGGCTCCCCCACGGTGACCAAGGACGGTGTCACGGTGGCCAAGGAAATCGAATTGGAAGACCCCTACGAAAACATGGGCGCACAGATGGTCCGCGAAGTGGCCAGCAAGACCAGCGACATCGCCGGCGACGGCACCACCACGGCCACCCTGTTGGCTGAGTCCATCTATCGCGAGGGCTTGAAGTTCGTCACCGCCGGGGCCAACCCCATCGGCATCCAGCGCGGCATCGGCAAGGCCGTGGAAGCCGCCGTGGCCCACCTCGACAAGATCTCCAAGAAGGTCAAGGACAAGGAAGAAATCAAGCAGGTCGCGGCCGTGTCCGCCAACTGGGATTTCGAAATCGCCGACAAAATCGCCGACGCCATGGACAAGGTCGGCAAGGACGGCACGATCACGGTCGAAGAAGCCAAATCCATCGAAACCACGCTCGAAGTGGTCGAAGGCATGCAGTTCGACAAGGGCTATCTCTCGCCCTATTTCGTCACCAATGCCGAGACGATGGAAGCCAAGCTCGAAGACGTGTACATCCTCATTTTCGAGAAGAAAATCAGCAATTTGAAGGACATGCTGCCGCTGCTCGAAAAAGCCGCGCGCACGGGCAAGCCCTTGCTGATCATCGCCGAAGAAGTCGAAGGCGAAGCGCTCGCGACTCTGGTTGTGAACAAACTCCGTGGCACGCTGAATGTCTGCGCCGTCAAGGCGCCGGGCTTCGGCGACCGCCGCAAGGCCATGATGGAAGACATCGCCACCCTCACCGGCGGCAAGTTCATCAGCGAAGACCTCGGCCTCAAGCTCGAAGGCATTGAACTCACCGACCTCGGCCGCGCCAAGACCGTCGTCATTGACAAGGAAAACACAACCATTGTGGAAGGCAGCGGCAAGAACAGCGACATCCAGGGCCGCGTGAACCAGATCCGCCGCCAGATCGAGGAAACCACCTCGGACTACGACCGCGAAAAATTGCAGGAACGCCTGGCGAAACTCGCCGGTGGCGTGGCCGTCATCAACGTCGGCGCCGCGACCGAGACCGAAATGAAGGAAAAGAAAATGCGTGTGGAAGACGCGTTGCACGCGACCCGCGCGGCGGTCGAAGAAGGCATCGTGGCCGGCGGCGGCGTGGCGCTCCTGCGCTGCATCGGCGCCATTGAAGCCACCAAGTCGGCGAACGAAGACGAAGCCATCGGCATCGGCATCGTGAAGCGCGCCGTGGAATCCCCGCTCCGCTTGCTGGCGCAAAACGCTGGCGTGGAAGGCAGCGTCATCGTCGAAGCCGTGAAGAAAGCCAAGGGCAACGAAGGCTACAACGTGGCCACCGGCCAATACGAAGACCTCGTGAAAGCCGGCATCGTGGACCCGAAGAAAGTCACCCGCAGTGCGCTGCAGAACGCGGCGTCCATCGCCGGTCTGCTGCTCACCACCGAATGCCTCATTACCGACCTCCCCGAGAAGGAAAAGCCGGCTCCGATGCCCGGCGGCCACGGCGGCGGCGGCATGGGCGGCATGGATTATTGAGCCACTGAAGCACCAGGAGAACCGAGGAGACACCAACGCGGCCCGGAGAAATCCGGGCCGCGTTTTTTTTCGCACCAGCCGGCGTGAGGAGACTCATTTCAAAAAGTCGGGGCGATGTTTGAGCCTCAAGAGACGCATTCTCCAAGCGCAGGCCGTTTTTCCATCCCGCAGGGACGCATTGACAATAGCCCGCAGATTCAACTGCGGGTGGTGTGCTGCCCACCCTATTCTCAATAGCGCCTCTGGCGCTTCCACGTTGGCAGTTTCGTATCGCTTCCGAAACGTGTGAATGGGTTTCTCTTTGCTCTTCAGGATTGATGTCAGCGGACGGTCAAAACCAGCCAGGGCGGGTCGAATGAAAACCAGCCACTTTGAGGGAAGCATTGTGTTTTGTGCAGCCATGGTTGCACATGAGCACGATGAACCAACTCAACGTGAACTTGCAACATTCAATATTAACTTTGGCGGGCAATGGCTGGTCCCACCGGCGGATTGCCCGCGAACTGGATATCAACCGGGAGACGGTGGGCAAATATCTGCTGTTGGCCCAGTCAAAACCAGCCATTTCGACCCCCGGCTCCGAACCTGACCCAAATTCAAAACCGGCCATTCCGACCTCCGGCTCTGGATCAGTGGCCGAGGCAAAACCAGCCATTCTGACCTCCGGCTCGGAGGCTGACCCGACCGCAAAACCAGCCATTTCGACCCTCGGCTCGACTGCGGGTCGGCAGAGTCTTTGCCAGCCGTGGCGACCGCAGATTGAAGCGGCGGTTGCGGTCGGGTTGAGTGCCCAGCGCATTTATCAGGATCTGGTTGGCGAGCACGGATTCACCGGCAGCTATCAAGCCGTAAAACGATTCGTCCGGCAGGTGCGGGCGACCCAGCCGGTGCCCTTTGTGCGGATGGAAGTGGCGCCGGGGGCCGAAGCTCAAGTGGATTTTGGTCAAGGCGCATGGGTGCAGATGGAAGGCAAACGGAAGCGACCTCATCTGTTTCGGATCGTCCTGAGTCATTCGCGCAAAGGCTACAGCGAAGTGGTTTGGCAGCAGACGACTGAGAGCTTTATCCGGTGCCTCGAAAATGCGTTCCGTTACTTTGGCGGAGTTCCCCGCACCCTGATCATTGACAACCTGCGGGCAGCGGTGACGCGGGCGGATTGGTACGATCCGGAGATCAACGCCAAGGTGGCCGAGTTCTGCCGCCACTACGGGACCGTGATGCTGCCGACACGTCCAGCCATGCCGCGGCACAAAGGGAAGATTGAGGCGGGCGTGAAGTTCGCCCAAAACAACGCCCTCAAGGGCCGCAGCTTTGAAAGTCTGGCGGCGCAAAACCTGTTTCTCTCGGAGTGGGAAAGCGGCGTGGCCGATACCCGCATTCATGGCACCACGCGGCAACAGGTTGACAAGGTGTTCCAAGAAGTGGAACGTACCCAACTGTTGCCCTTGCCAGCGGGTTTGTTTCCGGTCTTTGAAGAAGCGCCACGCACGGTGCATCGGGATGGCTACATTGAGTTGCAACGGGCTTACTACTCCGTGCCGCCAGAGTATGTGGGCCGGCAGGTCTGGGCACGGTGGGAGTCCCGCTTGCTCCGGGTGTTCAATCAACGCCGGGAGGTCATTGCCGTGCATGCGCTGGCCGAACCAGGCAAGTTCACCACCGATCCGAACCATCTGCATTCGCCACACCGCCATGTCATCCAGCAGGGTCTGGAGCATTTACTGGATCGGGCGCGGCTGATTGGCATGCAGACCGGCAGTTGGGCCGAGGCGATGGTGCAACAGCGTGGCCCCATGGGCGTCCGGGTTCTGTATGGCCTTTTGGCGCTGGCGCAAAAGCATCCGGTCAAAGCCCTGGAACTGGCGGCCCAAACCGCCCTGCATCACGGCACCTGGCGCTTGCGCGATTTATGCCTCTTGCTCGAACGGGTCGCCCCGTCGCCGCAACTGGACTTTCTGGAAACGCACCCGCTGATCCGCAACCTCGACACGTACCGGGACTGTGTGCCCGATTGTTTTACCGCCTCCACCTCAACCATCAACCAAACATGAATGCCCTCAAAATCACACTGAAACAACTCCGCCTCTCGGGCCTGATCCAAACGCTGGACGTGCGGCTGCAAGAAGCCGCCGCCAATCGTCTCAGCCATGCCGAGTTCCTCGAACTGATCTGTCAGGATGAACTGAACATCCGGCAGCAACGGCTGATGGAACGGCACACCAAACTGGCGGATTTCCGCCACTTGAAAACGCTGGACGACTTCGACTGGAGCTTCAACCCGTCCGTCCACAAGAAAGAGATTTTCGATCTGGCGAGTTGCCGGTTTATCCGCGAAGCCAAGGATGTGCTATTCCTCGGTCCGCCCGGGGTCGGCAAAACCCACCTGGCCCAGGCCATCGGCTACGAGGCCATCCGCCAGAAGTTCCTCGTGCTGTACCGCTCCATCTTTGATCTGGTGCGCGACTTCATGAAGGACGAGGCGTTCAACCAGCAGGACAAGACGCTGCGCAAATACTTGAAGCCCGATCTGGTCATCATTGATGACATGGGCCTGAAACAACTGCCCAAGCACTCCGGTGAATATCTGCTGGAAGTCATCATGCGGCGTTACGAAAATCGTTCCACCATCATGACCAGCAACCGGCCGCTGGAAGAATGGGGCAAACTTTTATGTGACGTGCCCACCGCCGGAGCCATCATTGATCGCTTCCTGCACCACGCCCAGGTCGTCGCCATCACCGGCAAAAGTTATCGCATCAAGGAAGCGCCGGTGGTCCCCCAGGAAAACAAGAAAAGTGGCAAGTCCAGCGAACCTCCGACCGCCGGGGCCGCGAGCTAAGGCTCGCAGCTCGGCCCCGGCTCGTTTTAGCTCGCTTCGGAGATTATGGACAGGATTGGATTTTTACGCGGAAATCGCCCATACTGGGCCGCAACGGCGCTGGCAAATACCTGCGCCGTTACGTCGCCATCGAAGCTTATGCCAATACCGCCCGCATTTAACCAAGCCACGGACTGGAACTCATTGCAGCTCGCGATTCACGATTTTGGCGACGCAATCGGCGTGAGCGAAAATGATCTGATCGCTGCGCTACGCGCCATTGGAGGCTGGCGCGAGCGATTCACGGACTCATTCACAATCCAATCAGGGGAGAAAATCACTTGGCGTCGCTATGAAAACCTTGTGTGGGCACTGGGCGAATCGTTTCGACGAATCATGCTTCGCACCAGGGGACTTCGAAAAAGCGAGCCCGTATTTGATTCGGTGCGTGTGATCTGTTCGGACGGTCGGTTTGGTAAGGGGCGAGAGAGCTTCACGATGCTGTTGGGTCAATACGGCGGATCAGCGCAAATCACGGCGCTGGTGGGCTTGCTCGACGACCCGGAGGTCTGTGGCCAAGCGATCTATGCTCTGCGCTTGCTCGGCGCAGTTGAGGCGGCGGAGAAAGTGCGGCCCTTCCTCAATTCACCCAAAGCGTGGATTAAACAGGAAGCACTCAAGTATTTCCAAAAAATCCAGACGCAGAGCGAAAAACCGCTTGCTTGAATCAATGAACCTGATATGAAATTAGCACCTCAGAGTGGCTGGTTTTGATTCGACCCCGGCTGGCTGGTTTTGAAGTGACCGGTGACACTGCCGATCACCGGCGGATTATGGCTGACTAATGGACGGCAACCCCGTGCTACCTGAAATGGAATGAACGTGGCTGACCAACAATATTACGATCAAATCAGAATCAACCGAGGCAATTGAAAAAGCCGGCATCGAAAGCGCGCTCAAACGCAGTTGGTCATTTTATGACAATGATATTCGCGTGCAGGTTGCTGGTCATAAAGCCACCTTGACCGGCACGGTTGGATCTTTATATCAAAAAAACGAAGCAGGCAGTATTGCCTGGAACGCCCCTGGCGTTTGGTCAGTGGACAATGGCTTGGTAGTTGACTGGGCATAACGGCCGAAGCGGGAGGAATTCCCTCCCGCTTCATCCGTGACACCAATGAGGACAAATGGCGCGAACGTTCTCGCCAATGCAGTGGGGGTTTCAGAATTCGAGGTGTCCGCAGCCGATGGAGCCAATGGCTATTTAAACTGGGGTTCCTCATCTCATGGGGTGTTTACCCCATATAATTACCCGCGGTTGAAGGATATGATTGTGAGGAAAAGAAAGCACAAATGAACACACAAAACTTGATGGACACCGCACAAGCGCTGGTCGCCGACGACAAAGGGTTGCTGGCGATGGACGAAAGCAATCCCACCTGCAACCAACGCTTTGCCAAATTGGGCATTCCGCAGACGGTGGAAGCCCGGCGCGCTTACCGGGAATTGATTGTGACCACCTCTGGTCTTGGCGAGTATATCAGCGGCGCAATTCTCTATGACGAAACCATCCGGCAGCAGGACGGAAACGGTGTCTTTTTTGCCAGTATTCTCACCGCTGCCGGAATCATTCCGGGCATCAAAGTGGATGCCGGCGCGAAAGACCTGGCCGGTCATCCCGGCGAGAAAATCACCGAAGGTCTGGACGGCTTGCGCGAACGGCTCGCGGAATATGCCCAAATGGGCGCACGCTTCGCCAAATGGCGCGCGGTGCTCACCATCGGCGAGGGCCTACCCAGCCGGAGCTGCCTCGAGGCCAACGCCCACGCACTGGCCCGCTATGCCGCCTTGTGCCAGGAAGCCGGACTGGTTCCCATCGTCGAACCGGAAGTGCTGATGGACGGCGATCATACTTTGGAGTGCTGCCGCCAAGTCACGGAAGAAGTCCTGCGCACCGTCTTCATCCAGCTCAATTGCCAGCGCGTGTTGCTGGAAGGCATAATCTTAAAGCCCAACATGGTGCTGCCGGGCTTGGCGTGCCCACCGAACCAAGAAGTCAACGAGGTGGCCGACGGCGAACAACAATATCAGGTGCGCCTGACCGACCGTCCGCCAGATGAGCAACCAGACCTTGACGAGGTGGTCAACCTTACGATGAAGACGCTCTGGCGAACCGTCCCCGCCGCCGTTCCAGGAGTTGCGTTTCTGTCCGGCGGCCAATCCCCGGAGCTGGCCTCGGCCCGCTTGAATTTTATGAATCTCCGCTTCAAGTCGCAACTGCCTTGGGCGTTGTCCTTTTCTTTTGCCCGCGCCATCCAGCAGCCGGCTTTGGAAATTTGGCGTGGCAAAGAATCCAACGTGAAAGCCGCGCAGCAAGCCCTGCTTCATCGCGCCCGATGCAACCGCGCCGCGCGCCGCGGCGAATACACCGCCGCCATGGAAATAACCTAATTTATGAAAACCACTCTGCCGCTCACTGGTACGCATTTGCGGACCTATAATACGATTTTCCAACATCCGGTCTCGCACAATCTGAGCTGGCATGATGTCCATGCCCTGTTTCGCCATCTCGGCCAGATTGAAGAGGAGCCGAACGGCCACCTGAAGGTGATCCGCAATGGCCAGACCTTGATGCTGCATCCGCCGCATGGCAAAGAGGTTCCGGAAATTTCCGAGGTCATGTCATTGCGTCACTTTCTGAAAAAGACGAATACGGTGCCGCCCGAAACGGACGGGAAAGCATCGCATTGGCTGCTCGTGATTGATCACCATGACGCCCGGATTTACCGTTCGGAATTGCATGGCGCCATTCCCCAGGCTCCCAATCTTCAACCCTCAACCCTCAACCAAGCCTAAAATATGCCAGTTAAATTCAACGACGAAAACGAGGGAAAAGTACTCGCCATTCAAGTCAGCGGAAAGTTGACCAGCGCGGATTATGTGTACTTTGCACCTGAATTCGAGCGGCTGGTCCGGCTCAATGGAAAATTGCGCTTATTGTTTGATCTGGCCGGCTTCCAAGGCTGGGAAGGCAGCGCCGTATGGGACTGCATCAAGTTCGATGTTAAACATTTCGCGGACATCGAACGGATCGCGATGATCGGTGACTCGAGGTGGGAGCAGGGCATGGCGGCGTTTTGCAAACCATTCACCAAAGCGGCGGTGCGATATTTCGATCACGGCAAAATTGCCGCAGCATGGAAATGGTTGGGCGAGGCATAGATGGACTCAAAACCCGGCTCAGCCAATCTCGGCGCGGTCGCCTCCGTGCGAGGAAGCGTCGTGGATGTGCGGTTCGACGGACTATTGCCGCCGATCTACTCAGTGCTGCGCACGGGGGCGAAAAACGAGATCGTGATCGAAGTCCTGGCGCAGCGGGACGCGCGGCACGTGCGCGGGATTGCGCTGACGCCCACGCAGGGGCTGGCGCGCGGCATGACGGTCACCGATACGGGCGGACCATTGCAAGCGCCGGTGGGCAAAGCCATTCTCTCGCGGATGTTTGACGTGTTTGGCAACGCCATTGACCGTCAGCCCGCGCCCGCGCCGGCTGACGTCCAATGGCGCTCGGTGCATCGCGCCCCGCCGCCGCTGGAGCGGCGTTCCACCAAATCCGAAATTTTCGAGACCGGCATCAAGGTCATTGACGTGCTTGTGCCGCTGGAACGCGGCGGCAAGGCCGGACTGTTCGGCGGGGCAGGCGTGGGCAAGACGGTGTTGCTCACCGAAATGATCCACAACATGATCGGACACCAGCAGGGTGTCAGTATTTTTTGCGGCATTGGCGAGCGCTGCCGCGAGGGCGAGGAGCTTTATCGCGAAATGAAGGCCGCCGGCGTGCTGCCAAACATGGTGATGATCTTCGGCCAGATGAACGAGCCGCCGGGCAGTCGTTTTCGCGTCGGCCACACGGCGCTGACGATGGCCGAGTATTTCCGGGATGACGAGCACCGCGATGTGTTGCTGCTCATTGACAATATTTTCCGCTTCATCCAGGCCGGCATGGAGGTGTCCGGCTTGATGGGGCAGATGCCCTCGCGTCTGGGCTATCAGCCCACAATGGGCACCGAGCTGTCCGGCTTGGAGGAGCGCATCGCCAACACGGACACCGGCGCGATCACTTCGATCCAGGCGGTTTATGTGCCGGCGGATGATTTCACCGATCCGGCGGCCGTGCATACCTTCGCGCATCTTTCCGCGTCCATCGTGCTGTCGCGCAAGCGGGCCAGCGAGGGGCTGTTTCCGGCCATTGACCCGCTGCAATCCAGCTCCAAGATGGCCACGCCGGGCATCGTCGGCGAACGGCATTACGCCCTGGCGCAGGAAATCCGCCGCACGCTCGCACAATACAACGAACTCAAGGACATCATCGCCATGCTGGGCTTGGAACAGCTCTCGCCGGAGGACCGCAAGGTGGTCGTGCGCGCCCGCCTGCTCGAGCGCTTTCTCACGCAGCCCTTTTTCACAACCGAACAATTCACCGGCCTCACCGGAAAACTCGTCAGTCTCAAAGATGCGCTGGACGGCTGCGAACGCATCCTGCACGACGAATTCAAGGACTACCCGGAAAGCGCACTCTACATGATCGGCCCCATCAGCGAAGCAAAAGGAAAACCCAAACCCGTCCCGCCCGCCGCCCCGGCTAAAGCGGAGCTCAAACCTGAGACGAAAGTTAAACCGAAGCCTGCTTAGACACTCGTACGTTTCAAGGCCGTTCAGACAACATGCCAGCGCCGTCGGCGCGGTATATTGGTAGAAACGCCGCGCCAAATGATCTTCAGCCCCGTCGCGGCGGCATCATCAGCCACTCTCCAACGTCAATCCTGAAAGGATTGCCTTATCCAGTCCATGGTTGCTCCGAACGAGCTACCCTGGGTCAACAAACCAGAAAATTCCCCAACTTTGCAAGAGTTGCATCAATCTCATGGCCAAAGAACAGCACGTCGTTGCACGCCGGATTCCGGCGTCTCTGTGCCTTCCGCCTCTTTTCTCCGAAAGGCCCGATTGATACCAGCATGGGGCAACGCCCCATGTGCCAGAACGCAATCCCGACAAGGGCTGAAAGCCCGTTCCATCTTCCATCCTCTACCCGTGGTCTGTGAAAGGGGTGCCCATTAACAGTCAGGATTAAACGCCAAGCCGCCAAGCCGCAAAACGGGCCGGGCAAGTGCTCAAAGCGAGGCTGATGGTGGTGGCGGCTGCTTCACGCGGCAAAGCCAAACCGATCCTTGATTTCCGATGCATCCAAGCCGAGCGATTCGCGGAGCAACAAAGATGCGACGCGTTCGGCGGCCACCTTGAGCATCTGGTCAAACTGAGGTCCGCCCAGGACCTTGCCGTCGTGGCGAATCTCTTTGATGCGGGTACTGCT
>Ga0316226_1004358_pt1 | contig 11347 bp, 8 predicted proteins | sample TBH18017metaG_FD_206009 | JGI IMG/M metagenome (GOLD analysis project Ga0316226, IMG submission 206009) | Freshwater microbial communities from Trout Bog Lake, Wisconsin, USA - TBH18017 | ecosystem: Environmental > Aquatic > Freshwater > Lake > Hypolimnion/Profundal zone | place: USA: Wisconsin... | reverse complement strand
CGTTGAAGCCGTGCTCCCGCGCTTTGAATCGCTTTTTTTGGAAACCATGTCATGTCGGAACGTCTGAAAATTGCCGTTCTCATCCCCTTTCCCGCCGATCCCCGGCGTCCGCAGGGAGGCGTGGAGGCGGTGGCCGTCAGTCTCGTCCGGGCTTTGGCCCAAATGCCCCAACTGGACGCGCATGTCGTGACCCTCAACCAGGCCCCGGATCAAAGCGGCGTGGTTTCATGGGAAGGCGCCGCGATTCATCGCCTGCCTCCCGTCGGCGGCCCGCTTCTGGCTTTTGCCGTCGGCCGGGGGCGCCGGCAAATCCAGGAATATCTGCGCGAGTTGAAGCCGGACGTGGTTCACTCCCACGACACTTTTGGAATCATGGCCAGGGGGTTTCCCAGACCGAGGGTGTTCACGGTGCATGGTTTCATTCACGAGGACACGCGATATGCCGGCGGACGCTTTTCGTGGTTGCGCTCAAGGATGTGGCGCCGGGTGGAAACGGCGGCCTGGGCGGACCAGCCGCATATCATCTCCATTTCGCCTTACGTGCGCGAACGCCTGCGCGGCATCGCCAGGGGCGTGATTCACGACATTGAAAACCCCGTTGCCCGCGAGTGTTTTGACGTGGCGCGGAAGGAGGAGGCGGGAACCATATTCTGCGCGGCGGCCGTTTGCGAGCGCAAAAACACCCTGGGGCTGGCGCGGGCTTTTGAAATTCTTTCGCGCAATAATCCCGGCGCGCGCCTGCGCTGGGCCGGCCCGGTGGCGGACGCGGTTTGTGAAAGCTCCGTCCGCCGTTTTATTCAGGAGCACGACCTGGCCGGCAAAGTGACCTTCTTGGGACCGGTGGGTTCCGAACACATTCGCGCCGAACTCGCGCAAGCCGCTGTTTTCGCCCTGGTTTCTTTTGAAGAGGGCGCCCCCATGGGCATCGCCGAAGCCATGGCCGCGGGCGTGCCGGTCGTGACATCGAATCGTTGCGGGATGCCCTACATGGTGCGGCACGGGGAATCAGGCTTTTTGGTTGATCCAACGGACCCCGGGGATATGGCCTGGCGCCTCGGCGAATTGCTGCGGGACGCGGGCTTGCGCCAGCGCATGGGATCGCTGGCCCGGAAAATGGCGGAGGACCGGTTTCACCCGCGATGTGTCGCGGAGAAAACTTGGCGGGTTTACCAGCAAGCGATGAGCGATTTTCAGAAAAACAGCCGCAGTTGAAAAAAGAATTTGACATTGTAGTCACACGCGACTACTGTTGGGCCATGAAAATGAAACCTGTGAAATACACGATTGCGAAATCGCAGCCGATGGTGCTCAGAGAAGTTGCCGTTGCCCCGGGTATCGGCGAGATCATCAACCTGCGATCAGCAAAGACACATTTGTCCGCGCTGCTTGAGTTGGTGGCGGGCGGACGTGAAATCACGATCACCAGCGACGGCAAGCCCAAGGCCAGGTTGATCCCCGTGACCGAAGCCAAAGGGCGCAAGACGTTCCAGGGCATGGGTGATTTTCTTTTGCGGCAGCCCATTCATGGAGGGCCGCGCGCCGAGGAACTCATCCGGGAGGATCGCGACTCCCGCGGCTGGTGATGTATCTCGATTCCGCCATCATTGTGAAATTGCTCGTGCGCGAACCGGATAGCGCATGGTTCGACCGCTCTCTGGCTGGACTGAGCTTCGAGACTTCCGAGTTGGCGCTGACGGAAGTGCGTTCCGCGTTGCTGGCCAAAGAGCGCAACGGACACATTTCCCCGCGCGAGCGCGCGGCCGCCTCGGAAAAGTTTCACTCGATGGTGGAAGACGAGATCATCCGGCTTTTGGCGCTGAATCGCACGGTGCTCGAACGCGCGAGCGAACTTCAGTTCGCCTGCCATCCGCGCATTCCCTTGCGCACGCTGGATGCCCTGCATGTGGCGACATGCGAGTTGCATCAGTCCAATAAAATGTGCGCCACCGACGGACGCATGCGCGCGGCTTGCGAGCAATTCGCCATCGCGCTGCTGCCCGCCCGCATGGAAGACATCGCCTCTGACCGGCCTTACGGTGTTTAAAAATTTGGAGTGTTCAAGCAATCCCAATCCCGCGGCCAGGCGGCCAGGGCCGCGACGGGAACGCGCCGCCCCGTCGTGCTGCTGGGCCCCCTGTCCGATGATCCGGCGGAGTCCGTTTCCGCCGTCAATGGCGCTTTTGTCCGCGGGCTGGCGGACCGTTGCGAATTTGTTCCGCTCACTGCCAACCGGACCATTGGAAACACCCGGCAATCAAGGCTCAATGTGGCGAACGCCGCCTATTTCCTGCGGCAATGGGCGCAATGGACGGGCTGTCTGGCCCGGCGCAGGCCCTCCATCGCGCATTATGCCATCAGCGCCGGATGGGCGATGGAAAAGGGCCTTGTCCTGATGAAAACAGCCCGGTGGTTCGGGGCCAGGACGGTCGGGCATGTTCACAGCGGCTCCTTCCTGACATTCTGGAATTCGCTGCCGGCCTGGCGGAGTCGGCGCGCGCGGCGGGAACTTCACAAACTGGACGCCCTGATCTTGTTAAGCGATGCGTGGCGCGAAAAAATCGCCGCGGCAACCGGCCTGCCGATGGAAAAACTTTTTGTTGTCAACAATCCCATTGACGCGGATTTTGAAAACGAAGCCCTGGCCATGCCGCTGGAACGCTCCGGGAACATCGTCTTTTCCCTTGGCGCGATGGGCCGGCCCAAGGGCGTCATGGACATCCTGGAAGCGATGACGATGATGCCCCGGGACCCGCGTTACAAAATCATGCTGGCCGGGCCGGAGCGCGAGCCGGGCATCCTGCGCGACGTGCGCCAATTCGTGGCGGCGCGCTCGCTTTCCGGCTTCATCGAACTCAAATCCGGCGTTTGGGGGGAGGAAAAGGCGCGGCTTTACCGGGAAGCCTCGGTCTTCCTTTTGCCCAGTTATTACGAAAACTTCCCGCTCGTGGTGCTGGAAGCCGCCGCCGCCGGATTGGCCATCGTGACGACGCCGGTGGGCGCCATACCGGAATTCTTCCAGGACGGCGTCTCGGCTCTGTTCGTGCAACCCGGCAATCCTGCCGGGATCGCGGGCGCGCTCCAAAGGCTTTTCGAACAGCCCAAAGACCGCTTCCGTCTGGGCGCCGCCGCCCGCCAGGTTTTTTGCGCCCGGCTGGCCCGATCCAAAATCATGGATTCCCTGGACTCGGTTTATAGACAAATCCTTGACGTGTAGTATCTTGTTTGGCCCATGCGTTACGTTGTTGTCTCGTTGGATTACGAAATTTTTGGCAATGGCAGTGGCGACGTCCTGCGACACGTTGTCCAGCCCGCCGCCAGCATGGCCCGCATTTGCCACGATCACGGCGCGCCGTTGACGGTTTTTTTTGAGGCGGAAGAATATCATTCCTTCGTCGAATATCGGCGGCCGTTGACGCAAGCTCTGGGTTACGACCCGGCTCAAAAAATCGCCGATCAAGTGTCGGCTCTCTCGGCTCAAGGACATGATTTCCAGCTTCACCTCCATCCGGAATGGGTTGGCGCGCGTTTTGAGCAGGGCCGCTGGCTCCTCCATCGCGAGCACCGCGCCGTGGATGATCTTTTTGAGTCGCAACAGGAAACCACCCGTTATATCGCGGCCCGAAAACAGATGCTGGAAGATTTAATGGCCGCCGGAGGCGTCCGGCGCAAAGTGACCGCCTACCGCGCCGGCGCTTTCAGCGCCCAGCCGGGCGCGAAATTGCTGGCCGCCCTCGCGGAAAACGGGTTCCTGATGGATTCGTCCGTTGTCAAGGGGCTTCATGGCGGCCCTGCCAGCCTGGATTATCGCCAGGCTCCGTCCGCCAAAGGCCCTTGGCGGGTCAACGACGAAGTGGCGCGGGAGGACACGGCGGGTCTCCTGTGGGAGTTCCCGATTTGCTCGTTCATGGGGCGGCGCTTGGAACAATTGAGCTGGAGCCGGCTGCGGGCGAAATTCTCAAAAAATGTGCCCAAAGACCGCCAGAAGGAAATGATGTCCCAACTCGGCATCAACATGCGCAATCCTTTCGCCTTGCTGAAATTCCTCTGGCAGCCGGTCCCCGTCAAATTTGACTTTCACAATATCCGGCCCAAAAAACTCCTGCGGTGGATCAAGGCGGCACCCGCGCCTGCTGCCGGGAATCCAGACGTGGTTGTCTTAATCGGACACACCAAGGAACACATGGACGACGCGGCGTTTGCCCGTTTATTGCGGGGGCTGGCATCGGATGCCTCGTTGAAAGTGGTTGGATTTGAGGGTGTTGCAAAAATGATGGCGGCGTTATCCGAGTCCGCCCCGGCTTCTCACAACCCCGCCGCCTTTGTTCCGGTATGAATTGTGCTCTTAATCACGAACATGTCAAAGGGATCAAGTATGAAAAACCTTTTCTTCGGTGATCAGTCAGTGAAACTTTTCTTTTCGATCTGCGCCGCCCTGTGCCTGGCTTCCTTGCCGGCATCGGCGGTGGTGGCGCCGTCGCCCACTCTGATCGGCAGCGAAGCTTCCATCGGCCTTCCTCAATCCGCCCTTTGGAATAAGACGGTCAATATTCGGCCTGGAAACGGGGACATCGTCACGCTTAACCCTCCGCGTTTTTCCTGGCCGTACTATTATCCCATGACGAATTCGAAGGATTTGACGGCGAAACAATTTGTATTCCAGGCCGCTTACAACCCCCAATTCACCAATTTGGTCGTCAACGTGTTCACTCCCTCATCCATGTACAATTTCCTGGCGCCGTTCACAAACAGCCCGGTTTATTGGCGCGTGGGTTACGTGGTTTTGGGCACGACGACAACCAATATCTATTACACAAACTCATTCTCCATTGCATCCAACGCAACGGTGTGGGATCGGAGCATGCTGGCAAACACGAACTATCTCGCTCAAAAGCTGGTTCATCCCTATATCATGTTTAACGCCTCGAACCGGGCGGCCATGTCGCAGTGGATTCAGACCAATACGGCCACTTATCTGCATTCCTCCTCGGGTTGGACGCGCGCCCAGTTTTCAAACATGGTTGCCCAAGCTAACCAGACCATCGCCAGTTCCTGGTGGGGGAATTTTGTTCCGAGTCCAACGGTTCTCTATGAAGGGACTTGGGCGGTGGACGTGGCCAACGTGGCTTTCGTCTGGCAGATGACCCAAAACCCGGCGTACACCAACGCAAACCCGCAACTGGCATTGGTGGCGATGGCGACCAATTTCGTGGCGAAAGGCGGGCCATATTTGGACTATATTTCCGCGCAGGTGTATATTCGTGAGTACAACGCGATGGCTTGCGCTTATGACTGGCTTTATCAGATCATGACGCCGGAGCAACGGCAGACGGTTGTTTACGCTCTGGATCAGCGGTGCCAGTACGAGTTATACACGAACGGCGTCTGGTACGATCCGAATGCCTACACGCAATACTGGTTTTCACAGTTTCAAGTCGGAACCAGCCACATTGTGGATGATTTTCATTTCACCATCCCCGGCGCATTGGCCGCTTACAACGAATCCACAAATTGTCAATTGTTCGCCAACCTCGGCCTTAATTACATGATTTCCATTGTCAACTCCGCCGAAACCGTCCATTGCGACGACGGCCAGGGGGAAGGCATCACCTACGGCCCCGGGCATCTCTTTGGCGGATATGGTGCGCTTTACGCCGCCATGTTCGCCCAGGCAACGCTTCCCGAAGCACAGTTCAACCTCAACCCGTTTTGGAGCAATTCGGTTGATTTCTGGGACCGCTTTGAGCCGGTCGGATTCCTCCAAGGAAACAACGCGTGGGGCGATGTCAATTATGGCACCGCCAACATGGCCTCGGATTGGGACTGGGGCAAAAACTTTTTCGGCAGGGGCTTCGCCTATTTCACCGGAAGCGGGGTCGCTTACACGCACTGGACGAACGTGGTCCAGTCGGTTTACGGCGATTCATCCACCGAGGATTACTCGACGCTCCCGTTGCTTTACGATTTCAGGACCCAACCCCCTTCCCAGATTGACCCGAATGGCACCGGCAAACTTTACACCAACGCCGGTTGGATGATCAGTTCAACCTACGCCCCCAACACGACCAATTGTTTCAATAACGGCGTGGGCCTCATCTTTCAGGCGCGCCCGGCTGGAAACGATGTCGCGCATTCGCATTTCAGCGATCTCTCCTTTCAGATTTGGGCTTACGGCGCGCTGGTCACGGACGCCGGGGCCGGGATGACCGGTTATGCCAAAGTCCCGTGGTGCCACTACTCGCTCCTGGTCAACGGCCTCGGCGAGGCTCAACCTGAGAAGGCCCCCATCCTCCCTTACTACTGCAAATTCATCGGCTTTGAAGACACAAGCAATTATACATACGTGGCTGCCGACGCCACCGCGGCATACCCGCATACTCCTTTCTCAATCGGGGGCTGGCTGATTCCCAATCAATTTCTGGCAAGTGGTGAAGGCACCGGCGCGCTTGCTTTTGTGCAGAAGGTTCAACGGCATGTCCTCTTCATGCGCAGAAAATACGTCGTCTTGTATGACGACCTCGCAAGCCTGGAGCCTGCAACCTATACCTGGTTGTATCACGTCATGCCCAACAACCTTCAGTTGAACACGAACAACATGAGTTTTACGTATACTGTCACGAATAACTATGGCGGCAACGTCCTGGTCGAAGTCGCTCACATCGCCACGCCCCAGGCATTGGATGTTCTGGATGAAACCGGGACCAACGTGTACACCAATCCATTCACGGGCGAGAATGACTATGCCCTCACCGCGGGCGGCTGGTTTCCCCGCGCGAATGAGCTTTGGTTCAGCAACATCAATCCCGCGACGAACTTCCATTTTATGACGGTCATCTATCCCGTCCCTCCCGGCGCGGCGGCGCCTCAAATTACCCGCTTGGACGATTACACCGTGGCCGTCACCAACGGAACCGAAGCTGACGTGATCAGTTTTGATCCAAACACGAAATTCCCCGCAACGACCATCATCAATGAACCCTCCATTTCCGCCGCCGGAGCCTGTGACGACGTTATCGCAACCACGAACATTCCGGTGGTGCCGGCGTCTTCCAGCAGCGTTGCCGCCCCCGTTTTGACGGCGCCGACGAACTTGCGTTTCCTGGTGGCCGAACCTCCTTACATTACCCCTACCATCACCAACGGTCTGGTTGGATGGTGGAGATTTGACGAAGGCAGCGGAGAAGGCGCCAATGATACAAGCGGCACGCTTAACACCGGCGAATTGGCCGGCACATCCACCAATTTCCCCGCCTGGGGGCCGGGCGAGATCGGAGACGCCCTGACATTCGACGGCGCCACAGAATTCATTTATACCGCCAATGTCGTGAACGCTTCCCTGGTGACGATAAGCGCCTGGGTGAATATCCCCGTCCTGCCTGCCAGCCAGCAAACCATCGTGGGCTTTGACAATGGATTCAACGCCAGGGCTGAAGACAAGGTTCTATACCTCAACACGGACGGCAAACCCTATTTTTACGTCTACGCCAGCGGCGCCATGACAACTTCCGCCCCAGCCTCGGCGATCGTGCCGGGCGTCTGGACTTTTATTGCAGGCGTCTATGACGGCACCAACGCCATCACTTATGTCAACGGCGTCCAAGTCGGAAGCGTGGCTCTGTCCGGCAACTCGTATTGCGGTTACACGGCTCCAAACATTTTCATTGCCGCCCCCATTGGCAACGGCACGTTCAATTATTTCAACGGGTCCATTGACGATGTCCGGGTTTACAACCGCCCCCTTTCTCCGTCGGAGGTGGCCGCCGTTTACAACTGGCGGGGGCCGTGACCTTGCCGCGTCCCACGCGGGCGTCATTATCAAGTTGACTCTTATTGCAATCGAGACACCATAACGAGCCATGGACTTCATCAAAGGAACTATTCGAAGCGCGTTCCGCGCTTGCGGCTACGAAGTGGCCAGACGAGACACTTCGGTCGGCTTTCACAAGGACGCCGATATTTACAGGCTTTTATCCGCAACGCCCAACCCAGTCATTTTTGACGTCGGCGCCAACATCGGCCAGTCGGTCGAGGAATTTAAAAAACTGTTCCCCTCCTCCGTCATTCACTCCTTCGAACCATCGCCGGGAGCCTTTGCAAAATTGCAGGAGACAAGCCGCCGCTTTTCCGGCGTTCATCTCAACAATGTCGCCCTGGGCGCTTCCCCCGCGACCGCGCAGTTGCAGGAAAACACGTCCAGCGACATGAGTTCCTTTCTCCCGCTGGACAAGGATGCCTGGGGGCGTATTGAGAAGCAGACGACGGTGCAGGTTGCCACGCTGGATGATTATTGCGCCGGGCACGACATCCCGCGCGTGGACCTCCTCAAGATTGACACCCAGGGTTACGATCTTGAGGTCGTCAAAGGCGCCCGCCGCCTCATGGCCGAAGGAAGAATCAACTTGGTGCTCATTGAAATCGGGTTTGCAAAATTTTACAAAGGCGCTCCGCAACTGGATGAAATCTACCGTTTTTTCATTCAAAACAGGTTCCGGCTCGTTTCGTTTTACGCCCTGAAGTACATTGAGGGCTTCGTCTCCGAGTGCAACGGCCTTTTTGCCCCTCTTCCCGCCGGGTCCGCCGCGCAGGAGAAGCTTCCCTAGGCCGCCAAGCTCGCGCGCCAAAGGACTTTCGTGCCATCTTTCGTCAACAGCAAAATCGCGTTTATCCAGGGGGACTGTCACCCCACCCACGCCACTGTGCGCAACCAGCTCCAGCGGCGGTTTCCTGATTTTGAAATCGTCGGTTTCAACGTCCGCCAACTGCTGCGCCGGCATCCGGCCTTCATGCTGATGAACTTGTTTCACATGGCCGCGTCTTACGGGGTTGGGGGCCTCATCCGCCGCCGCGACCCGGCGGATTGCTTCATTCAAACGCCCGCCGCCTTTCATTTCATCAGGCGATGCCTGGCCTCCCTCATCCGCCCGCGGGAATTCGCCTTCAGCTTCCAGACGTATTCCATGTGGGATGGATCCGTCCCCGGCGTTCCGCATTTTGTTTACACGGACAACACCGAGTTGGGAACTCTCGGCTATCCCGGATTCGACAGGAGCCGGTTGATCGGCCCGTGGTGGACAAAGCTCGAAACAACGATCTATCGCAACGCCAGCATCGTCTTTACCATGAGCAGCAACGTGACTCGCTTGCTGCTGGAGCAATACGGCTGCCCCCCCGAAAAGGTCCGGTGCGTTTTTGTCGGCAGCAACGCCCCCGTCTCCGAATCCTGGAACAGCGACCTGGAGCGTTACCGCCGCAAAGTCATTCTTTTCGTCGGAACCGTGTGGAAAAACAAAGGCGGGCCGGAACTTGTCGAGGCTTTCAAGCGGGTGCTGGAAAAACATCCCGCCGCCCAACTCCGAATCGCGGGTTGCAGCCCCAAACTCAACGTCCACAATTGCATCGTTCTCGGTAAAATCCCGCTTGAATCGGTTGCAAGGGAATATCACAACGCCTCCCTCTTCTGCCTGCCGACCTGGCGCGAATCCTTTGGCATCTCCTATATCGAAGCCATGAGCGCCGGACTGCCCGTCGTCGGCAGCGATTTCGGCGCCATCCCGGATTTTATTGTCAATGGTGAAAATGGTTGCAGGGTCAAGCCGGGGGACATCGGCGCGCTGGCGGATGTCTTGATTAAAATGCTTGACGATCCGCAACGGCTCCAAAAATTCGGACAATGCTCAGCCTTGAAAGCGCGGGAAAATTACACCTGGGACAAAGTGGGGGACAGAATGAAAGAGGGGATCGAGTCCGTCATAAGCCCGCGTTAGATTTTTTACCCTTATGTTCGTTTTGCGCGATTATCACGACCGGATTAACGGCTTCCTCGGCTCGCGTTCCCGAAAGGCATTCGTCGCCGCCTGGGCGCTGTTGGCGGCGGCTCTGGCCGCGCTGGCGGCGATCTTCTTTTGGATGGGCGCGCCCGCCATCAACGGAGTCGTTCCCGACGTGCCGCTGTTTCTCGACGGCGCCTGGCGGATGCTCCACGGCCAGACGCCGCACAAGGATTTTTACTGGTATATTGGCGACCTGCCCTTTTATGTCGCGTATCTGGGAATGAAGCTGGGGCGTCCCGGAGTCTCCGCCATCACTTGCGGCAATGTTTTCGTCATGGTGGGCGCGGGGTTGGCGGCCATGACCGTTCTACGCCGCCGCGCGAGCGCCTTTTACACCTGCCTGTTCAGCCTGTTCCTCGCCTTGCTGGCTGTCACGCCCCGCACGCTTGGGGACCCGTATGACTACACCTCCTACGCCATGATGTACAACCGTTACGGCGAAGCCTTTCTCGCGCTGTTGGGAACGGTGCTTTTTCTGACGCCGGACCCGGCGTTGAAAAACAGTTGGGCGGATTGGCTGGAGGCGGGATTTGCGGGCTTTTGCCTGCCGCTGCTCTTGTTCTGCAAGTTGAACTATTTCGCGGTCGGCGTTGGCTTTTTCGCGCTGGCCTGCCTGCGGGGCCGGTTCCCTGTCAAACAAGCGCTTTTCGTTCTCGCCAGCGCCGCCGCCTTTCTTGCCCTGGCTTTGATCCTGACCAAAATTCCCTTTTCCGTGATGTGCGGCGATTACCGGATCATGCTGGCGGCGCAAAAGCCCGGCGTCAAATTCCATGCCCTGGCTCTTCTCCTCGCAAAAAATCTTTTCCTTTTTCCGATCCTTTTCTTGCTGGCCTGGGAAACCTCAAGAACCCTGTCCGGGCCTCAAAAAGCGTGGCCGCATTTCCTGCTGATCGCGGCTGTCTTCGGCGGCGAACTGGCGCTCGTGGCGTCGAATTATCAGTCGGGCGAACTGCCGCTCCTGGCTCTCGCCGCGTTGTATGGCGCCGAAACCATCCGGCGTCAGACGGGCGCCCTGGCTGCGGAGGGCTTTTTCATGGCCGTCCGCAACTCCGGCGCCGCGCTTCTGCTCTTGTTCTTTCTCCTCCCAACCCTCGCCGCCGACCTCAAGACGATTCGTTACTCGGCCCAGGGTTTCGCCAACGGCTGGTACATTGTGCCCGACACGTTGCGGTCCACGCGCCTAAGCGACTTCCGTTTCGCCTCTCCCGGCACACGCCTCGCGGAAATGCGGGAATACATGGCGATGGTGGACGAGGGCATGCGGTTGTTGCGCAGGCATGAAACGCCGCAAATGCGCCTGGCCGTCTTTTTGTTTTCCAATCCCTACCATCTCGCGCTGGGAGTGGCTCCGGCCAGGGGTGGCATGGTTTGCTGGCATCCGGCCGGCATTACCAAACGCTCCCATCCGCCGTTAAAAAGGATGCTTGGCGATGCCACTCACATTCTGACCGAAGGCAATTGCGCCTACATCACCGGCATATACGGAGCGGATTGGGACGCTTTGCGGCTGGAGGTCGTGG
>Ga0316226_1004354_pt1 | contig 11351 bp, 10 predicted proteins | sample TBH18017metaG_FD_206009 | JGI IMG/M metagenome (GOLD analysis project Ga0316226, IMG submission 206009) | Freshwater microbial communities from Trout Bog Lake, Wisconsin, USA - TBH18017 | ecosystem: Environmental > Aquatic > Freshwater > Lake > Hypolimnion/Profundal zone | place: USA: Wisconsin... | reverse complement strand
TAACATGGAACTCGGCCATGCTCGACAGCTTGACGATCCGTTTGTTGAACTCGTTCGCCGGCCCGAACCGCTTCGAGTGCCACGGGCCGATTTTGCGGAACATCCGGCAGCCGTGCTCCTCCCCGAAAACTTCCACCATCAAATCCAGGTGCCGCCGCATGAGCTGCAACCGCTCCTCGAAATCCGGCTCCGGCTCCAGCCTGCCCGTCCGCAGAAAGAGCGCGGTGTCCCGGAATATCCACGGGTGATAAAGCGCCCCGCGCCCGATGCTCACCCCGGCGCAGCCCGTTTCGTCCAGCATCATTTTCGCCGCCCGCGGCGTCGTCACGTCGCCGTTGCCGATGACGGGAATGCGGCGGACGGCCTGGACGACCGCGGCAATGCCGGCCAGATTGACCGTGCCGCCGAAGCCTTGCTGGCGCGTGCGGCCATGCACGAAAATCGCCGCCGCGCCCGCGTCTTCGAGAACGCGCGCCAGGTCCGGCGCCGTCAAATTCTCATCATCCCATCCCAGCCGCATTTTGGCGGTGACGGGAATTTTGACGGCTTCGACCATGCCGCGCACCAGCCGCGCCGTTTGATCCATTTCCGTCATCATCGCCGAGCCGCCGCCGACGCGGCAGACCTTGCGCACGGGGCAGCCCATGTTGATGTCCACCGACGCCACGCCGATGGATTGGAGGCACACGGCGGCATCGCGCATTTCTTCGGGGACGGAGCCGAAAAGCTGGACTGCCAGGGGCTGGTCGGCGGGGCGGGTTTCGATGAGCTTGAGGGCTTTGGGATTGCGTTCCAGAAGCGAGCGGGCGTTGACGAGGTCGGTGGTGGCGAGGTCCATCCCGCCGATCTGGCGCACGATAAGGCGGAAGGGCAGGTTGGTATAACCAGCCAGCGGCGACAGAAACAAATTGGACTCCAACCGGAGCGAACCGAGTTGCACGGCACCAATGAACCACAAAACAAGCCAAAGGAAAAGCCGCATGCATTTTTCGCTTTTATCCCGGCGGCGGGGCGGGTATTAAAGTCCAATGAAATTATTCAAAGCACTTTTGGTTTCCACGTCTTCGCTGATGCTTTTGGCGGCGTCGTCCCGCGCGCAGGGCGGAGAATTTGTTTTGACGCCGCCGGCCCAGGCGCCGGCGAACAATGTTCTGACGGCCGCCGAGAAGGCCGCGGGGTGGCAGTTGCTCTTCAACGGCACGAATTTCGCCGGCTGGCATAATTTTCACAGCCAGGACATCCGCCCAGGCTGGCAGGTCAAAGAAGGCATGCTGGTTTGCTTTGACCCTTCTGAGGCCGGCGACATTGTGAGCAGCAATCAGTTTGATTGGTTTGAGTTGCAGCTTGATTACAACATCTCCCACGCCGGAAACAGCGGCATCATGTATCATGTCACCGACAACGGCCCCGCGATTTGGGCGACCGGCCCCGAGTTTCAGTTGGAGGACAACGTGGAAGCCGAGGACCCCGTTCGTTGCGGCTGGCTTTACGCTTTGTATGAGCCGCCGGTTGACCCCGCCACGGGCAAAATCCTTGATGCCACCAAACCGGTCGGCCAGTGGAACCACGTGCGGCTGCTCATCACGCCCAAAAAGTGCGAACACGAAATCAACGGGGTGAAATACTTCGATTACATCCTGCACAGCGACGATTTCAACGCCCGTGTCGCGCGGAGTAAATTCCACTTCATGCCCAATTTCGCGAAATCCGACGTTGGGTACATCGGCTTGCAGGGCGACCACGGGTCCATCGCGTTCCGCAATATCAAAATCCGCGTGATCAAACCGTGACGGCGGTGTCAATTCTTGCCGGGTGAGAAGCGGTAGCCGACGCCCCGGACGGTGTCGAGGTATTTGGCGGCGGGGCCGAGTTTTTCGCGCAGGCGGCGGATGTGGGTGTCCACGGTCCGGGTGTCTATGTTTGTTTCGTACTCCCACACGTCGCGCAGGAGTTGAACGCGCGACTGCACGTGGCCGATGCGCTCAAGGAGGCGGGTCAGCAGTTTGAATTCCGTGGCGGTCAACTCCACGCGCCGGTCGCGGACGGTGACCAGGTGGCGCGAGACATCCACGTGCAACGGGCCGAAAACAAACGTGTTGCCGGGCGGTTCGACGGTGGTTTGTTCGAGCCTCTTCTTGACGCGCAGGACCAGTTCGCGCGGGCTGAAAGGCTTGGGCACGTAGTCCGCCGCGCCCAGTTCCAGGCCGACAATGCGGTCCATTTCGCTGGCGCGCGCCGTGAGCATGATGATCGGGATGGCGCTGGTTTTGGAATCGCGCCGCAGCAGTTTGCAGACTTCCAGCCCGTCCATCTCCGGCAGCATCAGGTCCAGCAGGATCAAGTCCGGGTTGGTGGAGCGGGCTTTGCGCAACGCTTCGGCGCCGTCGGTGGCGGTGTCCGTTTGGAATCCGGCCTGGCCGAGATTGTAAGTCACCAGGTCCAAAACATCCGGTTCGTCGTCCACCACGAGTATCCTGCTTTTCACGGGCACAGTCTGCCAAAGACCGCGCCCCGCACAATGACGGCAGGGTAACAATTGAGTTACAGTTTGGCGTCAGGCGGAGGGCGGACTTTGCTGATAGCCTTCGATCAACTCCTTGACGCGGCTGGCGTCGCTTTTGCGATGGCCATGACTGGCAATGGGGTCCGTGCCGCCGGAAGACTCGATCAGAATCTCCGACCAGAGCAGGCCCGTTTTGACGTGGACCGAGGCCACTTTTGAGATGCTGATGCTCATTTCGTCCTTGCTGAACCAGCACCGTTTGCGCCGCACGACTGATTTGTCCGTGACTTCGATGACCGTGGGGAAAAGGTGGTTCCCGGCGGTCCAGCGGCTGGCCTTGAATGATTCCGATGGCATGGCCTCCATGAAGGGGGCGCCCGGGTCGGAATGCAAGTCTTTTGCCGCCGGCTCCTCCGCCTGGATTTTTTCCACCAGGGCGCTGGTGGACTTGCCCGGCACCGCCGGCAAAATCACAATTTTGACGCCCAGTTGTTCGAGCAGGCGGCGTTCATCCTGGTTGATGGTGTCAAGGGTGTAATCGCCGCCCTTGACATAGATGTCCGGTCGGACGGCCTGGAGGAAAGCCCTGGCGTCCAGTTCTGGAAAGACGCGCACGGCATCCACCGATTCCAGGGCCGCCAGGACGCCGGCCCGGTCGTGCTCGTTGTTGAGCGGGCGTCCGGGGCCTTTGAGAACGCGCACCCCGGCATCGCTGGTCACGCCAACGAGCAAGGCGTCGCCCTGATCGCGGGCTTGTTGCAAACAGGTCACATGGCCCAGATGAAGCACATCGAAGCACCCGTTGGTGACGACCAATTTTCTGCCGGCGCGCCGCAAGTGGTCGCGCCAGGGGCCAAGAGTGGAAGCGGTCAGGATTTTTTCGGCGAAGTCCATGGTGATGGTTTGTTCAGTGATCGGGCAGGGGGCAGGCGCGAACGGAACCGTCGTCCAACACGGCGGTCAAGTCCAGCGCGTCGCGGCGAAGACAGAAGGGGACGTCGTCGCGCAATTCGGGGCTGTCCAGGAGACGGCGGGCGTTGCGGGAATGGCGTTGGACCGCGGCGCCGGGATCGTTTTTCGCGTCGAGATAAATCTGGCGCGCGACGTGGGCGGAATCGGAAATCCGGCACGGGTCAAATTGGGTCCAGAGCAAATCGCACAACGCGCCGGCGGCCAAAGCGTCTTCGTAAGCGGCCTCCTCGTATGTGCCGGCGCAGACGACGAAGAGGCGCGGGGATGGTTCGCCGCGAATGCACCGGGCCAGCGCCGCGAGGTTCAGCCACGCGCCGGGGACGATGCGCCGGGCCCCCTGGCACGCTTGCAGCGCGCGCGTGCCGTTGGTGGTAGTCATGATGATTTCACGGCCCGCCACGCGCTCCCGGGTGAATTCTCGCGGGGAATTGCCCAGGTCAAAATCGCCCGCGCCGCTTTGGGCGGACAAAATCCGCGCGCCGTCCCGTTCGCCCGCGAGCAATGCCGCGGGATGGGTGGAACGAAGGAACAGGGCATCGGAGATTTCGCAGACGGGGAAGATGCGGGAAGCTCCGTTGGCGAGGGCGGACAGCATGGTGCTGGTCGCCCGCAGCACGTCAAAAACAACGCAACAAACGTCCGACAAGTCCCGCTCCGGCAGGGAGGAAAAATCCGCCGGGGTGAAGAGCACTTCCAGATGGGTATTCATGGCCGCGAGAATCATTCCTTCCTCGGGAACCGGCCCAACCAGTAGTTGCCCGCGGCATGATTCCACTCCAACTCCGGCAGAAAGGAGGATGGATTAACGCCTGTGTTCAAGACCAGACGGTCTTGTGGGCGCATTTTTTTTATCCAGGGTTGGTAAGCGTCGGGAATGTTCCGGTTCAGAAGGATTCGTTGATATGTGATGAAGTCGTCCGGCGGCATGAAGGCCGGTTCGAAGCCGGTCATGTAACGCCACGGGGCGGTTGGGTTGCGGAAAAAAGTGTGGTAGAAAAAATCCATGTCCGCCTCGTAGAAAATGCCCCCAGGCTGCGGCAGCCAGCCCGCCAAGTTAGGATCGTCCCCAGCCACGCATTCCTGGCTCGTGCTGGCGGACCAGCGGCTGTTTGAATCGTTGGTGGCGGTCACGAAAACCGTCGCGGCCAGGCCGGCCAACAAAGCCAGTCGTTTGGGAGAATCGGCGGGAAGGCGGATCGCCAGGAACAAGTCCAAATCCAGCGCGATCAGCACCATGAGAGCGGGCAGGCCCCAGTCGTCCCAAAATCGTTGGGACTGAAAGCCGAGCACCCAACCGATGCAGGCCAGCCAGAATGCGGGCTGGGCGGTCCAGGGAGGCGCCGGCAACTTGGCCAATAGGCGAAGGTTCAGCAACCCCCCCATCAGGAGCAGGGGAAACCAATTGCCGGCGGCGGGCTGCAGTTCTCCCACCATGGTGACGTGCGTGGTGTGCAGTCCGATGACGTTCCATGCCTGTTTCCAAGCCTCGGCCAAATAAACCGCCGGTTGTCCCGTGCAAACGGCGCCCAGCAACACGCCCGCGACCCAGCAAACCGCCAGGGCCGAGGCCCATCGGAATTGACGGGCCAAAAAGAAGGCCGCCACCGGGAGCGCCCAGAAATACCAGACTCCATGCAGCAGCACGGCCAGCGCGATCAATCCCGTCATTGCGGCGCAGGCGCGTTTATCCGGCGGCGCGGAACCGCGGGCTTGCCAGAGGAAGAGAATCGTCATCAGTGAGAACATGCTGATTAAAAAGGGGCGTCCCGCCATGAACCGGTTCACAAACGCTGTCTGGAGGCTCAGTGTCAGAGCAAGCGTGATCAACCAGGCCTCGGGGCGTTTGAGCCAGGGCAGAGCCGACCATCCCACCAGCGTGAACAGGGACGTCATGGAAAAGAGCATCAGCGTTTCATCGCGGCAATGCGTCAACAGATACACTTCCCGCAGGAGGGCGTGCCAGCCGATGTGATTGTCTATGGCATAATCGCTCTTGAGGACGAGGATTTCCTGCCACTGTTTGCCGGTGATCGCCTTGGCGGCGTCAGCCAGGGCGTCATCTATGGGCATGTAGCCATAGGCAATGATTTTCAACGGCAGGAGAAGAACCACCAGGAACGAGGCGGCCAATACCAGCAGGGGCACATACCGGACAATGCCGGGAGGGCCGCCGATTGAATTTTCAGAGTTGGAACTCATTGCCCGTCCGATGCGCAGCACCATAGAGCATCGGAAATTATTTGGCAATGCGCAGCAAGACCGGTCCGACGACATTTTTTTCAGGAAAATTTGTTGTCGGGAACATCAGTTCTTGCGCGGCAACCGGCCCAGCCAGAGCGTGCCGGCAGCGCGCTTCCACTCCAACTCCGGCAGGAAGGAGGATGGATTGCTGCGGGCGCTCAAGACCATGCGGTCTTGCGGGCGCATTTTTTTGACCCAGGGCAGATAGGCGTCGGGATTGGTGTAGTTGATTAGGATTCGCTCATAGGTAATGAAATTGTCCGGCGGCATGAAGGCCGGTTCGAAGCCGGTCGTGTAACGCCACGGAGCCGTCGGATTGCGAAAGAAAGCATGATAGAAAAATTCCATGTCCGTTTCGTAAAAAATCCCCCCCGGCTCAGGCAGCCAGCCCGCCAGATTTGGGTCGTCCGCTGCGGGGTATTCCCCGCCCGCGCTGGCGGACCAGCGGTAGTCGGCGTTGTTGGTGGCGGCCAGAAAAAGCGTCACCGCCAGGATGCCCGCCAAAACCAGACGTTTGAGGGAATGAGCGGGCAGCCGGGTCTCCAGGAACAAGTCCAAATCCAGCGCGAGCAGCACCATGAGGGCCGGCATGCCCCAATCGTCCCAGAATCGTTCGGACTGGAAGCCGAGGACCCATCCCATGCAGGCGAGCCAGAAAGCGGGCTGGATGTTCCATGGACGGGCCGGGAGTTTGGCCAACTGCCGCAGCATCAGCAAACCGCCCATCAGGAGCAGCGGGAACCAATTGCCGGAAGTGGACTGGAGTTCCGGCACCAATGTGCTTTGCGCCGAGTGCGACGCGATGACGCCCCAGGCCTGCCGCCATGCTTCGGTCAAATAAACCACCGGTTGTCCCGTGCAAACGGCGCCCAGAATGGCGCCCGTCATCCAACAAGCGGCCAAGGCGGCGGTCCAGCGCCATTGGCGCGCGAGAAAGAATGCCGCCACGGGCAGCGCCCAGAAATACCAGACTCCATGCAGCAGCACGGCCAGCGCGATCAATCCCGTCATCGCGGCGCAGTCGCGTTTGACCGGCGGCGAGGAACCGCGGGCTTGCCAGAGGAAGAGAATCGTCATCAGTGAGAACATGCTGATTAAAAAGGGGCGTCCCAACATGAAGCGTCCCATGAACGGCGTCTGAACGCCGAGAGTCAAAATGAGCGTGATCAGCCAGGCTTCGGGCCGTTTGAGCCAGGGGAGGGCCGACCATCCGACCAGCGTGAACAAGGCCGTCATGGAAAAAAGCACCAGCGATTCATCGCCGCATTTTGTCCAGAGATACGCGTGGCGCAGCAAGGCGTGCCAGCCGATGTGATTGTCTATGGCATAATCGCTTTTGAGGACAAGGATTTCGGGCCACGGCTTGCCGGTGATCGCCTTGGCGGCGTCGGCCAGGGCGTCATCCGGCGGCAGGTAGCCGCGGGAGATGATTTTCAAGGGCAGGAGAAGCACAACAACAAACGCGGCGGCCAAAACCAGCAGCGGCACAAGGCGGCCCATGCCGGGAGGCGCGTCAACTGTACTTTCAAGATTGGAACTCACCGTTGGTCCGATGCCGTGCATGGTGGAACATCTGAAATCCTTTGGCAATACGAACCGCCTGAAGACGTTTCAGCGCTGATGACTCCTGCCAGGGCCAGGATGCCTGGCGGAGTTGTTAACAATGGAAAGGTCTTGAATGGACAATATCTGGTTCATCGCGGCGGTCTGGATGGGGCTGGCATTGGTTGCGAGTCTCATTTCCATTCGGCCGCGGGAGGCCCGTTACGCCACCTTGCTCATGTTCACCGGACTGACCTTCGGCACGATATCGGCGCTGTTCGGGCTGCAAAACAAGATCATTGACCAGAAGCAGTATTCCATCCTGGTCGCGGTCGTCATTTTCAGCGCGTTAAGCGAGGGCGATTTTGTCGTCTTTTTTGAGGGTGACGATGGCTTTTTTCCAGTTGGGGGCGCGGCCTTCGAAGGGGGTGCGGCAGCGGCGGGCCTTGCCCCGGACGTTGAGCGTGTTGACCTTGAGGACCTTGACCTTGAAAAGCTCCTGGACGGCCTGGCGTATTTCGCTTTTGTTGGCGCGGCGGTCGGCGACGACGGTGTATTGGTTGAATTTTTCCGATTGACGGGCGCCCTTTTCGGTCACGCGGACGGTTTTGATGATTTCAAAGGAGTTCATGTCATGCCTTGGCCAGACGCTGCTCGACTTGCTGGAGAGCGCTGCGTGTAAAGACTAGTTTTTCGCTGCGCAACACCTGGTAGGTGTTGAGAGATTCGCCCGTGGCCAGCTCGACGCGGGAGACGTTGCGGGAGGCGAGCTGGAGATTGGGTCCGGCGCCGTGCGCGACGATGAGGGCCGTGCCTTCGACCTTCAAGGCGGAAAGGACGACGAGGAAATCGCGGGTTTTCGGGGAGGGAAGCTCCAAGTTGTCAACAATAAGAACATCGCCGGCCTTGATGCGCTCGCCGAGGGCCTTGCGGAGGGCGAGTTGGCGTGTGGAGCGGTTGACCTTGTTGGAAAAATCGCGCGGCCTGGGACCGAAGACGACGCCGCCGCCGCGCCACAACGGGGATTGGAAGGAACCGGCGCGGGCGCGACCGGTGCCTTTTTGGCGCCAGGGTTTTTTGTTGGTGCCTGCGACTTCGCCGGCGTTTTTGGTGCAGGCGGTGCCCATGCGCTGGGCGGCATTGAAGGCGACGACCGTTTGATGGACAGCGGCGCCGCCTTTGCCGTTATCAATCAGCGCGATGTTGATCTCCACTTCGCCCTGATCCCTGCCCTGGATGTCTTTGACCGTGAGTTTCATAAACTATTTCTTTTTGGGTTCCGCCTTGGCGGGCGCGGCGGCGGTTTTTCCCTTGCCAACGGGGGCGACTTCCGCGACTGCGGTTTTAACGGCGAGGCGGCGCGCGGCGCGGTCGGAGCCTTTGGGGAGTTTTTTGGATTCGCGGATGATGACGTAATCGTTGTTGGAGCCGGGGATGGCGCCTTTGATGAGGAGCAAATTATCGGCTTCGCGGACCTGGATGATTTGGAGGTTTTGGGCGGTGCGGCGGATCTGGCCCATGTGGCCGGGCATTTTCATGCCGCGCATGACGGTGCCTGGGAAGAGGCGCTGTCCAATGGCGCCGGAACGGCGCCGCCAGCCTTTGGCTCCGTGCGAGGCGTCGCCGCCGCGGAAATTGTGCCGTTTCATGACGCCTTCAAATCCGCGCCCCTTGGTGACGCCGATGGCATCCACGAAATCGCCCTGTGCGAAGATGGCCGGGCCAAGGATGTCGCCTGGTTTGACTGGGAGCGTGAAATTGCGGAACTCGCGGACGCGTTTGACCGGCGTGGCGGCGAATTTTTTGAAGTGGCCGAGCAGGGGCTTGGTGACGCGGTGCTCTTTTTGATCGTCAAACCCCAATTGGACGGCGTTGTAGCCGTCGGATTCGACGGTTTTGGTCTGGATGACGCGGTTGGGGCCGACGAGGACGACGGTGACGGGGACCAGAACGCCGCGAGCGTCATAGACGCTGGTTTGGCCGAGTTTTTTTCCAAGAAGTCCGAGCATGGGTGGATGGGGGTTAAATCTTAATGGTGATGTCCACGCCGGCGGGCAGATTCAACTTTTTAAGTTCGTCCACCGTTTTAGCCGTCGGTTCAATGATGTCCAGCAGCCGTTTGTGGGTGCGCTGCTCGAAAGTTTCCTGGGATTTCTTGTCGGCATGCGGGGAGCGCAGGACGGTGAAGCGCTCAATGCGCGTGGGAAGAGGGATGGGGCCGGCCACGCGGGCGCCGGTGCGTTTGACCGTCTCCACGATGTCGTGGGCCGACTGGTCAATGACACGGTGGTCAAAGGCCTTGAGGCGAATGCGAATACGTTGTCCCGTCATAAAAAGAACAAATTTATATTATTAAGTCCTGGCCGCGGGCTTTTTGCCTGCTGCCTCCAAGATGACGTTGAGGATACTGGAGGGAACCTGCTCGAATGTCAAGGGTTCCATCGAGTACGACGCGCGTCCTTTGGAGAGCGACCGTATTGCCGTGGCGTAGCCGAACATTTCGGCCAGCGGCACATGCGCGCTGAGTATGGTCTGTCCGGCCTTGGCGTCAATGGCAATTATTTTGCCGCGGCGGCGGTTCACATCGCCGAGGAGGTCGCCCTGGTATTCGTCGGGCGTGGTGACTTCGACCTTCATGATGGGTTCCAAGAGGATGGGCTTGGCTTTTTTGAAGGCGTCTTTCAGGGCGAAGATGCCGGCCATTTTGAAGGCCATTTCGTTGGAATCCACTTCATGGAAGGTGCCGTCCACGATTTCGACTTTGACATCAATGACTTGGAAGCCGGCATAAACGCCGCTCTTGCAGGCTTCCTTGATGCCGTCTATGACGGCGGGGATGTATTCCTTGGGGATGGCGCCGCCGACGATTTTGTTATTGATTTCGATGCCCTTGCCGCGCGGCTGGGAGGCGAGGGTGATGCAGGCGTGGCCGTATTGGCCGCGACCGCCGGATTGTTTGATGTATTTGCCTTCGCCCTCGGCGGAGCCGGTGACGGTTTCCCGGTAGGCGATTTGCGGGGCGCCGGTGCTGGCTTCGACTTTGAATTCGCGCCTGAGACGGTCGACGATGATTTCCAGGTGGAGTTCGCCCATGCCGGCGATGATAAGCTGGCCGGTTTCCTCGTTGTGGAAGCAACGGAAGGTGGGGTCTTCCTCGGCCAAACGCTGGAGGCCTTCGCCCAATTTTTCGTTGTCAGCCTTGGTTTTTGGTTCCACCGCCATGCTGATGACGGGCTCCGGGAACGTGGGGGGTTCGAGCATGACATCGAAGTCCTCATTGCAAAGGGTGTCGCCGGTGGTGATGTTGCGCAGGCCGACCAGGGCCGCGATATCCCCGGCATAGACCTTGTCCACGTCCTTGCGTTCGTCGCCCTGAATGATCATCAGGCGGGCGACGCGCTCGCGTCGGCGGGTGCGGGGATTGTAAATGGTGTCGCCCTTTTTGAGGGTGCCGGAATAGACGCGGAAAAAGACCAATTTACCGGCGTAGGTGTCCGTCCAGAGTTTGAACGCCAGGGAGCAGAATTTATTATGGTCGTCCGGCTCGACGAGGACGGGGTTGTCGGTGCCGGGTTCGATGCCTTGGGCCGGGGGGACATCCAGCGGGTTGGGGAGATAGTCCACGATGGCATCCAGGAGGGGTTGGACGGCCTTCTTTTTGAAGGCGGAACCGCAAAGGACGGGGATGAACTCGATTTTACAGGTCAGGCGGCGAATGGCGGCCTTGAGGGTCTGGGACGGGACAGGTTTGTCGTGGATGACTAATTCAGCCACTTCGTCGTCTTTGTCGGCGACGGCGTGAAGCAATTCGTGGAGGGCGGCTTTGGCCTTTTCCTGCAATTCCGCGGGGATGTCGCCGATGACATAGCTCAAGCCTTCCTTGACGACTTCGCCCTGGCCCCAGGTGATGGCGCGCTGGCTGACGACGTCAATGACGCCCTCGAAGGTTTCGCCGGCGCCGATGGGAAGATGAATGGGGTAGGCGTAAGCGCCGAGTTTCTTGCGCATGTCGTCCAGGGCGTTTTGGAAGTTCGCGCCTGTGCGGTCCATTTTATTGACGAAAGCGATGCGGGGGACCTTGTATTTGGTGGCC
>Ga0316226_1004345_pt1 | contig 11361 bp, 8 predicted proteins | sample TBH18017metaG_FD_206009 | JGI IMG/M metagenome (GOLD analysis project Ga0316226, IMG submission 206009) | Freshwater microbial communities from Trout Bog Lake, Wisconsin, USA - TBH18017 | ecosystem: Environmental > Aquatic > Freshwater > Lake > Hypolimnion/Profundal zone | place: USA: Wisconsin... | reverse complement strand
AAAAGTCGGCGAACTGGAATTCCTCGATGGGCCGGTGACCGTTGACCGCGAGGCCGATGGCGTAGCCGGTGCAGGCGCTTTCGGCGAGGGGAGTGTTGAGCACGCGCGAGCGGCCGAATTTCTTGAGCAGGCCGTCGGTGACCTTGAACGCGCCGCCGTAGGTGCCGATATCCTGGCCCAGCAGCACCGACTCGGGGCGCTCGGTGAGGATTTTCCGCAGGCCGGCGTTGATGGCCTGGGCGAGGTTGAGCGGCGCAGGTGTGGCGGGAGTTGCTTCCCAAGTAGCTGTCGTTGGGGGCGCGAACAGGCCGTCTTTCATCCCAGCGGGATCGGGCTTGGGTGTGGCGAGCGAGACCTTGATGCAGGCCTCGACGAAGGCGGTGATCTCGGCATCGATCGCGGCCAGGCGCGTCTCCTGGCCAGCGGCGGCCAGGCGGTGGCGGAACGCGGGCAGCGGATCGCGCGCGGCGTAGCCGTCGGCTTCGCCGGCCAGCATGTAGTCGCAGGTGTCGTAGGCCGCGTGGCCGCGGAGCCGCAGGGTTCGCGCCTCGAGGAGCACGGGACGCGACGTGGCGCGGACGCGCTCGATCGTGGCGGCGAGGGTGCGGGTGCAGGCCTCGACGTCGGTGGCATCGACCGTCAGGCCCTCCATGCCGTAGCCGGCGGCGCGCCGCCAGAGTTCGGTGCCGGCGGCGAACTGTTCGCTCAGCGGGGTGGAGTAGGCATAGCCGTTGTTCTCGATGACAAAAATGACGGGCAGGGAAAGCAGCGAGGCGAGGTTGAGCGTCTCATGGACATCGCCCGTGCTGGACGCCCCGTCGCCGAAGAACGTGAAGCCCACGGCGGGCCGGCCGAAGCGGCGCTGCGAGTCGGTGGCGCCCGCGACGTTGGACAGCATGGCGCCGAGGTGCGAAATCATCGGCAGCGACCGGAACGAGAGGTCGCCGTGGTGGATGTTGCCCTCGCGGCCCTGGGTCGGGCTGCCGGCATTGGCGAAATACTGGTTCAGATGGTCGCAGAGATGGCCGCTCCAGATCAGGTGGCCGCCCAGCCCGCGGTGGGAGAACGAAACGACGTCAATCGCCTTGTCGGCCAGCAGTGCGAGCGGGACGACCAGGCCCTCGTTGCCCTGGCCGCCGGTGACCGTGCCCTTGATCAGGCCCTGCCGGAAGAGGTCGAGAATGCGGTTGTCGCCGGTGCGGGCGAGTTGCATCCAGGCGTAGATGCGCAGCCAGGCGTCGGCGGGGGACTTCTCGAGCTCGGCGCCGCGCAGATCGCGCGACGCGAGGATGGCGGGAGGAAGAGGAAATGCCATGTCCAAAGTCCCGACGCTGGGGATGGGATTCGGCGCGGGCAAGCCTGCGTCTCGGCCCGCCGGAAAAAGTTGCGAACGGATTGCGAGTGCGCGCCGCGCCCGTGCGCCAACGCCTAGCAGGCGCCGGAAACGCATGCTTCCTCAAAAGTCGCGCGCCGGAAACCGGGCGCCGCGGAATTATTCGGTCGGAGAAATGCTGAACGGCACGATCACGCGGACATTCGCCGGTTTGCCGTGCAGGGAGCCGGGGCGGAATTTCCACTGGGCGGCGGCGGCAAGGCAGGCGGGGGCGAGCGCGCGATCGGAACCGGGCAGGACGATGAGGTCCTTCGTGCTGCCGTCGCGCGTGACCGTGAGTTCGACTCGCACTTCTGCGCTGCGGCGCGCGAGGCGGAACTCGTAGGGAACCTTGGGCTCGACAGGGGCAATCACCTTCGGCTGTTGGTCGAGTTCGCTCAGCTTCGACAGGTGATCGTAGAGTTCGAGCGTCGAGCCCAATTCGAGGGTCTGGCCGCCGACGATGCGGCCCGCGAGCACGTCGTTGGCGTAACCGGGGAGCTCGAGCGTGTAGTTGACGTCGCCGGGCGTGAGGTCGCTGAGCGTGAGCGGGGTGATGCCAGCCTTTGTGCCGTTGTGCATGACAGTGGCGCCCGCGGGCGTGCTCGTGATCTTGACGATGCCGTTGGGGAACATGCCCTTCACGTGGGCGGTGACATCGCGCGTGATCGTGACGTTCTCGACCTGCGGCATCCAGCCGTCGCGGACGAACGTGACAGTGTAGTCGCCGGGCGTGAGGTCGGTGAGGGTGTCGGGCGTGCGGCCGGTGCGGCGCGCGTCCGCCAGGACGATCAGGGCGTTGGCGGGCTTGACCTCGTAGGCGACGCTGGCGGGCTCGGTGACGAGTTCCAGGCCGCCGAGGATCTTGACGAGTTTCACGACGCCGCTGTCGGTGGTGGCGTCCTCCTTGACCTCGAGTTCGAGCTGCGCGGTGTCGTAGAGATTGAGCGCGATGCTGACGGGGTATTTGCCGATCTTGAGGTCGGTGTAGGTGGCGGGAGTCGGCCGCGGGGGCAAGTTGCCCACGGTGACGGTGGCGCCGGCGGGATCGGAGGAAACGATCAGCGTGCCGCGGGCATTGGCGAGGCGGGCGGCGGATTGGGCGCGCGCGTCGGTCTCGGCCCGCTGGCGGGCCGCATTGGCCTCGGCGACCTTCTTCGCGGCGTCGGCCTCGATCTTTTTCCGCGCCTCGGTCTCGGACTGGGCGCGCTGCTCGGCGATTCGGTTCTTGGAGATCTCGGCCTGGAGGCGCTGTTCCGTGCGGGCCCGTTCCTCCTCCTGGAGGCGGGCGGTTTTCTGCGTCTGGACAAACAGGTAGCCGCCGACGCCCAGCAGCAGGAGCAGGAAGACGATGCCGAGCGCGACGGGGTTTTTGAAGAAGGGCTTCGAGGGCGGAAGTTCCGCCATGGGCAGCGTGTTCACCGGGACGACGACCGGCGGGGGCGCGGACTTCCTGGGCGCGGGTGTCGCCGGTTTCTCAGCGGTGCCGGGTTTGGCGGAATAGTTGACGGCTGAGCCGGCGGCGGGCTTCGCGGCGGGAGCGGCGGGAGCCGGCTTGGCAGCGGGCGCGACCGCAACGGCGGGTTTGGCCACGGGAATAACAGCGGCGGCCGGCTTGGCTGCGACCGGATTCGCAGGGGCCGGGGCGACCGGAGCAACGGCGACGGCGGCTTTGACGGGAGCGGGCTTGGGCGCGACGACGGCAGCGGCGGCCGGCGCTGGCGCGGGGGTCGCGGCCACGGGGCGCGCGATCACGGCATCAGGCAGCGGAAACGGAGCCGGGGCGGCCGGCTTGGGCGTCGCAGGCTTGGCGACGGGCGCATTGGCCTTGGGCGCGGCGGCCGGCGCGGCAGCGACGACGGGGACCGGAGCCGCCACGGGCGCGGGCGGCTTGGGCGCGACGGGCAGTGCGATGGTGTCGAGCTTGAGCCATTCGGCATTCCATGCGGCGGTGCCGGCGCGGCTGGACGCGATCCAGCCGAGAAAACCAAAGCAGGCAGGCGTGACCACCGACTCGATCTCGGGCGACGCAAACGCGAGGCCGGCTGATTTTGCTTCCGGTGAAAACTCGGCGAGTTCCAGCGCGATGGCCAGCTGCGTGGCAAACCACTGCTGGCCGGCGGGCAGGCCGGCGCAGGCGAACGCGATCGGCGCGGGATGGGCGCCGCGCAGGGCGGCGAGTTCGGACTTCAGCAGGGCGGCGACGCGCGCGGCGATCTTGGGGCCGACCTCGTTGTAGTCATAGACCGGGTTAAAAAAGAGTTTCACCGCGGAGCCGCGGAACTTGAGCCCGAGCTCGGCCTGAACCGCCTCGGCGATGTGATCGAGATTGAGCGAGACCGGGCCGGCGGCGAGGACGCCATCACGGCTGACGAGCAGGGCAGTCGAGCCGAGTTCCCCCACCTCGAGCAGCCAGAGCGGAGCGGTGACGCTGCGGGCGAGCGCGCCGGTGGTGACGAGCAGCGCAGAGGTGCGCGTGGCGGCCTTGACCTGCACGCTGTCGAGCAGCGTCTGCGTGGCGGTGAGACCCTCGGCGGCCGCGAACGCGGCGAGCCACGGAGTGTTCGCCGGGGCGGCGCCGTCGCGGGCCGTGACGGCGGCGATCCACGCGGGCGACAAGTTGCTGAGGCCGGCGAGGGAGGCGGCCAACTGGCGCGCGCCGCCGAGGCCGGGATGGAGTTTTGCCTCGTCGGCCGACGCGAGGTGCAGGCCGCGGGGCTTGGGCCGGAGCGCGCACGCGACCGAGCCGGCGCCGCCGGCAAACACGGACTCTACCGCGGCGGTGAGCGCGGCGGTGTCGGACAACAGGACTTCCTGCAGGGCCTCGAGGCGCGGCGGCTGCGAACCGGCCGCGACTCGCGCAAGCCGCAGCGAGAAATCGGTTTGTTCGAGAAAGCAGACGGAGTCGTTGGCCATGGGATAAGAGATCGGACGAGGGGACGGCGAGAAAACGCCGCAGTGAATACAAAATCGAGAGAGAAGGCGATGCGCGGATTTTTTACAGGGATTTGACCAACCCGGATTTACTGGAAATTGACCACCCCACGCTGGTGTTTTCCAGAGGAGAGCGGCTACAACTTCGACCCCGCAATTCCGCACCGCTGCGAAACCAATTCCCCCAATGTCCGCGAAAATTCTCCTGGCCCGCAAACTCAACAAGGAAACGCACGCCCATTCGATCCTGGTCGGCGACACGGGCTTCTATTGGCGCGACCTGCCGGCCGAGGCCGAGCTGCTGACGGAGCTGCGCGGCGAGCGCTTCTCGCTCATCATCGTTGATCACCGCGACATGGCGGACGACCCGCTGGCGTTCGTCGAGTCGCTCCGCCGCTGGCAGAAGGACACGCCCGTGCTCGTCGTGAGCGAGGAGCTCGCGCTCGAGAACGTCATCCGCGCGATCCGCGTCGGCGTGAAGGACCTGTTTTCTCCCCCGATCGACCTCGGCGCGATGGTGGAGCGCATCTATTCCGTGTTGAAGCCCGAGCTCGGCGCGTCGCGTTCCGCGCGGCTCGATGAATGGAGCGAGCTGATGATGCAGCTTACCGACACGGACGCCCGTCCGCCGGCGCACGGCTCGCGGTCCGGCTTCCCGGGGAGCTCCGCGCCGATGACCTCGCTGCCGGCGCCCGGCGAATCCGACCGTCTCGCGATGGAACTCAAGTCGACCCGCGAAGCGATGAGTCAGGCGAAGGCGCGGCAGACCGAACTCGAGACCGAGGTCAACCGCCTCCGCACCGCGAAGCCCGTGGTGGTCGAGGCCAAGAAGACCGCGGCCGACGCCAAGCAGCTGCAGGAGCTGGAGGCGGAGCGCGAGCGCCTCGAGACCGAGGGCCTGCTGCTCGCCCAGCAGAAGAAGAAATTTGAAGCCGAAGTGGCGGCGCGGAAGACGTCGGACTCGGCAACCAATTCCGGGCTGATCGATGTCAAGGCGCGCGAGGCGGCGCTGGCGGAGAAGACCCGCGCGCTCGAAATCGCGAAGGAGAAGCTGCAGACCGAACTCGCCTCGCTGGAGGAGGCGAAGGCGGCGCTCGAGGAGGAGCGCGCCGCGAGCGGTGTGACCCGCGCGGCCCAGAAGGAACTTGAGGTGAAGATGAAGCAGCTCGTGATCGAGCAGGTCGCGTTGACCAAGGCGAAGACGCAGCACGAGCGCGATTGCGCCGCGTGGAAGTCCGAGCAGGCGAAGGCCGAGGAGGAGTTGGCCAAACGCGAGGCCGCGCTGGCCACCATCCAGAAGGAAGCCGACGCGCTGGCGGCCGAGCAGGAGAAATTTGAATCCGCGCAGCTGTTGTTGCAGCAGGCGACGGCAAAGCTGGAGCGGGAACGCACGGTGTTTGCCCAGGCCCAGGCCGAACAGGAAACGCAGGCAAAGAAGGCCCACGAGGAGTCCGCCGCCCGCCTCGCGGCGCGCGAGGGCGAGCTGGCGCACCAGCAGCGGGCGCTGGCGATGAAGGAGGCCTCGCACACGGAGGCCGTCGAGCAGCTGGCCACCGACCAGGAAAAATGGGAATCCGAGCGCCTGGTGGCGCTGCAGGTGCAGGCGAAGTTCGCGCGCGACCGCGCGGCGATGGACAAGATCACGGCCGCGCACCTGGCCGAGGCTGAGCAGCTGAAGACGCAGCGCGAGGCGCTGGCCGCCGAGCAGCGCAAGGCCGCCGACGAGCTGGCCGGGCGCGAGGAGCAACTGGCGGCGGCGACGAAGGATTTGACGGCCAAGCGCGCCGAACTCGACAAGGCGCGCGAGAAATTGGAGACGGATCTCGCACTCGCCAAACAGAACCTGGCGAAGGCCGCGAGCGCGCGGAACGAAGTCGAGGCACTCAAGGAAGACCTGCAGCACCAGACCAAGGCGCTGTCGGAGCGGGAGACCGCGATGCAGCAGGCCGAGGTGCTCATGCAGAACCAGATGGACCAGGCGATGGTCCGCCAGGCCGAACTCGATCAGGAGCGGGCCAACATCAAGGCGCTGAAGCAGGCGATGGAGCAGGAAACCGCCGCGCTGGCCGAACGCGTCTGGCTGTTCGAGTCGAAGCAGAAGCAGATCAAGGAGCAGATGAAGCAGCTGCTTGCGGCGAGCTGAGCCAATTCACTCCCGTTATTTTCGGCCGGCGCCTAATCCGCGCCGGCTTTTTTTTTGCCCGATTGAATTGCTGGGTCGAGGTGGTCGCCGGTTTCCACACCGGCGACTGGCGTTGAGATCGTAACAGGCTTCGGCGCGGGCGAAAGGCGTCGATGTGGAAATCGACGCCCACCCAAGGCGGGCACTGCGGCGAATTCTACTCGGCCAGAGGCCGGGAGATGGCGTCGATGCGGGCCATGAGGCTGGGGGTGAGCCGGTCGAGGACGGCGAGGGCGCCGAAATTCTCGCGAAGCTGCTCGGGGCGCGACGCGCCCAGGATGACAGAGCTGATGTGCGGGTTCTTTAGGCACCACGCGAGGGCGAGGCACGGCAGGCTCGTGTCGAGTTCGACCGCGATGGGCGCGAGCTTCTGGACGGCGAGCATTTTGGCCGGATAGGAGGCGTCACTGGTGATCCGGTCGCGCAGCCAGGCCATGCTGGGCGTGTCGAGCCGCGAGCCGGTGGGAACGCCGCCGAGGTATTTGCCGGTGAGCAGGCCGCTCGCGAGGGGCGACCAGACGGTCGTGCCAAGGCCGGGCGAGCGGTAGAATGGAGCGTATTCCTTTTCCACCCGCGTGCGGTGAAACAGGTTGTATTGCGGCTGTTCGACGACGGGCCGGTGGAGGTTGAGGCGCGTGCAGACGTCGAAGGCGGTGGCGAGCTCGGCGGCGCTCCACTCGCTTGTGCCCCAATAGAGCACCTTGCCCTGCGTGATGAGGTCGTGCATCGCGCGGGCGGTCTCCTCGATGGGCGTGTCGGGATCGGGACGGTGGCAATAGTAGAGGTCGAGGTAATCGACTCGCAGGCGCTGCAGGGCGGCGTCGCAGGCCTCGAGCACGTGCTTGCGCGAGAGTCCGGTCTGGTTGGGGCCTTCGCGTTCCGCGCCGAAGAAAACCTTGCTGGAGACGAGGAACGTGTCGCGGGGCCAGCGGGATTTTTTCAGGATGGCGCCCATGACGCGCTCGGCGGCGCCGTCGGCGTAGGTCTCGGCGTTGTCGAAGAAATTCACGCCCGCGTCGTAGGCGGTGTGCATGAGTTTCGTGGCGACGGTGTCCTTGATCTGTTTGCCGAACGTGACCCAGGCGCCGAATGAGAGCGCGCTGATCTTGAGACCGGAGGAACCGAGGCGGCGGTAGAGCATGCTCATGGGTGGCACCATGCCGCTGGTCGGCGGATTTGTCTAGGGCCCAGCGCGGATGGCGGGAGAACGGGCGGGGTCTCTCGACGGGCGCGACGGGACGCGACCCTACGACGGTGGACTTTGCAGGTAGGGCTGTTCGCCCGTCTTGAAGGCGGCAGCCCCGAGCTGACGGCGACTATGTGTCGGGCGTAAAGCCCGACCTACGTCAGAAATTTTTGGGCGTAGGCGACGTCGGCGGAGGTGAGGTTGTGGCCGGCGGGAGACGTGTGGACGGTGACGTCGGCGCCGCCGGCGCGGAGGAGGGCGGCGAGGCGGGGCGGATGGGAGTTGGGCACGATCGGGTCGTGCGTGCCGCTGGCGATGAGCACGCGTTTGCTGATGAGCGTGCCGGCGGAGGCGGGTTGATCGAGGACGACCATGGGTCGGAGGAGGATGGCGGCGCCGAGCGACTCGGGACGGAGTTGCAGGAGCGCGGCGGCGATGTTGGCGCCATTGGACAAGCCGACGGCGACGAGTTGGGCGGGGTTGAAACCGTATTCCTTGCCGGCTGCGGCGATGAAGTCCGCCAGCTCGTGCGTGCGGCGCGTGACCTCGGCGGGATCGAAGCGACCCTCCGCGAGGCGGGCGAAGAAGCGGTTCGCGCCGTGCTCGCTCACGTTGCCACGCGGGCTGAGCAGCGCGGAGCCCGGCGACAAGGCGCGGCCGAGAGGGAGCAGGTCGTTGTCGTCGCCGCCGGTGCCGTGAAGGAGGAGAAGCGGAGGTGAACCAGGATTGGAGCCGGGTTCGAAGAGGTGGTGGTAGGAGAGGGAGGACATGGTTGGAATTTTTTGGGAGAGGGAAGCCCCGCCGTCGCTCAGGCTATGGCGGGCAAGCAGGAAGTCAGGAATCGGAAGGATGGGGTTCCTGGATTCCTGGCTTCCGGCTAAACCAGGTTGGGAATCATTTTTTAACGGGAAGCGATGAAGCCAGAAATCGGAGGTTCGTTCCTGTCTTCCTGGCTTCCCCCTCAAAATCCGCTGAGCTTGGGCAGGGCGGCTTCGATTTCGACGCGGTGCGGTTCGAGGTGCGGGGGCAGTCCGAGTTTGGTGCCAAGCGACTCGACCGGCTCGTCGATGGCAAAGCCGGGCTGGTCGGTGGCGATCTCGAACAGGATGCCCGCGGGCTCGCGGTAGTAGATGGACTTGAAGTAGGCGCGGTCGATGACCGGGCTGATGTGCAGGCCGCTGCGGACGATCTCGGAGTGAGCCTGGACCTGGTTGGCGTCGTCCGGCGTGCGGAATGCGACGTGGTGGATCGTACCCGCGCCGTTGAGTCCGCGCGGCAGCGAAGGATCCGTGAGCAGGTCCACGTAGCTGCCGGGTCCGCCGGCGGCCACGGTGTAGCGCGCGCGCGCGCCCTCCTGTGCGACGAGGCGATAGCCCATCGTGCGGGTGAGGACGTCGGCGGTGGCCTTGGCGTCGGTCAAACCGAGCGTGCTGCTGTGGAAGCCGCGGATCGCGTGGATCGGCGGAACGTCTTTCGACGGCGCGGGCTGGCGCGAATCAGGCTCGCCGGTGGCGACGAGTTCGAGGCGGAGACCATCGGGATCGAAGACGGTGAGGATCTGGTCGCCGAAGCGAGTCGTGACGGGCTCGGTCTTGGCGCCGAGTTTGGCCAGGCGATCCGTCCAGAAACCAATCGAACCGGCGGGAACGGAAAACGCGGTGGCGTAAGCCTGACCGTGACCGGGCCGGCCGCGGCGCAAGCCGGGCCAAGGGAAGAACGTGATCGCGGAGCCGGGCGAGCCGGTGTTGTCACCGTAGTAGAGGTGGTAGGTGCCAGGGTCGTCCTGATTGACGGATTTTTTCACGAAACGAAGGCCCAGCACGCGGGTGTAGAAATCGTAGTTCGCGCGCGGATCGGAGGCCATGGCGGTGATGTGATGGAGGCCGAGGAGGTTCATGGGATAGGGCGTGTTAGGTGTTACGTATTACGTGTTATGTGGTTAGGAAAATGAGCAATATGCTTCGAACTCAAAGTATAGGGAACCGAGAAAAAAGCAAATGGGGCGGATCAGGCGGCTGGAGCGGAGGCGCCGGTGCCGGCTTTTTTGCAGAGCCAGCCGAGGGTGAATTGCTCCGCGGAGGAAAGGGTGGAGAGCTCGCGGGTGATGCTGGCGGCAATTTTCGGGAAGAGCGCGGTGATGAAGGCGCGGCCGGAGGCGGTGAGGGAAACGGTGACGAAACGGCGATCCTCCTGGCTGCGTTCGCGGACAACGTGGCCGGCTTTCTCGAGGTTATCCACGATAAGAGTGATATTGCCGCCGCTCTTGAGGAGCTTGCCGGCGAGCTCGGTTTGGCAGAGCGGGCCGCAATGCAGCAGCACTTCGAGCACGCCGAACTGGGAGATCGTGATGTCCTTCGGCAGCACGGCGTGAGCGCGCGTCGTGACGGACTCGGCCGCGCGCATCAGCTTGATATAGGCGTTCAGCGCCTCGATTTCGGCTTTGGATCCTTGATAGCGGCTGGGCATCGAGCGATGATCGAAGGGGCTATTGATTTAATGTCAAAACAATAGAAGTGGAAGCTATGCAGGAACTGGTATTCGATTTAACAGAACCGATTGCTTTAAAGGCGGTTGAGACTAGTAGCTGCGAGCGTGAGTGAGTCGAGGGATGGCCACTCGCTCACGCTCGTAGCTACAAACTGACCAGCTACCGCGTTAGGCGGAGCTGGTGGTGGGAGAGGACGGCTTGGCCAATTCCATCCGGTAACTGCCGCCGTGGGGGAGGGTGCCGACGATTTTCCAGCCGAGCTTTTGGTAGAGGGTCAAGGCTCGCGAGGGTTTGATGCCGGTCGTGAGCCAAAGTTTTTCCCAGCCTTTGGCGAAGAGCCACTCTTGCGCCAGGGTCATGAGTTTACGGCCGACGCCCTGGCCTTCGTATTCCGGCCAAACCGACAGGACCCAAAGTTCGCCGGTGCTGCCGTCGCCGATCACGAAGCCGATGATCACGCCGTCGTCCTCGCAAACGAAGCCCTGGTGCGTGGTCTGCAATTTCTGCGACTCACCCGCGACGGTGATGCCGAGGAACTTCAGCCCGGAGATCAGCGGCATGGGATTTTCCTTCGCCGCAGCGCGGATCAGGAACATCGCCGGCACGTCAGCCACCGTCAATTCGCGGAAATTCATGGTGGCGAATGTTGGCTGAAGCTACGCCCGGCGTCCCGTCCAGGCGGGATCACGCCATGCTGTCGAGCTTCTGGATGCGCGGGATGTGGCGGCCGCCCTCGAAATCGGTGGCGAGCCAGATGCGGACAATCTTGAGTGCCTCGTCGAGGGTGATGGTGCGTTCGCCGATCGAGAGGCAGTTGGCGTCGTTGTGGGCGCGGCTCCAGATGGCGGTCTGCTCGTTCCAGCAAAGTCCGCAGCGGACGCCGCGCACGCGGTTCGCGGCATTGGCTTCACCATTGCCGGACCCGCCCAGCACTATGCCGCGCTCGACCTCGTCGGCGGCGACGGCCCGGGCGACGGGGAAGCAGAAATCCGGGTAATCGCAGCGCTCGGTCGAGTGTGTGCCGAAGTCACGCACGGTGTGGCCCTCGGACAGCAGCATGGCCTTGATGGCCTCCTTGTAGGCGAAACCCGCATGGTCGGAGCCGAGGGCGATGGAAAAGGTTTTGTTCATGAAAGGCCGATCCGGGCAAAGGATTGCCCTGTCCATTTGCGGGCGCCAGTCTGGGCCCAGCAAACAAA
>Ga0316226_1004343_pt1 | contig 11363 bp, 14 predicted proteins | sample TBH18017metaG_FD_206009 | JGI IMG/M metagenome (GOLD analysis project Ga0316226, IMG submission 206009) | Freshwater microbial communities from Trout Bog Lake, Wisconsin, USA - TBH18017 | ecosystem: Environmental > Aquatic > Freshwater > Lake > Hypolimnion/Profundal zone | place: USA: Wisconsin... | reverse complement strand
TAAAACCACCTCAACAGCGTCAGCGACGACGCGTGGTGGCGGGCGTTGGAAACCTCGCTGCGGCTGCTGCGCACCGACCATCTTGACCTCTATCACCTGCATGGCATCGGCTGGGAGTTGTTTCTCAAACATCTCGATCCGTCCAGGGGTGGCAAGGGCCGGCTGCTGCTCAAGGCCAAAGAACAAGGGTTGGCCAAACACATCGGATTCAGCTTTCACGACGTTCCGGAAAATCTCATCAAGCTGATCGACACCGGTTATTTCGAAAACGTCATTCTCCAATACAACCTGCTCGACCAGCGCAACACCGAAGTCATGAACTACGCCCGCGCGAAAGGCCTGGGCGTGGTGGTCATGGGACCGATCGGCGGCGGACGCCTGGGCCTTCCCAGCGCGACCATCGCGGACCTGACGCAGGGTGCTGCCCAGTCCACCCCCGAAGCCGCGCTCCGGTTTGTCTGGGCGCATCCGGCCGTGCAGGTGGCGCTCTCGGGCATGACAACCATGGCCCAGTTGGAACAGAACGTCGCCATTGCCAAGCAATCCGGCCCCTTCTCCACCGAGCAGATTGCCGCGTTGAACCAGGCCATCACGGCGCGCAAAATGAAAAGCGGACTCTACTGCTCCGCCTGCCGCTACTGTATCCCCGCCTGTGCCGCAGGTGTCAACATCCCGGAAAATCTCGACATCCTGAACGAATTCCTGATCTACGGGTTGAAGGACAACACCCGGAACCGCTACGCCAAACTGCATGGCAAGGCAGCAGCGTGCATCGCTTGCGGCAAGTGCGTGCCGCTCTGCCCGCAAAAAATCCAAATTCCGGAAAAACTGCGCGAAGCCGCGCTGCTGCTGGATGCGCGGGCGGGATCGATCTACCTCACCACCACGGCCGATTCCGTCACACCGGATGGCACGTTCCGCATGAAAGTCGGCCTGCATAATTTCGCCTCCCAGGAACGCGCGATCCAACTCGCTGTCTCCGGAACCGGCAATACCCGGGCCACACCGGTGCAAAAAGATTTTGCCGTCGTGCCTCCCATGGCGCGGCGCTCAGTCGTGGTGTCAGGACAAGCCTGCGACCCTGCGGCTTGCGCGGGCGCCCGCCCTTCCGAACAGCATCAGATCTCGCTCGACATCGATGTCACGAGCAACGGCGTCACGCAACACACGGAGTTCGCCTACAATTACCTGCTGCTCGCCGCAGGCGAATCCCGCGGATGGGATAGCCATGGCTGGATCACCAGGAAAGCCGTGGCATCGGATTTCACCGCGCATGCGGAAACCGCGCACCTGCACGGCGTGCGGTTCGCATTGTCGTGCGTGAATGAAAGCCTGTTGCTGCTGGCGGATGTGCAGGACGACTTTCTCTGCCCCTCAAACGCGGCCACACACACGGGACAGGTCTTTGACGGCGTCGAAGTCTTCCTGGATGGACGCGATGCCGCTGCGATCGGTCGGGCGCAATACGAGAAGGGCGTATATCAGTTGTTCATTTCTCCCGGCACACCCGGCACGCATCCGGCATTTATTCATAGTCCGCAAGGACTTCAGGATGTCACGGTGTCCTCTGAGAAAACAGCGGACGGCTACCGCCTCCGGGCCGTCATTCCGTTCGCCGCGTTCTGCGTCACCAAAGGACTACCGCGCAAGATCGGCTTCGCGCTCACGGTCAATACCGCCGACAAGAATGGCAACCGCATCGGCCAGATCTTCTTTGCCGGCGGCAGCAACAATTGGTGCGACGCCTCCGTCTTCCGCGAAGTGTGGCTGGCGTAAGAACGCCGGTGCGGACAAAACGACAAAACTCGATGACGATGCACCGCTCAAATCCTGTTGCATTCACAGTTCCCCGGCGGTTACAATCTCCGCCTTGTTTTTACGGAGAACCTTTGTGTTGGATCACGAGCCAAGTTCGCAGGAACTCGTCAGCGATTTCATCAACGAGCATGTCCTGAATCATTCGCCCAACGGGCATACATGGAATTTACCTTTCCTGCATGTTTCCGCGCTTGACTGGCTGCGCTACGACTGGGTCATGCTGGGTGTCGCCATTGTCGTGACCGTGGCCCTCGCCGCCCTCGCCGCCCGCCGCCATCGTCCGACGCCGACCGGCATTTCCAACGCCTTTGAGGCCTTTGTCGTCTTTGTCCGCGACAGCATCGCCATTGCCAACCTGGGCGAGGAGGAGGGCCAGCGCATGACCTCCTATTTCTGCTCGCTCTTCCTGTTCATCCTGACGCTGAACATTCTCGGACTTGTGCCGTTCTGCAGCAGCGCCACCGGCAACGTCGGCGTGACCTGCGCCATGGCGCTGATGTTCCTGATTCTGGCCGTGGGCATGGCCATCGTCCGACGCGGCGTCCTCGGCTTCCTGTCTTCGTTCGTTCCACATGGCGCGCCGCTGGTGCTGATGCCGATCCTGGTGCCGATCGAAGTCATCAGCCTGCTGATCCGCGCCATCGCCCTGATGGTTCGTCTGTTCGCCAACATGCTCGCCGGTCACATCGTCATCCTGGCTATGCTCGGCCTGGTGGTGATGTTCGGTTATCTGACCTTTCTGCCGGTGATCGCGGTAGCCGTGGCGCTGGTGCTCTTCGAAGTTTTCGTCGCCATCTTCCAAGCCTACATCTTTACCCTGCTGTCGGCCATTTTCATTGGTCTCATGCTGAACACGGAACACTGATTTCACGTCATCATCATCAAGGAGAAACACACATGAACCCGATCGAACTCAGTCACATCCCCTTCGCAGCCATCGGCGCCGGCCTGTCGGCCATCGGCGCGGGCATCGGCATCGGCCTGCTGTGGGCCTTTGGCTTGCAGAGCATGGCCCGTCAGCCCGAACTGCTTCCCAAAATCCAGGTCAGCATGTTCATCGGCGCGGCCCTGGTCGAAGGTGTGGCACTTTTTGCCCTCGTGATTTGCTTCCTGCAACGGTAGCCCGGCGCGACGAAACGCTTCGCCCCCGGCTGCAAACACGATGTCGCCACCCCGGGTGGCGCCTCGGATGTCTGTGAACGGGGGCATTCCAAGGATACGGATATGGCGGATCAAAGCAACATCACCGCACATGCGGAAGTCCCCGTCAAAAGCGGATTGGCAGGCTTGACGCCCACCAGCGCCATCGACGTTTCCGGCAAGCTGATCCTGCTGACATGGACCGCGTTCCTGATCGCGGCCATCCTGCTGCATCGACTGGCATGGAAACCGCTTCTGCGCGCGCTCGACAAGCGCGAACACGACATCCGCACGGCGCTGGATGAAGCCGCTGCCGCGCATCAACAGGCCGAGAACGCCGCGGGCGAAAGCCGCAAAATTGTGGCCGAAGCCATGGACCGCGCCCGCGCCATGACCGACGAAGCGCGCCTGGCCGCCGAACGCTCCGCCGCGCGCATCGAACAAGAGACGCAGGAAAAATCGCGCCGCCTGATCGAGGATGCCAACGCGGAAATCAGCGCCGCGCAGAACCGCGCCATCGAGGATCTCCGCCGCGAAGCCGCCACGCTTGCCATCCAACTCAGTGAGCGTATGCTCACCGAGCAATTGACGCCGGAACAGCGCCGTGCCTACGAGCAGCGCATGGCTGGAAAATTGCAATCATGAATTCCGACACCGCCTATGTCCGCGCCTACTCCCGCGCTCTGTTGAGCGCGGCCTCGCACACGACTTCCGTTCCGGCGGTACAGCGTGATCTGGCGGCGGTCATGGGTGCCTTGGTGGAATCGGTTGACCTGCGCCGTTGGGTTTGCCGGCGCGTCATCTCCTCGCCCGTGCGCCGTACGGCCGAGGCACAGCAGCATCTTGCCGGCCTGGTTTCGCCCATGACCCTGCGCCTGCTGGTGCGCATGGCGGCCTGGAACCACCTGCACCTGCTGCCTGATGTGGCCAAACGCTTTGAACGCGCGGTTCGTAAACTGGAAGGCCGCAGCACCGCCCTTGTGGTTTGCGCGCAAACACCCGACGACGCCACACTGGCCACCATTCGCGCCCGTCTCGGCGCAGGCAAAGCCGATTTGCTGGATCTTGAGATTCGAACCGACCCCAAACTGCTCGCCGGCATGACCATTCGCACGGAAGACAAGATTTTCGACGCCAGTCTCGCGGGCCGCATCGCCCGGCTGCGTCAGGCGCTCGCCAACCCCGGACGCGCGCCCAACGCCGCAACTGCCCAAGCCTGAAGGAGTCCACGCACGTGACAAGCCAACTCAAGCCTGATGAAGTCTCCGCCCTGCTGCGCCGCCAGATCGAAGCATTCGACCACGAAACCGATGTCGCCGAAGTCGGAACCGTGCTCAGCGTCGGCGACGGTATTGCCCGCGTCGATGGTCTGCGCAATGTCATGGCCAACGAATTGCTCGAAACCCCCGGCGGCGTGGCCGGTCTCGCCCTCAACCTCGAAGAAGAGGCGGTCGGCGTGGCGGTGCTCGACGATGTTTCCCGCGTCCGCGAAGGCGACACCTTCCGTCGCACCGGCCGCGTCATGTCGGTGCAGGCCGGCCCCGCCCTGACCGGTCGCGTGGTCAATGCCCTGGGTCATCCGATCGACGGCGGCGAAGCCATTCAGAGCGATATCTGGCAGCCTGTGGAAGGCACAGCGCCCTCCATTATCGAACGTCAGAACGTCCGCGAACCGCTGCAAACCGGCATTGTTGCCATCGACTCGCTCACGCCCATCGGCCGTGGCCAGCGCGAACTGATCATCGGTGATCGCAAAACCGGCAAAACCACCTTGGCGATTGACACCATCCTGAACCAGGCCAACACCGGTGTACGCTGTTTTTACGTGGCCATCGGCCAGAAGAACTCCACGGTCGCCTCGTTGCACAAACTGCTTCATGACCGTGGCGCCATGGCCTACACCACCATTATCGTGGCCGGCGCGTCCGAACCGGCGCCGCTGCAATATCTGGCCCCCTACTCCGGTTGCGCCATGGCCGAATACTGGCGCGATCGCGGCGAACACACGCTGGTGATTTACGACGATCTGACCAAGCACGCGCAAGCCTACCGCCAGATGTCCCTGTTGCTGCGCCGTCCGCCTGGGCGCGAAGCTTTCCCCGGCGACATCTTCTATCTCCACAGCCGCCTGCTGGAACGCGCCGCCAAGCTGTCAACCGACCGTGGTTCCGGCAGCCTCACGGCCCTGCCGATCGTCGAAACGCAGGCGAATGACATTTCAGCCTACATTCCAACCAACGTCATCTCCATCACCGACGGCCAGATCTTCCTCGAACCCAGTCTGTTCAATGCCGGCCAGCGCCCGGCCATCAACCCCGGCGTTTCGGTCTCGCGCGTCGGCGGCGATGCCCAGGTCAAGGCCATGAAACAGACGGCCGGTTCGCTCCGCATGAATCTGGCGCAATACCGCGAACTCGCCGCCTTTGCGCGCTTCTCCTCCGACCTTGATGCCGCCACCATGGATCAGCTCAACAGCGGCCGCCGTCTGATGGAAATCCTGAAGCAGCCGCCCAACAAACCGCTCTCCGTGCCCAAGCAGGTGGCCGCGCTCTTCGCCGGCACGCGCAAACATTTGAACCAGGTGACCGAGGCCGATGTCATCCCCTTCTGCCGCGCGTTGTTCGACGCCGTGGACAACAGCGACGCCGGCAAGGCATTCACCGCCCGTTTCGACAAGAAAGCCGAACTGGATGCCGAACTGCAGGGCATGCTGGAAAAACTGATTACAGCGATCGTCAAACCGTTTGTGAAGGCATAGAAATGCCAACCTACCGGGAATATAACGCGCGCCTGGCATCCATGGGAGGGATGCGGCGGGTTACATCCACCATGAAAATGGTGGCCGCTTCGCATTTGCATCGCGCCCAGACGGACATGAAGAAAGCTGCGGCCTACGGGCAGGAACTCAACAAGCTGCTATTGGATGTTCATCAACCTGAATTCCTGCGCCACCGCCTCATGGCCGAACCGGTGCAGACGCATAACGGTCTGCTGATCGTCGTGAGTTCCAACCGCGGCTTGTGCGGCGCTTTCAATGCCAATGTCATCCGCGCAGCCAAACGCTGGGCCGACACGGAGCGCAATCGCTTCCACATTCTGCGCGGCGCTTTCATTGGCCGCAAGGGACAGGCCGGGTTGCGCAAGGATATCGAGATGCGCGGCAGCGAACCGTTCCCCATGACGGCGCATCCCACCGCCAATGAAGCAGTTCATATTGCCCATGACATCAATCAGGATTTCATGGAGGAGCGCTACGACGAAGTTCATCTCGTGTTCAACCGTTTCATTTCGCCCATGGTCAGCCGCACCGAGGTGGAGCGTTTGCTGCCGGTCCGCCTACCGCCCCGTCCGGCGGGCAGCCGCGGCGCCATCGATCCCATTCGCGAACCCAACAGCGACCGCCTGCAGGAGCAAATCATCCGGCAGTGGGTTGGCTTCCGTATCTACGAGGCGATGCTGCAGAGCGTCGCCTGCGAACACGCCGCACGCGTAGTGGCCATGGAAAACGCCACCTGCAACCTGCGGCAGCTCGAATCGGAACTGACGCTCCTGCGCAATCGCGCGCGCCAGGCTTCCATCACCAAGGAACTCGCCGAAATCGTCGGCGGCGCCGAAGCACTAGCTTGAACCGGAGAATATGACCATGCCCACACCCACCCAGGATCTTCCCCGCGGCCACATCAACCAGGTGCTTGGCGCCGTGGTGGACGTCGAGTTTCCGGACGGCTATCGGCCGCGCCTGCTCAGCGCCCTGCGCACCACCAATGCGCTCCTCAACGACCAGCCCAACAACCTCGTTCTGGAAGTAGCCCAGCACCTTGGCGATTGCCGCGTGCGCACCATTGCCATGGACTCCTGCATCGGCCTGGTGCGCGGCACGGAAGTCGTGGACACCGGCATTGAGATCGCCATGCCCGTCGGCACCGGAACCCTGGGCCGCGTCATGAACCTGCTCGGCGAACCGATCGACAAACGTGGACCGATCCATGCGACCCAGTACAATCCGATTCACCGCGCACCGCCGGAATTCGTGCAGCAGAATCCCGAATCCCAGATGCTCGTCACCGGCATCAAGGTGATTGACCTGCTCACGCCCTACCGCAAGGGCGGCAAGATCGGGCTGTTCGGCGGCGCAGGCGTCGGCAAGACCGTGCTGATCCAGGAATTGATTAACAACATCGCCACCGCCCACGGTGGTTACTCGGTTTTTGCGGGCGTCGGCGAACGCACGCGCGAAGGCACGGCGCTCTACCAGGAAATGCAATCTGCCGGCGTGATCGACAAGACCTCCATGATCTTCGGCCAGATGAACGAACCGCCGGGCGCGCGCGCGCGCGTGGCGCTCTCCGCCCTGACTGTGGCCGAACACTTCCGCGACGAGATGCGGCAGGACGTGCTGCTCTTCATCGACAACATCTTCCGCTTCACCCAGGCCGGTTCCGAAGTCTCGGCACTGCTCGGTCGCATCCCCTCCGCCGCCGGTTACCAGCCGACCCTCGGCACGGACATGGGCGAACTCCAGGAACGCATCACCTCCACGCGCAACGGTTCGATCACCTCCGTGCAGGCCGTGTACGTGCCGGCCGATGACTACACCGACCCCGCGCCCGCCACGACCTTTGCCCACCTCGACGCCACCACCGAACTCTCGCGCGCCATTGTGGAACAGGGCATCTATCCGGCCGTGGATCCGCTGACATCCTCCTCCACGCTGCTGACCCCGGAAGCGCTGGGCGAGGAGCATGTGCGCGTCGCCCGCGGCGTGCAGGAAGTGTTGCAGCGCTACAAGGAACTCAAGGACATCATCGCCATTCTCGGCATGGACGAACTTTCCGAGGCGGACAAGCTGACCGTGGCCCGCGCGCGCAAAATTCAGAAACTCCTCTCGCAGCCGTTCCATGTCGCAGAAGCCTTCACCGGCATGAAGGGCGCCTACGTGTCGCTGGAAAACACCATCCGCTCCTTCCGCGAAGTGCTCGAAGGCCGCCATGACAACCTCCCCGAACAGGCATTTTCCATGGTCGGTTCGATCGACGATGTGGTTGCCAAAGCCAAGTCAATGGAGCGCGGCGCATGACACCGTTCCCCTTCTCCATCCTGACCCCGGCCGGCGCGCTGCTGAACGGCGAAGCCGTTTTCGTCGGCGCCCGCTCGGTCGAGGGCGCGCTCGGCGTGTTGGCCCAACACGCGCCGCTGGTCGCCGCCTGCCCGCCCGGTGTCGTGCGCGTGCAATGCGCGGATGGCTGGAACTACTTCGCCACCGGCGCCGCGATTCTTTCCACTGACGGCAGGAAAGTTGTCGTCCTCACCGACCGCGCCGAATCCGCCAAAGACGAGGCCAGCGCGCAGCAGACCGTCCGGGGCTGGCAGCAGCAATAGGCCCGTTGCCTTGCCTATGCCTCCGCCCGTTTCTTGTCGCGCAGCTTCCCGAACAATTCGCGCAATTCATCCTTGGTTTGTTCCAGAATCTGCAACCTTTCCACGCTCAGATTCTTTCCGCCGCGGTTGATGTAAAACACGAGCATCGACATGGCCGAGCGAAACGCGGCGGAGCTTTCCGTTGCGTACTGCGTTCCGCGGACGTCTTGAGCGAAAGCGCAATCCGCTTCGGGTCATCCCATTGGAAGACGCCTTCGTCAAGATCCAGGGCGTAACTCTCTTGCGTGACTCTGGCGGACCATCGGGCAGCTGCTGATGGATTGGTACGTGGTGATATCGCAAACTCCTTCATCCGACCAGGCCAGGGCTGCCGACAGGTTTCACGAAGCCAAGCACACCCAGGGCGGTCCGGCGGTCTTCCGCAGCGGAGGTCAAAACCTTCGCGCCGCGGATGCGATCAGGTCGGACTGCGCGATCGCGTGCGAGCCGCCTGATGCGCCGCAACAGATCGTGCAGCCGGTCCGCGTTGGCGCGCTGCCGACTTGGCGTGACGCGAGAGCGCAGCGTTGGAAGCCGCCGACTGCCCTACGCGTTTCAGCGCACCGAGACTCGCCAGAGCCCGCTTGCGCGAAGGCATCCGATTCAACCGCCCCGCCTTGGTCGCCGACTGCGCACTGCGCCGCGTCTTATCAGACACCGTCCCTTCACGCGGCAGCGGCAGTCGGACACCCGCACGCCGAGCCTGGGACAGTCCGATAGCAATCGCCTGTCTGGCCGAGCTTGCGCCATGCTTGCCTTCGCGGATGTGATGCATTTCCTCGCGGACGAATTCGCCCGCCTGGCTGCTGGCCGACTTGCCTTCGCGCTCAGCCCTTTGCGCGCGCTCGATTGTATTTTTATCCGGCATGAGTTGCTCCTTGGCTTATTCGTTGCTGATGCCCGCACATTAAAGTCCCTGCCAGTCAGCCGCAATCGGGCGTAAATCCAATGGAGGCTTCCAATTCTCCCAGCGCGCGACTGGATTGGCGTTCATAGGCAGGCTTTTTTGAGCAGGCGAACTGGAGCAGCGCCGATTGAAAACCGGCCGCGACCAACATAAAGTGGCACCGTTTAAATCGAAAGGCGGGACTTCAAACCAAAAAATAAACGGCTGCGCCGGTCATGGAGGCAAGACTCCAGCCAGAAAAGAGAGGCCTGTTATGCTGCGATGGACTGTCACATTCCTGGTGATCGCGCTGATTGCTGGACTGCTGGGCTTTGTGGGAATCGCGGGCTTTGCGGCAGAGATCGCGAAGGTGCTGTTCTTCCTGTTTCTGGTGGCATTCCTCGTCTCGCTGGTCATGGGATTCCGTCGTCCACCACCCGTCTGATCAACACTTGAAAGGAGAAGCTTATGAATCGCGCAGTTCCTGCCGCCCTTTTCATTGCCGGGGTGCTCCTGATTGCCTGGGGCTTCAGCTCCTTGCAATCCTTCAGCTCCGACATTTCGAAGTTCTTCACGGGTTCGCCCACCAACAAGTCCATCTGGCTCATGATTGCCGGAGTGCTGGTAACGGTGGTCGGGCTGTCAGGGTTTATGGGCGGCCGTCGGGGTGAATGAGCTTAAAAACCCTGCCGGTTCGGACAAACTTCCAGCAAGCCATGGCGGTAGAGTAGCGTGACCAGGCGGCAGTCGAGGGAATGACCGGCCCGGTAAGAGACCACGGTTCCGACAAAGCGGCCCCTGTCGATCAACGCCAGCGCCGCCAGCAGATCGAGCGTGGCGCGATGCCAGACCGGTTCCAGCGACTTGCCGTTGAAAATCAGCTTGGGTTCGTTGAAATAACTGCGCCGTCCGTGAATCAGGATATTGCGCATGTTGTAGCCCGTGTTGCGCATGTCGGCAAAAAGGACGCCGACGGTCTTGCCGATGGCCATCTGCGCGAGCGAAGCGTTGGTGCGCGCCTCCGCGCCATGGCGGAAGGTGCGCGGCGTCAGGTCAAAGACGATCCGCTGCTTGCCGATGGCGGAGGGAAAATCCACGGCGCAGTCCATCCGCAGCCGCCGGTCGCCGGTCGCAGCCGGAAGCAGCGTAATAAAATCGCCGCGATCGCCGCCGATGGTCACCGGCTCGCGAACCGTCACAAACGTGGCGGGTTCGTCCTTTTCGACGATTCCGGCCGCGTCAACCGCTTCGACCAGATCAAGGCTGCCACGGTCAAACAACGGCGGGTCGCCTGCATCGGTCGCCACCGACACATCGTCCAGCCCCAGGCCGAGGCGCAGCGCCACGATGTGCTCCACCATGCGCAGATAATTGTGCGGCGATCCGCTGCGCAGCACGATGTTGCGCTGGGAGGTCCAGATGTTCCGCGCGGAGACCTCCACGCCGAGTTGTTCGTGCTGGTCGGTGCGTTCGATCCACCACCCCGCCTGGGCGGATGGACGGAACTCCAACGTGCGCTGTGCGCGGCGGTAAAATGTGCCGTTACCGGTCACGGACTTCGCGCTGGCCAGGGTGGTGCGGCGTGCGCTGTAGCCGGTGTCGCCAATGCAAAGGTCGGTCTGGTCGATCGCCTGCGCCTGCATGCGCTCGCACGCCGCGCGGATGGCGCTTTCGTGTCCCGCCATGATTCTGCCAACAGGATACTGTTCCGACATGCCTGCAAAACTCCTTCCCGGCTGGTGCGCGGGTTCCGCCTTCATGCGCGGAAATGTCGACACATTAAATAAAAAGGAGGGTAAAGGCAATGCCGCGTGTTCGCGATTCTGGCATCGCCCAACGATCGTATTCTCGGAACGATAGGGCGCGGGCGAATACTCTGCGAAGTCCGCAATGCATGCCTTCGCCACGAAGCGCGAGCTGCACGCGCCGTCGGGCGGCGGCAAGCTCGCTTGACGCCGTATTACCGAAGAAAGCGGCAGGGCCTGGCTTACTCTGCCGTAGCCACCCGCCACGGCTGCGAAGGCTGGACGCCCCCCCCCCACCCACCCATCGTGCGACACCTTGCATCGAATCGCAGATGCGCTGTATTATCGCGCCGCAG
>Ga0316226_1004339_pt1 | contig 11364 bp, 11 predicted proteins | sample TBH18017metaG_FD_206009 | JGI IMG/M metagenome (GOLD analysis project Ga0316226, IMG submission 206009) | Freshwater microbial communities from Trout Bog Lake, Wisconsin, USA - TBH18017 | ecosystem: Environmental > Aquatic > Freshwater > Lake > Hypolimnion/Profundal zone | place: USA: Wisconsin... | reverse complement strand
GGGGCTGACGCTCAAGGGCATCGCCTGGGCATTCTCCTTTCACGCCTCCAACTGGCACCCGCTGACCTGGCTGTCGCACATGCTGGACTGTCAGTTATACGGACTGCATCCTGGCGGACATCATCTGACCAATGTTCTGCTCCACGCGGCGACGGTCATCGCGCTCTTTCTGGTTTTGCGCCGGATGACCGGCGCTCTTTGGCGGAGCGCCTTTGTCGCGGCTGTTTTTGCCATTCATCCGCTGCGGGTGGAATCGGTGGCGTGGGTGGCCGAGCGCAAGGATGTGCTGAGCGGGCTGTTTTTCATGTTGACCATAGGGGCTTACGTCCGCTACGCCAGCCGTCCGTGGTCGGCTGCCCGTTACGGGCTTGTCGTGCTTTTGTTTGCGCTGGGGCTGATGTGCAAGCCGATGCTGGTGACGCTGCCGGTGGCGCTGCTGTTGTTAGACTATTGGCCATTGCAGCGGGCGGAGCCGGTGTGGAAACTCGTGAAGGAAAAGCTGCCCTTGCTGGCGCTTTCCGCCGCCGCCTGCGTCGTCACGCTTTTGGCGCAAACCGAAGCCGTGCAATCCATCGAGACCGTCTCGCTGCCGTTGCGCCTGGCCAACACGCTGGCAAGCGGCATGGTTTATCTCGGCCAGATCATTTATCCGGCGGGATTGGCGGTGTTTTATCCCTATCCGTACAACGGTCTGCCTGCATGGGAAGTGGCGCTGGCCGGGACGGTGCTGGCCGGTCTTTCCGGGGTCGCTTGGTGGCAGCGGGGCAGGCGGCCGTGGCTGTGGATGGGATGGCTCTGGTATTTGGTAATGCTGCTGCCCGTGGCGGGCATCATCCAAACTGGCGAACAGGCCCATGCCGACCGATACACCTACCTGCCGCAGATCGGGATTTATGTGGCAATCACATGGCTGATGGCCGAGTGGGGTGCGAGTTGGCGCGCGGGCCGGGCGGCTCTTGGGAGCCTGATGGCCGCCGGACTTGTTGTCCTGATGGTCTGCGCCTGGCAACAGACCGCCTACTGGAAAAACAGCGAAACCCTGTGGACCCATACCCTCGGTTGCACCACGGACAATCAAGTCGCCCACAATGGTCTCGGCGGCTCTCTTCTGCAAAATGGCAAATTGGACGAAGCGATTGCCCAATACCAAATCGCCCTGGAAATCAATCCCGGCCACGCCAATTCCGGCTACGCGGACACGCAATACAACCTCGGCAACGTTCTTCTGCAAATGGGCAGAAGGGAAGAGGCGGTCGCCCATTTTCAGAAGGCGTTGGAAATCAAGCCCGGCGATGCGAAGACCCACAGCAACCTCGGTCTTGCTCTTCTGCAAACGGGCAGAACGGACGAAGCGACTGTCCATTTCCAAAAGGCGCTGCAACTGGAGCCGGACGATCCGGCCATTCAAAATAATCTGGCCTGGGTGTTTGCCGCTTGTCCGCAGGCGTCCCTGCGCAACGGCGCCAGGGCGGTGCAACTGGCTCAACGGGCCAATGACTTGGCTGGCGGCAGGAACCCCGTCTATCTCCACACTCTTGCCGCCGCCTTCGCCGAAACCGGGCGATTCGGCGACGCCATGAACGCCGCGCAAAAGGCCATGGAACTGGCCCGCGCAACGGGACAACAAGACTTGGCGGCGCGGCTAAACGAAGAGTTGAAGCGCTATCAAGCGGGACTCCCCTTGCATCCATAATCCCTCAAATTATGCCAGAACTTGCTTTCTTCATAAAGTTTGCCGCCTTGAAATTTGCAGCCGGTTGGGCGGTTGCTTTCCTTTCCCTGGGGCTGGCGGTCATCCTGCTCGATATTTATTATGGATTGATTGGCAACGACCTTGAGTTATCCACTGCCGGCAAAGAAACCGTCACGGCTGGCGTCGCTTCGCTTGTCGAGGCCGTGGGATTTTGGCTGATTGCAACGTATGCTCCGAGCGCCGGTCGCGCGATGGTTTTCCCACTTTTTGTCGCAGCCTTGATTTACAAAATCGCTCATTTTGAAGATTGGAATCGGAACGATGTGCTTATGTTCATGGCTTTCCAGGCCGTCATCGTTATTGTTGGCATGTCGTTGGCGCATGGCCATTTCCTGGCTGCGATTCTCATCCTGGCCGGCTTCGCGCTTTTTTTGGGCCTCGTCGCCGCTTTTGCCAGGAGTTTATAACGTGAAGCAATTACGTTGCGTTGCGCGGCTCCCGCTTGTAGGATGCGGGCCGTTGATAACGATTTTATAATATGTCACAGCATCGAAGCCTGCGCGCGGCCACCACGTCCGGGGCCAAACGCAATGTCATGAAAAGGTTTGAACGGGTCGAGATTTTGAAAAAGCGGGGCCAATGGAAAGTGGGTGACCGTGTTACCAGCCTGCGCAAAACAAAAGCCGAGCCTTGATTCGGCGACCGTGGTCCGATTGCAAAAGTTCCTGGCCGAAGCCGGCATTGCCTCCCGCCGCGCCGGGGAACTCATCATCACGTCCGGACGCGTGACCGTCAATGGCGCGGTGGTCTGCCAATTGGGCGTCAAGGTGGACCCCGCTCACGATCGCGTGGCGGTGGATGGACGGGCCGTGAAGGCCAAACGCAAGCTTTACATTGCCTTGCACAAGCCGCCCGGATACGTCTGCACGCGCTCGGACAGCCAGACGCGCGACAAGATCGGCGATCTGTTGCCCAGGGAATGGACGGAGTTGTTTCCCGTCGGGCGGCTGGATTGCCAAAGCGAGGGGTTGATTTTTTTGACGAACGACGGCGATTTTTGCTTGAAATTAACGCATCCCCGTTATCGGATGGTTAAGATTTATTCGGCCCGCGTGGAAGGGCGGGTCACGCCGGACATGTTGCGCGCATTCACGGCGGGGGTTTGGAGCGAGGGCGAGAAATTGCAGGCCCAGCGCGCGCGCCTGATCTCGGCCAACAATTCCACCAGTGTCGTGGAGTTGGATTTGACCAGCGGCAGAAACCGGGAGGTGCGCCGGCTCCTGGCCTCCCAGCGCCTGACGGTGCTCCGCTTGCGGCGGGTGCAGATCGGCCCGATTAAACTGGGCGAACTGCCCCCGGGCCGATGGCGAACGTTGACAGAACCTGAGATTAAATCTCTACTTGGGAAGTTATGAAACTGAATGTTTGGATTGTTTCGGCATTGGCGCCGCTGACCGCGGTCATGCTCCTGGCGCAAGACTCTTCTCCCACCCCGGCCCCTGGCGCGCCCGCGCCCGCCCCGGAAACCGCCCCGGCGGCGGCGAAAAAAAAGCCGTCCAGGATCAGGAAAAAGGTGGTGTTGAACCCTCCCGCCGCCGCCACGGTCAATAAGAACAACGTCAACGTCCGCGGCCAGGCCTCGTTCAGGGGGGAAGTCTTGGGCCATTTGCAGAAGGGCGGCACGGTCGCCGTTCTGGAGCAAATCACCTTGAACCGCGCCGCCGCCAACGACGAACCGGCTGAGTGGGCGCGCATCGCCATGCCGTCGGACATTCCGGTCTGGGTCAAAGACGATTACGTGGATGCCGCCTCCAAGACCGTCAAGGCGCGGCGAGTTCATTTGCGCGGCGGTCCCGGCGAGAACTACAGCGTCGTGGGACTTCTGGAAAAAGGCGCCGCGATCAAGGAAATCAAGAGGGAGAAGGGCTGGGTCGCCGTTGAAGCGCCCACCAACGCCTACGCTTTCGTCGCGGCGGAATTCCTGGATATGCAGCCTCCTCCGGCCCCGGTCGTGACGCCTCCCGCGCCCGCGCCCGCGCCGCCGGTGGTCAACGTCGCCACTCCCGAACCGCCCGTTGCTGCCACGAATGAGCCTGCCGTCGTCGCTCCCGCTCCCGCGCCTGAACCGGTTGTGGCTCCCGCGCCCGCCCAGACGGATCAGGAATTGGAAGCCTTGCGCCACGCCATCGCCGCCGCGCCGGCTCCCGTCTCGCCGCCGTCCGAATCCGCCGCCACCAACGAGCCGGCGCCGCCGCGCATTGTCACCCGCGAAGGTTTTGTGCGCCGCGCCTTCAACATTCAAGCGTCGTCGGATTTTGAATTGCACGACATCCAAAGCGGCACGCTGATTGATTACCTGGAACCCCAGCCGGGGCAAAATTTCAAAATCTTCGTCGGCACCCGCGTCACCGTCACGGGGCCGGAGGGGATGGACCCCCGCTGGCCGCGCACTCCGGTGTTGAAAGTGCAAAGCGTTGATTTGATGCCTTGATGCCCTCCGGCGCTCTCATTGATGGCCGGGCCATCGCCGGGGAAATTCACCGGGAAACCGCCCGGCGCGTGGCCCAGGTCAAGGCGCGCGGCGTCCAACCGTGCCTGGTCTTTCTTCGCGTCGGCGAAGACCCCGCTTCGCGCGTTTACGTGGGAATGAAGGAAAAAGCCTGCGCTCAACTGGGCATCCAATCGCGCACCCATGTTCTTTCCGAGGCGGCGAGCGAAGAAACCCTCCTGGCTTTGCTGGCGCGCCTGAACGCCGACCCCGCCGTTCACGGCATCCTGGTTCAGGCCCCGCTGCCCCGCCACATTTCCGAAACCGCCATTTTCGCCGCGGTGGACCCCAACAAGGACGTTGACGGCTTCCATCCCGTCAACGCGGGCAAATTGCTCCTCGGCGACCCGACCGGGTTCCGTCCCTGCACCCCGGCGGGAATCCATGAATTGCTCATCCGTTCCGGCGTCATCATCGAAGGGGCGGAAGTGGTGATTTTGGGGCGCGGCAACATTGTCGGCAAGCCCATGGCGGCGATTCTGCTCCAAAAAGCAAAAAACGCCGGCGCAACCGTCACGATCTGCCATTCCCAAACCCGCGACATCGCCGCCCATTGCCGCCGGGCCGACATTCTCATCGCCGCGCTGGGCGTCGCGGAATTCGTCAAGCCGGACATGGTCAAACCCGGCGCCGTGGTCATGGATGTCGGGGTCAACCGCGTGCCGGACCCCGCCGCCCGCGGCGGAACGCGCCTGGTGGGCGACGTTGATTTTGCCGGCGTCCGCCTCGTCGCCTCAAAGATCACGCCCAATCCGGGCGGCGTGGGGCCGATGACCATTGCCATGCTGATGCACAACACGGCGCGCGCCGCCGCCCTCGCGTCCGGCCTGGCCGCTCCCAGTCAACCATCCACCCTTGCGCTCCCATGAACCCGTCAAGAATACTCCCTGATCTGCAATGCTCCCTTTTGTGCGAAGACGTCCGCCAGGAGGCCACCGGCAACTTCATCCTTGTCGGCGTTGTCAATATCGTCCGCGTCCCCCAATTGCCCGTGGCCGCTTTCAAGCTCTGCCTCTTCAACCGCTGGACCGCCGGTTACGGCGAATTTCGGGAGACGGTCAAATTGATCGCCCCGGATCAGACGACGGTGCTGCGGCAGGGCGAGATGAAGTTTTCGTTGCAAGATGTCAGCCAGAACGCGACGACCGTCACCGTCTGGGGCCAGGTCAAATTTGAGGTTCCAGGCTCTTATTTTTTTGAGATCATGGTCGAAGATGTCATGAAACTGCGTTTTCCATTGGTGATCGCGGTCACGCCGCCGGAGCCGCCTCCGGCGGGCGGCGCCGCCGGCAAGGGGCCATGAGCGACGATGCCAAGGCCGCCGATGCCCCGCCAACCGCCTGGCAGCCGTTGACTTTTGGCGGAGTCGCCGCCTTCGCCGGCGCCAGGCTGGGAAGGTTGCTGGCCGTTGAACTGGCCGCCGCCATCCTGGCCGCCTTTTCCGTCGTCTGGTTTTGCCAGCGCGCCTGCTGCCCGGTCATCTTGCAGGCCATTCAAAAAATGCCTGAGACGGCCCGCGTGTCCAACGGCGCGTTGCAGGGCGTGCCGGACACGCTCATCGCCGAATCCAGGTTCCTGGCCATCGCCGTCATTCCCGGCGGCGGCGGGGAGATCGGCCAGGACGCCGATTTGCAAATCCAGTTGCGTCAAAACGATTTTTGCGCCGGCTCGGTTTTCTGGCCGGATTGGGGATTGGATTTCGATTACGGGCGGGGAACGGCGATGAATCTGGCCCGCTCGAACCTGGAGCCGTGGTGGAGCGCGTGGCAGCCCGTCTTGCTGGCCGGAGCGGGCGCGGCGACGGTCCTTTTTTTGCTCGTTCTTTGGGCCGTTTTGGCCGCCTTTTACATGTTCCCAGCCAAGTTTATCGCCTGGTTTGCCGACCGCTATCTGACTTGGGGCGGCGCCTGGCGGCTGGCGTCCGCCGCCCTGCTGCCGGGAGCGGTGCTGATGATCGGGACGGTGTTCCTTTACGGCTCCAGTGTCATGGATTTGGTCGGTCTGTCCTTTTCTGTCGCGGTTCACTTCATTATGGGCTGGGTTTATCTCGTGGGCGCATCCTGCAAAGTCACGCGGCTGTTTCCCGACCATTCCAATCGCAACCCATTCACGGCGTGATAGTTGCGATGTCTTTCAACGCGGCGCCGGGTAAGTTGCGTTTTTGACTCTGGCATGGGGTGTGCTAAATTCAAATCAGCGAATGAATGAGTCTCACGCGTCTAATGCGCCTCAAACCGCGAATTTAAGAATCTTTATGCCAAACGGTCATGCTTATCCCAGGCAGTTTGAACCCGTCTTCAACCCGTTTGAGGCCGAATCAGGGGGCGATTCCCTCCACCCGCGGACTTCGAGGCGGAAACTCCACGCCCGCGCCAAATCGGGCAAGACTCTCAACGGCATGGCCCGATTGCGCGTCGAGAACGGGGCCTTGCGCAACCATATTATTCACCTTGAGACGCAATGGGACTCTTTGAAAGCCACCCTGGGTGTCCTTTCCACGACTGTCGGTTCCCACGAATCGTTTTTTTAAACCCCATTTGTGGTCATCAGGAGCACTGAATCCCCCCCCAGCCCCGAATATTTCCTGACGCTCAAACCGCTGCCGGGAGAAGGGACCTCCGGGATGTTTGATCGGCTGGCCGCCGCGCTCAAGGACAGGGATGCGACGCCGGCCCACGTGATGATCTTCGGTTCCGTGAGCGCCAGCCCCGTGGCGGAGGAAGTCATGCGGCGGGTTTTCGGCGGAATCCACTGGCCGGTCACCTGGGTGGAAGGCGCGGCTTGCGGGGACCAGCCGATTGCCGGCATGCAGGTGTTCGCTTTCAACGCCGGATGGGTGAATCCCGTCATGCTCAACGGGCGCGTGGTCGGTTCGGTTTTTCAGGATGGCGCCATGCGGCATTGCCTCCTCGGCGGCTTGGGGCCGTCCGCGCCTTCCGCTTCCCGCCCGGATCAATTCCGCCAAACCCTGGAAAACCTCGAAACAGCCCTCGGCCTGGCCGGTTTCTCCCTAAGCGATGTCACGCGGACATGGTATTATCTCGACGAGCTGCTTTCCTGGTATCGGCTTTTCAACGAGGCCAGAACCCGCGCTTATGCGCGCGTCCCGTTCCGGGCCGGCTCGCCGCCGGCCAGCACCGGCATCTCCGCCCGGAATCCCGCCGGAACGGCGCTGGTCGCCGGGGCGTGGGCGATGCAACCGCTCCAACCCTCCACGCGGATCGCGGAAGTTCTGTCCCCCTTGCAATGTCCCGCGTCCGAATATGGCAGCGCGTTCAGCCGGGCGGTGGAGATTTCCACGCCCCATGGCCGGAGGCTTTTCATATCCGGCACCGCCAGTGTCGCATCGAACGGCCGGACACTATGGGTGGGGAACCTCTCCCGGCAAATCCATCTCTCGATGAAAGTCGTGGAAGCGATTTTGAAGTCGCGCGGTTATGATTTTTCAGACATCACCCGCGCGACCGCCTATTTCAAGCATCGGGCCGACATCCCCGCCTTCGCCGCCTGGCAGTCCGAACGGGACTTGGGCGCCCTCCCCGTCATCGAAGCCCAATGCGGCATCTGCCGCGACGCCCTGCTGTTCGAACTGGAAGCCGACGCCTGGAGGGCAAACAAAGGACAAAACCAGCCGCCGACAGACACGGCCAGGCGCCGATAAAAATTGAAAGCATCATACCCGTCAGAGCAAAAACCTCTGACACCTACGACACCTCCGATCAACCTTGTCAAGAGGCACTCCGAGTGACGCTTACCTTACCATTGAAATGTTATATGTTAAGATGTGACCCGAATGGCAGTTAGTTAAGCGTTCGAGGGTTTGCGATACTTAGGGCCGAAGACGCTGTTAGCGTAATAGCGGTTTTGGTGCTGGATTTCACGGAATTGGTGACGGTGACACATCAAACGCGGGTAGGGCTTGGGCCGGCGCTTGATGGCGCGGGGTTCCCGACGGCCCGGACGATCGGGCACCAGATCGGAGGCCAAGACGCGGAAGAGATCCTCCAACAGTTGTCGGCGGCGGCGCTGGGAGCGGGCTTGAGCCAGAGCTTCGCTGTAGCGACGGGCCGCCGCCAACGCGCCGGCAAAGCTGATTCGTTCCAGAGCGATCCGGTGACGCCGGGCGGCTTCGAGCATGAGGCGGCGGACCAAGTTATGCACCAAGATATGCATGCGCAGTTCCCGCTCCAGCATGGCGGGGCTTTTGCAACTGAGCATGTCCATCTGCAAGGTCGTTTTGAGGTTGCGCAAGGTTAGTTCCATGGCCCAGCGGCGGAAATAGAGTTGACCCAAGGCGGCGGGCGGATATTTCGCCGAGTCCAGCAGGGTGGTGACCAGGATCACTTGGGTGGTGCGGAAGCCGGGCAGGCCGACGCGACAGCGCACCAAACGCAAAGTCAGGAATTCGGGCAGGGCGTTCCATTCTTCCGGGCTGACGGTCACCGGACGCTTGGCCGGCTTGCGCCAGGTCACCAGCCGTTCGTGCTTGCTCAGACGCCGGCCACGGCGGAAGTCGCGGCGCACAGAGCCTTTGACACGAAAAACGGCATCGACGTGCCGTCGCAGGCACTGGGCCAAAAGGCCCCAAGAGCAAAATCCCCGGTCGCCCAAGAGCACGCTGCCCGGAGGCAGGTGAACCCACAAGATTTGCAAGAGCGTCATTTCATGTTGCTGCCACTGGCCAGTGGCCCAGGCCACCAGCAGACCGGTCGCCAGACTGAGCAAGCCGACCAGGCGGATAATGGGGAAACCACAGCCGGGCTTCTGCACCGATTGCTGGGGAAAGGCTTTCTGGTTTTCGGCCGTGTCCGGGGCGGTGACACACGAGCCGTCCACGACCAGAACCTCCCGGCCCTGCCAGAGATCCCCTGTGGCGGTGGCGGCGCGGGCCTCTTCTACCAGGGCCTCGTGCATGCCCTGCAATCCTTCCAAGGGCACACCCGCCCGCGCCTGGCAATAGGGGCTGGTGGTGTCGGGCGGAGGGGCGGCGCCGTTGGCCTGACAGAGCGCCTGGGCTTGGCGGATGGCTTCGCGGCAGGCCGCCCCCGCCTGGCAGACTTGCCACAGAAAAGTCCAGAAGACCAGGCGCAGATTCCAGAGACGGTTGCGGGAATGGGCTCCCTTCTTCTGCTGGGCCAGGCGCCAGCGGGGAATCCACTGGCTAAAGAGCCGTTCCAGTTGATGGACGGAAGGGCCCACGGTCGTGCGCAGGCCCTTGAGTTGGGCGGCGAAGTCGCCGGCCCAGGGGACAAAGTCGGGCGTGTTCATATAGGACAGCATATATACTGTCCTATTGACGGCCATGCTAGACTTATTTTCATGAAAAAGAAATCAGCCTCCGCGGCGCCACCGCTGCCCGCCGCCTACCGGCGGTGCCAGGACCGGTTGGCCCGCATCGGGTGGGTGGCCTTGGGCACGGTTTTGGAACGTAACCGCCCAGGCCAAGGCGGCCCGCGTTACCAGTGGTCCCGCCGGGTGGAAGGCAAAACCATCACGGTGGCCCTGAGCGCCGAACAATTTGCCTGGCTCCAAACTGCCATCGCCAACCAGCGCAAAGCGTGGAACATTTTGGAGCAAATGCACCGCTATACTCTCAAGCACATGTGGCAAAACCTGCCCGAAACGACTCGTCGTAAGAAGCTCAGCAACAAGACGTTAGGGCTAAACTAACTGCCATTCGGGTCACATCTTAACATATAACATTTCAACGCTTGACGTTTGACATGGGGCCGGGATGCGGCCCATTATGCGGCATGGCCAGGCCTTTGCGAATTGAGCATGTCGGCGGGTGGTATCATGTCACCGCCCGCGGCAATGAACGGCGCGACATTTTCCGGGATGACCGGGATCGGTCCCATTTTCTGGAGTTGCTGGGAGGGATGGCGGGGCGCTTTGGCGTCGTCCTTCATTGCTACGTCTTGATGGACAACCATTATCATCTGATCCTGGAATTGAAGGAGCGCCATCTGAGCCTGGCGTTGCAGTGGCTGAACCTGAGTTACAGCGCGTGGTTCAACCGGCGGCATGATCGGGCGGGGCATCTTTTTCAGGGGCGTTTCAAATCGGTTTTGTTTCATGCCCCGGCCTCGGCTCTGGAGTTGAGCCGTTACGTGCATTTGAATCCTGTGCGGGTGGGCCGGCTTGGATTGGGGAAGGCGGAGCGGGGAGCCGGCCGGGCGGGCGCGGGGCCGGCCCCGGAGGCCCGGCAGGTTCAGGAGCGGATTCGGCGGCTGCGAAGTTATCGTTGGAGTTCGTATCGGGCGTACATAGGCGCGGGCGCATGTCCGGCATGGCTGGAGCGCAAGGGGATTGCCGCCATGAATCGGGGAACCCCCGCGCAGCAAAGGAAGCATTACATGCGCTACGTGGAGGGGGCGGTCAGGCAGGGGTTGGAGAGAGCCGGGGTGTGGGCGGAACTGAAGGAGGGGGCGATCCTGGGAAGCGCGCAGTTTGTGCAACGGGTGCGGGAGCATCTGGCGGGAGACCGGCAGGAGCAGAGAGGGGCGGCGCGCTTGAGGACCCAATGGCTGGCCTTGCCGGAAGTCATCGCGGCGGTGGAGAAGGTCAAGGGGGAACGGTGGGAGGAGTTCCGGGACCGGCATGGGGACGGGGGGCGGGACATGGTGTTGTATTTGGGCCGACGCCGGTGCGGCATGAAGCTCAAGGAGCTTGGGGCGGCGTGCGGGCTGGAGAGTTACGGGAGCGTGGTCATGGCGATCCGGCGGTATGAACGCAAGCTGGCGCAAGACGCGACCGAGTTGAAGCGAATGAATGCCACAACCCAAATGTTATATGTTAAGATGTGACCCTGATGACCCCCGCTCTTACAACAAATGATATCATTTCAACAAACTGAATAATTTATGAAAACACTTCTTATTATCCTTATTACTACCGCATTTACCTCTTTGCTCAATGCTAGCCCGACTAGCCAATACAATGTTGCAAAGCCACCGAGTCTTTTACTGCCAGCCGCTTATAAGTGCGCTATGCAAGCTCTTGGCCCCGCGACAAATGAGTTTCGGGTCTGTAGCACTTTTTGTGGGTGATTTTTGGGACATTTCCGGTTTTCGAGAGGCTTGGTCTTGACAGTTTGAGTTGTTTTCGGGCGTTGCGGGCGCGC
>Ga0316226_1004337_pt1 | contig 11368 bp, 8 predicted proteins | sample TBH18017metaG_FD_206009 | JGI IMG/M metagenome (GOLD analysis project Ga0316226, IMG submission 206009) | Freshwater microbial communities from Trout Bog Lake, Wisconsin, USA - TBH18017 | ecosystem: Environmental > Aquatic > Freshwater > Lake > Hypolimnion/Profundal zone | place: USA: Wisconsin... | reverse complement strand
ATCCAGACGCCGATTGCGCTGTGAAAGATTCTGCCTCCGTCATGAATGCGGCAGGCGCGGACTTCGTTCCCGGAGGTCTGTTCCGCCGCATTAGCGCGAATACACGTTTCGCCAATCTTGATGCCGCCGCCGGCCAGATCGGAGAAATCAGAGTGGGTAACACGATTGTGCTGGCAGGCGCGTCCCAGTTCGAGCGCATAGCTGCCGAGATTTTCAAAGTTGCAGTGCGTAAAGGTGCAATAGCGAATTCCATCCGCTGATACGGCTGCAGGAAGACCGACTGAAGCCTGGCTGAACCCGCCGATATCGCCATTCGGCCAACCGGGCTTGAAATCCGGCGGAAAATACCATTCGGTATGCGAGAACGACAATCCGCTAACGGTGACGTGTTCGACAAACCTGCCGTTATGCGGATCTCCTTTGAACGTCAAACAGGCCGCAAGACGGGGCGCAACGGCGTCGGCAGTGGCCGCGGTTTCATCCAGCAACGGCAGGTAATACAGCGTTCCGGTTTTGCAATCCAGATACCAATCGCCGGGGCTGGTCAGAAACGCCTGGGCGCCCTCCAGATAATAGAGATCGCCGGGATCGACATGAAAGACGCTGCGTTTTCCGCAGGCGATCGTGCGTGTCCCTTCGTCCACGTGCAACACCGGCAGATGGGAATCCACCCAGCGGTTCATGATTACCAAATCCGCGCCGGCGATCGATTGGACGCCCTTCAAGTCGCCTTCTTTGAAGACAAACTCAGTCTGGCCGGCCTTCCACTCCGGTTTGGAAATCGGGTCGACTCCTTTCTCGATGGCGAGATAGCCGGAATGCGGAAAGCGAGCCCGCACTGCCCGGCGTCCGTTGACCCAAAGCTGGTGGAAATTCCACTTCCCATCGCGCACCTCCGGGAGGTCGGCGGTCCACAGCCGTTTGCCATTCTTGATGGTTTCATGCCACCCGGCGATCCGCCGCCCGCCGCTGATGGTAACCCTTTGGCTTTGCCAGCCATCGAGGGTGAGTTTGGAATCCTCCGGAGTCAATTCCACGGGTTTATCCAGCCAGTAAGTTCCTCCGAGCAGGTGGATTGTGCGCTCGCCTGATTTGCGAGTTGCTTGCAGCGCCCGGGGTAGGGTTGCGAACGGCTTTTCGAGAGTTCCGGGGCCGTCGTCGCTGCCGGATGGCGACACAAAATAAGCAAGGTTTGCAGGAGGCGCCTCCGAAGCGAGCGTGAGGTCGACGGACTGGAGGGCGGTGGCTGCAATCATGAAAAGAAGAGTGCGAGTCATTGGAATAAATGTGTGTAATTAAAGTGCTCTATTCCGAAAACAACGATGGGCGGACGGTAGGGATGTAACTCGCAACGGATTGCAATGGGAGTTCTGAGGAACGCGCCAGCGACTGGTAAAGCTCCAACCGTTTTCGGTAGTGGGCCATCATCAACGTCTCAGTTGGCGCTCCCAGACAGCAGCACCGCGCTCCCGTCTCGTGTAATCTCAACTCGCGTGCGGTGGTCGGGGCCCTCCTTGAAGCGCAGCCGGTCGGTGTGTTCCCCAAATTTCTGAGCAGCCTCGCTTTGGCCACCGCTAATCTCAGGCATTGTCAAAGCGGGCTCGGAACGGAACGGCGTTAACAGAATGCGGAAAGCGGCGTCGGTGCCGCGTTTGGTGACGGTGAGCCGGTCGTAGGTTTGCGCGGGCTTTCCCGGTTCGTCAGGCCCCTTGAGGGTTTCGGTGGCGATCAACGGAAGAACCGCATCGCCGCTGCCGCCGGGACTAAGCACGGTGACGATGAGAATCGGCTCAATGGCGCCGGGAATAAGGGGCGGTTTCTCGCCTGATGCGGTGACTTCCTTTGCGGACGGATCGCAGGCGAGAGCGAGCTGGTTGACTTCCAAACCGGCAACGTCCGCCCGCCAGACGCCGGGGGCAAGCATGGCCGTCCACTGGTAGAGGTGTTCCCTGTCGTCCTTTCTGACATCATCGACGATCACGCCATAAGGGTGGTCTCCGCGGACCAGGGCGACGCTGCGATAGACGTATCGCATCGGGTTGAACGGCACGCGCGCGGTGGGGGTGAAGCCGGAGTAAGTGTAGGTTGGTCCGGTCGACCGCATCTTGTAGCGTTCGGTACCGGCAAAAATGCGGAGAATGGCCGGCGCGGGCTCCAATTCCCAATTCGTTTTTGGAAGGCGGATTTCCGACGCCGCGTCCGGTTGCGCATTCCACTGCCAGGAGTAGGCATACGTCAGATCGGCGGAGGCGGACGATGCGTCACGGCCGATGGTTGCTCCCAGCCATGCGGCACGTGCCGGGAATTTTTCCGGCATGGAGGTTCCGTCCACGAGGACATGGTTATGGAATTTCCCATCGGCGGCCGCGACAAAGGCAGACTCGGTAAACCAGTTCACGCCCAAGGCTGAGAAGTGGAACAGGCCGGCATCGGAGTGATGTTCGCCACGCCCAAGGTAGTGATTGGAACTTACAATCATGGCCATCCATGCCGCGTCGTTTGAGTCATCGCTGCGGACGGAAAAGACGCCCTGGACCGGGTCGCTGTAGTCGAGCTGCAGTTTCAGTGCGTTGCGCACGACGTAAGACCAATCCGTGTCGTAAACGACGCCGCGGGCGAGCAGTGGGTAAGTGGGACCGGGCAGGCGCAACAGCGGCAGTTTCGCAATCAGGCCCGGATACGTTGGTGGATGAAAGAACGGAAGATACCAACGGCGCACCACTTCGTCGGTCGTTTTGTCGGTGGAACGGCTACTGCCCGCTACCGAGAGAAGGTAATCCGCGCATCGGTCTTCGGGATAAAACGCCTTGATCTCGGCAACTGCCTGGAGCGAAAGCGCACTGGAACTGAACGCACCGCCGCTCAGGGTGAGCCATCCGTTCGGGCTGGTGCATTGCGCTTGCGCTTGCAGCAGGTTGCGGAAATGCGGATGCCCCCACAGGTTCTCGCCGCGGCGCGCCAGCACGATCATGGAGAGGAGTTGGAATTGAAGGCCCGGGCCGTTTGTACCGTTGCCTTCGAAGATTTGCCCGTGCTCGTCGATGCCCCACTCGCAGAAGGCGCGCGCCGATTCCATGCCGGATTCGTAAACCTCCCGGTCAAAGCCTTCCAGTCCTTCGATGGCCGTGGCCGCGAGAAATTGCGTCAGGCCCAGCGTCATCGAGTTGTTGTCGCGCATCCGGACCGGACCGTCCTGGCCGAACGAGCGGCCTCCGTAGGTGAGCTTGGCGATGATGCGGCGCATCGAGTCGCGTTGCTCGGGCGTCATCCATTTGCCCGCGAAATCGAGCGCGAAGGCGAGGTCCATGTGCTGGCCCGGGTGAAAGCTGCGCCGCCTCTGGAGTTCGGCATCGCCGGCGGTCTCAATGGAACTGCCGATCTCGCTGGCGCTGAACTGGCGCTGTCGGTCGATGAACGGCTCCCGCAACTTGTAATATGCGGCGACGGCGTTGGCGGTTTGGCGGCCTCGTTCGTTGTCGTCGGTCAGCAGGCAGTAAAGGGCGATCGATGTCAGGCATTGCGGCACGTAATCGACATGGGTGCTGTAAATGCCAGGCTTTTGCCCCTTGAAAACGTGCTTGGGCTCCCACGGGCGCGCGGGATCGCCCGGTTCAAACTCCAGACCGGTCGTGTCTCCCCTGGCCAGCTTCTCGAATATCTGACCGTCGCTCGTTTTCGGGTCCCACCACGAGCGTTTGAGAAGAGTCTCCATTTCGATCAGCGACATCTGGCCGAAGCGTTGCGACCGATGCCGTTCGGCCAGCACGGGAACGTCTTCGGGGCTGAACAGCAAGCGCGGATAAACGCCCGGCGCCGGCACCTTTGACCCCAGGAGGGCCGTATTGAAGCCGGTGAGATCGTATGCCGATTTGGGCGTGCACGGCCATTGCGTTTCCGGTCCGGCCAACGCCTCCACTTGCTCGGGCGCCGCCTTGATGCGCTCGGTCCATTTCCCCTGGCGCTTGAGGTTCGGGATGGAACGCGTGGCGATATCGGGATCGGCGAACTTTTCGGGTGTATCGAACAGGGTCACCACCGTGTCGAGTTGAACGGAGTCGCACTTGGCGAGACCCGCGTCCTTTTCGCCGACGACAAGCAACCCGAGCGGACTCTGGAAAACCTTCAGGCCTTTCGCAACGGCCAGTGCCGCGAGGGAAACATACGGCTTCCCGGCGATGTCGATCGATTCGGCATTCCGTGCGGGAACCGCTGGATTTCCCGTTCCCGAGATCGCCATCTCCAAAGTGTACACCCAACGATCAGCCAGGTAATCCGGCGCCGGCGTCGGTGCGACCTTCTTTAGATCCAGCACGGATGCAAAAGCTTGCGGAACGTAGATCTGGCCGTCCTTCAGGACCGCTTCGCTACGGAAATCGGCCTCGTCCAGCCGCACCTTGAACCCCTTCACGTAGCCAAAGCGGCTTCCCGCGAACACGGCGACGCTGTTCTTGATGCGCGCCAGCCCGGCTGCCCGCGCCGACCGCGTGTACGGCAGGCCGCGGTCCTGGGGCGGAGCCTCCGAACGCGATTCTGGGATTGCGGATGCGGAGGGCGGAACCTCGCATTTCGCAGACATTTGCGCGGCGGACAACACCACCACAACGACCGACAGCTTCTGGAGGAAGGAATTCACAACAAACGGGCAATTTACGCCCCTACCTTGCCCGAACATCGTGGCGCTGTCCACTATCCGCAATGCGGAATCGGCGCGGAGATTGGAACCACGGATTTCACGGATGGCCACGGATAAGAAAGACAAGGAAGAGTGGCAGTCGGTTCAATCGACAAAAATCCTATCCGTGTTCATCCGTGAAATCCGTGGTTTCCCTCATTCCTCCTGCACCACGGATTTCACGGATGGCCACGGATATAAAAGACAAGGAAGAGTGGCAGCCGGTTCAACCGACAAAAATCCTATCCGTGTTCATCCGTGAAATCCGTGGTTTCCCTCATTCCTCCTGCACCACGGATTTCACGGATGGCCACGGATAAGAAAGACAAGGAAGAGTGGCAGTCGGTTCAATCGACAAGAATCCTATCCGTGTTCATCCGTGAAATCCGTGGTTTCCCTCATTCCTCCTGCACCACGGATTTCACGGATTGCCACGGATATAAAAGACAAAGAAGAGTGGCAGCCGGTTCAACCGACAAAAATCCTATCCGTGTTCGTCCGTGAAATCCGTGGTTTCCCTCATTCCTCCTGCACGTGGTTAGGGGGGGCAACTATTTCCTACGTTCATCCGCTCCGCCGTTCCCGAAACGCGGGTGTTGGTTGTAACTTCGGAAAACAGGATGTTGATCGAGCTTCGGTCGTTACCCTCGTACCGCGCCTGCCCGAGCAGAGATACCTTGCTTATGAATAATACGAACATTGTTCTTGGAAATTCAGACTCGGTGCGGTGGAAGGCTTCAATGAGACAAAGACCTCCGGGTGCTTTTATCGCCTTGCTGGCGGCGGGTGTGCTGGCAATCGTTGTGAATTCATCGGCCGTTGCCGGTCTCGCAATCGATTTGGTGCGGTCGACCGATCGGTCCAGTTCGGCTACCACCATCACCTCGCCCGCACTTACCACGGGTTCCGCCAACGAACTGCTGCTGGCCTTCATCGCGACCGACGGCAACGGATCCACGATGACAGTCACGGGAGTGACCGGCGCGGGCCTCACATGGTCGCTCGTTCAGCGCGCCAATGCGCAACGCGGCACCGCCGAGATTTGGCGGACGTTTGCGCCAACGGTGCTGTCCAACGCCACGGTGACCGCGAGCCTTGCTCAAAAAACGGCCGCATCCATCACGGTGATCACCTTCACCGGCGCCGATACTTCCGGCGCCAACGGCTCCGGGGCGATCGGGAGAAGCGCGGGCGCCAGCGCGGCTTCCGGCGCCCCCTCGGCCTCGCTGCTAACCACGCGCGCCAATTCATGGGTCTTTGGCGTTGGCAACGACTGGGACAGGGCGATCGCCAGGACGCCTGGCTCCAACCAAACCATCGTTCATCAATATCTTGCCACAGTCGGAGATACCTACTGGGTGCAACGGCAGAATAATCCATCCCCGATGGTCGGAATGCAGGTGTTCATCAATGATACGCAACCGACCACGGATCGATATAACTTAAGCATCGTGGAAGTCCTTCCGGCGGTCGGGTCCGTCCCTGTTTATAATATCATTGGCGCGATCGCTCCCGCCACCCTCGGGGCCGGGGCTGCGATGAGCTTGAGCCAGGGGGGGACGGTTCTGGCTTCGACAACAGTGACCGGCAGCGGCTCGTATTCCTTTGCCGGCGTTCCAAACGGAACCTACACGGTTACTCCAAGCAAGACAGGCGTTGTGTTTACGCCCGGAAGCCAGGCGGTGACAATCAACGGGACGGATGCGCTGAATATCAATTTCACGGCTGCCAGCGCTCCAACCTGGAGTATCTCGGGCGCAATCAGTCCGAGTGCTCTCGGAGCCGGCGCCATGGTTTCGCTGAGCGGTCCGGCAAGCGCAACAACCGCGGCCGACACCTCCGGTTCTTACAGCTTCACCGGGCTTCTGAATGGGACCTATATGGTGACGCCAAACAAGAGCGGAGTCACTTTCACCCCCGGCAACCAGACAGTAATTGTCAACGGGAGCAATGCAGTCGGCATCAATTTCACGGCCCAGTCGCTGCCGCCTCCCGTTGGCAATTACCCGGACCTGAGCGACATGATCCCCACGGCCCAGATATCGGTCGTGGGCTCCGGAACCGGTCGGCAACTTCAATATACCCATGACACGTTCAATGGCGGGACCGGTCCGTTGGAAATATTACCGGTCTATAACTCGGCTTCGGGCAACTATCAGGGGTACCAGCATATTTATTCATTCAGCGCGTCAGGCTCCGCCACGCTCGTTCAGACCATACCCGTTGCCGGAGCGTTCGTTTTCGATGCCGCGCACGGGCATTTCCACTTCCCGTTTGCGTCGTACGGGCTTTACCCGTCGAATCCGGATGGAACCATCGGATCGCCCGCCATTGCGGTGAGCGCCAAAGTCGGATTCTGCATCGACGATTCATTCATCTTAAATACGAACCCGCCGTTGCCGAACGCCGGCGCCTTCGGCTCGTTTCCCGGCCCGTTCGGTCAGTTCGGCTCATGCACCGATCCGACATCTCTGCGCGGCTTGTCCATCAGCGGCGTGGACGAATACGATCAAACTGACGAAGGCCAGTCGATTACGATTTCCCCAACCTTGAGCGGCACGTTCTGGCTGCGGGCGATTGTCGATCCGTTCAACTATTTCGCGGAGAGCGACAAGACCAACAACGAAACGGATGTCCAGTTGGTCATCGGCGCGAACAATAGCGTCACCGTGCTTCAAACGGTGGCTCCGAAGTTGACTCAACCTCCCGGCATCGTTCTGACCTCGCCGACCGGCGGCGCCGTCAGCGGTACAGTCCAACTCAGCGCGAGCACGGCGGCAAGCGGTTCTGTGCAATACCTTGTGGATGGCCTTCCGTTCGGCGCGCCGGTGTCGAACGCACCCTATCCGCTGGCATGGAACACTACAGGCGTGCCGAATGGAACCCACTGGCTTGCGGCTCAGGTTTCCGATTCGACTGGGCGCGTCGGCACCTCGGCAGTCACGAGCGTGACGGTGAACAACAGCACCACCATACCGCCGGTGGTCACAATTACCGACCCCGACGCAGGTTCAACAGTGTCCGCGGTGGTTACAATCGCCGCAACCGCCGCGGCACAAGTCGGCGTACCCTCCGTGCAATTCTATGTAGACAATAGTGCGCTGGGTTCGCCGATCGCCGCGCCGCCATACATGACTTTGTGGGACACCCAGACGGTGACGGGCGGCACGCATATTCTTACGGCGTCCGCGGTGGACCAGAGCGGACTCACTGGCTCTGCGGCCCCCGTGGCGGTCATCGTGGACAATTCGCATCCCGCAAACCCGATAGGAATGGATGCCACGGTCTTTCAGGATGGCAGCGGTACGCTGCAAACACCGGCGTTCTCGACAACAACGAATTCGGACTTGATCGTCGCATTCGTGGCCTATGACGGCCCCGCCAACGGCACACAAACGGCCACAGTAAGCAGCGGCGGCGGACTGGTCTGGCAACTCGCCAAGCGCGGCAACAGTCAGTTGGGCACCGCTGAGGTATGGGTTGCAAAGGCAACGGACTTCCTGTCGTCTGTAACCGTCACATCGCAACCGGGAACGGGTGGCTACCATGGTTCGCTAACCGTAATTGCGTTCACTAACGCGTCAGGCGTTGGCGTGGTCGGAGCCGCCGGCGCGTTGACCGGCGCGCCGAGTATTTACCTGCCGGGAATATCGGACGGCAACTGGGTCTTTGCCGTCGGCAACGACTGGGACAACCCCATCGCGAGGACGCCGGTCAGCGGTCAGGTTCTCGTCCATCAAAAAGTCGATACGCAAGTCGGCGACACCTACTGGGTGCAGTCCACCGCCGCTCCCTCGCCGGTCGGCGGCATCGTCACGATTCAGGATACCGCGCCGACGACAGACCGTTGGAACTACGCCGCCGTCGAGATTGTCGCAACGCGGCAATAAGGGGCCGTCTGGCGTCTCTCCTGGCGTGGGATTGCGCCGCCCTTCGGCGCCGCTCCATTTGTGCGAACACTTTCTCCACGCTGGTGTCGCGCCGCGGTAGGAAATAGCGCCGACGAATTAGCGCTGAAAGCGCGGTACAAACCCCACGTGGGCCTTTGTGATGGGCCTACAGCCCAAATCGGCCCTGCGGAAGGAGTCCTATGGCGTTGCCATAGTACATCGCTTGCCTCGGGAAGGATTTGAAAAACGCTTTCCGCCATTCGTTCGGAACATACCGGCAAGCCGTTTTGAAGAACATCGCGCAGGTTTCCGACGAAATGGGGAACAGTATCGGAATTTGCAAGTGCAACTACGCCAAGCCGATTTCCCCGGAAATCGCTCAGGAATGGTTTTCCATTCTCCCCGAGTAAACCGGGGAGGGCGGGGAGAAAGGGCAACCCCGACACGGGTTGCCCTTTTTCTTTTCCCCGGATGCCCGACGTTTGACCGGAATCCGGCCCCGGTGCATTCCCACCCTCCCGTTGCCGAATCGGGCTTTTGTGGGCAACGTGGGCGGATTGCAAAGCGGGTTCCGGGGGTAAATCGACCCCGGTTGAACGTTAAGGGCGCTGTCGCCTCCGGTCTGGTTCGCGAGTGGCAAAGTAGGCGAAAAAGCGTTGACAGGGAATCCTCCATCCGGTTAAAAGGGAAAAAATGAGCACTTTAACCAAACAAACCAACAACGCCCCCTCCGATCAAAAGCCCGCCGTTCTTGCATTCCAAGCATGGCAGTTTTGAGGCTGCTCTGAGCTATCCTTTCAAACCATCCGAACCAACCAACTAACAAACAGACAAAGCCCACTGCCCGCCGCGCCTCCGAACGAACAACCCGGAAGCGCGGCGCGGTGAAACTTAAACAAACATATCCTTCCCAAGCGCATCTTGGGAAAAAGAAAAATCTATATGGAACTAGAAATTACATGGAAAAGAGCGATTCGCATTTGGTGGTCATACTTTTGGCGTAATCTGCTAGCTGTCATCGCATCATTGTTCATCGGTGTAATTGTCGGAGGGGTCATCGGCTTAATTTTAGGAATCGCGGGTGTCCCCCCCGAAACGATCAAGATTGTATGTATGCCAATCGGCGCCATCATCGGGCTAGCGTTATCCGTTGTCCCGATAAAGCTCATTCTCGGAAAAGATTTCGGCGAGTTCCGCTTGGTTCTTGTCTCTAAAGAAGCGCCACCGTTACCAGCTATTCCGGAAGGAAGTGAGACGGACGCCGAACAATGACTATTCCAGATCGCCACCGAGTGATCCTCGCTGCAAGCGGTCTTCTTTTGCCATTTATTTTTCTCTCGCTCCCAAAGTTAGCGAAGCGCTTTGGGAGCGTCTTTCTCTTGAAACTCCGTTTCCCGATTGGCAGCCTGGCCTCATGAGAATCCGCACCAAAGTTTGTGAAAAAGCCCATTACCCGCTGTCGGGCCACCCAGCCAACAACCCGGAGGCGCGGCGCGGTGAAGCAACAGAGTTGCGGGAAGCGGAGGCGTTCCCAAAGCGCTTCGCTTAACTTTGGGAGCGAGAGGAAAAAAAGCGCTTCAGCCCACACTTTATGAAACAAATAATTCTGGCTCTCCTGTTTTCTGCGTCTTTCGCGATGGCGATGGAATGGGAGACAGCGTTTGAGGTTGCTGTTTGCCCAAACCGGGCAGGATACGAGACCGTTGGCGCTCGCGCCGTCGCTCTCCTTCGGGAGCACGACATCAAAGCGATGCTCATGTATTTCGACAAGCCCGATAGACAGCATATCGAAGCGTTGACTGAGGACGCCGAAGACGCAAACAGATGGGGGCTTTACGTCCATATTAGCGAAGCCACAAAAGCTCGTAGGGTGCTCAAAATTGCAATCGACAACGGCCTGCGGATTAAACTTACACATGCGCCTAAACCGCAAACAATCAAAGCATCTAACCTTCTCCCTAACTAGCGTCATACGGGTTTCCTTTTCTAAGTGACTCGCTAGTTACTTCCTTCAAACAGACGGCGCCGCGCCGAGTGAGATGCCCGTTCCCAAAGCGCTTCGCTTAGCTTTGGGAACGAGAAGAACCGTTGGTCCAATTTACCGCTGCAATCTCAAACGAGAAAACTACTGTTAGCCGAATGAAAAACATTGCATTTTTATTGGTGGTGTTGTGCGTATCGACCTCGGTCGCTATGGCTCTAGATTTAAAGACGAAGGATGGAGTTGTCTCCATTCCTTTGCAAAGAGGATGGGTATTCGCAAGCGCGGGTCGTCCTAGCCCATATGACGGCATTTCCTTCTCCCCGCAAAACTACAAGGAGGACTGGGGACACGCCACGACAACTCTTAGTTTTTGGGGAGCGGATCAACAGGAATCTAGCGACAAGTCCAAAGAACCGAAGTCACGAAAATTAAGAGAATTTAAGGCGGGATCTCAAACGGTGAGGCTAATGTTTAGCAAAAACTATATGGTGGATTATTTTTCTACGTGCTTTGTCAGGCAGGGCCATTGGGTGTTTGCGATGCTGGCAACGTCGGAACGCCGAGACGAAGAATATAGAAAACGTATGCTAGACGATTATATCGCTATCGTGAAAAGCCTTTGCGACTGACCTGCCGGCAACCGAATGAACGCGCGCGCCGGAGAAGCGAGCGGAACATGGCGGACTAGCATCGGCAATGTATCTGACTTGGCGCGGAGGTTCTCCCCTCGTTACGGAGCTGGGCTCCGTAACGCACCCATCTTTCGAAGCGTCGCATTACGTCCGCCCACGCTTTGGTCTCGTTCCCAGGCTCCAGCCTGGG
>Ga0316226_1004335_pt1 | contig 11369 bp, 19 predicted proteins | sample TBH18017metaG_FD_206009 | JGI IMG/M metagenome (GOLD analysis project Ga0316226, IMG submission 206009) | Freshwater microbial communities from Trout Bog Lake, Wisconsin, USA - TBH18017 | ecosystem: Environmental > Aquatic > Freshwater > Lake > Hypolimnion/Profundal zone | place: USA: Wisconsin... | reverse complement strand
GGAAAACTCGCAACAATATAAATGGATTGACGTATAATAACAGTGGTTTGTCTTGCCGCATTAAAGAATCAATTAAACCTCAAGAGATTGCCAATTATAAAGACATGTACGACTGTTATTCAACTCACTGTATAAGTGCCACTGCCTTTCAAGCATGGAGTACAGGATTCAAACAAGCAGTTAACCTTAGTCTTGATAATGGACAACGACCTACAGTGGATAAATTTAAACAACAGATATCTCAAAAAAACTTAGACGATCTCAGTGTATGGCATAATGTAGGCCGCGATGTTGATAATGGCATTTGGAGTATGCTGGGTGCGAGGATGGCTACATATATGTTGATGATTACTCCAACTTGGGATTATCAAGAAGCTGAAGATGCTGAAAGCCTCAAAAATCTTTGGCTTACTATAGATGGGCATGATCCAGAACATATATTAGGAAGGATAGCTCCGGATTTAATTAACCAATTGAATCTTCCAATAGTCATGCTAGACGAAAAAGCCAGCGGCTTTTTTAAAAATTACTACAGACAAACTAGAGTTAACAAAGGCATCATGCTGACTGAAGCTGACGTTATATAGTTTTAAGCAAATTTTAGAAAAAATTCAGTGGCTATAATGTCTTCTACCTCGCCATATACAGTTACCTGATAACCAAAGCTATTGGGATCAAGCATGATTTTATATCTGGGATCTTGGCAATTAGTTTTGACCCATTTGCCTTTATCAGTGTTCATGAACTCACTTAGCGGCTGAGCTGCATAAATCTCAAGATCTTCTACATCTCCCATGGTAAAATTGTGGAATTTAATAGTCTTCATCGTGCTATTATAGCAGATGATGAATTATTTTACAATGAATTCAGACGCCATTGGAAAAATAGATTCTAATGTTTTGGCACAAGCCACGGCAATTTCTCTATGTTCTTTTTGTGTTTCTGGACCGCTACGCAACTCAATATAGTGTAGCCAACTGCGTAATGTGCCCTGCATGTATAATCGGCTTACGGTAAGACCTTCGGGTAATACAGCACGAGCTTGCTCTTTAGCAATACCATGTTTAATGGCCCAGTCATAAACATCACTGGATAAATCAGCTATACGCTGTTGTTTAATTTCCCAACGAGTTGCCAAATCTTTGTCATCTGTTTCTAAACTGTTTTGGCGGTTTTTGGTGTCTTGTAGTCTGGCTTCTTTTAATACAACTCCCAGATCAGCTACGGCATAACGTTGTGAGAATTCTTGAAAACTAAACGAACGATGACGTAAAATTTGACGAGCAATGTCTCTGGTAGTTTCAATAGAAAGGCATACGCTTGCCATTTCCATAGGCGACCAGTGCGAATTTTTTATTAAATAACGAATAAGTTTTTCGCTTGTTTCGGTATTATATTGATTTCCCGGATTAGAAACTCGAGCACAATATGCTACTAATTCTTGTAAGTTAATAATACCTTTATCGAATAATTCATCCGATGGTTTTGAGTATGATACTAATTCTACTTTCAAAGTTTTCCTAATAATTTATCAGTTTCTGGTTGAACCAAGGCTGCTACACTTTTAATATCCACTACAAAGTCTACATCGCGTATGTCATCATCTAGTTCAATAAATATCCTGGACACAACATCTTCTACGTCATCGATGGACAGTCCCTGTTTCATTAGAGCGTGCAGATTGATGGTACGTTGTTTATTACCTTTTAATTTTAAGATAATCTTTTTAATACATTCGAGGGGAACATCAGTTTTGTTTACTTCTTTGACTATTAGTTCCCACTGAGCTGATACATCATCAAATGGATGCATCGCTCACCGAAGTATTATTTTTACTAGGGCGTCCTCGACGTTTGGGAGCTTCGACAACCGGAGGAGTCCAAGTAGCTTCTGCTGTGTTAACTCCGGGTACCATGCGTTCTGCGTCTTTCTTCATGCGAGCTGCTTCTGCTATCATACCGGTAGCTTCTACTTCCATGCGTTTTGCTTGAGCCAACATATTGGCTGCGATAGCACGGTCGCTAAGTACGCCATCTTGCGTAGCTGTAAGTGGATCGGGCATTTGAAAACGACTTTCTGCCACTTGTTGTTTGGCTAATTGAGCATCTTTGTATCTAGCTTCAGCGGCTCTTTTAACACTGGGATCTACCATACCTCGTGTGGCGTCATCTTCTTGAAGTTTTTTCATGGCTTCCTCGCCCTTGTTCATTTCATTGACCAGTTTGTTTAATTCGTCTAGTCTAATAGTAGCATTAGAGGTTGGTGTCATGATTACATCACCGCAACGGACTTTCTTAATCATACGCTCTTGATGTAGTGTCTGTAGTATAGGTCTTCCATCTGGTAGTAATGAACGATGTAAAGCATCTGACAGTTGCATAGCCTGCTGTCCTGGCTCGCTTTCTACAACTCGCTGTATAGCATCTTGCCAAGAAGCATTTAGTACCTCTGGATATATGACCAAGCACATGTGTTCATCCCCTGGTACTTCCCTAAATAGAACTAAGACTTTTCTGTCGCCTATTTTGCCAACGTGTTTGATTTGATTTGCCATTTTAGTCTCCTTGACTTGAATCTGCTGGCGTGTTGATAGCAGTTGAATCAGTTTCTACATCTGCGGCAGTATTATTGGCATCAGCTTGAGCTTGAGCCTGTGCTACTACAGAATTTAGAAAAGTTGTGAGTTTGTCATAGACAACACCAACTTGTGTGAGTTCGGCACCGCGAAATGCTCCGCGACTAGCCGCTAAATCAACGATGCTTCTAAGAGCATCGAGATCTGAAACAGTGATTTGAGTATTATTTTCCATACTAATATTTAACTGACTTTTTTCCTATCCTAAAATAAAATGCCCCTGAAAAGGGGCATTTTGGACAAGTTGAACAGTATTAATTGCCAGTTTCTTCTTCGTAATACGCAAATTGTCCCCAGGGCGGGACTATAGTATTATTTCCGTGTATGATCCATACTGTATCACAATAGCTTTCGTCTCCCCACGATCCAAAAGGATATCCGTCAGTCAATACTACTAGACGTTTAGGTTCAATCTGTTCGTGTTTTAGATAGTTAAAAATAGCAGTAAACTCAGTACCGCCACCACCCATTGGTTCATACTCTGAGATATCTTCTAGATTCTCGCTGTCATACTGTTGAGGATTGTGTACATCGGTATCATAGGTAAACAAGTGTATCTTGTAAGCGGCAAATTGTTCCATAATACCCTGTACCTCACACAAGAAGTCTTTGAGCATGTTGCCGTCAATACTACCGCTGGTGTCTATAGCTATGGCTACGTCAATCATTTCCTCTGGCTTCATGCCTGGCATAATAGCATCCATGTGCCACCCTCTTCTACTAGAACGCATCCAAGTAAAATCAGATTTGATAGTGGATTCAAGTTGCATACGCAAGAGTTCACGCCAATTCATTTTGGGCGCAGTCATATCCTGTATTAGACGTTTGACTCCCGAAGGAATGTTGCCCGCATTGTCCGAGGCCGCGGCAGCCGCTAGTACAGCTTCTTTAATTTCATCACGAATAGCAGCTTTTTCAGCTTGGCTCAGTTTAGGGCGGCCCTTGCCGTCTGTCTCATCATCACCATCCATGTCATCATCGCCATCCATGTGCTGATCCAACAACTGATCCAGTAGAGTGTCGATACTGATTTTGTCAGCATTTTCATAAAGTATATCGTAGATTTCTTCGGCACACATGTCTTCATATTTGGCGTCATATAGACAAGGCACAGTAGTGATCTTTTCGCCTACACGATGTTTGATTAAGTCGGCATTCACGCAATAGTCATCTGCAATATTCCACAGTTTGGGATTCCTGTCTCCGCGTCTGCCCATGTGATCGTAGACACAGTGTAGAACTTCATGTCCAAACAAGAATTCAATTTCCTTGGGACGTAACTTGTTGATAAATCTGCTATTGTAATAAAACCTACGTCCATCTGTTGCGGCAGTAGGACACCATTCGTCAGCATTTACTAAGGTCAACCTTGTCGCCAGATTACCAAAAAAACTGGCACGTAATAACAAACCTACTCTGGCGGTAATTAATTTTTCACGAACTTCCGCATCTAATTTAGGATTTGTTGGACCCAATAAGTCATTGAATTCGCTAGAATCTTTTTTATCTGCTGTAGTACCTTTAGCACTCATATCTATTCCTTATTATTAATTATACTACTATTATACTATATGTTAGATTTAAAGTCAACCATCTGACTTAACGTATTTAAGAACGAACCAAGTTTGCGCTGATTCGCTGAAGAAATCTAAATGAATTTGTTCTGAATAATAAAATTTACCAGACAGTAATACATGGTCGTCGTCGTCGTATGGTTTGAGTCCTCGATGGCGTCTTACTGAGAATCCCATTTCTCGCCGACATTTCCAAGATATTAACATACTAGCACCATGCTCTCGTACTATTTCTTCACTGATAGCTTCCCAGTCGCTTGGATTTTCAAAAATAATAAGATTGTGTTTAATTTTTACGTTCATTCTTCTCCAAATTTAAGTAAAAATATAATGTACTTTTTTTTATCTATTATATTGTTGTTTAAAGAAAGCATACCGTCAGGCATATAATTCAGTTGAATACCATAATTATTCAATAACCAATCGCTGAATGTAAGCATGTTTATACTATCATCGTGACAAGCACGGTGATTGAACTCTTCTTTGGCTCTGATTATTTGACCCCAAATCATTTCATTGCCAGCAATAGTATCTATCCTATTAACAGTATTGGCGTAGTATTCGTCTTTACTCATTTAATAGATTTAGCCCGTATTTTAATCCAAAAGAATTCTTTTGGATCTACTGTTTCGTAGTGCATAAAACTTACACCGTTGGCATTTTCAATCCATACACGACTACTATGTTTTAATAAGTGATCATGTAGAGTAAAGTTCATACTTCCCCCATTGGCTGGGCTACAGTCTGACATCACAACATAACGTCCAAGATTTTTACCAAATATCGTGCCGTTTTCTTTTAATTCGTAGTAGTAGTTCAAATAGATTCGCCATATTTAAGTTTGAACCAGTTTAGTTCCTCGTCTCCTAACAAGCGGATTATATAATAATTATATAATATGTCATAAGTCCAATAAGTGTTATCTATCTTATTTCCATGTGCCAAAGTTTCGCAAGGTCCATAACATTGTGTCAACCAATGCCTGATATAGTGCAGATCCAATATTCTTTCTGTGGCTATCACCCAGTTGAATTTGTCTTCCTCGGCAGATTTATACAAAGTATATTTCATACTCCCCACACTAACTTAAACATAGTAGCTAATGGCTCGGTAGCAAATCTATATCCTGACTGCGATTGTTGATAATCCTTACCGCATTGATACCCGTGCTTAACTAACCAAAGACTCATATCTTCGTGCCGTTGGCTTATCTCCTTGCGAATCTGTCCACGAATGCGAGACTCTCCGTGTTTAAGTTGAGTATATCTAGATACCAAATCTGCGTAAAATGGTTCGGTGTCTACTTCAACTGTAAGATGCGGATATAAATCTTTAGCCATAATACCTCTTGCAAATACTATTGTAATATGTTATTATAGCGTAAACAGGAATAAATGTCAAGAGATTTACTTACCATATCTCTGATAAGGCATAAATAACTATATGATACTATGTCAACACGGATGCGGTAAACCAGCAATCCATATTACCAAAAGCAGTTTAGGTTCGGGACCATTTAAGGGTGCTCCTGTCCATCAATGCGCTAAAAGTGCTAACTCTTGCCAAGCGGTTAAGGACCGAAAGGTAGCATCTAGTCTAGCCAAATACGGAACCAAATATCCTTGGCAAACCAAAGAGGTTATCGAAACTAGAAACCAAACCAATATAGAAAAATACGGTCACGTTAGTAGCATTATGAACCCTACTATCCAAGCCAAGCGAAAGAAAACTATGCTAGACCGTTATGGAGTAGAGGAACCTACACTAAACGAAGAGATTCGCAAGAAAGTAGCCGCAGGTGTCCAGTTAGCACACAACAATGACCCGACGTATGCTGACCGAATCATTCAAACTCGAAAAGAAAAATACGGAGAAGATTATAGTTCTATAGTTAAGAAGAAAAAAGAGACTGAGATAGCAAAAGGCAGATGGGTAGACCCTGCTAAGAAAACGGAATGGGATAGCTATAAGTTTCAATGTCGCAGACAAACGGCCATAAACTATAAAAAGTTTAAGCATATTGTAAATCCTGATGACCTGCCTCTTGGAGTATGCGACTACCAAATAGATCATATTTACAGCATACGGCACGGGTTCGAGAACGGCGTAGATCCTAGTGTTATTGCTAGTTTATCTAACCTTCGATTACTATGGCATACAGACAATAAATCTAAGCATATTCGTAGCGACCAAACGCTAGAAGAATTGCTGGCCAAAACAAAAGAGGCCTAAGCCTCTTCTGCCAACTACCGGGTGCCCACAGCCCGTAAACGCCCGGGTTGTTTAGGCGCTTGCTTGGAGAATATATTTCCCGTAGGCCTTGTGAAACGCATCAAAGTTTTTCAACTTTGTGGGCTGGAAAGGAAGATTGTAAACGGTAAGGGCTATGCGGGCACCCATGATCACTAGTTCTGTTTCAAAGTTTTTCATCATAAAAGAAAAGAAGCAGTCACTCATAGCGTGGAAATCTTTGTCTGCTACTTTCTTTTCTACTGCATCTCTTAGTTCATAACACATGCTAATCACCAAAGAATACATAGCCGAGATTTCTTTGACTTCTAGATCAGTTACTTTACCGGACAAAATATGTTCGGGCTTGGGCATACGTCCGGCAATCTTACGGTGAGCGTTAAACTTAATAGCAAGTCCTTCTCCGATAGTACCTGAAATTAGATTGGTAATAGTATCGTCATCTGTATCTTCATCAGATAATATATCACTCACGAACGACCAGCTACGTGGCGTGGCAAAAGCACGACTGCTAGATCTTGGATCAAAATCATAGAGATCCTGTTTATTGGAACCTAAGTAGCCAATAATATCCTTGTGCTGATTATGTGTAACAGCCCAATCCTGCCAGCTGTCAAAATCTGTTTTAATTTCTTGGTGAATGAAACGATTGCTCAACGGAGTTGGCATACGATATGTGACACCTTTGTCACTTTCTCTGTTACCAGCAGCAACCATGACCACATTGTCTGGCAACACATACTTGCCACTTCGGCGATTCAAGATCAACTGATATGAAGCACTTTGAACCGATGGTGCCGCACTGTTCATCTCATCAAAGAATACAACTACAATGGGATATTGACTGGCTAATTCTTGTGTTGGAAGATCCACTGGTTCAGCCCAGTCCATTTTGCCGGTATCTTTGTTGTAGAATGGAATACCACGAATATCTGTTGGCTCCATCTGACCTAGGCGCAGGTCAATCATGTAGCCACCTAGTTCGGCAGTTACATCTGCTACCAGTTCGGATTTACCGATACCTGGAGGACCCCATAAAAATAAAGGACGTTGTTTTTTAAAAGCTTTAAGAAGACTGCGTCTTGCTTGTACGGTTGTTACTTGTCTTGTTTCTGACATGGGCTATGTTCCTTTTGTTAAGTTTATAAAATTTACTATACTGCTATTATACGACAGAATTAATTAATCGTCAACCTTATTTCCAAATCCTATCCAACCCACTTGATAATGATTGAATAAAGGTGTAACGCCTATTTGTGTGGCAAATTCTGCTACCAGTCTACCTTTGCCACCTACTGTTAGTGTTTCGGGAAAAATATCATACTGTCCATTGTCTTTTCCAAACAATAATCCAGTGGCACCGCAATCATCTACGACCACCAATGTTTCGCTGTCTATAAATCTCTGTACCACAGCCAATTCTTTGAGATGATGAGCGGCACTGGGAAACCAATAGGTCCAGTCAACATCATAAGAATCCAAATATACCAAATGTACAGGTGTTCCTTGATTGATAAATTCTTCGGCAAGAGAGTTGAGATATGCCACAGAATCTGAGCAAGTTACTGTGGTATTTGAACTGACTAATTTGGCACAAGTTTTTACCGCTACAGGATCCAAGTCTACCGTATAAGTATGACTACCGTTGCCACGATTAGAAACATAGCGGTCAAATAATAAACTGCTTTGTCCGTCTCCGATATAATTGCCCGGTTGACGTAAACAACCTGTCTCCACTATAGTTATAGGTGTTTCAAACGTATCCAAGTATTCAAATATTTTTCTAAAGGATACGGCACGTTTACCTAAGTTAGGCTCTGCTTCCTGCTCAAAGTATTCCCAAAATGATGTCATTTTTTTGTCTCATCCATGAATACTTCTAGCGCCATTTGCTCTAACGGACTGATACGTTTGTAGTATTTGACCATGGCTTCTATAGCCGATAAGCCATCCATCTCATTGACGTTGGCAAAAGTTTCAATAACTTCGCAGGCGTAGTTTAGGTCTATTTTATTATTCATACTACTATTATACAACTGTATGAATAAAGAGTCAACCTGGATTTATCGCCCTCGACCTGCTGATCTTGTTGGTGGTTTTTTGCTTGGTGCCGGAGAAGTAGATTTTTTAATCTTTTTTTCTATGCTTGGGGCATCGTCACCTTCTATGTGGTGTATGCCTTTTTTCTTTTCTAACGCGGCTTTGATTGTGTCGCTAAATTTGCTCATTGTATTTCCTTATTTTTGGCTCCGGTCCCTGGAATCGAACCAGGCTTCAGGGATTAACAGTCCCCTGCCTACACCGTGTTTGCTTGACCGGAATAATTATGCAGTTTAATTACAATTTTACTTAGCGACTAAACAAGTGAATTAAAAATTCTTGGCGTAGTGGACTGGAATCGAACCAGTCCACCGGTTGCCCATTGCCTTACCGCACAGGCAACACTACTGATATGTTTATCCCCTGACAGATTTTTGTGGTGCCATTGCCTTCATAATATATTCATCACGGTCGATAAAACCTGCTTCAATTTCCTGTAGTGCTGTGACTAATGTGCTGTGATTGCCTATTACTTTCTTGGCATGATTGGCTCCGAGTTCTCTAGCTCTAGTAGCTCCTATCATAATTAATTCATATCTGCCTACACGTTTAGCGGCTGCTTCGCTAGTGCGTCCTTCGACATTAGTAGGATCATATCGTGTACGTTCTAATCTAGGAATAATTTTGCCATCTGGTAGTTCTTGTTGGATTAACTTCATTGTATTTCCTTATCGAGATAAAAATTGGGTTTTTTTCAATTGCTTGAGTGCTTGATGTATTTTTTCTTTGTCTTTACGTATTGACCTAGCAATTAAAATACGTTTTTCCATTTTACTTAATTGTCCTGCGAGTGTCTTACTTAATTCCGACGACGACTGCTGTTTTGATTGCTTTTGCTGTTTAGACATATTGACTCCTTACGTTAAGTTATATAATACTGTATAAGTGAATTAAAGTCAACCACAACTGTGATTAATTAAGAAATAAATTAATACGTGATAGTTTTTTGTTTGTCAGGAAAACTATCAAACCCCGTGAGCGCAGCCCATCCTGTTTTCGCGTCAGCGGAGGCGGAATATGGTTACAGGTCCGCCTTGATTTTTGATTAGGTCACCTGCGTGGTACCGTTGCCAGACTTAAATCCAATTTCCCCTCCCTGCTCTTTGATCTTCTTTAATACATCTTCAAAAAGTATAGGAGCAAAATCAGGAAGTTGTTCAACTGATACATTGTAATAACGAGGATCAATCTCATCACTGTATAAGATTTCACCAGTCTCAGTATCGACACCGCGTGGCTTCATAACTCGATTGGCATGCAAGTGGCCATGTATATTACATCCAAATCTACCGAGACTTCCTAGGTGGATCGGAATGTGACTTAAAATAAGTCCGTTCATCACATGGTACGCTCGCAATTCACGGAAGTACTCACGGTATTCCCGGTCCGGGAAGATATCGTGATTGCCACGGATAAGCACCTTGTCGCCATTTAACCGGGCTAGTGTAGTCAAGGCTCGGCGGTTGATCACTACATCGCCCAAAAAATATATTTTATCGTTTGGCTTTACACGCTCGTTATAGACTTTGACAAGATGTTCATCCATCTCATCTGCATTGTCCCATGGCCGTAACTTGGTAACGCCGTCGTTACGCATAAAACGACAAACTCCTTGATGCCCGAAATGGGGATCTGAATAAAGAAAAACTGATGGCATAATACATCTCCTAAATAACTAAACAAAGGACAATTATGATTGACGCTTATGTTTATACAATAACTAACAAAATTACCGGTGAGTTTTATCAATAATATGTCCAAGTCTATTATACATAGACATACATATCTTTGCTAATAAATCTCTTTTATAAGATCAAATTCTTCCTTGGGCCATTTAGCTTGGAACTCATCTGTTTTTACATAAGCGTTATAATCTTTGGCATTAAAAAAGACCTTTACGAATTCTGTCTTTAGTGTGCCTTTTTTGTATATCGTTAAGTAAATTGATTTGGATACTCCTGCCATAGCAAACCTTTCTTTAAGTAATACATATATTATACTTTATATGTAACAAAATGTCAACCATATAACCCTATCTTAGTAGGTTTTTCCTTAAAAATATCCAAAAGAATAGGGGCCGAAGCCCCTATTATACTATTTTCTGTTACTAGGCATAATTGCCCTCACTTACCGTTTTTTAAGCGGCAGCCAAAAATAACTCGTCATTTGCAGTTATAAAATTTTGCTGATTACGTCAGTCAACTCTCGTGTTGTCCGTTTACTTACTTATTGCCACGTCGAAACTGTGTCACCCCCTCCATAAACACTCTGTAACAAAATGCTTATGGTGGAGGTGCCGGGCTCTGCCCCCGGGTCCGCAACACCTTTCGGTTTACTTCATACAACAATACTTACATTATACGATATTTATAATAAAAAGTCAAGAAAAACCCGCCGAAGCGGGTTGTGTACTAATTAAAAATTAGAAACGATGAATGATACCAACTCCAGCACCTGTTTGATTCTGTCCGGCTACTCCCGAGTAACCATTGATATCTACGCCTGGGCTAGTACCAGTTGTTTGGAAAATAGGAGCAATAGGATTACTTGTCGTTGCGCCGTTCTGAGCATATCCCAGTTGAGCATACACTTCGGTACGCTTGCTGAAACTATAGTGAGCTTGCACATTGGTCAAACTGGAATTGTCATTAGTTCTAACATAGTTAGCACCTAACAGTACTACCGGAGTCAGCTGATAACCAACGCCTACCATTTCGGCATTAACGTTGCCCACTGCTGTGCCTGTATCAGTCTTGTTGGATACATAACCAGCTCCGACAGACAAGTTACCCAATTTATAATTAGCACCA
>Ga0316226_1004321_pt1 | contig 11399 bp, 7 predicted proteins | sample TBH18017metaG_FD_206009 | JGI IMG/M metagenome (GOLD analysis project Ga0316226, IMG submission 206009) | Freshwater microbial communities from Trout Bog Lake, Wisconsin, USA - TBH18017 | ecosystem: Environmental > Aquatic > Freshwater > Lake > Hypolimnion/Profundal zone | place: USA: Wisconsin... | reverse complement strand
CGATCCCGGGTGCATCCCCGAACTCGCCCGGCGCCGGCCGAACGCCAAGTTCATCATGTCGCCCGGCGCAATGTCGCACGCCCTCTCCTGGAGTGTGCCGAAGTCGCAGGTGGTGCCGCTCACCGCCGGCCAGACGCTCGACCTCGGCGACGTGAAGCTCACCGGCATCCCCGCGCGCCACGAGGCCGGCGTGCCCGGCTGGGAAGTGCCGGACGCCTTCGGCGCGCTCCTCGATTTCAACGGCATCCGGGTCTACCACACGGGAGACACCGACTACGATCCGCGCATCCACCGCGTCCTCGCCGGCACTCCCCTCGCGCTCGCCACGCTTTGCATGAACGGCTCCGTCGGCAACATGAACGCCCACGAAGCCGCGCTGCTCGCCTGGCAGCTCAACGCCCGCAGCGTCGTTCCCCATCACCACCTCCTCTGGTCGCGCCCGGCGGACAAGATTCCCGCCTACGAGACGCTCGACGCCCGCCTCTTCGCCGAAACCTATCGCAAGCTCGGCGGCACCGGCCAGGTCCTGCTCCCCGCCGTCGGCGGCGGCTACACGATCACGTTCAACGGCACTTCCACTCCCTGAAGGTGGGCCGTGCGCTCTGCGCGCGGCATGGTTTTTCCAATCTCTCTTCCCAAACTCCTTTCCCTCCCAATCTGCCGTGCGCGGAGCGCCCGGCCCACCGCCAATCTCCTACCCTCATCATGCAAGGCATCGCCAACACTGGAGTTTTCATCACCGGCGGCTGCGGCGACATCGGCCAGGCCGTCGCCAAGCGCTTCCTCGCCGCCGGCGCTCGCGTCATGCTCGCCGACCTGCTCCCGCCCGCGCGCGGCCGTGCCGCGGCCAAGGCGCTGCATCCCACGAACGCCGCGTATGTGCGCTGCGACGTCACCCGCGCCGCCTCCGTGGATCGCGCCCTCACCGCCGCGAAGAAATTCCTCGGCCGGATCGACACCGCCATCTGCAACGCCGGCATGGTCGTCAACCAGCCGTTCGTGGACGTGACCGAGGACGCGTGGGCGCGCACGCTCGCCGTGAACCTCACCGGCAGTTTCCTCACCGCCCAGCGCGCCGCGCGGCTCATGTTGAAAAACCCCCGCCGCGGCCAGGCGCGGCGCGGCACGATTCTCTTCACCGGCTCGTGGGTGCAGGACACGCCCTGGCCGCAGGGCGCGAGTTATTGCACCAGCAAGGGCGGCCAGCAGATGCTCACCAAGATTGTCGCGCAGGAACTGGCGCCGCACGGCATCACCGCGGCCCTCGTCGCGCCCGGGATGGTTTACGCCGGCTTGACGAAGAAAATTTACGATCGCGACCGGAGCTTCGCGCGGAAAGTGGACAAGGTCGTGCCGCTCCTCCGCATGAGCACCGCGGAGGAAGTCGCCGGGAGCTTTCTCTTTCTCGCCAGCGACGACGGCGCCTACATCACCGGCACGACCATCCTCGTGGACGGCGGCGCCACCCTCGGCCGCCGCGAATAGGCCTCTGGCGGCGGCGCCTGAGTTACGTCAGCGGCAAGTTGGCCCAACGCCATCGGACGTGGGTCCGGGAATTCGCGCAACCCGACCAATCGCCCGCCCGGAGCAATTCTCCACTGGCAACTGGGTTGCAACATGCTAATAACGAACGAGTAAACCTTGTGAGTAAATTCCGCGTTCGTGTGAGGCCCATTTTAGCCACTTAATCTGTGCCAAAGCGTTTGGGCCCAACCAATTTTGTCGAATTTAGGCCGGTTTTCCTGCTAGCTCTCCCGCATGTCGACCTCCGACCAAAATATTCCGTCCACTTCCCTTTCCGGTTCCGCTGCGCGTTGGATCCTGCTCGTCGACGATGAACCGGCCATGCGTCAGCTGATCGAAACCGTCCTGGATACCCAGCATTGGGTCGTGCGGGTGGCCGATGGGGCGACCGCCGCCCTCGCCACGATCAACGCCGCCCCCACGCCACCCACGCTGATGATTTGTGACGTCTTAATGCCGGGGATCGACGGGTTGGAACTGACCCGCCGGCTGATCGCGAAATTTCCCAAACTCAAGGTCATCCTCATCAGCGGACACCTGATGGACCTGTCCTGGTGGCCCACGGACCTGCGAGAAATTTGTTTCCTGACCAAGCCCTTCTCCAACGACCAGCTGATCGCCGCGGTCCGGCAAGCGACCGACCCGGAGGCGACGACCTAGGCCTTCGACGGGCATGGATACCAATCTCACGCTTTCCGCGCAGATCCTGACTCTGGCGCCGAACCTTCAGCACAGCGAGACCATCAATGGCTTGCTGGTGGTGAAGAACGTTTCGGCCAAGACGTATCTCAAGATCACGACAGCCCAGTGGCGCATCCTGCGGCTGTTCGGCGAGCCCCGGTCCGTGCCGGCCGTGCTGGCGCAGGCGCTCGACGAGCGGCTGTGCCTGCCCCTCAACGAATTTTTCGAACTGATCCTCAAGGCCGTCCGCGAGCACATCCTCCTCGAGCCGGGCGTCGAGATCGAGCCGGTGCAGGCCTTCAACTGGCGGCCCGGCGTGCGGCCCAAGACCGTCGCGCGCCCTCTGGCCGCCATCTTCCTCGCGGGCATTGTGCTCATGCTCGTCTATCGGCCGGCCCTCCCGCTCACGCTCCGGGACCTCGGCGGCGGGCTGCTGCTGCTGAGCGTGGCGCTCACCTTCAGCGCGTTCCTCACCGCCTGCCTCGTCCGCGGCGCCGGGGGCGAAATCTACCGGCCCCGCTGGCAGTGGCTGCGGATCCCGCCGTATTTCGAAATCGATACGAGCGACTCCGTGATGCTCTCGACCCTCGACCAGCAGGCCGTCGCGATGGCGCGGCCCGCGGTGACCGCCGCTGCCGTCGGCCTCGCCGCCTGGCTGCAGCCCGAGTGGTGCGTGCCGGGCCTGATCGGCCTCGCGGTCAGCCTCCGGCCGATCCTGGGCGGGCGTTTCGCCGCGCTCGTCCGCCTCGGCCGCAAGGGCAGCCTCAGCGATTCCGACCACGCCTACATTTTTCCGCCCAACAACCGCCCGCAGACGCGCTGGCACCTGCTCCGCCGCTCGCTCCGCCACCCTGACACCTGGGCGCTCATTTCCTACGGCGTGGCGTGGACCCTCGCCGTGGTCTACATGGGCGCGCACGTGACCAAGATGCCGTTCTGGCTGTTTTCCCAGTGGGAAACGGAGAGCGTGCGCCTCGCGGCGGCCATCTTCTCCTCGCTGCTGGCGCTTGGCGCCGGCTATGCGCTCTGGGAGTTCTTCCACTTCGCGCGGGAACGCGCCCGCGCCCGCCGCCACACCTACCGGCTCTGGAAAACCCGCTGGTTCACCGCCAAGAAAATGGTGCTCCTCGAGGGCAACCGTCTCAAGGCCGTCACCGAGTCGCCCCTTTTCCGCACGCTGCAGCCCCCCGAGCGCCAGCAGCTCGCGCGGCTCATGCACACGTCGCGCTACGGCGCCTGGTCCGCCCTGCCGACCCACGGCCCCGTGCCCACGCAGGTGTCACTCATCGTCAGCGGCACGGTCGGCCTCTACCGCAAGCTCCCCTCCGGCCGCTCCAGCCGCGTCCAGGTCCTCAGCGAGGGCGATGTCATCGGGCTCCACGACCTCGCGGATCCGAAACAACCGAGCTACGTCGTGCGCTCGCTCACGCCGGTCACGCTGCTCACCTTGGATCGTTCCCAAGTCGAGGCGATCGCCATCCCGCGCATCGCCCGCACGGTGCTGACCGACACGATCCTCAAGCTGCCCTTCCTGCGGCGCATTTCGCTCTGCCAGAACTGGCATTTCCAGGCGATCGAGCGCTTCGCCCATCTCTCCAGCATCACGGACTACGCGTCCAGCAGCGTCATTTTCCCGGAAAACGAGTTCAATGAGAACTTCTTCATCATCTTCGAGCAGGACGCGGTCGTCACCCGCAACGGCCGCCGCCTCGCCGTGATCCACGCCGGCGACTTCTTCGGCGAGATCGGCCTCCTGCAAAACAGTGCGTCCAACGCCCAGGTCAGCGCGAAGCAGGACATGCGCTGCCTCAGCATCTCCCGCGTCGAGTTCCTCCGCTTCGTCACCCACAACCACACCGTGGCGCTGGAACTGGAGCGCGTGAGCTCGAAACGCCTCGGCCGCCCGATCTTCCCGCTGAAGAAGGGTAATTTCCGCTCGACGTAAGTCGCCGGAGGGTTGGTCACGCCAAGGCGCAAAGCCGCGAAAAGAGCCCGGGCCGTCGACTGTTCTTGCGTCTTTTCGCGCCTCTTTGCGGCCAAAGCTTCCGTCCGCCTACCTGCAGACTTCGCGGTGCACGGCGATCACGTTATCCGCGATGTAGTCCGCGTCCGCCGTCGTGTAGAGCCAGCCCAGCGGCAGTGCGATGAAGCGTTTCGTCAAATCCTCCGTGCGGGGAAAATCCACCGCGCGGTAGCCTTCCGCCGGCCAGATTGGGAAATCGCGGAACGGTGACGCCCCCGGCGCGTGCGCCAGCCCGGTCTTCACGTAGTCGCGGCCGTATTGCGGATACGTGCCCGTGCGCTGGCCGCAGTTGACGTTGCGCGCGTCCAGTTTCTCCCGGAACGGCGTCACGAGTTCCGCGCGGTCGAGGAAGAAATACGGCTCGAAGCCGAAGGAGCCCGCCGGGTCGGGTTCGTGGCGCAACGTGAGTCCCTTCAACCCGGCCAGCCGCGGCTGGATTCGCGCCGCCAGCGCCCGGCAATGGTCACGGATCTTGTCCACCTTGCGCAGCTGCGCGAGCGCCACCGCCGCGGTCAGCTCCGACATCCGGAACTGCCCACCCGCGAACGCCGGTTCGCGCGACGGCACCAGCGCGGCGTGATACGGCCGGTAGTTGCCGAGGTCGTGGAACCGCACCGCGCGCTCGTAGAGCCGCTGGTCGCGCGTCACCACCATCCCGCCCTCGCCGGACGTCGCGACCTTGTTGTTCTGAAAGCTGTAGGTCGAAATGTCGCCCCACGAGCCGACCTGGCGGCCGCGGTAACGCGTGCCGAGCGACTGCGCGCAATCCTCGATCACGTAAATCCCGCGGCGGTGCGCCTCGTGCAGGATCGGCTCCATCGCCGCCGCCACGCCCTGGTAATGCACCACGATCACCGCGCGCGTCCGCGGGGTGGCCAGCCGGCCGATTTCCGCCGGGTCGAGGTTGAGCGACTCGTCGATCTCCGCCAGCACCGGGCGCGCACCGACGCGCACGATCGCGGTAAAGCACGAGATCCAGCTCCAAGCGTTGACGATGACCTCGTCGCCCGGCCCGATCGCCGCCGCCGCCAGCGCAACTTCCAGCGCGCCCGAGCCGCTCGTCACGCCCAGCGCGTAGTCGCTGCCGATGTAGGCGCGAAATTCCTTCTCCAGCTGCGCGGCCATCGGCGGCGGCTTCGCCGGGTCCAGGCCGTAATAGCGAAAGGGCTCCTTGCGGCGCAGCACATCGAGGACGAGCGCCTCCTCCTCAGGGCCGATGGCCTGGAAGCCAAGGCCGGGAACCGGGCGCGTACGAAGGGCGGAGACGGTCATGCCCACAGTCATTTTCCTCCGCGCTGCGAATGACAAATCATAACTGCGCGGGCCAGAGGGGTTGAATAAACACCATTCTCGCATTGCGACTCGTCGGCTCGTTCACCGGCTGCCAGTTTTACTTTGCCACCGGCTGGCGCCTGCGTGTGCTGAATCCTCCAGAATGAAACTGTCCGTCCTGCTTGCCGCTCTGCTGTCCCTTGCTTCCCCCATGATCGCCTCCCCCGCCGCCCCTGCCGGAGAAATCATCGTGCGCGACCTCGGCGTGCCGATCAAAGCCGTCAACTGGGTGCGGCTGCACCCGGGCCGCGGCCCCGACGGCCAGGCGTCCCTCCTCGCCTCGATGGGCCAGAACAACGGCGGCCTCTTCGTCATCGATATTGACCTCGCCACCGGCCACTGCCGCCAGTTCAACGCCCCGTCCGCGAAGATGCAGTATCCCACGGGCTTCTTCCGCAGCCCGCGCACCGGCGCACTCTACGTTGGCGAACACACCACCGGCCATCTCCTGCGCTACGATCCCGCCCACGCCGACCGCGGCCTCGAGGACCTCGGCGTGATCGACGGCGAGCACGCCACGTTCCCGACCGGCATCACCGAGTCGCCCGACGGCGCGATCTGGGTCGGCGCCTACCCCGACTGCACACTCACGCGCTTCGATCCTGCCACGGGCAAGTTCACGCGCTTCGGGTCGATGGACGACACTGACAAATACCTCTACCCGATCTGTGGCGCCGATGGCACCCTCGCCGCCCTGACGAAGGTCGTCCATCCGCATCTCATCGTCATCGATCCCAAGACTGGAGCCCACCAGACCCTCGGCCCCGTGGTCTCGCCCGAGGACAAAGCCCAGCACGTGCTGCTCTACAAGGGCCTCGACGGATTCCTCTACTACGAAACCCACGCCGGCAACTTCCGCGTGCGCGGCGCGCAGCTCGAGCCCGCCGCCTATTTGCCCGTGCCACTGCCGCCGTTCGCCTCGGCCGGCCATGTCACGGTGCCGTTCCGCGACACCCTACCGATGCCCGATGGCACCGTCGCGACGTGGGATGACGGTGACGAGGGCGGCGCGGGCACGTTCCGCCGCATCCGCCTCACCAGCACCAATCCCACGGTTGCGCCGCGCCTGATCAACCTCGACTGGCACGGGGACGGCTCGAACCTCTTCGTCCTGCACCGCGGCCTCGACGGCAACCTCTACGGCTCGAGCTTCCTGCCCGAGCATATTTTCCGCTGCGCGCCCGACGGCTCCGGCATGATCAACCTCGGCCGCTGCAGCCTCATGCTCGGCGAGGCCTACACGATCGGCAATTTCAGCGACGGCACGATGTGCTTCGGTTCGTATCCGCACTCCAACATTTCCCTCTACGACCCGAAACGCCCGTGGCGCTTTGGCGCCGATTCCGACGGCAACCCGCGCGACATCGGCCGGCTCGACGACGTCGGCATCCGCCCGATCGGCATGGCCATCATTCCCGCGCTCACCGCACCAGACGGCTCGGCCGTGCATGAGAAGATGTGGATTGGCAACCTGCCCGACTACGGCACCTGGGGCGGCACGCTCGCGTGGCTCGATCCGAAGTCCCTCGCATCCGCCAGCCACCGCAACCTTGTCCCGGATTGCGCGCCAGTCGCGCTGCTGTGGCTGCCTGAACCGAAGCAGCTGCTGGTCGGCATGAGCATTGATGGCGGCACGGGCACCAAGCCGAAGGCGCAGCATGGCGCGTTCGTGATCTGGGATCCGATCAATGACCAGGCCGTCTACACCGGCGACTTCGGCCACAAGGACTTGCCCGACGTCGTCGCTCTCGCCCCCGCCGAGCACGGCCAGGTTTACGCGCTGCTCGGCCACTCGCGGTGGACCGCCGAACTCCTCGGCGCCGCCGGCGGGCCGACCCGCATCGCCCTCGTCGATCCCGTCAGTCGCAAGATCGTCAGCGAGACCGCGATACCCGCCGAGTTCGGCCGGATGCCCGAGCAAATCCAGTTCACGCTCTTCCGCGGCCCCGACGCCGTGTATGGCATCACGGAGAAAGTGCTTTATCGCGTGAAGCCCGGCACCTGCGACTTGGAAGTGATCTACCGCATGCCCGCCGGCGACCAGTTCGACATCCCCGGCCCGTGGATCGGCAAGGCCTTCACCTTCGCCACCGGCTGGCACCTCCGCACGCTGACGCTGCCGTAAGAGTGTTTTGACCCGCAAATTACGCGAATAGCCGCGAATTTCTGCCGACCCGCATCTGTGAACCAGCATCGAATTATTCGCGCCAATTCGCGCCATTCGCGGGCATGGATCAGGATTCCAATTTTGTGTGTTTCGTGTTTTTCGTGGTGAAAAGCGCCTGAGTTCTTCCCTCCCCATGTCCGAACAGATCAAAATCAACTGGTATCGCTGCAAGATCGACAAGGCTGTCATGAGCCAGCTCATGAAGAAGAGCGACGCCCGCGGCTTCCTGCAGGCCATCCCGCCGCTCCTGATCTTCGCCGTCACCGGCACGCTAGCGTGGTATGCGTACCGCAACCTCCACGCCAACAACTGGCCCTGGGCGCTGCCGTTGCTGCTGCTCGCGCTCTTCGCCCACGGCACCAACGCCAGTTTCTTTGGCGGTATCGCGTGCCATGAGCTCTGCCACAAGACGCCCTTCGCCACCCAGTTCTGGAACAACTTCTTCCTGAAAATCTATTCGTTCCTCGGCTGGTTCGACCCCATCGGCTACCGCGCCAGCCACATCCGCCACCACCAGGCCACGACGCACAAGGACTACGATGGCGAGGTCGTCCTCCCGACCTGCATGGATTGGTCCGGCTTCAAATTTTTCCTCAACATCTTCACGTTCAGCCCCACCGGGCTGCTCAAGCAGCTCAGCTGGTGGGTCGCCGCAGCGCGCGGTGACTTCAGCCGGGACGGCTTCTTCAAGTCCAAGTGGCTCAACCAGGTCGTGCCGCCCGACAGCGAGCAGCGCCGCGAAACGATCACGTGGGCGCGCATTGTCCTCCTGGGCCATCTGGCGCTCGCCGCCGCCTTCATCCTCACCGGCCACTGGTTTCTCATCATCGTCGTCAATCTCGGCACGTTCTACTGCTGCTGGTTCGTCGTCGTCTGCGGCGCCGCCCAGCACGTCGGGCTGGCGTCCGACACCCCGGACTTCCGCCTCTGCTGTCGCACCTACACCTGCAGCTGGTTCCCGGCGCTGCTCTACTGGAACATGCAGTATCACGTGGAGCACCACATGTATCCCGCGGTGCCGTTCTACAACCTGCCGAAACTCCGCGCCGCGCTGATCCACGACCTCCCGCCCGCCCCGCACGGCCTCTGGGCCACGTGGCAGGAACTGCTCCCGATCATGCGCAAACAGCAGCAGGACCCGACCTGGTTCTACGTCCCCCCGCTCCCCAAGAACGACGGCGAGCGCGCCACCGCCGACACCGTCCTCAGCGAGGCGTCCCAATCGTAGTTGAAAGTATCAGGTTGAAAGTTGAACGACCGAACCCGGGGCAGGCCGTTCGGCCTCCGGATCTTTCAACTTTCACCCTTCAGCTCCTCGGTGGCAGCGCCTTCACCATCTTCGTGAAATCATCCACGCCGAACACGAAGCCAAAGTTGAGCGCCACGCGCCACAGCGCCTGCTGTTTCTCCCGTTCGGTGCGCGCCGTCTCGGCGTTTTCCACCGCGGTCACCGCCTCGCGGATTGTCGAGCACATGATGCCGTAACGGCCCATGTCCACCATGCCGCCCGGCGACATCAGCAGGCACCAGTTGATCGCAAAGCCGATGTAGACGAGATGGTTGATCCCGTGCGCGTGGCACACCGCCGCCAACTGGTGGCCGTCCTCGGCGATCGGCTCGTCGCCCACCGGCCGCGCCTCGGGCGCGAAGTCCAGAAACTTCCAGCCCGCATCCACGTCCGGCCAGTTGCGCTCGCCCACGAAGACCTTCGCGCGGCGAAACTTGTCCTGCGCCTCGTACGCGGCGTCCTTCGCCACCTGCGGATACGCGGGCGAAGCGCCCGCCAGCTTCAGCGTGTTTTTGTAACCGGGCAGGTGGGAATAGTAGTCACGCCCGCCCACGACGTGAAACAGCCGCATCGGCGACGCCCGCACCGCGCTGAGCAGCGGCGGGAACACCTCGGCGAGGATCTTCAGAGCGCGCGGATGATATTCCACGCAGCGCCGCCAGCCTGGCCATTGCTCCATCGTGCCCGCTTCCCACGCGTGCATCATCACGACGGCGGTGTGCTCCGGCGCGAGTTCGATATCGCCCGTCTTCCATCCGCCGTAGCTCTCCGCCGGCACGTCGCGCGTGTAGTCGGCGTCGAACTGCTGGTAATACAGGGCGGGAAGTTTGACCGGGTTCATGGCAGGCAGCGGTGAATTAGGGCAATTCTGGGAAAGGAGCAAACCCGATGTCAGCGAGTATCGATGTCGGGCGGGGTCCCCGACCCCGCCATAACGCCTGTCCCCTTGCGGGGCCCTTCGCAGGCTCTTGCTCCGTCGGGGTCAAGGACCCCGCCCTACATCACGCCACCGGCGCGCGGCTGGCCACGCGACGCAGCAGCAGACCCAGGCCCAGCAGCATCACCCCGGCGACGACGTTGATGGAGCCCGGCGCCGTCGGCAGCGACGGGATGAACCAGCAGAAAAGCAACACGGTGCCGAGCAGCAGGCTGACGGACCCGATCACGCCGTAAACCGCGAGGCTGCCCACCGCCGTCTGCTGATCCACGATCACCGGCACCTGCAGGTCCGCATCGAGCTTGATCGCCCCGGCACTCCGCGGGTCCTCCGCCCGATACCAGAAGGCCGAGCCAAAAAACACCACGGTCGCCACCCCAGTCTCAACGAGGATGTTCCGCGCGTAGGCCTGGTCTTCCCACACATGGAATGCCATGAGCAGCGCGACCACGATCAGTGCGGACGAACACGACGCGATGCCCGACCACCACGGGGTCTTGCGATACATCATCCCCAGCGCCACCGGGATGCCAAACGTCGTGGTCAGCGAGTAATAGTGCAGCGCGAACTTGAACGCCCCGCCGAAGCGCGGGATGTAGAATGCCACCGCCATGCCGCACAGGCCCATCACGACCATCGTCACGTGCGCCGCGCGCATTTGCCGCTTGTCCGACGGCGTCGTGCCCGAGCGCCAGCGCGTGAACGGCACGTAGAGATCGTGCGTCACCGTCGCCGCCAGCCAGTTGAATGTGTCGTTCGCCTGGCCGAGCGCGGCCGACAGGATCGCCGACACCACGAAGCCAAGCATGCCATGCGGCAGGAGCAGCAACGCGAGGCTGACGAACGACGCCTCCTCCGGCGCGGCAAAGCCGGGCCAGATCGCCTTGATGTCCGGGAAAATCACCCGCGCCGCCATCACCGGCAGGATCCACAGCAGCGGGCCAATCAGCGACAGGAACGCGCACAACAGCGCCATTTTCTTCGCGCCCCGCTCGTCCGCCACGCTGTGGTACCGTTGCACCAGCGCCCACGCGACGTTGTAGCCCAGCATCGAGCTGATCATGAACGAGAGGATGAACCACGGGTTCGCCGTGTCGCCCAACAGCGTGAAATACCCCGGCGGCGCGTCGTGCCACAGCCGTGCGACACCCGCAAAAAAGCCGCTGCCGTGCCCGAGATACATGAACGACAGCGGAAAGATGATGAACGACATCACCGCCAGGATCACGCACTGCACCGCATCGGACAGCACCGCGGCCCACAGCCCGCCCACCGCCGTGTAGAACACCATCACCACGCCGACCACGATCACCGCCAGCTGGAAGCCCGTCAGCGTGAAGCCCAGCAGCGCCACGTGCCGGTCGGCGAAGCCCAGCACCGACGAGACGAACAGGCAGAGGATGTAGAGGCCCTGACCGATGCCCACGATCGAAGGGATGATCGCCGT
>Ga0316226_1004312_pt1 | contig 11413 bp, 15 predicted proteins | sample TBH18017metaG_FD_206009 | JGI IMG/M metagenome (GOLD analysis project Ga0316226, IMG submission 206009) | Freshwater microbial communities from Trout Bog Lake, Wisconsin, USA - TBH18017 | ecosystem: Environmental > Aquatic > Freshwater > Lake > Hypolimnion/Profundal zone | place: USA: Wisconsin... | reverse complement strand
CTTCCGTAAGGCCAAGCTTGCTTGCTATATTAGCTTCCTTAGAGCCTTGAACTAGACCCTTAGAGGCGGTCTTGTCCAAGTTCCTAAACACAGCATCAAAGGCGCTTAGGTCCTTGCCAGCATGGCGGGCCGCAACTCGCAACTCTTGCACGCGGTCTGTAGCAATGCCTAGACGCTCACTAGCGCGGGTGATTTCTTCCGCGTAGCTAACCATGTTCTCTACCAGCATCCCGACAGAACCCACCCCGACAAAGCCTATGAAAGCTTCCTTAAGCCCGTGGCTCATTTCATGCGATAGACCATGAACGCGCTTTTCTATACCTTCCATAGTGCGGGCGAATCCCGCGCCATCGGCATCTACTTTAATCTTGATAGCGGACATTAGGCTTTTCCTTTCAACTGTGCTTGCGCTTCCTCTACTTCCTCATCGGTCATAAGCGTTACTAGACCGTTCCTTTCGGCAAAGCGGAAGTAGTCAGCTAGTGCCTTGGATAGCGGGGCGTTTAACGCTTCTGATTGCGTATAGCCTAGCTCGCCAGTAAGCACCAATAGAACGGATTGCGTCCAGTGTGCGCCAGAAGTAGGCGCGTCTTCGTTAGCATCGCCTTCCCAAAATAGCGGCACTTCCATTCCATCGTTAAGGTAAGCGCGGAATAGCGCCAGCTTGTCTAGTACTACAAAGTCTTTCGACTGGGACGCCTTAGAGACTACCTTGCCCCAATGAGCTAACCACTTGCGGAAACTAACTACCCTCTGGACTTCCGCGCCGAACCACTTGAACCGCTTGCTAGACACAACAAGCTTGTCACTGCTAATTGCCTCTAAGAAGTCCTCATAGGTCAATGAGCATATCACTAGCGCCATAATAAAATCCTTTATTAAATCGCTAGGATTAGACATTGCGCGTTCGCGGTCTTCCGCATACGCGCACCCGAACCGACGCATTAGAAGGAAATGACCTAACGCAAAGGGGCGCAACCGCAACCCTAGTATGGTGTAGGGTTCGGGCACGCTCGCTTTGACATATTGGTTAAGTCCCATAACACAGAGACTAGTTAGCTTGTGATAGCGGGATACTTGGCTAGCTTGATGTTAACTTTCATCGCGCCATTATTCGCGGACTTCGTGTCAACACCTTCAACTAACCAGTAGCTACTTGCGATACCTGTATAGACAGAATCGGTAACGGTTAGCATGTCGCCAATGTTAGGTAGGATTGGCGCTACTTGACCGCCGGGAGTTGCGCTAGACGGGTAGAACTCGAAAGTAGCGGACTCGTTCGGGTCGTAATAAACCTTGCCTACCGTAGTCCCGTCGCCGTCCCTGATTACTTCCATTTCGGCTTTCTTTTCATGCTCCCTAGTCTGGAATTTACCAGTAACGACGCTAAGGGTAGAGCTATTAACGCCCCAGTGTACGCCGATTCCTTTGTAAACGTTTGCCATAGTGTTAGTTTCCTTCTTGATTATGGGTTATGGACGCAAACTACTTCTAACTGTAGTGATTGGGTCCAAGCATCCCCTTGCGTATCATCGCTAGATGACACGAAAATAATGTCTAAGACTACTAGACTAGGCACCGCCGCACTTAGCGCGGTCTTTATATTATCGTCTGTAGCAGTCTCGAAAATCTGTTCTACTAGGTAGTCGGATATATCCTTGTCTGAATCCGCCGCCATTGTCTTAACCGTAATATCTAAGGTGACGTGCCAGAGGCTTAGGTGTGGCGCTTCGTCTCTTACGTCACCAGCCGACACTATCACGCAAGGCGCGTCCTTGTCTTGGTTGTCAAGACCTTGATAGATGCCTAGTCCTTGAATGCCCAAGTTAGTAAATACTTGGGTGTAGGCATTCTCTACTTTAGCGCCGATAGTGTTACCCATACCTTAGCTTTCGTTGGCGCAAATCTGTAAATCCACCGCCCCGCCTTGACCAGACGCCCAAAGACCAGTTGAAACGTAAGGCATCGCTAGGGACTCGTTCGGGTGCAAGATAGAGAATACCTGAGTCTGTCCGCTGTTAAGCGATAGGTAAGCGTTGCCCGTAGCGGATTGGTTCTTAAGGTAGAGATAACGCACGTCCGCTAGACCGATGAAATTCAACGCCGCGCATTGTCCAGAGTTAAGAGACTGGACTAATCCAATCGCGTTTACGCCCGTAATGCTATAGTTGAACGAGCTAGAACCCGCGAAACTCGCGCCATTGTCGTTAAAGCTATAGCTGGTAGTTATTTTGACTTCGTTTGCCATAAATTGGACTTTCTACCTAGAAGGCGGTTTGTCAGCCCTAAGAATGGTTGAAGTGTTCTGTATCCTTGCCTAGCTTCTCCTCTACGTAGCGGTCCATAGATGCGGCTTCCTCATCTAGCGCCTTTTGCACGCCGTCTGAGATTATCGCGCTAACCTTGTCACCGCCCTTAGATACGTCACTAGTCATAGTGGCGCTTGGATTCCATCCCGGTTTAGCGGGCGTGGCGTCACCTTTCGGCTTGCCATACCACTTAACAGAACGGTCATATTTAAGCGTAGAACGCTCTTGTAGCGCGGCTAACAGGGTCTTGAGGGCAGGAAGCCAGCTTGAAGCAAGGAACGCCACAGAGCGAAGGCGGGCGGCAATCATCTTGCGCACCGCCAGTGCCAATTCAGTGCCGCCGATTCCTTTCTTTCCCTCGCGGGCCAGACGCGAATTGATAATTAGCTCTGCGAGCGGGGCCGCGTGACCCTTGCGCGTGTTCAATTGCAGCTTGCGCCGATTGACCAGCTTGCCGCGCTTATTCGTCTCTTGGACGGTGACGTATTTGCCAAGTTCTGCTTGGATTGCGGCCCGGCTGGCGCGTCTGGTCTGGCGCGTGGCACCCGCCACAACCATCGCCAGCTTTTTATTGCAGATTTCCGAGAGGCTACGCTTTGATACTTCAAGGTAGCGGGCAAAGGCGCGGTCAAAGTTGCGCGTGTCAACTGTTACCTTGGGTTGAATCACGCTACACCCCCTTGGACTTGGATACACAAGCAAGCTTTACCAGTGCGCCCGTTGCGTCACCCGTTACCTTGGCAATGCGATAGACCCTTGTGTTATAGGTAAGCGTCTGTTGTTCCTTGGGTAGAAGACCGTCAGAGAAAGCAGTACGATTAACGAATAGCACTAGGTCGGCTTGCTGTTCAAAACCACCTTCGCCCAAGACAACGGTAGCGCCCGCGCTACCTGCGGCACAGGAATAATCCTCGCCTTGCCAAGTGAAGACAGGGTATCCCATTTGCGCGGCAATGGTGTCTAGGTTGCTTCTGATAGTGTCTGCTAGGCTCATAATAATAAGGCGCTAAAGCGGAGTTACCCGCGATAGCGCCCGTAGTTGCCTTAATCCTTCTGAGAAAGAACTAGTCAGCTTATGCCGACGTAATGCGCTTCAAGGCAGAAGTGTTACCCTTAGCCACACCATAGGCTAGGACAGCACCGAATAGATACATACCCTTGTCAGGGCTATACCACTGGCGCAACTGGATAGTAAGACCGGATTTTTCATCCGTAACATTCTCTACGGAAATCATAGGAGCGTTACTAGGAATGAACGGAAGGCGAGTAGCAATAGCGATAGCTTCCTTACCACAAGCGAAACCGACTAGGTTTTCACCGTTAGAAGGAAGACCAGCGGCCATTTGAACGCTAGCACCGGCCAAGTTACCCAAGTAACCTTCACGAATAACAGTAGTGTCACCGATGATGTTTTGCGCCTTGATGTCGCCAAGCACGCCGTAATAAGGGGTGCTGTGAAGAATAACTGCCTTATCGCTAGTCACGCCAGCGGCAGCAAGAGCCGCCATAGGTGACTGAATACAGTTAGTAAAGGTGTAGCCAGTGCCGATATAAGTAGCGGCACCATAGTTACCAGAAGTAACTAGAGCGAAAGTATCGCTAGCAACCTTATTGATTACACCATAAATGGCGGGCTTGATGAAAGTGTTAATCAAGCGCTGCATAGTGAGGTTTCCTACTTCCGCGTCTGTGAATCCAACCACAGCGTAAGCGGGCGCGTTAAGCGTGACGGTTACGGCAGTAGTTGAAACGTCTGTAGGAGCGTAGCCCGTAGCAGACGAATACAGGTTGGCGGTCATAGAACCGGGGATACGAGTAGCAACGGCAGAACCTTGCTGCGCTACTTCACTAGAAAAGTCCGTAGTGAAAGCGGACAGAACAGGTACAGCTTGCTGTAGAACAGGTAAAGCTTCCTGTGCGATGATAGTTAAACTAGGCAGTGTGTTAGCCATAACTTAGGTTTCCTTGTGATTCTGATTCCTACTCGGATTAAAGACCTTGCGCACGTAGGATGGTCGCACGGTGCTTTTGATAAAACTCGGACTTCTCCTTACCGGTCAAAGCCCCAAACTTGGCTATGACTTGTTCGGCGGTGAACTCCTGCGAAATTGATTCCTTGATAGTGCCCTCTGGCACGCCAATAGCGGCTAGTGTCTCTGCGGCTTGTCTGTTGGCAGACTTCTTAGCTACCTCTAGTTCTGCCTTCAATACTTCAACTTGACCCGTTAATGAAGCGTTAGCCTCGGTTAGGCTGTCAACAAGCTTGCGAGCGTCCGCTAGTTGCGCGTCCTTAGCTTCTGAGGTCTTAACAAGGTTGTCCCTGTCCGCTTTTAGGGTCTTAACCTGTTCATTCAATTTGAGAATGTTTAGTGTCATATTCCTACTTGGGTATTCCTTGTCAGCCTTGTTACTTAGCGGTGGCTAGAATCGTAAGCATTTCTTCCATGTCGTTAGCTAGACCGTCAGCTAAGCCAACTTCAACAGCCTTTGTGCCGTCCACTACTTGACCCTTGAGGAATTCCGCGTTGCATTGCCTCTTAGCGTTAATAGCGCCCACAAACTGGGTATACATGCCGTCAACGTCCGCTTGAAACATGGCGCGTTCTGTGTCCGTAAGTGGCTTGAAGTCCGCGCCCGCCAATTTCAGCGGGGAAGACTCAGACACAATAGGATTAGGCTTAACGCCCGCTATCTCTAGTTCGCGTGTATGGTCTTCAAGGTAGATATAGCAACCTACGGACCCGATAGAGCTAGAGGGACTGACTACGAAAGCGCGTGCCTGAGAGGCTAACCAGTATGCCGCGCTACAAGTCTGGTCTGAGGAATACGCATAGACAGGCTTTACCTTGTCGCAATCGCTAATGAGTTGCGCTAGTTCGGGGATACCAGTAACGCAACCGCCGGGACTGGCAATATCAAGCAGGATACAAGCAATGTCTGGATTGTCCCTGAAAGCCTTTAGTTGCTCGCCAACGTCTTCCACGTCAACGCCCCCGCACATTGTTTCCATCAAGCCCAGCTTTGAACCAAGGACGCCGTAAATAGGAATGATTCCGATTCCATTAGTAGCCTGTGGTTGCGTCTCGTTCTGGTCTTCCGTCGGGTCACTATCATTAGGCATATCCGCTTTAGCTCCCTTAGCAATGTGGGCCTCGAATTGACGCCTAATGCTTTCATGCATACTTGGCAGGATTGCCCAAGGCTGGCGGTAGATACGATTAGCGATACGAGGATAGTTAGTCTTCATTCTCATTAAGGGTTGGTTTTGTCAGCCTTAGCGGAATCGAGGTTACTAGCGGGCGCTTCGTTAGGGGTTCTCTGACTAAGTAGGGCAAGCGCCTTGTCCAAGCTGATATTATACTTAGTGCTAACCGCCTTGGCGCGGTCTAGTAGGTCTTCCGTCTCTTTCTGGCTTTGATTGCGTAGTTCTAGCCAGTCTTGACCTTTCTTGGCGGCAATCTCCGCTAACGTGGCAGTGCCCAGCTTGTAGTTGTCTCGGTCGGCGCTACTTTCGTTTCCGTTATCCACGCAAACAGAAGCGGGGCGCGTAAAAGTCCAAGCGTACCAGTTGTCATTATAGTTAGCGGGGATTAGCTCGTTAGCCATTGCGGTAGCTACCGCGTAGTTAATAAAGAACCTAACGGCACGCTCTACCGTATTCTGGCGCGTGCGAATTGACTTGCGGGCTAGGTCTTGAATTAAGCGCACAGACGCACCGCCTATCTTGGTAGCGTCCATCATTTCAACGGGCCAGCCCACAGAGTAAAGGCAACGTCGCTCTATGCGGCTAATGAAGTTCTCTGTATTCGGACTAGGGCTATCGGGCGTAAATGGCGTTATGTCTTCGTCTGTGTGCAAGTAACGCATTTCACCGCCAAAGACTAATTCCGCGCCTACCCCTGATTGCGGGTTAGTTACCTGAGTAGCTATGATAGCGTCTTCGTTAGCGGTAAGTAGTTGTGAAGTAGTAATGTCCGCTTCGCCCGAACGGGTCTTAGCAATCAGGCTGATAATAGACTGATTCTTGACCATGCGCTTTAGCATTACGTCAAGGTCTTGTAAGTCCATTAGGTCTAGCACAGTGCGGGCAATGCGAGGTATGCCGCGTATCTGGTCGGCCCAGGTAGGCTCTGTTAAGAGCATGGCCGATTGTGCGCTAAGGTCTTGGTCTTCGTCTGGCGTATCGCCTAGAATCCTGTAGGCTATCGGGCGTCCAAGCCCGTTAGTAATCACGCCGTCACAGATAGCGTTACCACGATAGCGCCCCGCCTTAACTTCCTTCTCTGCCATGCTCCTTTGTCCAATCCTGTGGGCGGGCACAAGTTGAATAAGCGGGAATCCGTCTCTTGAAGCGGTCAAAACAAGCAGGGCGTCCCCGTCCACGTCCAAAGCGCAACCAAGAAGGAAAAGCGAAGTGCGAAAGTCGTAGTTCGGGCCGCGCACATTGCACACAGGAAAGAACTTGCTCTTAAGCCAGTTCTCTACTTGTTCGCCCCAAGCCTGATTCGTTCCCTGATACTGCGGGGACCAGCCGTCACCGAAGGCCCATTGATTCTTCTCTACAATGGCACCGCCAAGGTTGCCCATGCCCGCGAACAACTCCCGAGAGTAACGCACCATGTCTTGGCGCGTAGCCATATCACACGCTTTAGAGGTATCTTGAAGCGAATAGAACCTCGGTCGCATTTGCATTGTATTCCTTGGGTTAGGATACAAATTGGATGCTTGATACCTATTGCGGTAAGTATCAGAGCCTCTGCGGTCATTTATCGTGTAGTTAGCCATAGAAATCTTAGTTGTTACTTAGGGGATGCAACTTTGCTACCGCGTGACACATTTTAATAAACGTGGTTTCGTCAAAGTCACTTTTCAGGCGGTTAAAGTCCTTATGCACCCATTGAACATTGTCTTGTTCGTAACCCTTGCTTGAGTCTATGCGGTCTAGTGAAGCGTTCCCGTCACTAGCTCGATTTGAGGTCTTAAACTGTAGGTCTAATCCAGATAACGCGCACTTTCCGCTTTGTTTCTCGAATACTTCCCAAGCGTAATCTATGGTGATTGCAAACAGGATATTGCGCTTGCGTGCTTTGCCTTTTATCTCGCTCCAATGGTGACCCGATATACCTTTACAACCAGTGAAGTTAGGGCTTCTAGTTCCCTTCCTTCTATGGGAACATCCACAGCTTAACATCCTGCTTAACTCCGCTGTGCTTTTGGATGTCTCATTTCCGCAATCACACTTACAAAGCCAAATAGCATTACCCTTGCTAGTGCTTTCGCCTGTCGGGCGTAATGGCGTAAGCATCCCAAGCTTCTTACCTGTTAAATCAATGCGTGTTGACATAGGTTAGTAGCCTGCGAATACAGGGAAAGTACGAATGACGCGGCGTCCGTATAGGTCTGGGTCCGCCTGTTTTAAGAAGGAAGCAGTTTCGTTTAACACTTCCTTGACTGGCATAGTAATAACGCTATTGGCGCTAGAGCCTTCAACGGACCAGCTAACTACGACAGCACCCGCCTTAAACGCTTCCATAGCCTTAGCTCTGATAGCTAGTACGTCGGCTACGGAATCTATGTTAATATCGAAAATCATAATGCGTCCTACCTTGGGCGCGGTTTGTCAGCCTAGATGGTATCTGGACTAGAAGCGGGCGGGTCTGGCACTGGCGGGGCGCTTGGCTCTGGCACTTCTTGACCGCCAATGATGCCTTGCATAGCCGCCAGAATTATTATCATGGCTTCGCAGTCAAAGTAATGGTTGTCTCTGACTTGCACGAAATGCCAGCTAACGGCACCCGTCTTAGGGTCGGTCTTCTTGCGCTTAACCTCGCCATTTAATTGGCGATTGTAGTCCGCGTCATCCTTGGGCGTTACCCACTTAGCCGCCTTACCGTCTCTGTGCCTAACCAAGATGTCTTTCGCGCTTGGATTGCTCCAAAGTATGCGCATACACTTCTTACTAGATACCCCCTGCTTACCTTGTAGCGGGTCAACTTCAACGGGCGGGGCGTAAATGCGCCTTACTCTAGTGCCATCGGGGTTAGGGTGCGAAAAGTCAACCGTATCAGTGCCTTTTAATGCGAGCCAACTAAACCACCTTTTATATTGCTTGCCGCGCACGGTAATAATTCCATCGTGCCCGTGACTAACACACTGACTATAAACCTGTGTATGGTTGTAGCCGCAATCAATGGCTACATGCTGGTCCTTGACGCCGAATTCCTTTTGCTTTTCTGCGATTTGCTCCCACGTCTCTAGCTTACCATTCCAGAGCAAGCGACTTTCCCCGTTCTTAGACCATGCCCGAATGACGCCATAGAAGCAGTCGGCTTGCACGTCAACCGCCATGAACTTTAGGTATTCATCGGGCCAAGGTGCTTTCGGGTCGTAAGGCTCGATAGCTGCCTTGCGTATCTCAGATTGAAAGTTAGTGTTCCAAGGTTGCGCCATTACCTTGGTAGTAAACTCTTGCATGGGCGCTATGTAGCCTTGCTGGTCAAGCTGATACTTGGCCTTTAGGTATTTGCTGGCTATGTCTTCAAAGGTATTGTCAATAGCCGCGAAGGCATTCCACTTGAAAGACCTAACGCTAGGGTGCGCTCCCGCGTTACCAATGAGATAGCGCCCAGTATCGTTTAGGGCGCGGCGGTTCTGTGGCGTGTCCGCGATTTCATGCTTGCACAGGAAGCAGGATAGGCGAAGCGTCCTTGCTAACTCTGTGAAGTTGTAGTTACCGGCGGGGCAAGTCGTTTCGTTCTTGTCCCATAGTAGGCCCGCCCAAGTGCCGTCTTCCCTCTGGCGCGTTAGCTCGTAAGGCTGGACGTGCCCGCACTTAGGACAAACCCAAGACCATTCGGCGCAATGTCCCTCTTGCCATTTCTTGGTAAAGTCGTCTGATTCTAAACCGGGCGTAGAGACTAGGAAGACCTTGCTTGTATTCGGGTACGCGGTAGCCCTATACATGAATTGGTCAATATAGCCTGAGTCCCACAAGTAACATTCATCGCCAAGGCAGTAGCGAATACTAAGCGATTGCAAGCTGTTCTCTGTGGCGCTATCAATGATTAGCGAAGTGAAGTTAGGAAAGACTATCTTCTGTTTGCTGCGAAAGTGCCTGTTGACTGGCATTAGACGCTTAACAGGTTCGCACCCGTAGAGAATCGGGTTAATGCGCGTCTCGGCTATGGTCTTTGCCATTGCCTCTTTCTGGAATAGCCAAAGGATGTTACCGGGGCTATTGGCAATTACGTAGGGCGCGAATATCTGTTGGATAAGCGACTTACCAGACTGGACGCTTGCCATTAAAATGACTACCCTTACGTGCGGGTCTTCTAGCGCGGCGAATACGTCTTGAAAATACTTGGAGCGGCCCACGTCAAACTTGCCCGGTATCGCGTAGGATTGCGGCAACTCTACGTATTTCTTGGCCCAGTCAGCTATACCTAGTCTCTCAGGCGGGGCGAATCCTTTACGCCATGATGACAAGAGGGCGGGGCTTAGTTCCATGATTCAAACCCCTTGGTAAAGACTTCACAGATACTATCTACGGTATCTGCCATTACCTTCTTGATACTTATCGCGTCCAAGCCAACTAACTTAGCGGGCAATTCTTCCTCTAGGCGCGTCCTTAATACGCTCTTGGTTGCGCTCGCTAAGGAGGTTACCTGTGCCGATACTTCCTCTTTTGAAAGTAGGTTGCCCTTGTCCGTCTCATAGGCTAACTCAGAACGCTTAGCGTCAAACTTGAGTTTCTGTAGGGACCAGAAGTCCTTTGAGTTTTCTTCCGTCTCTGATTGAAGTTGCTCGGCGTGGGAGTCCAGCCAAGGCTTTAGTTCTGCCCAGTTGACGCGCCCGCCTAGTGTGAAGCCGGGAGCGTTAAGGCTCTTAGCTGCCTTAAGACAGCCTTTGGTAAACCCTGTAGCGGCGGCACAAGCCGCCATGCTTGCGTAGGTCTGTTGTGTGAGGTTTTCGCTTTCCATCTCACAGGGGAAGCGCCTTGTCAGCCCTACGAGCGTGCGGGCGAAATAAAGCTTTAATTAGTGCGGGGTGAAAGGGACTGGCGTAGGCGGGAATTGAATCCGTCCCTATATGCTGGGTAGCAGATATAGGTATGAGTGAGCCTTAATAAAAAGACCCTCTCACGGGCAAAGACGGGTCTGGCGCGGAAACCAGCGTCTTTCGCGGAGGGTAAAAAGATTCCTTGGTAGGGTAGCCTAAGCCTATCTAGGTATTACCTACAAGGTAGCAAGGTAGCGCCCAGATATGGCTAGGGCGCGTTCCAAGAGGGCGGGCGAGTCCACAGAGCAAAGGGAAGACCGACAGCCCATATCGAATCTGGCACAGACAATAAAAAACCCGCCCAAGTGCGGGCGGGTGCTTCCACAGGTAAAGAAGTGCGGGCCTACTTCATGGAGTACTTGCCGCCCGTCTCGACAAACCACTTGCCAACATACTTGGTAAGCGTGTCCTTGATTTCGTCTTCCGTCCATTCGGCATTGACGCCTTGGACGCTGGCAACGATGTCCTTCAAGGTGCTGTTGCCATTCTTGACCGCCGCCTTGACGCTGTAGTGAATTCGCGGTGCGCTCGTTCCTGCGGTCTTCGCGGTGCCTTTGGCCTTGCGTTGCGCCTTCGCGGGTCCAAGTCCCAAGCCCAAGCGCGAAGCGTTTTCCTTCAACACGTCATCGGCCCAAATATCCGTAACGCCCAGCTTGCTGGTAAGCAGAACGTAGGTATCTGCCGCCGCCTTTAGCTGGTTTGCGAATTGCGTTGTAATGGCGGTGACTAGCGATTTCTGCCTTGCGGTAACTTCGTTAATCGCGTCTGCCTTTTGCTTTTCCAGTTGCTCCCAGCGGGCAATCGGGTCTTGCGGCGTTTGTGCTTCTTTGCTCATATCTCTAGCGTTTTTGGTTAATGGTTTACCGTAACGCCTAACGCTAACGCTAACCCGCACAAGCCGTCAAGGGCTAACTAAAATAAATTACTTGGGCGAGTTGACTCAAATTAAAAGACACCCGGGGAGGTAAACTGGGAGGAGGCCGAGAGGGTCGTTGACTCACGGAAAAAAGACACCGGAGATCTGTGGGAATGAATATGAGTCAGGA
>Ga0316226_1004307_pt1 | contig 11423 bp, 11 predicted proteins | sample TBH18017metaG_FD_206009 | JGI IMG/M metagenome (GOLD analysis project Ga0316226, IMG submission 206009) | Freshwater microbial communities from Trout Bog Lake, Wisconsin, USA - TBH18017 | ecosystem: Environmental > Aquatic > Freshwater > Lake > Hypolimnion/Profundal zone | place: USA: Wisconsin... | reverse complement strand
CTGATGGGCCTGATGGACGCGCCGCGCGGCATGCGGCTGCACATCGGCATCTTCGGGCGCCGCAACGTCGGCAAGAGCAGCCTGCTCAACGCCATCACGCGCCAGGACGTCTCCATCGTCTCGGACTTCGCCGGCACCACCACGGACCCGGTCGAGAAGCCGATGGAGCTCCTCCCCCTCGGCCCCGTCCTGTTCATCGACACCGCCGGCATCGACGACGTGGGCGTCCTCGGTGAGCTGCGCGCCAGGCGCACGACGCAGGTCTTCGACCGCACCGACCTGGGCGTGCTGGTGACCGAGGCCGGCAGCTGGGGCGAGTATGAGGACGGCATCCTCGACGAGCTGCTGGAGCGCAAGGCGCCGGTCGTGGTCGTCTTCAACAAGTGCGATCTGATCGACAAGCCGGCGCCGGTGCCGCGCCTGCAGGGTCTCAAGCTCACGCCGGTGCTCACCGCCGCCAGCGAAGGCCGCGGCGTGCTCGACTTCCGTCAGGCGCTGCTCGACGCGGCTCCGCCGGACTTCATCGACAACCCCACGATCCTCGGCGACCTCGTCAACTCCGGCGACCTCGCCATCCTCGTGGTGCCGATCGACAAGGAGGCGCCGCGCGGGCGCCTGATCCTGCCGCAGGTGCAGAGCATCCGCGACCTGATGGACAGTGACGCGCTGGCGCTCGTCGTCAAGGAGCGCGAGCTGCGCAGCGCCTTCGCGCGCCTCACCGTGCCGCCGAAGCTCGTGGTCACCGACTCGCAGGCGTTCCTCAAGGTCGCGGCCGACACGCCCCCCGAGGTGCCGATGACGAGCTTCAGCATCCTGTTCAGCCGCTTCAAGGGCGACCTCGTGAGTCAGGTGGAGGGGACGCTGGCGGTGGACGACCTCAAGAGCGGCGCCCGGGTGCTCATCGCCGAGGCCTGCAGCCACCACCCCATCGCCGAGGACATCGGGCGCGTCAAGATCCCGCGCTGGCTCACGCAGTACGTGGGCGGCAAGCTCGAGATCGAGCACGTGCAGGGCCACGACTTCCCCGACGACCCGTCGGGCTGGGACCTCATCGTCCACTGCGGCGCCTGCACCTTCAACAGACGCGCCATGCTGGGCCGGATCCTGCGCTGCAAGCAGGCCGGCGTGCCGATCACCAACTACGGCCTGGTGATCGCCTTCAGCCTGGGGATCTTCGAGCGCGCGCTGCAGCCGTTCCCGGCCGCGCTCGAGGCGATGCGGGCCGCGCAGGCGCGGCGGGCCGGTCACCTGCCGGCGGAGCCCGTCACGGCCGGCCTGCCCACGGACGCGGCCGTCGACGACCTCTGCTGAGCGCTCGCGCGGCGGCCGGCGGACGTCGCGCGCGAGCCGGCGGGCGGTAGCGCGACCAGCGCCCTTCCGGTAGAATCCGTCCTCGCGTCGGGGTGTGGCTCAGCTTGGTAGAGCGCTCGGTTCGGGACCGAGAGGTCGGCGGTTCAAATCCGCCCACCCCGACCACCGTCTTCCCCGTTTGGCACCGCCGCTTCCGCGCCTCCTCGTCCCCGCTACTCCAGCTCGAGCAGCCGCGCGTACGCCTCCGGGTTGTAGCCGACGATGAAGTCCTCACCGATGCGCGCGAACGGGAACGCGGCCGCGTTGTGCGCCACCATCTCGTCCTGGATGTGGTCCTGCACGTCCTTCTCGGCCAGGTCGTAGTCGATGTAGGTGTACTTGACCCGTTTGTCGTCGAGGTAGGCCTTGGCCTTCCGGCACCACGGGCAGGTGCTGAGGGTGTACAGCGAGACGGTCTTGGTCTGTTCGGACATGCGCTCGTCCTCCATCCGGGGCGGTTCTCGTGCTGCTGCGCGACCGGCTCAGGCGCCCTTGAGCAGCCGCGCGAAGCTCTCGGCATCGTAGCCCTTCACGACCTGGGCGCCGATCTTGACGTAGGGGAAACCTTCGGCGCCGTGTTCCTGCATCTCCGCGCCGATCTTGCGCTGCAGGTCGGGGCCAGCCATATCGTACTCGATGGAGTAGAACGGGATACCGCGCTCCTCGAAGTAGGCCTTGGCCTTGCGGCTCCAGCCGCAGGTGGTGAGCGAGTAGATGGTCACGGGTGGTGTCGCCGGTGCTGTGGTCATCGCAGTGTGCCTCCGCACGTGTCGTCTGTCGTCGCCCCACATATACCCGTTGGTAATCAGGCTCAGGTTGAGGGCGGCGCGCTCGCGGGTAGGACTCCGGTCCGACGTCCACCGTGGAGAGCAGCGTGAGCGACAGAGCGACGATCTTCTGGTTCCGCCGGGACCTGCGCCTGGCGGACAACCCGGCGCTGCTCGCGGCCGCGGCGGCGGCCGGCGCGAGGCACGCGCCGCTGCTGCCGGCGTACGTGTGGGAGCCGCGGGAGCGCCGCCGCTGGGCGCCGGGGGCAGCGGCCCGCTGGTGGCTGTGGCGCTCGCTGTCGGCGCTCGACGGCGAGCTGCGCGCGCATGGCTCGCGGCTGACCGTAGCGGACGGCGACCCCACCGAGCGCGTGCCCGAGCTGGCCGCGGGCGCCGGCGCCCACGCCGTGTACTGGGCGGCGGGCCTCGAGCCCGATGAGGCCGCCGACGACGAGGCTGTCGCGGCGGCGTTGCTGGACGCCGGAATCCGCGCCGTCGTCGTGCCGCAGGCCAACCTGCTCTACGATCCGGCCGCCGTCCGTACCCAGGCCGGGCGGCCGTACACCGTCTTCACGCCCTTCTGGCGCGCGTGCCTCGCGCTGCCCCGGCCCGAGCCGCCGCTGCCGGCGCCCGAGGCGCTGCCGGCGGCGCCCCCGGCCTTGCCGGCATGGCCGGCCCCGCCGGCGACGCCCGCGGACTCTCCCGCCGGCGATGCGGCTTCCGCGCTGCCGCGGCTGCGCGACGAGGCGATCCGGCCGTGGTCCGCGGGGTTTGCGGAAGTCTGGACGCCCGGCGAGGCGGGGGCGCAGGCGCGGCTCACCGCCTTCGTCTCCGGCGGCCTCCTGTCCGGGTACGCGGAGGAGCGCGACCACCCGGCCCTGCACGGTACGTCCCGTCTGTCGCCGCACCTGCACTGGGGCGAGCTCAGCGGCCGGCAGGTGTGGCACGCCATGGCCGGCGCGCTGGCCGAAGCGGGGCTCGAGCCGGAAGCGGCGGTCGCGCCGGTCGACCGGGACGCCGCTCAGGCGCCGGGCACGGCGGCGTCCGCCGGCGCGTACCTGCGCCAGCTCGGCTGGCGCGAGTTCGGCCACCACCTGCTGGCGGCGTTCCCGGAGTTGCCGGAGCGCCCGCTGTCGCGACGCTTCGAGATGTTCCCGTGGCGCCGCGACCCGGCAGCGCTCGACGCCTGGCGACAGGGTCGCACCGGCGCCAGCCTCGTCGACGCCGGCATGCGCGAGCTCTGGAACACCGGCTGGATGCACAACCGCGCGCGGCTCGTCACCGGCTCGTTCCTCGTGAAGGACCTGCTCCTGCCGTGGACGCTCGGCGAAGAGTGGTTCTGGGACACGCTCGTGGACGCCGATCTCGCGAACAACGTGCTCGGCTGGCAGTGGGTGGCCGGCTGCGGCGCCGACGCGGCGCCGTACTTCCGCATCCTCAATCCGGAGACGCAGGCGCGCCGCTTCGACGCCGACGGCGCGTACCGGCGGCGCTGGGCCGGCGAGGCGCCCGAGGCGCCGGCCCAGCCCATCGTGGAGCACAGGGCCGCGCGGGCGCGGGCGCTCGCGGCCTACGACGTCATGCGCGAGTCCGGCCGGCCGGAGTGAGCGCCTCCACCCCGCGCCGCGCGCCCGCGTTGCGCCCCACGCCCAAGGCGCGCCCCGCGCCGGGGCCGACGACGGCGAGGCCGGTCCTGCTGCTCCAGCACGAGACCTATCATCCGCAGCGCATCCTGCGGGCGCTCCTCGACTCCGAGGGCCTGCCGTTCGAGGAGTGCTTCCTCTACGACGGCGGCCGCCCCATCCTCCAGCCCGCGGACTACCACGCCGTGCTCAGCCTCGGCGGCGGCATGCAGGTGCACGAAGAGATGAAGTACCCCTTCCTCGTGGACGAGAAGGCGTTCCTGCGCGGCGTGCTCGAGGCGGAGACGCCGTTCCTCGGCATCTGCCTGGGCTCGCAACTGCTCGCCGAGATCGCCGGCGGGCACGTCTTCGAGCGCGACGAGGCGCAGGTCGGCTGGCTGCCGGTGGACCTCGTCACGCCGGACCCGCTGCTCGCCGGCGTCGACCGCCAATTCGTGACCCTGCAGTGGCACTCGTACTCGTGGACGCTGCCGCCACACGCGCGCCTGATCGCCGCACGTCATGACGGCATGCAGGCGTGCCGCGTGGGGCGCGCGGCCTGGGGCGTCCAGTTCCATCCGGACGTCGACGCCCCCGAGATGGAGGAGCTCATCACGCTGATGCGCGACGACCTCGAGAGGCTGCAGCCGCTGCTCTCCATGGAGCTGCGCCGGGTCACCGAGGTCGTCATCGAACAGTACCAGAGGTTCTGCCGCCGGCTCTTCCGCAACTTCCTTGGGCTGGCGGCCGAGCTCAACGCAGGGAGCTCGACCGGGAAGCGCGACGCCGGCCGCCGGCGGGCGTGAGCGGCTGCCCCCCGCGCCCCGCGCCCTGGCCGCCGCGCCTCTGACGGCCCACTCGCCGCGGACCGGCCCTAGTCCAGCGGCAAGACCTCCGGCACGGGCCGGCCGGCCGTGACGGTCACCAGCGCGCAGGTGCGCGCCTGCCCAAAGCGTGGCCGCCCCGCCGAGCCGGGGTTCACGAACAGCGTCTGCTCGCGCCACTCGACCGCCGCCCGGTGGCTGTGGCCGCTGATCACGAGGTCGAAGCCCTCGGCCACCGGGTCGTGGCGGTTCATGAGGTCGGCGCCGATGTGGCAGAGGAGCACGTGCAAACCAGCGATCTCGACGCTCACCTCCCACGGGAGGTGGTCGAAGCGCGGGTCCTCACGGTCGGTGTTGCCGACCACCGCCGTCAGCGGCGCCAGCTTGCTCAGGCGCGCGAGGATCGACGGGTCGTTGATGTCGCCGGCGTGGATGATGTGCGCGGCGCCGGCGAACAGCCGGTCGAGGGCTGGGTCGTAGTAGCCGTGCGTGTCGCTCACCACGCCGATGAAGGGGTCCGCGCTCATGGTGGGATACTATCGTGCGCAGCGCAGGCGAGCAGCGGCGACGACGGAGGGCGACGCATGAAGGGTCTGGCCGGCAAGAGAGTCGTTGTCACCGGCGGCTCCAGCGGCATCGGCGCCGCGACGGCGCAGCGGTTCCGCGACGAAGGCGCCGAAGTGATCGTCCTCGCGCGGCGCCCGGGACCCGGCGGCATCGCCTGCGACGTGAGCGACCGCGACCAGGTGCAGCAGGCGTTCGCGCTCGTCGGCGACCTCGATGTGCTGGTCAACAACGCCGGGCTGAGCGTGCGCAACCCGGCGCTCGACATCGCAGCCGAGCAATGGGACGAGGTCGTCGCCACCAACCTCAGCGGCGCCTTCTGGGCGGCGCAGGCGGCCGGCCGCCTGATGCTCAAGGCACGCGGCGGCGTGATCCTCAACACGGCCTCCACCAACGCCCTCGTCGGCTACCGCTACTACGCCGACTACAACGCCACCAAGGCCGGGCTCGTGGCTCTGACCAAGTCGCTCGCCCTCGAGTGGGCGCCGAAGGTGCGCGTCAACGCCGTCTGCCCCGGCTACGTGCTGACGCCGATGCAGGAGGCCGAGTACACGCCCGAGATGCTGGCGGAGGTCAACGGCCGGATCCCCCTCGGGCGCCACGCGGCGCCCGAGGAGATCGCCGGCCTCTTCGCCTACCTCGCCTCGGACGAGGCGACCTACTTCACCGGCGCCGTGATCGTGATGGACGGCGGCGAGACCGCCGGCAGCGTGATCAGCGGGCCCGGCGGTCCGGGCGGCGCGGAAACGTGACCGCCGAGCCGCAGTGGAAGGTCAAGACCGCCCCCGAGTCGCGGCGGGCGGTCTTCGCCGCCGCCATCGTCGTCATCGCCGGCCAGGCGTGGGTGGCGCGCAGCCTCCGCCTGGACCCGTTCTGGCTGCTGCCGGCCATCTCCACCGTCCTGCTCGTGGCGTCGATCGCCGTGTACGAGAGCCAGGACGAGCCCGGGCGCCTCGCGCGGGCGCTCACCTTCGCCTTCAACGCAGTGCTCGTCCTCGCCAACGCGGTGAGCCTGATCCTGCTCGTGCGTGGCGTCTTCATCGGCTCCAACCTCCGGCCCCCGGCGCTGTTGTTCGCCGGCCTCGCCCTGTGGGTCGTCAACGTCGCCGTGTTCGCGCTGCTGTACTGGGAGATGGACGGCGGCGGGCCGGAGGCGCGCGCCGCCGGCTACCCAGACGACTACCCCGACTTCGTCTTCCCGCAGCAGCAGGCCGACCAGCAAGGGCTTGCCGCGGCCACCTGGAAGCCCTCCTTCCCCGACTACCTCTACCTCTCGCTCACGGCGTCCATCGCGTTCTCGCCCACCGATGCGATGCCGTACACGAGGCGCGCGAAGTTCGCGATGAGCGTCGAGCACCTCCTCTCGTTCGCTACGCTGGCCGTGGTCGTCGCGCGGGCGGTCAACATCGCGCGGGGGTGACCCGCCTCGATCGCTCCGAGCCGCTCGTGGGAGCGCCGAGACGCCGCGATGAGCCATGGCATGAAGAAGGCCGGGGCGGCTGTAGCAGCCGCCCCGGCCTCTGCAAGGCCTGTGTCTTCTCAGTCAGCCGCTCTTACGAATGGCCGACGGTGAACTGCCCCGTGTTGAGATGCCCGACCAGCAGGAAGGAGCTGCCGGGGGTCGTGTAGGTGTAGTTGCCGCTGCTGGTGGCGTCACTCATGTTGCCCCCGGTGAACGGGTTCTGCGGCCAGTTGTCGACGTAGCTCGCCATCGTGCTCTGGCTCACTTGCCCGGCGGCGGGATACTTGTCAGCGCTATCGACCGCGTAGCTCTGCACGCCGATCTGGATCGAGTGGACGCCTTCCTTGACGGCGGCGTCCTTGGCCTTGGCCCTCTGGTTGAGGAACATCGGAATCGCGATCGCGGCCAGGATGCCGATGATGATGATCACGATCAGGAGCTCGATGAGGGTGAAGCCATGTGAAGCCCTCCCCGCGAGCGCGGCCCGTTCCACAGTGCGCGAACTGCTGACTTCGACTCTTTCGATCCTTGAACTCATTCCCTGCCTCCGTTTCGCCACCCGGTCGAACGCAACTACACCCAGTCTCCCCGACTCCGCGTCCCGCGGCATGGAACACTCGCCTAGCAGCACCATGTGTCGCCTACTTCGCCGCTGCGGCGCACGGTCCTCGCCCGGTCGCCACGCGCCAGCCCAAGCTGTCATCTGCCCCATCACGCCGTGACTGCCACAAGACGTGTCGGCGCGCGCGTGAGACCATTGGCAGATGGCTGGCAGACGGATCCCTGCGGCGTGAGATCCCGGATCCCTGAACCGCAGGCAGGCACGGGAAGGTGACGATGCTCGTGAGCGACGCGGGTGGCGGCATCGATCCCGCCGCTATGACCGCCGATCAGGGTCCGCAGGATGCGCCGCGAGTCGTCACTGGTTCCGGGGAGAAGCCTGGTAGCGGCGGTAGGACTCGAACCTACGACACGCGGATTATGATTCCGCTGCTCTGACCAGCTGAGCTACGCCGCCACGGCGGATGCCTACGCTACCACAAGGCGCGCACTAGGCTCAATCCGGGCGGAAACGAGGTTGAAAGCGGGCCCGGTTTCCCTTAGCATCTGACTTCGCTCCTGGGGGAGTGCCCGAGTGGTTAAAGGGGGCGGACTGTAAATCCGTTGGCGCAGCCTACCTAGGTTCAAATCCTAGCTCCCCCACCAGCTAGCCCGGTTAGCTCAGTCGGCAGAGCACTTGCATGGTAAGCAAGGGGTCCGCGGTTCGAATCCGCGACCGGGCTCCATCCACCCCCCGCCTCCGCGACGGGAATCGCTGCCACATCCTTCCGTCGCCGTCACCTGTCGAGGGGGGCGAAACGTTCTATGAGCCCCCTCGCTCTCAGTGTCGATACTCGTGGACAAGCAGGCAACGACAGTGCCGGGAGCGAGGACGATGAGCAAGCGACGCGTTCCGAGTGTGGCGCCCGAGGGTACGCCGGCGACCGGCGCGTCCCTTGGCGGGCACGCGGACTTGCGCCGCCGCGCCGACGAGGCGCTGCAGACGTTGGGTCGCGCCGACGAGCATGGACGTACGGACCTCGAGCAGATCGCGGAGCTTCTGCACGAACTGGAGGTCCATCAGATAGAGATCGAGCTGCAGAACGAGGAACTGCGCGAGACCACCCATCGCCTCGAGACCTCGCGCACGCGTTACCTCGATCTCTACGATCTGGCCCCGGTCGGCTATCTGACCCTCACCGGGCGGAACATCATCCGCCAGGCCAACCTCACGGCTGCCGAGAAGCTCGGCGTCGCGCACGCCGACCTGATCGGCAAGCCGCTGACGAAGTTCATCGCTGCGGACGACCAGGACGCCTTCTATCTGCAGCGCAAGGCGCTCTTCGCGACAAGTCGTCCTCAGAGCTGCGAGCTGCGCCTGATGAGCGCGGACGGCGCCTCTCTCTGGATGCATGTCGACGCCGTGGTCGCCGACGACGGTCCGGGCGGCGACGGCGCCTATCGCGCGACGCTGACCGACATCGACGCGCACAAGCAGGCGGAGGCGCAGATCAAGCAGCGGAACGAGGAGCTCGTGCTCCTCAACGACGAGCTCGCGGCAAAGACCGCAGCGCTCGAGACCGCCAACGCCACGATCTCCCGCATCGCCGCCAGCGATCATCTCACCGGCCTCGCCAACCGGCGGCACTTCTACGAGTCTCTTGAGAAGGCGGTCTCCATGGCGCGACGCCACGGCAGCGCGCTCGCCGTCATCAGCCTGGACCTCGACGGTCTCAAGCGCGTCAACGACACCTCGGGTCACGCGGCCGGCGACGACGTGCTCGCACGGTTCGCCGAGCTGCTCCGCTCGTTGTGCCGCGCCGAGGACTTGCCCGGCAGGCTCGGCGGTGACGAGTTCAGCCTTGTCCTGCCGGGTATCGATCTGTACGGCGCGCGTCGCCTGGCGGAGCGCGTGCTGGCGGCGGTACGCGCCTGCCCCTCGCTCGAGAAGTGCGGCGTCACGGTCAGCTGCGGGATCGCCGCCTGGGCTCACGACGAGCGCACCGACGATCTCCTGCGCCGCGCCGATGACGGGCTCTACGCGGCCAAACGAGAGGGCGGCGACTCCGTGGCTGGCGACGAGTGAGATTGAGGTAGGGCGGCGTCAGCCCAGGCGCGCCGTCAGTCCTGGCGAGCCGCCTTGCGCTGCTCCATCGAGCGTCCGGCCTCCGCCACGAGCGTGACGATCACGAAGATCCAGGCCGCGAAGAACAACCACCACAGCGGCGCGTACCAGCGCATGAGGAACATGCCGAGCACATAGAGGCCGACGGCGAGGAACATCGCGCCGGTCCACCACATGCGGGCACGGCGCTGCCACAGCTGCCAAACACCGAGGCCAAGCGCGAACGCGCACACCAGGAGCGGTATCAGGGGCCCTGTGCGCAGCGTCACCGTGAACAGGATGAGGCCGGCGAGCGTGTACTTGAGCCAGCGGGGCATGACCGGCCGCGGCGGCGCGGCGGGCTGGGGACGCGATGCAGGCGGCTTGCCCGCGGGCGTGGCCCGCCGCTTCTGGGACGCCGGCGACCGTTTCTGGGCCGACGCCGGCCGCTTCCGCGACGCCGCCGGCTTCTTCTGGGATCCGGTCCCTGACTTTGCCACCTTGCTCCTTTGATCGAGCCGCGGAGGACGCGGCGGGCCGTGAGGCCCGCTAGCAGATCCGCGGCAGCAGTTCTCCTACCGGCATGTCGAGCACGCGGCGCGTGCCGAACTCCGTGCGCAGCGCGACGCGCCCCGGATGCGCGGCGGTGACGAAGCCGATCCGCCGCGCCTCGCGCCCGTGCTCGGTCTCGCGCACCGCCGCGACCACCTCGTCGGCCGCCTCGGGCGCCGCCACGATCACCATCTTGCCTTCGTTGGCCAGCGTCAGCGGGTCGTAGCCGAGGAGGTCGCACACCGAGCGCACCGCCGGCGAGACGAGGATCGCGGCCTCTTCGACCTCGATCCCCAGGCCGGACTCCTCGGCGAGCTCCGCGAGGACCGTGGTGAGACCGCCGCGCGTGGGGTCGCGCAGGAAGCGGATGGCTTCTTCGCCGCGCGCCTCTTCCTCGCCGACGGCGCGGGACCCGGCTGCCGGCGAGTGCACTCGCCGCGCGCCCATGAGCGCCGCCGCGACGACGTCCCAGAGGGGCGCGCAATCGCTCTCGACTGCGGCGCTGAAGTGGAACTCGCCGCGCGCCGCCAGGATCGCCACGGCGTGGTCGCCGATGCTGCCGCTGAGGATCACGGCGTCGCCGTCGCGCACCGCGGAGGCGCCGAGCTCGTGCGCCACCACGATCTCGCCGACGCCCGTAGTGGTGATGAACAGCCCGTCGGCGGCGCCACGCTCCACCACCTTGGTGTCGCCGGTGACGATGGGCACATCCGCCTCGCGCGCCGTGGCCGCCATGCTGGCGCAGACGGCGCGCAGCTCGTCCATGGCGAAGCCTTCTTCGATCACGAAGGCGGCGGCGAGCGCCAGCGGCCGCGCCGCCGCCGTGGCCAGATCGTTGACCGTACCGGCCACCGAGAGGCGCCCGATGTCGCCGCCGGCGAAGCGCAGCGGCTGCACGACGTGGCTGTCGGTGGTGAAGGCGATGCGGCCCGACGGCGCCAGCGTGGCCGCGTCGTCGAGCCGGTCCAGGACCGGATTGGCGAAGGCCCTGACGAAGACGTCCTTGACGAGGTCGCGGTAGAGCTTGCCGCCGCTGCCGTGACCGAGGAGCACGCGGTCAGCGAGCGGTGCTCCTGCGGCGGACCGCTCGTCGATCCGGCTGCGCCGATCAGTCATCGATCCCCCGGAAGCGGTAGCGGGCGGCGCAGGCGCCCTCGCTCGAGACCATGCAGGCGCCCACCGGATCCTCGGGCGTGCAGCGGACGCCGAAGAGCGCGCAGTCTGCCGGATCGGTGACGCCGCGCAGCACCTCGCCGCAGCGGCAGCCCGCCGGCTCCAGTGGAGGGCCGGGGTCCACGTCGTACCGCCGCGCCGCGTCGAGGGCCGCGTACTCCTCGCGGATCGCGAGCCCGGAGCCGGGGATCACGCCGAGGCCGCGCCAGTCGGCGTCGCTCGGCGCGAAGACCTGCTCCAGCAGGCGCTGGGCGACGACGTTGCCCTCCGGCTGCACGGCGCGCGTGTACTCGATGTCAATCGCCGGCTCGCGCTGCCGGACCAGCATCAGCAGCGCCACGAGCACGTCGTGCGGCTCGAAGCCGGCCACGACCCCAGCGACGCCGTAGTCGCGCGCCAGGAACTCGTAACACGCCGTCCCGGTGATCACGCTCACGTGCCCGGGGAGCAGGAACCCGCTCACCG
>Ga0316226_1004300_pt1 | contig 11432 bp, 10 predicted proteins | sample TBH18017metaG_FD_206009 | JGI IMG/M metagenome (GOLD analysis project Ga0316226, IMG submission 206009) | Freshwater microbial communities from Trout Bog Lake, Wisconsin, USA - TBH18017 | ecosystem: Environmental > Aquatic > Freshwater > Lake > Hypolimnion/Profundal zone | place: USA: Wisconsin... | reverse complement strand
CCGTCGAGAGCTTCGATACGATGCCAGACGCGCCCTCGGGAGCGAAGGACATCACGACATCCCAGGAGGATGGCAAGTTTGTCCTGCGTTATACGATTATCATTGGCGGCGTGACGACCTACACGATCACGGGCGGCGTCAGTCAGGAACCGCTCGCGACGCACCCCATGTTTTTGTCCGATGGTGATTATACGGTCACCGCCGACGAATGGAAAAAATGGAAAATCTGGGAGTCCGACCCGCATGACGTCGAGTTGAACGGCTGGAAACCCGACGACGACGGCAATAGCGACGGGATGAAGAAATATTACGAATACCGCAATCGCGGCGTGGATGATTTTCTTCTCGGCACCGTCACGATGCGGGTGACGGAAACCGACACCAGCGAGCCGAACTTGTCGGGCCTGGGTGGGATTCAGACGCCGCCTGGTGCGCCACCCCTGGAAAACGGCAGAAATTGGCTGCTGGTGGGCATCGATGGTGAGCGGGTCGCCGATCAGAGTTGGAAAACTTCCAAGGAATACCGGGCCAGCAGGGCAGGAGGCTGGGACCCGCTCATCTACACAAAAACTTAGATGGCTCTTCCAAGCAAAGTAAAAACTGGTGACCCGGTCAGGGCGTCCGACTGGAACGCGCTGATTGATTGCGTGCGTGCGGCGCAACTGAGTCCGGGCAGCGGCGTGCGGATTACGCGCACCCCCAGCGGCACCACACTGGCGGTGGACAAGGCGGCGATTAAAACCGTCTCTCTGCCACAACTGCCGTTTCAGGTTGTGCCGATCTCCGTTGGTGACCCAAACACCGATGAGAACCCCACTATCGGCGTCATCTCGGACAGCCACGTTATTAACTCTGCCGACAAGGATGCCTACGAGGAGGACAATTCGGACTGGGGACTTCTTTCGGACGACGAAACCGACGGTGCTTTCGATCTCCCGGATATCGGCGATAAAATCTGGCTGCAATTCACGTTCGATCAAGACCAGAACCTGACTTCCATCGACTTGATGTACGGGCCGGTGGGCGACGACGACTGGGATGGATATCCAGACCCGATTTCAATCAACACCGACGGCGATCCGTATCAGGACTACTACCACCAGATTATCGCGGAGGCGACCGATCCCGACAGCGATCCCAGGGACGGGCTCACGATGACGGCAAACGACGGTACCAAGGTCAAGATCGTCCAAATCCTGAAAACCAATCTCACGCTGGTTAACGCAATCACAACCACGGATGCGGACCAGCCTAATCTGAACATCATGGTGACGATCCCGTCGAACGCTCCGGCGACGTCGGACGATGGCAACGCAGATCCGATCACAGATGGCTCTGATATCAAAACCCCTTGGGAATTCGGGTCGCCGGTTGACGAGGTATTCCCGTTCAAGGTCCAGATTCGAAGCGACCCGGACACACCCGGCGCATTCGATTTCGGGGTGGTCTACGAATCGCTGCTGCTTGCCTCGCCGGATCACGAAGACAATGTGGAGATTGTCGGATTGATCGACGGCGACGACGGATGGGTCGTGTGGAACGGCGATGATGACATCGTGTGGCTGGAGATCGAGTGGGATGATTGGCCCGACAGCTACACGGCGAGCATCAAATCCTACAGCAACGGGGACGATTGGGGCGACGGCGAGATTGAATCGGACGGCGACGAACCGCCCACCCAGACCAATGCCAGGGTCGTTCTGGCTGCCATCACATCGGACGATGCCGGGAACCCGGTGGTCGATCAGCGGGTGCGCACGCATTTGCAGATGGTCGGCGCGATGGCGCAGGACGGTGGCGGTGTGACGCTCGATTGCATCGTCCCGGCGGCGTTCCCCGCAGCCGATGCGTTGCCGGAATGGATGCAGGGCGACGGTGATTTCGATAATGGCTACGATGTCTGGTTCGGCGACGGGATCGGCTCGTTTGTGGGCGAACAGGCCGCGCCGATTTCGCGGTTCGAGATGGAAGTGCAAGACCCGCAGGACGATTCCGCCAGTTCCCTCACGCTCCTGGTCGGCGATGATGACGGCGCGGACAACGACATGCTCTGCTTCACCTATGGAAGCGAGGGATCGCAGAACCAGATCCTTTGCCAATGGGTGGACTACCCCAAGCTGGAATTGACCAATGATTCCGATGCCGGGCTTGGAATTTACTGTGAGGACACAAACCCGACGTTGATCCTGGCCGATACATGGGACGATCAGGATTCAGGCAATCAGATCAATTTGAACTTGGAGAACGGCCCGGAACTTTATCTCCAGGACGACAGCGGCAACGAACTGACGGTCAACATCAATGATTACCCCATCGTCGAGTTGGACGATTCGGAAGATCACACTGGCAACCAGATCAACATGAATCTGGAGAATGGCCCGGAGCTATATCTCCAGGACGGCTCTGGCAACGAGCTGAGCGTCAATATTAACGACGGCCCCGAGGTTTCCCTCACGGGCGACGACGGCGCTACCGCTGTTCTGGCCACCGACAGCCTCACACTCACGGATTCAGATGGGAACGACACCACTTTGAGCAGCGGCGACCTTGATTTGGGTGATGACGGCACCATTGAGATCGGCGACAGCGGTTCGATTACCGTAGGAGATTCAGTGCTCTCAGATGGCGATTTGGATTTGGGCGGCGACGGCACCATTGAAGCCGGGGGCAGCACATTCTCTCCCCAAACCTTCACGTTTCTCGGGGACGATGCCCAGTGGCATACGATTGAGGTGCTGGCCACAGACCAGGATGACACCAGCGACGCCACTGACGACATCTGGGACATGATCACGGATAACGTCGATGATTCCATCCGAACGGCGCTCGATACTTTATCGGCCTCCATCGACTGCGACTCGATGACCGTCACCTTCAGCTACAGCTACTGATATGCCCGACATTGAAACTGTGGATTTGCCAGAGGATTGCAACTGCTGTGAGTGCCAGGGGAGCGAGAATGGCGACAGGGAAGGGTGCTGCGCATCGAAAGGCTGCTGCCCAGGCGAGGACGGGCATGTGTGCGGACATTACGATGATGGCTCCTTTTGCTGCTGCTGCCCGGCCTATGAAGCGCCAGCGGGCGAGGATTGCGATTGCGTTTACGTGGGATAAAACATGGATTCCGAAAAACTCGATAAAATCAAATATGCTCTCACGCTTCGGGCGGCGCAGGTTCCCGAAGTGCGGCGGGAGATGCACGTCCTTTGTGGCTGCATGCCGGAGCGAGCCTCGATGCGCGAGGATTTCAAGGCGTGCGGGCATGGGAACCTTCTCCCGTTTTGGGAGCGGATGATCGAACAGTTCCCGGATGCGGCTGCGCTCGCGGACGAAGTGTGGGCTGATTATGAAAAGCACGTCGCGGATTTGAATTCCCTGCCAAGCTTCGGCGAGATGGCAGCAAATTTCGCAGGGGCCGTCGCACGCGATTTGAAGGCGGGACGCCCGCGCCGGTCGGCGGAACAGGTTGACGACATTTTGACAATCTGCCGTGGATGCGAGCATTGGCGGGCCGACGACCAGCGCTGCGGCAAGTGCGGCTGCTGGATTCGCAAGAAGGCATGGTGGGCCCAGGAGCATTGCAAGGTCGGTAAATGGTGATTTTATGAAACAGATTATTCTTCAGGCAACCCGGACGCAGTATGACGATCTCGTGAAATTTCTGGATCGGCGTTGCACGATCCGGACAGACGAGATTGCAGAGTTCCAGGGCGTTCGCGCAATGGTGCGGGCGGCAAGAGTGGTTGACATTCCGGGCACGGATGAAAAGCGCGTCGTGCGAACCGTTCCGCTTGGCAGCAAGCCCGCTAAGAGCGCGGAGGTCGCGCCGCCCGCCGAACAATCCTGAAAATCTTATGCCCGACATCTCAATGCTTCCTTCCGACGCCCAAAAAGCGGCTGCCAAGATCGACACCGCCCTGAACCGTGGCGTCAACATGCTCAACCTCATGGTTTCCCAAATCGAGGACACCCTCAATAAGAGCATGGACTCGAATAAGACAGCCATTGCATCTGCCGACATTATCGCGTCGGGCGGCACCCGCTACGCGAACCTGCTCGATATGCTCGCCAGCGCCAAGGCGACCGTGAATTTCATCGACCCTGGCACTTATCCGACGCCGCCGCCGTTGACACAAGCGTCTTCGGTGTGAAGATCACCGTAAGCCTCGATTCCCAAGCCGTCATCACCCAGCCCACGCCTTTGCGAATCAAGGCGGGCGGCTTCGTCCCTGTCGCCATCGCTTTCACGCGTGCGTCGCAAAATGTGTCGCTTCCGCAAGGAACGGTGATCGAGATTGCAATCAAACCCCGCAACCAATGGACCGGCGGGTTGCTGGCGTATCTGAGCGCCTTCGATTTAACCGCCGGGAACATCTACACGGGAACGCTTAATTGCGCGTCCACTTCTCTGCTGGGCGCATTGGGACTGAACGACACAACGCCTCTGAACGATCTCCCGCAGCTCGAGGCGAGCGCCGAAGTCACCTGGAGTTTCGGAGGCCAGAAGTTTCGCTCCAGCACGTTCCCATTGACCGTTGAAACTCCGGTCACGGATGACAACCCGATCCCGACTCCCGACCCGGAACTTTATCCGGCTCCAGCCGCAATCGCGCTCAAAAGCGAAATTCCCACACTGCCTGATCTCACTCCTTATGCGCTCAAGAGCGAGATTCCGGTCGTGGGCACCGCCGCGAAGCTGGATGCCGGAGTGCCGAACGGTGCTGCCACGCTGGATGGTGTCGGAAAACTTGTCCAAGGACAGGTTCCGGATTCCGTTGCACTCAAGACCGAGATCCCGGCCTTCGCCTCGGCCATTGAAGCCGCCGCCGGAACCCGCCCCGATGTGGTGATGAGTCCGTCGGACGTGGTGGACTGGTTCAATGCCAAACTGCCAGGCAATGCGGCACTGGCGTTTCTCGGGAACGATTCGTGGGGATTGCCCGATCTTTCCACCTATTCCGGCATGCTTGCCGGGGACGGATCAAACGTGACCGATGTCACGGGCATCGCATTGAATAGCCTGTTCGGAAATCAGTTTTACGACAACGGCACCGGGATCTGGATTTCCACCGCGACACTCCAGGCTCCGGGCATGAATGGAAATCACGGGGCGAGTTTTTACGACAATTTCGGGACATGGGCTTTCAACAATGGAATCGACGCTCCATTCTTTTCGGGCGACGGAACGAATCTTTCCAATCTCACCGCGTTCCAGTTGATCAGCCCCTTCGGTTACTCGATCTACGATTCCGGCGAGGGCAGTTGGCAGGTGGATGGAATCCTGAATGCAAACGCGTTCTTTGGCAGTTTCAGCGGTGACGGAACAAATCTCTCCAACCTCGTCGCACTCCAGCTGATCAGTCCGTATGGAAATTCGATCTACGATTCCGGCTCTGGTAATTGGCAGGTCGGCGGAAACCTTTATGCAAACGGGTTCTTCGGTGACGGATCGAACCTTAGCAACCTCACGGCTTTCCAATTGATCAGCCCCGCCGGGTATTCGATATACGATTCCGGTTCTGGAAACTGGCAGGTGGACGGGAACCTTTACGCAAACTCGGTTTACGGCGCTTTCAGCGGTGATGGCACGAACCTTTCCAATCTCACCGCATTCCAGTTGACCAGTCCTTATGGAAATTCGATCTACGACTCCGGCTCGGGCAATTGGCAGGTGAATGGCAGCCTCACCGCGAACGGGTTCAGCGGCGACGGCTCCGGTCTTTACAATCTCTTTGCGAACTCGGCTGCGCAACTCAATAGCCAATACGGATACTCGATCTACGATGCCGGATGGGGAAGCTGGCAGGTCAACGGGAACATTTACGCGAACAGTTTCAGCGGAGATGGTTCCGGGCTTGGCAACATCAACGCGAGTCAGCTTAACAGCCCTTACGGTTACTCGATTTACGATTCCGGTTGGGGGAACTGGCAGGTCAATGGCTCCCTCAATGCCAGTTGGTTTTATGGCTCCTTCTCCGGCGACGGCAGCCAGTTGCAAAATGTCTATTCCCAATACGCCTATTGCGATCAATACGGGAATGACATTGCCAATACCTACGCTCAGCAATGGGGGTATTATAGCAGCCTCAGCGTGGGGAATGCGGATTGGGCGAGCAACTCCCAGTATGCGAACGACAGCAGCAATGCGGACTGGGCCTACTATTCTGACTACGCATACAATGATCAATGGGGCTGCCAGCTTTACGGAGCCGGAAACATCCAGTCGAATTTCTTCGGTGGCAGCCCGAACACGGGCGATGTGGCGACGTTCGACGGCAATTACTGGAGTCCGTCACCGGTATCTTCGCTCCCGATAACGGTGGCCAACGCCGCCGCACGGTTTGCCGCGAGCGGTCTTAAAACGGGCTGGCTGGTCAAGCAACTCGACAACCGGACGGTTTACCAGGTGCTCGACCCGAACGATTGCGCGACGGAACTCGGCTGGGTGCCGGTCGGTCCGTTCATCCTCATCCCGGCCAACAGCACGCCCCTGGTGATCGACAATACTTCGCCCACGCTCGGAACGACGATTCATTGCTCGGCTGGGACGTGGAGCGACAACCCGACTGCCTACGCTTATCAGTGGAACCGGAACGGATCGCCGATCAGCGGGGCGACCGCCCTTGCTTATACCCTAGTCGCTGCCGACGACGGGGCCAGCTTGCAATGCGTGGTCTCCGCAACCAACGCGGCTGGAACCGGCACCGATAATGCCCTCATCGCGCTGGTCGTCCTGAATGCGCCGGTGAACACGGCGGCACCGGTAATCTCCCCGGCGGGTACCCCGAACGTTGGCGACACGCTTTCGCTCACTGGCGGGGCATGGACCGGTTACGGCTACACGACCACCTACCAGTGGAAACGCGGCGGGACGGCAATCACGGGCGCGACAGCCGCCACCTACGTCCTCGTCGCCGCCGATGCAGGGCAGGCCATCACCTGTGCCGTCACCCTGACGAATATTCGCGGGGGGGCCACGGTCACCACGGCAGCAACTGCATCGATCACAAACCTCATTGCGGCAAACACCGCCGTCCCGACTCTGAGCAGCATGGTTCCGTTCACCGGGATGGGGCTGACCTGTTCGCCGGGGACGTGGAATTATCACCCAACCGGCTACGGCTACCAGTGGAAGCGCAGCGGTGTCGCGATTTCCGGGGCGACCAGTTCAACCTACACGGTTGTTTCCGGCGACGTGGGCAGCACGATCAGTTGCGCCGTCACCGCGACCAATGTTGCCGGAACAAGCGGGGCGGTTTCCACCGCAGAAAGCTCGGCAGTCACAGCAGCAGCGGTCAGCCCGATCCAAGGCTCCATCGCATCGGGACTGATTGCACGCTGGTCGCTGGACGAAGCGTCCGGCACCCGCTTCGACTCGATCAACGGTATCAATCTGACTCCTTATGCCAACGGGGGCACGATCACGAACGGCACCGGGAAATTCGGCATGGCTGCGAACATTCCGCCTCACTCCTACCTGGCCGTCACGGACAGCAGGCTGGCGGCCGCCAAAACGCTTTGCGGATGGTTCAAACTGTCGGCGGCCAACGGTTCATACCAGCGGCTGCTTGCCGCCGGGATTCAGGTTTACGGGGGATCGTCCGGAATTTCTTGGGACGGAACGCATTTCACGACCGGGATTGTTCCGATGCCGGGGCAATGGTATTTCATCTGCCTGGTTTCCACCGGCACGAGCTTCAAGCTCTGGGTGAACAATCAATCGTTCGTCGTTCAAAGCGTGACCGCAGGAAGTCCGGTGCTGGGCTCCGGGTTTGAAATCGGCGATCCCAGCTACGAGTCCGTCTCCATGCTGTTTGACGAGGTGGCCTGCTGGAATCGGGCGCTCTCAGACGCAGAAATCACCACCCTGGCCGCAGCGTGATGCGAGCGCGTTGACACCGGTTCTTCAGTTGTCCGGGGCACACCGCTCCGGGATCAACCAAAGCAAACACACCTATGTTAACCAAAACGCCAGAAGCCCAAGCGGCAGAATACGCAAACGGTCTCCTGAACATGGCCAATCAGTTCCAGCAACGCGTGCAATCGCTCACGACCAACGGTGCCGCCGCCAATACACAAATTGGTGCGCCCGCCGTGACCTCTGACCAGATTGTCACCGCAATCGGAACGGATAATCTGACCAAAATCCAGGCTGCCATCGCAGCTCTCGCCTAAAGGCCAATGATCCGTTTGTCCTGACGGGGAACAGGACACCTTTTTTTTCCCATGACCGCGCCATCCGAGCAACTCCACGATTTGTCCGAGAAGTGCGACCTCTGCCGCGAATCCGTAAGGGACCGCCTTGCATCATTCGACCGCCGCCTCCTGGCGCTGGAAATAGTTGTCCGGGGCGAGGACGGGCGCAACGGCATGAAGTCGCAACTCACGACTCTCTGCGACCGATTTGACGCTTTCGAGAAAAAGGCGATCCGCGTTATCGCCATCGGCACATCGCTACCGGGCGTCATCGTCACGGTGGTGGCAGTGCTGAAATTCCTGGGGCGGGTGTAAGAAAAGGAGGAATCCACGTAAAGATCGGCTCGCCTGTAGATAGGCGCTCCTTCAATTCAAATCGATAAGGATAATCTTGCGGCGGGGCCAGATATGTTTTCTTGGGAGCCAGATTCTCTAGACCGATCTCGACTAGTGTTGAAGGGGTAGTTGCAATCCATCGCGACGGGATTCTTGCCCTTGCCTTGGCACGTCTTGCGTTCTCTGGTCTTTGAGTCGTCACAGTAGAGAAACCCCGGAATCGATCAGCAGGCCACGATTGGAGGCGCTTGTGAACCTGATGTGCAAATTCTTTCGAGAGAGAAAATACGGTCGCTTGCCCTACAATGTCCCCGTAGACAATCGCCTGCACATTGGGATACGTGGTCAAATCATCCGCCACAAGCATCCGCAGTTCGTTCCCGACGGGAGCAATGCCCGTAACGACGACCACGTTGATATGGCCTGTTCTCATTGAAGGTAATTGGGCAGATGCTTTCTTTGCTAAAGCGCCACGCATCAACTGAAAATCATCTCCATCCACGATGGAAACCCAGTTTGCCGGAACAAACTTGGCCTCTACGTTAAGCGTAACATCTTCGAACTGTAATCGCCAGTCGTGGGATCTGCCGCATTCCTGCGAAGTTCTGCGTCCGATACTTAACGGGCTCTTCCAGGCCCCTGCCCACAAAAGTTCTTCCACTGTAGCCAGATGCTTCGTGGCTGCTTTTAATCCTACTCTTGGCTCTTGCTGATCAGATGCTGAAAGGCTGAAAAGAATATACAGCGCCATCTCCAAGCGGATAGGACAGCCGAAGTTTAGCCCCGCACCATCGACTGTAGCCACAAAGCTCGGATCGAGTGGATCGGCGGGATGTGATTGATGGCCACCATAGCAAGTGCCCGGAACAAAGTAGTAATACGATGGTGGAAGCCCGCATTCGAATCCTGGAAATCCAGGGAATTCCTGTTTGCGCATCTGCTCAAGGACAGAAAATGGCAATTCAACGCCACTTAGACGCCGTAAAAACTCGTGGAGCCGCTGGGGGCCACAATCGCCATATTGATCGACGAAAAGCTGAGTGAGAAATTGCTCTCCAGTCGCTCCGCCGAACATATCGATCTTCTCCAGCGGCTTGATTTCGAGACTCATGGCTTCTTTTTGCGGCGTCCCGGCGCGGGCAATTTCTTCAATTCCTTCACCGCCGCCTCAAAGTCCTTCTCCGCCTGCGACGGCAAGGCAAGTTGCGGGCGGTGGAACTTCTCGAACTCCATCTCCGCTTTCTGAACCGCTTGCTCGTGGGTAATCTTCCCGGCGTGATCGAGGATGTCCCGCCCGCCCAAGCGCAGGAAATCATCCAGCTTTTCCAGCCAGTCCCGCATATACATGGGCTGGCGGTTGAGCGCCTGCACTTCGGCAAATTCCAGGTAAGCCACGACGATGCGGTTCAGTGCGTTGAGTTCCTCCGGGGAAAGGTAGTTTTTGGCGATGATCACCTCTGCTTTGCTTGGTTTCGCGCCCACCCAGTTGGTCATCCCAACCTGTGGCTTGGCGGCGTCAACCCGCGCATGAATGACCTCGGCTGCCGTCTGGCCGTGCGCAGCCCAGTGCATCTTGTTCTGCACCATGGCGAAAAACTGGCGGGACGCCTCCACGCTCGGGTCGTAGTCAATACTGGTCGCGTAAATCTCCAGCACCTTACGCCAAAACTCCTTTTCCGACGACCGGATGTCCCGGATGCGTGCCAGCAGTTCCTCGAAGTAATTGCCGCCATCGCGCTGCTTGAGCCGCTCGTCGTCCATCGCAAACCCCTTGACGATGTATTCTCTCAGGCGCTGCGTGGCCCAAATGCGGAATTGCGTGCCCCGCTGGGATTTCACCCGGTAGCCGACGGAGATGATGACATCCAGATTGTAGAATTCGATGTCCCTGGTGACCTGCTTGCCTCCCTCGGTTTGAACTGTTGCAGATTTTGCAACAGTTGCCTCCCGGGCCAACTCCCCCTCATCAAACACGTTGGTGATGTGCCGTGAGATGACCGATTTATCCCGCTGAAATAGGTCCGCCATCTGGTTCAGCGACAGCCACACCGTCTCTTGCTGAACGCGCACTTGCAGTCGGATGCGCCCATCTTCCGACTGGTAAAAGAGGAATTCACCGCCAGGCGGCGTAGGTGTTCGAATCAAGTCGCTCATGTGTTCATCTTTTGGAATTATCAGCCAGGCAATTGGTGCTTATTTCACACCGGACATTGCATTAACAAACAGGAATTTGGCAAGGGTAATGCGGTGGACTTTCATGCGGCGTGCGATTTTGGATTTGGAATAGCCGCGTTTTAACAGGGCGGTTATTTCCTGTTCGCGCCCGGTGAGTTTGACGTGGGCGCTTTTGCGGCCCTTGGGGCGTCCGAGCACGACGCCCTCCGAGCGTTTCCGGGCGAGGGCTTCCTTGGTGCGCTGGGAGATTAGATTGCGTTCAATTTCGGCGGAGAGGCCGAAGGCAAAGGCGAGCACCTTGGAACTGATGTCCGCACCGAGGCGGTAGTTGTCTTTGATCGTCCAGACCTGCACCTCGCGCTTGAGGCATTGGTTCAGGATGTCGAAAATCATCATCAAACTGCGCCCGAGCCGGGAAAGCTCCGCGCAAATGAGGATGTCGCCCTTGCCGAGCTTTTGCAGGAGTTTGCCAAGCTTTCGCTTTTCGGGTTCCTTCGAGCCGGAAACGGTCTCTTCCAGCCATTCTTCGACGGCGATTTTTTGATGCTCGCAAAAGCAATTGATTTCGTAACGTTGGTTCTCAACGGTCTGCTTGTCGGTACTGACGCGGACGTATCCATAAATCATAGACCATCACGCTAAACAACGTCACCCGCGAAGGCTTTGTGGAAATTAAACGAGCCTTTTTGTGCGACAACACGCCACGCCCTGCCAGTTCAATACAT
>Ga0316226_1004298_pt1 | contig 11438 bp, 8 predicted proteins | sample TBH18017metaG_FD_206009 | JGI IMG/M metagenome (GOLD analysis project Ga0316226, IMG submission 206009) | Freshwater microbial communities from Trout Bog Lake, Wisconsin, USA - TBH18017 | ecosystem: Environmental > Aquatic > Freshwater > Lake > Hypolimnion/Profundal zone | place: USA: Wisconsin... | reverse complement strand
TTGCGGCAGGTGCCATCATAGCGCGCCCGGGCCGTGCGCACGATTTCCAGACCCTTCTGTGCCTGGCCGAGCAGCATCAGGTGGGCCGCCACGTGGTATTCGATGCCGGTCCAGACCTCGTCGCTGTACGGGAAGGGCAGCGCCGGCTTGCCGCCCTTGGGCCACGAGCAGAGCAACAACCCGCCCTCGTCGCCCGCCGCAAATCCGGGACGCTGCGTGTTGGCGTGCGAAGCCAGGCTCTTGCGGAAATTGTGGCGAAAGATGGAGGCCGCGTGACGACCGACCTTCTGCGGATCCAGCACAGGCGCCAGGCCTGAGACGCGCGCCATCCAGTCGCCCAGCATGCCATCGGAGAGGCAGCCGGTGCCGAACTGGTACTTGGGGCCCTCCTGCTCGAGCAGCACGCGCGCCTCGGCCGAGTAGTTGTTGTTCAAGCCCTGTTTGGCGGTCGGATCGCCGGCGCGCAGATTCTTCCATTGCACCTTCTGGAAAAAGTACTGTCCGTTCCAGAGGTCGCGCTCGAGGGTGCGCTTGCCCTTCTGCAGCAACTCCTCGTAGCGCACGACCTCTTCGCCGCACGCCTGGCCCATGGCGACGGCCGCCTGCAGGGCCGAGAGGTAGAAGCCGCTGCACAGGCTGTCCGGGCCCCAGAACTCGATGTCGTACGTGTTGTGGTGCGGCTCGATCACGGTGCCGGTGTGATCGGGATCCCAGGTGGCGATGCTGTAGTCCAGCGCCTGCCGCACCTGCGGCCAGAGCCCTTGCATCCAAGCCGTGTCGCCGCTGATGCGCCAGTCGCGATAGACCTTGATCACGCCGCCGAGCTGGCCATCGGCCGCCGCGTGAAAATTGTGGTCCGGCGGGCGGATCGGCAGGGATGCGCGGAAGTTCTGGTGGCCGCGCGCATCCTGGCTGACGCCAAACTCGGTCTCGCGCATCGTGCGTTCCAGGGAGGGAAAGAGGTGCGGCAGCGCCTGGGCGTAGTTCCAGACATGCGTGCATGACCCGTGGCAGCAGCCGCCCGCATCGCCACACCCTTCCCATGCCCAGAAGCGGCCGTCGGCCTGCCGCAGGCAGGTGGGCGACTTGAGGATCGAAAGATTGGCCGCCACCGCCTCGATGATCTCGGGGGGCAGCGTGGTGTCATGAAAGCAGTCGGCGAAGCACTGCGTCTCGTCGCGCAGTTCGTCGTACTCCTCGCGCCAGAAGGTGGCCACGTCGTCCAGCGAAGCAAACCGGCGCGCATACCAGGGCTGATGGAGTTCGCGGCAGCCGCAGGCACCGCCGTCCGGCGCCGGGGCGCACTCGCCGCCCGCCCGGATCTCGCTGCGCGGCACATACCAGGCGAGGAGCAGCCGCACGGTGTGCTCGCCGCCCGCCTTGATGGTGAAAGGCGTATAGAGGCTGCCGCCGCGGCCCGGATCGCCTTCAGCATGCGGCGCCCGCCGGGTCAGCCGCCCGGCTGCGACATCGTTCCAGACCATGGTCAGGGGATCGAACCACCCGCCGCGAAACCAGCCGGCATCCACCACGGCCGCCGGATCGTCCAGCACAAAGGCGGCGAAGGAGCCCTCGGCGGCCTGCTTGCCCTCCCACGGCGCCTGGTGCAGCACAAACCCGCCATCGGTCAGCAGAACCTCCGGCTTGGGCGCCTCCCTGGGCGCGTCGTGCAGCTTCATGAAGTTGTCGGCGTGGAAGGAGAAGACCGCCTTGACCGCGCGCCGCGTGCGGTTGTGAAAGCGGTACTCGATGGCCGCGACCGGCAGGCTCGACGCGTCCGCATCGCCAGGCACAAAGGGGCTCCAGCCGGTCACCTCCACCTCCACCGGCATGGAGGCATCGCGCAGGCTCACGCGGCCAAACGGGAAATGGGCCTGGAATGACGCCTCGCCGAAGCGTGGCAGGCCGTAGGTCTTGCCCCCCATCCCATTGCCGGAACCGCCGAAGCCGCTCCCCCAGGGGAAGGTCAGCTTCCAGCGCGGCACAGGCCCTTCGAGCACGCGGGCGGTCTTGGCGCCCTGCACGTGCAGCGCCGCAAAGGCCATCGGCTCGTTGAAGACATCGGGCTTGTGGCGCAACGAAATGTGCGAGAGCGCGCCGGTCCCTTCGAGACAGATCATGCCTGCGCCCAGGCCGCCCATGGGAAAGGCGAGATGATCGAGGTGCGACCCGCGGTACGTCGTGGTCCTGACCTGGTTCTTCATGTCTGACGCCCTCTAGACGTTGAACAGGAAGTGCATGACGTCGCCATCCTGCACCGTGTACTCCTTGCCCTCGACGCGCAGCAGGCCGGCGGCCCGGCAGGCGGCCTCGCCGCCCAGCCGCAGATAGTCGGCCAGGGCGACGACCTCCGCCCGGATGAAGCCGCGCTCGAAATCGGTGTGGATCACGCCGGCCGCCTGCGGTGCTTTCCAGCCGCGATGGATCGTCCAGGCACGCGCCTCCTTGGGGCCGGCCGTGAAGTAACTGACCAGCCCCAGCGTGTGGTAGGCCTGACGGCTCGTCTGGTCGAGGCCGCTCTCCTTCAGACCATAGGAGCTCAGGAACTCGACCCGCTCGGCATCGCTCAGGCCCACCAGTTCGGACTCCACGCGGGCCGAGATCACGATCACGTCGGCGCCCGCCTGCGCGGCATGCGCGCGCACCTGTTCGACCTGCGCATTGCCGGCGATGGCTTCCACTTCGCCCACGTTGGCGCAGTAGATCGTGCGCTTGTCGGTCAGCAGTTGCAGGTCGGCCAGGACCGGCAGGATGGCGTCGCCCTCGGCGCGGGGAAAGGCCGCAGCCGGACGGCCCTCGTTGAGGTGCTTCTGCAGCGCCTCCATGGCATCGAGCTCCTTGCGCAGATCCTTGTCGGCGCGCGCCTGGCGGGTGATGCGCTCCATGCGCTTCTCGAGCGCCTGGATGTCGGCCAGCACCAGTTCGGTCTCGACGATGCCGATGTCGCGCACCGGATCGACGCCGCCCTCGACGTGCACGACGTTCGCGTCATCGAAGCAGCGCACGACGTGCAGGATGGCATCGACTTCGCGAATGTTGGCCAGGAACTTGTTGCCCAGCCCCTCGCCCTTGCTGGCGCCGCGCACCAAGCCGGCAATGTCGATGAAATCGACGGTGGCGTGGATGATCTGGGCCGGCTTGCAGATGGCGGCCACCTGCTCCAGTCGGCCGTCAGGCACCGGCACCGTGGCCTTATTGGGCTCGATCGTACAGAAGGGATAGTTCGCCGCCTCCGCATTTTGCGTGCGGGTCAGCGCGTTGAAGATGGTGGACTTGCCCACGTTGGGCAGTCCGATGATACCGACACCCAGTGCCATCGCAGTTCCTCCGGCGGCAGCACACGAACCGACATCCGTCCCGGAGCAGCGAGACGCGAGCGTGGCGCGCCATTCTCAAGCGCAGCGGGTCCGGCGGCCCGCCCGAACGAAAGGAGGCCATGCGGCGCACAGGCGCCGCATGGCGCAACCGGAGATGCGCGTTTAGGCCGCGCCCAGCTGGAAGCGGATGAAGCGCGTGACCGTCAGCGTATCGCCAAGGGTCTTGGCCGTGGCGTTCACCAATTGCGTGATCGTCAGCTTCTTGGCCTCGTCCTTGACAAAAATCTGGTCCACCAGGCAGCACTCGCCGTAGAACTTGTTGATCTTGCCCTCGAGAATCTTCTCGAGGATGTTCGCCGGCTTGGGCTTGCCCTGGTTCTGCTCTTCGACCTGCTTGCGGTAGATGTCCTTCTCCGTCGCAATCACGTCGGCCGGCACGTCGGCGCTCTTCAACCAGCGCGGCGCGGCCGCAGCCACCTGCAGGGCCAGGTCGTGGACGAGCGCGGTGCACTCGGGGCGCGCCACCGTGGCGGCCTGTCCGCAGGCCATCTCAACCAGCACGCCCACCTTGCCACCCATGTGGATGTAGGATTCGATGCAACCGGTGCCGGCCAGCGCGAAGCGGGCCACGCGGCGGATCTTGATATTCTCGCCGGTGGCGGCCACCACGGCCACCAGGTCTTCCTGCATCGAGGTCGCGACCTGCTCGTCGCCCGACAGCACGCGGGCGGCCACGGCATCAACGAAGGCCTTGAAGGTGTCGGTCTTGGCCACAAAGTCGGTCTCGCAGTTGACCTCGACCAGCGCGCGGGTCCGGCCATCGGCGGCGCCGGCGGCCTGAACGATGCCCTGGTTGGCCTCCTTGGCGGCCCGCTTGACCTGGATCGCCTGGCCGCGCTCGCGCAGCAGCTTGATGGCGGCGTCCATGTCGCCCTGGGTCTCCAGCAGCGCCCGCTTGCAATCCATCATGCCGGCGTTGGTGCGGCTGCGCAGATCGTTAATCGTCGCAACAGTGATCTCTGCCATGGTCGGACTCCTCATGCGGGCGGTCCACCCGCAACCCACTCGGGGTCGGATTCGGGTTCGAAACATCGGTACAGGGGTTCAGGGTTTGGGGATCAGAGCGGCAGCCTGCCCATGCGGCGGCTGCCGGACCCTGAACCCGTCCCCCTCGTGTGCTCAGGCCTGCGGTGCAGGCGCCTCAGCGGCCGGTGCCGCGGCCGGTGCGGTGGAAGGCTCGACAGACGCGGCGCGCGTGGCCACGGCATCCTTGGCCGCGCGGGCAGCCGTCCGGCGTTGACGCGCCAGCTTGGCCTTCGCGGCTTCGCCTTCGTCCTTGGAATCCTTGTCGTCGCGCGTGGCGCGGGCGGCGGCGTCGGAAGCAGCGCGCTCGGCCTCGGCCTGGCGCACCTTTTCGGCGGCAACCCGGCCGTACTGGTCGGAGGCTTCCTTGACCACCTTGGCGAAGGCGTCGGCGATCATCTTGATGCTGCGGATGGCGTCATCGTTGCCGGGGATCACGTACTCGATCGGATCGGGATCGGCGTTGGTGTCCACCAGCGCGATCAGCGGCACGCCCAGGCGGCGGGCCTCCTCGACGGCGATCTTCTCGCGGCAGATATCCACGATGAAGAGCGCGGCCGGCAGCTTTTCCATGTCGGCGATGCCGGAGAGGTTGCGCTGCAGCCGGTCCAGCTCGCGACGCAGGCTGGCGGCTTCCTTCTTGTGGATCGAAAGCAGGCCGTTATTGTTGCGGGCCATGGTCTCGATCTGGCGCATGCGCTTGATGCTGCGGCGGATCGTCTGATTGTTGGTCAGCGTGCCGCCCAGCCAGCGCTCGGTGACGTAGTACTGGTTGCAGTCGACGGCCGCCTGCTTGACCACGTCCTGCGCCTGCTTCTTGGTGGCCACGAAAAGGATGCGGCCGCCGGCGAGCACGAGTCCGCGCATATAGGCCGCGGCTTCCTCAATCAGCGTCAGCGTCTGGGTCAGGTCGATGATGTGAATCCCGCTGCGCTTATCGAAGATATAGCGCTTCATCTTGGGATTCCAGCGCTTGGTCTGGTGGCCGAAGTGCAGACCCGAGTCGAGCAGGTCCTTGAGCGTGAGCCCGGTGAGGCTCGTGGCAGGTGTGTCCATGTCTCTCCTTCTGAACCGTTATGGAAGCCAAGACCGGGGTACAGGGTGACTGCACCGCGCGATTCTTCAACTTCCGGTTAATCCGCTTTGCCCGCAGCCCTGCTAAAACCGCGGGTCATTCGCTTCCGTGCCGATCCGTCACACGACCGATGGCACTCCGGAAAGGCAGAGAGTATAGAAGGGCTTACCGTCCAGAACAAGTACGAAGAACGGGCTTCCGCCTTGGAGCGCTGCCGCCAAAGCGATATGATATGGGCCTCAAAGGAGAATGCAGCGGTGACACAATTGCAGGCAGCCAGGGCGGGAACCATCACTCCCGCCATGCAGCAGGTGGCGGAGGCGGAACACGTCGCACCGGAGGCGGTGCGCGCAGCCGTGGCGCGCGGACACGCGGTGATTCCGCTGAATCCGTTCCACCGCAGCGCCTGCCCCGTGGGCGTGGGGCGCCTCTTCCGCACCAAGGTCAACGCCAACATCGGCCGTTCCACCGAGTGCTCCGAGGGGGCCGGCGAGAAGCGCAAGCTGCAGGTCTCGCTCAATGCCGGCGCCGACTTCGTGATGGACCTGAGCGTCGGCCCCGACCTGGCCAAGATCCGCCAGGCGCTGCTGGACATCTCTCCCGTGCCGCTGGGCACTGTGCCGGTCTACGAGACCATTTCGCGCACGGAGGGCGACATTCCTTCCCTCAATCCCGACCTGCTGCTCAAGGTGATCGCCGAACAGGCGGCGCAGGGCGTCGATTTCATGACGCTCCACGCCGGCCTGCTGCGCCGCCACATTCCGGCTGCCATGGCGCGCATCATGGGCATCGTCAGTCGCGGCGGTGCCATCATGGCCGAGTGGATGCAGACGCACAACCGTGAGAACCCCCTCTACGAACGGTGGGACGAGGTGCTGGCCATCCTCGTCAAGCACGACGTCACGGTCTCGCTCGGCGACGGGCTGCGCCCCGGCTGCCTGGCCGACGCCAGCGACGCCGCGCAGTTCGGCGAACTGGATGTCCTCGGCGAACTCGTGGCGCGCTGCCGCGCCGCCGGCGTGCAGGTCATGGTCGAAGGCCCCGGCCACGTGCCGTTCAACCAGATCCAGATGAATATGGAGCGCGAGCAGAAAGTCTGTGACGGCGCCCCCTTCTACGTCCTCGGCCCGGTGGTGACGGACATCGCCCCCGGTTACGATCACATCACCTCCTGCATCGGCGCCACGGCGGCCACGGTCTATGGCGCCTCGCTGCTCTGCTACGTCACGCCCGCCGAGCATCTCGGCCTCCCGGACGAGGACGAGGTCCACCAGGGCATGGTCGCCTACCGCATCGCGGCCCACGCCGGCGACGTCGCCCGCGGCCTGCCCGGCGCCCGCGACCGCGACGACGCCATGTCCCGCGCACGCGCCGCCTTCGACTGGAACCGCCAGTTCGAACTGGCGCTGGACGGCAAGCACGCCAAGGCGCGCTGGGAACGCACGCGCGTCGCCACGGGCAGCGCCGAGGATGACCACTGCTCCATGTGCGGCAAGGAGTTCTGCGCCATGCGCACCACCAAGCGGATCCGCGGCCACTAGCCGCGGACACGTGGGAGGGGGAAGATCACCCCATGACTCCTGTCTCACACAAACCTGCGTTCGCCGCCGGAATCGACGTCCTGCTGGACGAGCATCGCCCATGGATCTCGCGTCGCCGGGTCGGACTACTGAGCCACCAGGCTGCGCTGGACCGCGACGGCGCGACTTCGGCGCAACGGCTGCGGCGCGAACTGGGTGACGGGCTGGTCGCCCTCTTCGGTCCCGAACACGGCTTTTTCGGTCAGGCCGGTGCCGGCGTGGCGACCCACACGCGGCGCCATCCGGACTGGGACATCCCGGTCCACTCCCTCTATGGCGCCTGCCGCAAGCCCGCGCCCGCCATGCTGCGCGGCATCGAAGTGCTGGTCTGCGATCTCCAAGACCTGGGTGCGCGCTGCTACACCTATTTGGCGACGCTGCGCAACGTGCTGGAGGCGGCCGCGGAAAGCGGCGTGGCCGTGATTGTGGCCGACCGCCCCATTCCCCTGCCCTGCATCGTCGATGGTCCGATGCTCGAGCCGGCCTTCTCCTCCTTCGTGGGTCCGGCCAAACTCCCGCTGGCCACGGGTCTGACACCCGGCGAGGCGGCGCGCTGGCTGACGCGGCATCTGAAGCTGGAGCTGGATTTGCGCATCGCCCCCATGCGCGGCTGGACGCGACAGGGACAACGCGGGCCGGATTGGCCCGATTTCGTGCCGCCGTCACCCGGCATCCGCGCCTGGGAATCGGGCATGACCTATCTGGCCACGGTTTTTTCCGAAGCGCTGCCGGGGGTCGACGTCGGCCGGGGCACAAACCTGGCCTTCCGCGTGCTGGGTGCACCCTGGCTGCGGGCCGAAGCGTTTTGCGAACAGATCGGCGCGGCCAGACTCCCCGGCGTCCGCTTCCACCCCTATCGCTATGTGGCCGGTGTCGCACCCTACGCCGGCCGCGAACTGGACGGCGTGCGCCTGAGCGTCACCGATCCCGACCGTTTCCATCCGGCCGCGACCTCGGTCCATCTGCTGCACCTGCTGGCGAAAATGTACGGTCCCGCCCGCATCTGGCGCCACCGTGGCGTGCGTCCGGCCTGGTTCGACGCGCTCTACGGCACCGACCAGGTGCGACGCGCCCTGCAAGCCGGTGTACCGCTGCGGCAGATCATCGCCGCCTGGCGCCCGGCCTGCGCCCCGTACCGCATCGCGCGCGCGGAAGTCCTGCTCTACCCCGAGCTCGCCCATGCAAGCGTTGCCAGAGGCGCTTCGCTTTGCTAAGATACGAACATCTTGCGCGCTGGGTACGATACCGTACGAAACGAGGGCATACCAATGAAGCGGATTCTCCGCATGGCCATGGTTGGCGGGGGCCAGGAATCGTTTATGGCCCAATTTCACCGTCAGGCAGCGCAATTGACGGGGCGGATTCAGCTGGCCAGCGGTGCCTTTGGCAGCACGCGGCATCGCTCGTTCGAGGGCGGTGAGGCTCTGGAACTGCCCCGTGACCGCGTTTATGGCGCCTACCGCGACCTGCTGCGCAAGGAGGCGACGCTGGCCGATGACCAGAAGCCCGATTTCGTCGTGGTCAGCGCGCCAAACAACCTGCATTACCCGGTCGCCATGGCGGCCTTCGATGCCGGCTTTCATGTCTTCTGTGAAAAGCCGCTGACCACCACGCTGGACGAGGTGCTTAATCTAGAGCGCAAGCTGAACGACAAGCAGCTCTTGCTCGGCTTGGCGCTCCCGTACACCGGTTACCCGATGGTGCGTCAGGCCCGCGCGCTGATCCAGGAAGGCCGCCTGGGGAACATCCGCCGCGTGGCGGTCGAAGATCCCCAGGGCTGGCTGGCCACCCGCCTTGAAACGGCCGGCAACCGCCAGGCCGGATGGCGCGCCGACCCGCGCCGCGTCGGCCCCAGCGGCTGCATGGCTGACGTCGGCTCCCACGGTGCCTACCTGGCCGAACTGCTGACAGGCCTGTCCATCACCGAGGTCAGCGCCGACGTTCGCGCCTGCGTTGCCGGACGCCAGGTGGATGACGATGGCGCCGTGCTCTTCCGTCTCGCCAACGGTGCGCTGGGCGTGCTGTGGGCCAGCCAGATCAGCATCGGCGAAACCGGCAACCTCAAGATTCGCGTGTACGGCGACAAAGGTGGCCTGCAGTGGGAATTGGACCGTCCCGATCTCCTGACGCTCTACGGCGCATCGGGAAACGCAGAAACGCTGCGCACGTCCATGCCGCCGACGCCACAGCAGGCGATGCCGCCCGCGGGCAATTGCACCGGTCTCTGCGAATCGCTGGCCTATGTCTACAACCAGTTCGCCGATGGCGTGCTGGCTTTCGACGGCAAGCGCGAACTTGCGCCCGCTTATCCCTCGCTGGCCGAGGGCATTCGCGGCGTGGCCTTTGTGGACGCGGTGCTGCGCAATACGCATCCAGAAAGCACGGAGAAATGGACCAAACTGGCGGTCTAAGCGTTCGTGGTCCCTCGTTCTTCGTTCTTGGTTAGGTCGGACACCGGAACCCAAGAACGAAGAACAAAGCATGAGGAACGCTGATTACGCCTTCGTCGGCGGCGGCGTGACGGGCGTCACATCCTTGACCACGTTGTAGGCGGTCTTGATGAAGCCCGCCACGTTGGCCAGGTCGGTCGGGATGATCATCGTGTTGCCGGTCTTGGCCATGCGGCCAAACTCGCCGATGTACTGCTCGGCCAGCCGCAGGTTGACGGCATTGACGCCGCCCGGTTCGCCAACCGCCTTGGCCACTTCGCGCAGGCCGGTGGCGGTGGCGTTCGCTACCAGCATGATCTCCTGCGCGCGCCCCTGGGCCTCGTTGATGCGCTTCTGCTTCTCGCCCTCGGAGATCGCGATGGCCTTCCGCGCGGTTGATCTTGGCCTGCCGGTCGCCCTCGGACTCCGCAATCAGGGCGCGCTTTTCGCGCTCGGCACGCATCTGCTTCTCCATCGCGTCGCGGATGGTCTGGGGCGGCGAGATGTTCTTGATCTCGTAGCGCGTGACCTTGATGCCCCAGGGCTCGGAAGCCTTGTCCACAGCGTCGACGATCGCGCCGTTGATGCGGTCGCGCTCCTCGAACGTGCGGTCGAGTTCGAGCTTGCCGATCTCGCTGCGCATCGTCGTCTGGGAGAGCTGCACGGTGGCGAACATGTAGTTGCTGATGCCGTACGAGCCGCGCACGGGATCCACGACCATCAGGTAGAGGATGCCGTCCACTTCGACGGTGATGTTGTCGCGGGTGATGCACTGCTGCGGCGGCACGTCAACCGCCTGCTCCTTGAGCGTGTGCCGGTAGGCGACCTGGTCCATGAACGGCACCAGCACATGCAAGCCGGCTTCGAGCGTGCAGTGATACTTGCCCCACCGCTGCACGATGAAGGCCGTCTTTTGCGGCACGATCACGACGCAACGCAGAATCGTGATGACGACGAACACACCAATGATCAGAGCAATCCAGAACATGCTGATGACTCCTTCCCGCGTGGCCAAACTACAGCCGCGCGACGGTTAACGTGATGCTATCCTGCTTCACAATGCGCACCCGGTCGCCAGGCTCGAGCGTCTCGTCAGACATGGCCCCCCATTGCGCACCGCGAAGCTCGACTTTGCCAGGCTGGCCCGGAAAAATGCGCATAACCACCACGGCATGCTGCCCGGTGATATCGCTGGCCAGGTCTTGCCGCACCTGCGACTGCTTGCCGACAAAGACCGCCTTGCACCAACGGCGCAGGCCGAAGAGAAAGGCGAGCGAGAAGAACGCGAACTCGATCCACGGCACCCAGGGCGGCATGGTTGGAAGGATCCACGTCAACAACGAGACCAGGATCGCGGCCAGCCCGAAGAAAACCAGGATAAATGCGGGCGCCAGGATCTCAAGGATGACCAGCCCGACCCCCGCAATGAACCACCAGACGGGAGGAGTCAACATAGCATTCTCCACGACGTGACATCGAAGACAGCAATCACATCCCGTCCATTAAAGCTGTTTTGACCTGATTTGCAAGGGCAAAAACGAATCATCTTGAACGTTGACCCACACACCCTTGTTTGATATTGTTCGCCCCCGTTATGGGACAGCAACTTCGTAAACGTGTCAAGCGTGCCCGTCGTACCCGTCGTGAGAAGCGACTCAAGGTGCGTCGTCGCACGAACATGAAAAAGTAGCCTGGGGCCTTCCACCCTGGCGCGATGGCCGAGCGGTTAGGCAGAGGTCTGCAAAACCTCGTACACCGGTTCGACTCCGGTTCGCGCCTCCAACTAAAAACCCCTGATAATATGGGGGCTTGTTTGTTTTCAGCAAATCCTCCCAAAATCGCATAACGGCGTATGAGGGCACAAAATAGTCCATTTAGGAGGAAAATTCTAGCAACGTTCTAGCAACAGTCTTTAGGTTTGTCACCGGCCTTTGTAATCTCCCCAGTTTGTGGC
>Ga0316226_1004291_pt1 | contig 11456 bp, 10 predicted proteins | sample TBH18017metaG_FD_206009 | JGI IMG/M metagenome (GOLD analysis project Ga0316226, IMG submission 206009) | Freshwater microbial communities from Trout Bog Lake, Wisconsin, USA - TBH18017 | ecosystem: Environmental > Aquatic > Freshwater > Lake > Hypolimnion/Profundal zone | place: USA: Wisconsin... | reverse complement strand
CACCTTCCCTCCCCCCCACCCCCCGGGCCCCCGCCGGGGGGGGGGGGGGCGCCCCCCCCCCCCCGCCCCTCTTCTTGGTGGCGAGCCGGCGGATGACGCGAGACGCGCGGACAGCCGGCGCTGCGCAGGCGGATCCGCGGGTGACCAGGAGACAGCCGGCGGCGACGAGTGGAGTTCGGCCGGCGGCGGGCGCCGCCCGCCCCGCCCGCGACGTGTAGAGTCGCCTCCGTTTCGGTAGAGTTGCCTGCGAATGGGACCCGATCACGCCGCATATTTCGAGGAGGTCGAGGCGCGCTTCGAGGGGGCGCTCGACTTCGACCTCGGTCTCGAGGAGGAGTTCCAGATCCTCGACCGCGAGACGCTGGCACTCATCCCGGGGTTCGAGGACCTGCGCGACGCGGCTCCCGAGAGGCTGAGGGGCCGCATCGCCGGCGAGCTGCTGCGCTCCGAGATCGAGGTGTCCACGCCACGCACGCTGCATTTCGGTCAGGCGTCGAAGCAACTGATGCTCAACCGCGCCGAGCTGTTCGCCCTCGCGGATCGCGAGGGCGTCGCGCTCGGCGCCACCGGCACGCACCCGTTCGCCGACTGGCACGAGCAGGAGATCATCGACACGCCGCACTACCGGCTCGTCGAGGAGCGCCTCAAGTACGTCGCCTGGCGCAACAACACGTGGGCCGCGCACGTGCACATCGGGGTGCGCGGCCTCGACCGCGCCGTCGCCGTGTGCGATGCCCTGCGCACGTATCTGCCGCATCTGCTCGCGCTCTCGGCGAACTCGCCGTTCATCGAAAGCGTGTGGACGCAGTTGCACTCGGCGCGCACCCAGACGTTCATGCGCATGTTCCCTCGCTGCGGCATCCCGGACGTGTTCGGCAGCTGGGCGGAGCACCGGCGGTTCTACGAGGAGCTCATCGACACCAACTGCATCCAGGAATTCACGCAGATCTGGTGGTCGGTGCGCCCGCACCATCGGTTCGGCACCGTCGAGGTACGCATCTGCGACGCGCAATCGGAGGCGTGGCAGAGTCTGGCTCTCTCGGCGCTCACGGTGGGTCTGGTGGCCCACCTCGCGCGCGTCTACGACGAAGGCATGCCGCTGCCGATCCTCCCGAACCGGTACATCGAGGAGAACCTCTGGCGGGCCATCCGCTACGGCATGGACGGCAAGCTGGTCGATTGGGCGATGGGCGAGGAGCTCACGGCCTCCGACGCGATCCGCCATTTGCTCGAGCTCACGGCCCCCCAGGCCGACGAACTCGGACTCACCCCGCATCTGGTGGGCGTGGAGCGCATGCTGCGCGAGGGCAACGGCGCCCAGCAGCAGGTACGGGCGCACCAAGAGGGCGCGAGCCTGCACGACGCGTTCGCGGAGATGGTCTCGCGCGCCCGCATCTCGTCCTTGGACCCGCAGACGACGACTCAGGAGGAGCCGGTATGAGCGACGATCCCGGGCGCGCCGGTGCCCAGACAGATGAGGAGCGCGCCCGCGCCTACCGCGAGCAGGTGAAGCAGCTCCGCGCCGTGGACGTCGCGAGCAGCCTGATGCTCGACCTCGTGACCATCGGCTACCAGAAGCTTGGCCTCACGCCGGAGACGGCCGATCTCCGGGATCTCCCTGACGCGCGACTCTTCATCGACCTTCTGCGCGCCACGCTCGCGGTCGTGGAGAACGAGCTGGACGACATGCAGCGGCGCGACCTGCACTCGACGCTGGCGCAGATGCAGCTGAGTTTCGCCCGGGCGGTCCAGCTCGGCGGCGGGGCGGAGAGCGGGCCGGCGGAGACGGTCGCGGACGCGCCGGCCGAGGAGCCTCGGGCGGCGGAGCCGGTCGCGCCCGATCCGCCTGCCGCGAAGAAGCCGGCGGCGCGCAAGCCGGCGGCGAAGAAGTCCGCGCCCAAGAAGCCGGCGCCGAAGAAACGTGCGCCGCACAAACCCGGCGGCGAGGCGCCCTCAGAATGACTTTCTGAGGCGTCGGCCGGCGGGCCGAAAGCCTGAGGCGCCGGCGCTCAGACCGCGGTCAGACCCCGCTCAGCGCCCAGAAGCGGGATTCATCGAGCGCCGTGCCGGGTTCGACGAGGAGGAACTCCTGGTCGTGCGGCCCCGTCATGAGCTTCTCGAGGTAGCGCAGCGAGCCCGTCAGATACTCGATCGGCAGCCCGTAGAACTGGCTCACCGTCGCGAGGTACTCCGCCTTTTCCGCGAGGCCGCCGACCCCGGGCGTGTCGATGACGGCGAGGCGCGTGTAGTGCTCCATGATCAGCCGCGCCACGCGCGCCGCCTTCTCCTCGCCGTATTTGGGCACGATCTCGCGGTACTCGGTGTAGGGGTCACGGATGAAGTCGATCCACCCGCGCGTGTAGTAGTACGTGCCCGGCTGGGCCCCATGCTCGGCCAGGTAGCGCTGCCGCGAGCCGAGCAGCAGGGAGATGCAATCGTCCACGGCGGGGAGGACGAGCCGGTGCGGGCCGGCCTGCAGGCCGACGGTGCCGTTGCTGCAGCGCCCGCAGCAGAGCAGGATCTCGCGCTCGCCCGGCGTCGCCTCGATGCGCTCCTGGATGGCGATGCGCATGCGGTCCGGGTAGTCGTGCAGAGCGCCCTCGAAGAAGTCGACCTCGTAGCCAGGGTTGACGCGCTCGACCTCGTTGCGCAGGACCTCACAGCTGATGATCTTGGGCTCGGCCTCCATAGAGTGATGGTAGCAGGACGAATGAGGTCCTGCCCGCATGGCTGCCCGTCGGTCGCGGGGAACGCGACAGCTGGGGAGGGCGGCGTCCGGGGAACGCGACGGCCGGGTCTCGCGTGCTTTGGACCCGGCCGCGCTCGCTGCGGTAGCATGGACAACGCTTTCCCGAGGCATCGATCGCGCGTCGCCGCCGGCCGCCCGTGGGCCGCCGGCGCGCTGGACCTGAGGAGGACCCAGTGACTGTCAAGAAGCTGCTCGTGGCCGGAGCCGGCCAGATGGGCGCCGGCATCGTTCAGGTGTCGGCCGTCGCCGGCATCGACGTGGTGATGATCGACGTGGCCGACGAGTTCATCGCCAAGGGCATGGCCGGCATCGAGAAGGGCCTCGGCCGGATGGTCGAGAAGGGCAGGATGGAGGCCGGCGCGCGCGACGCCGCCCTCGCGCGCATCACCACGAGCACCGACATGGCCGCCGGCGCCGACGCCGATCTCTTCGTCGAGGCCGCCCCAGAGGCCATGGAGATCAAGCGGGGCCTGTTCGAGAAGGCCGCCTCGCTCCTGCGCCCCGACGCCATCATCGCGACGAACACGTCGAGCCTCTCCGTCGGCGCGCTCGCGAAGATCGTGACCGCCCCCGAGCGCTTCGTCGGCATCCACTTCTTCAACCCCGTGCCGATGATGGCGCTGGTGGAGGTCGTGCGCGGCGAGCAGACCAGCGACGCCACGATCGCCAGCGCGCGCGAGTTCGCGGAGAAGGTCGGCAAGACGCCGATCACCGTCACGGACTCGCCCGGCTTCGTCGTGAACCGCATCCTGTTCCCGATGATCAACGAGGCGGCCAACGCCTTCGCCGAGGGCGTCGCCAGCGCCGAGGACATCGACACCGGCATGAAGCTCGGTGCCAACTGGCCGATGGGCCCCCTGGCGCTGGCCGACCTCGTCGGGCTCGACACCACCAAGGCGATCCTCGAGACGCTCGAGCGCGAGCTCGGCGATCCCAAGTACGCGCCGAGCCCGGCGCTCGGTGAGCTCGTGGTCGCCGGCAAGCTCGGCCGCAAGAGCGGCTCCGGTTTCTACGACTACAGCCGGTGACGCGGACGTGAGCCCGCTGAACGAAGGCTTCGTCCAGGTCTACACCGGCGACGGCAAGGGCAAGACGACCGCCGCCCTTGGACTCGTGCTCCGGGCGCTCGGCCAGGGTCTGCGCCCGACCGTGCTCCAGTTCATGAAGTCGGATCCCTCGTGGGGCGAGATCACGAGCCTGCGCAAGCTCGGCGTGCCGGTGCGCCAGTGTGGCCTCGATCACTGGGTGCTCAAGGGCGAGGCCTCGGAAGAGGACCTCGCCGCTGCGGCCGCCGGGTTCGACGAGGCCAAAGGCCTCGTCGAGAGCGGCGACTACGACCTGGTCGTCCTCGACGAGCTCGTCACCGCGGTCTTCTTCGAGCTTGTGCCTCTCGACCGGGTGCTGGCGCTCGTGGCTCACAAGCCGGCCGCTGTGGAGCTCGTGATCACCGGCCGCCGCGCCCCCGACGAGCTCATCGCAGTGGCCGATCTGGCGACCGAGATGCGGCCGCTCAAGCACTACTACGACGCCGGTGTGAAGGCGCGTCCGGGCATCGAGTTCTAGAGGGGATCGCGGCCGTGACGCACACGCTCATCTACCCGCATACCACGATGCACAACGCCGCCGGGCACCTGGAGATCGGCGGTTGCGACGTCGTGGACCTGGCGCGGGAGTTCGGCACGCCGCTCTTCATCTACGACGAGCAGACTCTTCGCGACCAGTGCCGCGCCTATCACGCGACCTTCGGGAAGCTGACCGAGCTCTACGAGATCGTCTATGCGAGCAAGGCGTTCAGCTGCCGGGCGATGGCGGAGCTCGTGGCTCAGGAGGACCTCTCGCTCGACGTCGCCACCGGCGGCGAGCTCGCGGCCGCGCGCGCCGCCGGTTTCCCGCCGCAGCGCATCTACTTCCACGGCAACAACAAGTCGGTCGCCGAGATCGAGTTCGGGCTGGACTGCGGCATCGGCCACTTCGTCGTCGACTCCTTTGAGGAGATCGACCGCCTCGAGGCCGCGGCCGCGGCGCGCGGGGTGTGCCAGGAGGTGCTCGTGCGCGTCACGCCCGGCGTGCGCCCGAGCACGCACGACTTCGTGCAGACCGGCCAGCAGGACAGCAAGTTCGGCTTCGGGCTCTCCGACCGCCTCGCGGCCGAGGCGGTGAGCCGCCTGCGCGACGCGCCCCACCTCAGCCTCGTCGGCATCCACGCGCACATCGGCTCGCAGATCTTCGAGCTCGACTCGTACCGCCGCGAGGTGGAGGTCCTCTTCGTCGCGCTCGACGAGTGGCGCCGCGACTTCGGCTTCGAATGCTGCATCTTCAATATCGGCGGCGGGCTCGGCATCCGCTACACGGAGGCCGACATGCCGAGTTCCATCGCGGAGTTCGCGCAGGTGAGCGTGGCGGCCGTGCGCGAGGGCGTAGAGCGCCACGGCATGGTGATGCCCAAGCTGTTCGTCGAGCCGGGCCGCAGCATCGCCGGCAAGGCCGGCGTGACGGCGTACACAGTGGGCACCGTCAAGGTCATCCCCGGCGTGCGCACCTACGTCGCCGTGGACGGCGGCATGAGCGACAACCTGCGGCCCATGCTCTACGACTCGCGGTACGAGGCGATGCTCGCCAACAAGGCGGAGGCGCCGGCGACCGACGTGGTGACCGTCGCCGGCAAGCACTGCGAGTCCGGCGACGTGCTGGTGCGCGACGTGCACGTCGCGCCGCCGCAGCCCGGTGACATCCTGGTGACGCCGGCGACCGGCGCCTACGGCTACGCCATGGCCAACAACTACAACGCTCAGCCGCGGCCCGCAGTGGTGATGGTCGCCGGCGGCCGGGCGCACTTGATCATCGAACGAGAGACCTGGGACGACGTGCTGCGCCTGCAGCGCCCGCTGGCGTAGTGCCGCCCCCGACCGCGGAGGACCTCACAGTGGACAAGGTAGGGATAGGGCTCCTCGGCTACGGCACCGTCGGCTCCGGCGTGGGCAAGCTGCTGGCGCGCAACGCCGACGACATCACGCTCGCGACCGGCAAGCAGGTGTACCTGCGACGCGTGCTCGAGCGGGATGCAGGGTTCAGCGCGCCGGGCCTCGACCCCGCGCTCGTGACCTCGCGCTTCGAGGACATCCTCGAGGACCCCGGGATCGACATCGTGGTGGAGCTCATCGGCGGGGTGGGCGCGGCGCGCGACTTCCAGCTCCGCGCCCTCAAGGCCGGCAAGAACGTGGTGACCGCCAACAAGCAGCTGCTGGCGCAGCACGGCGCGGAGCTGTTCGACGCGGCCGAGAGCACGAACGTGCACCTCCGCTTCGAGGCCAGCGCCGTCGGCGCCGTGCCGGTGATCAAGGTCTTGCGCGAGTCGCTGGTCGCGGCCGAGGTCAAGACGGTGTTCGGCATCGTCAACGGCACGACGAACTTCATGCTCAGCGCCATGGCCGAGACCGGCGCCGACTACGACGACGTGCTCGCGGAGGCGCAGCGACTCGGGTACGCGGAGGCCGATCCGACAGAGGACGTCGGCGGCAAGGACGCCGCCGCCAAGATGGCGATCCTCAGCTCCATCGCCTTCCACAGCCGCACCGGCCTGGACGACGTGGAGTACGAGGGCATCACCAAGGTGACGGCGGCCGACATCGCCCAGGGCACGCGCCTCGGGCTGGTGGCCAAGCTGCTCGGCGTCGCCAAGCTCATCGACGGGCGCATGAACGTGCGCGTCTACCCGGCCTTCCTGCCGCGCGCGCACCCGCTGGCCGGCGTCACCGGGGCCTACAACGCCGTGTTCCTGGAGAGCGACGCGTTCGACCGGATCATGCTGTTCGGCCCGGGCGCCGGGAGCGTGCCGACGGCTTCGGCCGTGATCGGCGACATCATCTCGGTGGTCAACACTGTCAAGGGCAGCTTCGTGCAGAACTGTCTCTGCTACAAGCAAGTCCCGGCGTTCCCGGACGCCGACATGGTGTCGAGTTTCTACCTCAGGTTGAGGGTGAAGGATGAGTCCGGCGTGCTCGCCGGGATCGCCGCCCTCTTCGGTGAGCACGAGGTGAGCATCGCCTCGCTCGTGCAGGAGGGCCGCGGGGACGCGGCCGAGCTGGTGCTGCTCCTGCACCCCGTGCGCGAGGCCCAATTCTTCGCGGCTCTCGACCAGATCAAGGCGCTGCCCGTGGTCCAGGGCGACCCCGCCGTGATCCGCGTCGAGGGCGACGCCTGACCCACAAGGAGGCCATCATGACCAAGGGCAAGAGGGGACGCATCGGCATCCTCACCGGCGGCGGGGACATCCCTGGCCTCAACCAGGCCATCCGCGGGGTCACGCTGCGCGCGCTCAGTGAGGGCTTCGAAGTAGTCGGCATCCGCCGCGGATGGGCGGGCCTCATCCAGCTGAGACGCGACGCCGGCGCCGACAACAGCGAATGGGTCATGCCGCTCGACAGGGGCACCGTCGAGCGCTACGCGTACTCCGGCGGCACCTTCCTGCACTCGTCGCGCACGCGTCCGAGCACGGTGCCGCTCAAGGACGTCCCGGCGCATCTCAAGGATAAGTACACCGCGGAGAAGAACGACCTCACCGACGAGGTTATTGCCAACCTGGAGTTCCTCGGCATCGACTACCTGGTGCCGGCCGGCGGCGACGACACGCTCAGCTACGGCGTCGAGCTCGGCCGCCGCGGCTTCCCCGTCGTCGCCATCCCCAAGACGATGGACAACGACGTCCCCGGCACCGACTACTGCATGGGCTTCGGGACCTGCGTGAACCGCACCATCCAGATGGCTCGGCAGGTCACCAGCTCGGCCGCCTCGCACGAGCGCATCGTGGTGCTCGAGGTCTTCGGGCGCTACGCCGGTTTCACGGCGCTGCTCCCGACCTTCGCCGGTGCGGCCGACCGCTGCGTGATTCCCGAGGCCGAGTTCGACATGGAGAAGCTCACGGAGCTCCTCGTCGCCGACCGCAACGGCCGGCCCGAGGGCTACTCGGTCTGCATCGTCAGCGAGGGCGCCATGCCGAGCGGCGGCGAGATGGTGTTCATGGGCGGCGACCAGGACATGTTCGGCCACGCCAAGCTCGGTGGCATCGGCCAGCGCGTGAGCGACAAGGTCAAAGAACTGGCGCCGAAGTACAACGGCGGCACGAAGATCGACATGATCAGCATGAACCTGAGCTACCTGGTGCGCAGCGGCGCCCCGGACGCGATCGACTGCATCGTGCCGACCGCGTACGGCAACCTCGCCGTGGACCTGATCCTCAAGGGTGAGACGGGCCGCATGGTCGCGCTGGCCGGCGGCCGCTACGGGTCGGTGCCGATCGAGGAGGTCGTCTCGACCAAGAAGGTCGTCGACGTCGCGCGCTGCTATGACGCGGAGCGGTTCCGGCCCAAGTACGACGGGCTCGCCGGGCTGCCGCTCATGGTGCTGGGCGGCTCCGCGGCGTGAGCGAGGACACGCACAGGCGCGTGCTGCTGATGCCCGACGGCACGGCCCTCATGCGCCTGTTCCTCGAAGCTGCGGGGTAAGAACGCGGCGTCGGGCGCGCGGTGCCGCGCCTCCGACCACGACTCAGGGAGCCTGGATCCATCCGATGAAGCACGCAGTCACGCCATGACCAACCCGCCGGAACAGCCCGGGCGCCCGGAACGCCTCGGCCGCGAGCGCCCGGAGCGCTCCGGGCGCATCGTCGTCGGCGAGGAGAAGTTCTCGGCGCTCGAAGACGAGCGCGTCGTCAGCACGAGCGCCGAACGCTACGTGATGGGCGGGGGCCGCGCGCCGCGCCTCGCCATCAAGGAAGGCGACCTCTTCCTCTACACGGACACCCTGGGGCAGATGCCCGGCCGCGAGGACTCCGTGCTCGGCCTTTACCACCAGGACACGCGGTACCTCAGCCGCCACGAGCTCACGGTAGCCGGCCGCCAGCCGGTGCTGCTCTCCTCGACGGCGGAGCGCGGCTACGCCTCCACGGTCGAGCTCACCAACCTCGAGGCGCGCATGCCGGACGGGCGCACGCTGCCGCAGGCGACCGTGCACGTGCGCCGCACCCGGTTCGTGGCCGACCGGCTCTACGAACTGCTGCGCGTGCGCAACTTCAACCAGGCCGAGGTCGAGCTGGTGATCGACCTGCACTTCGACGCCGACTTCGCCGATCTCTTCGAGGTGCGCGGCCTGCGGCGGCGCAAGCGCGGCACGCGCCTCGCCGCCAAGGCCGAGAAGGACTCGCTGACCCTCGCCTACCTCGGCCTCGACGAGGTGCTGCGCAAGACGGTCGTCACGTTCACCGACGCGCCCGAGTCCATCAAGCAGGGTCGGGCGCGCTGGCGCCTGCGGCTCGCACCCGGCGAACGCGTCGTCATCCGCTACGACGTCCAGGTCGTCGCGCCGGGCGCGCCCGAGCCGCGCGAGGGCGACTTCAGCGCCAAGCTCTCGGCGGTGCGGCACGAGCACGAGCGCTGGGACTCCGGCGCCACCGACATCTTCACCGACAACGAACTGGTCAATCAGGTCGTGCGCCGCGGGCAGGACGACCTGCGCATGCTCTCGAGCGAGGTCGACGGCGAGCGCATCGCCATGGCCGGCGTGCCGTGGTTCGTGGCGCCGTTCGGGCGCGAGCTGATGCTCGTCGGTCTCGAGACGCTCCTCCTCGACCTGCGCTGGGCGCAGGCGGCGGTGCGTTTCCTGGAGCGCCGCCAGGGCCGCAGCGACAGCGCCTTCCGTGAGGAACAACCGGGCAAGATCATGCACGAGCTGCGGCGCGGGGAGCTGGCCGGCATGCGTGCCATCCCGCACACGCCGTACTACGGGTCGGTCGACGCCACGCCGCTCTGGCTGCTGCTCGTGGCGGAGCTCACCATGTGGACCGGCGATCTCGACGGCTTCGACTACCGCCGCGACGCGGTCGACGCGGCGCTGACGTGGCTGGACGCGTGCGGCGACCTCGACGGCGACGGCTTCGTGGAGTACGAGCGCCGCTCGCGCATGGGGCTGCGCAACCAGGGCTGGCGAGACGCCGGCGACGCCGTGCTGCACCGCGACGGCAGCGTTGCGGAAGGGCCGATCGCCCTGGCCGAGACGCAAGGCTACGTGTACTACGCCAAGCGCCGCCTCGCCTCGATCTACGGCCAGCTCGGCGACGTCGAGCGCGCCGAGCGCCTCACGCAGGAGGCCGGCGCGCTCAAGAAACTCTTCAACGAGCGCTTCTGGATGGAGGACGAGGGCTACTTCGCGATGGCGCTCGACGGCCGCAAGCAGCAGGTGCAGACCGTGTGTTCGACGGTCGGCCACGCCTTGTGGTCCCGTATCGTGGCCGACGAATACGTACCGGCGGTGGTCAAGCGCCTGATGGCGCCGGACATGTTCACCGGCTGGGGGATCCGCACGGTGAGCAAGGAGGCGCGCGCCTACAACCCGGTGAGCTTCTACAACGGTAGCGTGTGGCCCGCCGACACGGCGCTGATCGCCAACGGCATGAAGAAGCACGGCTTCAATCAAGAGTCGAACCGCCTCGCCTGGGGTCTGGTGGAGGCGGCGCTTGCACACGTGGACGTGCGCCTGCCCGAGCTCTTCTGCGGCTTCACGCGGCAGTCGATCAACCGGCCCGTCTCGTTCCCCATGGCATGCTCGCCGGAGGCGTGCTCCGCCGGCGCCTTCTACCTCGTCCTGCAGTCGATGCTCGGCATCTACGCGCAGGCGGAGGAGAACGTCGTGTACGTGCATAACCCGGGCCTGCCCAAGTGGCTCGGCGAGGTGACGCTCGCCAATCTCACTGTGGGGCGCACGACGATGCGCCTGCGCTTCCGTCGCGAAGGCAGCCAGACGACGTTCTCGGTCCTCGACAAGCAGGGCCCCGGGCGTATCGTTATGGTCGAGTGATGCCCGCCACGGCGCGCCGCTGACGAACGAGGGAGTATGGCCCGGCTGACGATCGCCCACATCTCGGACCTGCACGCCGGCTCGCCGTACTTCGTGCCGAGCCTTATGGACCGCGTGGTCATCGAGATCAACGAGCTCAAGCCCGACCTCGTGCTCTGCACCGGCGACCTCACGGAGATGGGCTTTCGTCAGGACTACCTCGTAGCCAGGGAGTACCTCGAGCGCATCGAGTGCCCGCAGCTCGTGGTGATCCCCGGCAACCACGACGCGCGCAACGTCGGCTACGTGCACTTCGAGGAGCTCGTCGGCCCGCGCTGGCAGACGCTGCAGGTGGGCGACGTGACGATCGTCGCCGTCGACTCCACCGAACCGGACCTCGACCACGGCCAGATCGGGCGCGCGCGCTACGAGTGGCTCAAGGAGAAGTTCTCGGCGCCGGCCAGCTTCCGCATCTTCATGCTGCACCACCACCTGCTGCCGGTGCCCGGCACCGGCCGCGAGCGCAACATCGTCTACGACGCCGGCGACCTCCTCGAGGTGCTGCAGGAGTGCGGCGTCAACATGGTCCTGGGCGGCCATAAGCACGTGCCCTACGCCTGGCGTCTCGAGCGCCTCTTCGTGATCAACGCCGGCACCTGCAGTTCGCTGCGCCTGCGCGGCAACACCAAGGCCTGCTACAACATCGTGCGCATCGACGGCGACAACGTGGAGGTCGTGCGCAAGTACCCGTTCCACGGCAGCGAGACGCTGATCGACTTCGTGCCGTCCACGGCGTCGTTCGAGAAGTACATCCGTCCCGTCTCGGGGGAGGACCGGCGATAGCACCCACGCTCCCGCGCGCCGTCGTGGTGATCGACGG
>Ga0316226_1004285_pt1 | contig 11462 bp, 5 predicted proteins | sample TBH18017metaG_FD_206009 | JGI IMG/M metagenome (GOLD analysis project Ga0316226, IMG submission 206009) | Freshwater microbial communities from Trout Bog Lake, Wisconsin, USA - TBH18017 | ecosystem: Environmental > Aquatic > Freshwater > Lake > Hypolimnion/Profundal zone | place: USA: Wisconsin... | reverse complement strand
GCAATCATGCGCGGGCATCACCCACGTCTTTTCCGCGCAAACAGCCGCGACCGCCTCCTCGAAGGGCGCGACAAAGCGGCCATGGCCATCCAGGCGCTCCGCCATTGGAAACAAGCTAATCCTGCTGCGTCGCTTGAAATTGACGTTCTGCCACCTGGAACGGTCGCCGTTCCGCGTGTAGTCCAGAAAAAAGTCGTCGCAGGTTTCCGGCAGCGGTTCGGCCAGCAGCGCTGCCGCCGCTGCGACAAACCGTTTGGCCGACTCCGTCTGCGACAACGCGACCCACGGCTCTTTGGAAGCCGCGGGCACACAAAGGTCTTGCAGCGTGTTCACTGTCGGCGTTTTCACTTGACCTCGCAGTTCTCGATGTACAAAACCTTAAATAGGGAAGGATTTTTCGCAACGCGGAACCCCATTCGATCCAGCCGCGCCTTTCGTGGTGAGTGCGGCGGTCAGTTCGTAGCGTTTGGAGTTCTCCCATGGTCTCCCGGCGCATGCGAACTGGATGCTGTCTCCCTGCCACACCTGATCGTCGGCGTTCGGCTGGCTATGGATGTCGTCGCGGATCTCCGCCGCCAAGTACAGGAACTCGTCGTCATAGGCTACGACGATCCTGCCGCTTAAATCGTCCGGACCCCTGCGATCCTTCATCATCACGGTCCCCGACTTCTCCAGGTCGACAAACGGAGTCTGTCCGCCCGGCAGGGACTGCGGCCAGCCCTTTGCAGAATCCCTTGCAGTTCCATTCGTTCCATATTTCCACGGCCTTCACGCCTTTGGGTATCCCCGCTGCGACAAATCCTGCATACCGGGCATACCGTCCAGCGGCTCGGGGCTGAGCAGCAGCCGCACCGGACCGAACAATCCGGATTCGGGATTGCCGCGGTAGGACGACGGAATGGTCTGATAGTGATTGGCCAGCGTGTTGTAGACGCTTACGTCCAACCTGTTCTCGCCGACCTTAAGAAAGCCGCTGACTTCGAAACGCCACGGCGGCGCGACCCGGACGCCGGCTTTCCTGCCGTTCAGGTGAACTTCGGCCGTCGCCACAACACGGCCAAGATCCAGGGCGGTAGCGCCCCGGGCTTCGTCCGCGCTAAGCGTGAAGACTGTGTGATATCGGACACCGCCGGAGTAGTTGTTGAGGACGCCCATCTGCGACCAGTCGCCCAGCGGCATCGTTCCCTGGCCGTCGGTCTCGACGGTGACCGGCTCAGAAAGCGCGTCACCGCCGGTCTGGCCGGGACGGGGAACGACACGGAGGGCAACGACGGCGGCCGCAGCTACAGACTCGGGCGCAACGAAGCGGCCGTTCCCCACGTTCTCCATCGGCCTGCCGTCGATCCATGCCCGGACCTGACCAGGCATCTGTATGCGAATCGCAGACGTGCCGGGCGCAGAAAGAAAACGAAACCACTCGGTTACGGGGCCAGCGGGGCAGACGTCGAACGGCACGACGGCAGGGTCGCCATACCATCGCATCGCCAGCTTCTGCCGCCCCCGCGGCGGCACCAATGTCTGCCGCATTACGAAATGCCCGCGCCCAGCGTGGTCATAGCGAACGAGCGTCGGATTCGCGCCGGCCATGAGCGCCACGGGGCACGCCAGATGGGCAACCCGTTCCCCGTTGACATAGACCACCGCGGGCGTGATGACCGGCGACGTGTGGCTCTTGTCGGGCGGAACATCGCGACTAACCAGGAGGTCAACGCGCGACGCCTCGTTCACAGTCGCACAGGTCCAGAGATAGTAGCGCCCGCCGCCATCCTCGTCGACATACCGTGTCTCGTTCAGCCCGCCAACCGGTTTGCCCAGACAGATGAAGTCGTCCGTCACGGTGCGCTTCAGCCCGTGGTAGCCCTGGTGTCCCGGGTCGCCTTCCTTGCCGTAACACCATGAAAAGTCATAGGGTTTCCAAGTCAGTTCACGGCCGGACACCTTGACCGAAACAGCCGGATTGACCGTTCCTAGTGTGGCCAGTTGGGCGTCGAGTCGTTCGCAATCGACATCGTCGGGAACGGGTCCCAGAATGTAGAATCGCGTGCCGTAGCCATGGAGCTTCGTCTCCCAGGATCGATCATCCGTGGCGGGCAGCATAGCGGTTCGGGCGATGGTCTCGGTTTCGCGGACCCAGGCAAAGCGGCGCGCCTCCACGCCGATCCGTGTGTTATCGGGCGTAACCGGCAACCGGAAGTCGCCATGGGTATTGTCCATGGTCGGCACAAATTTCACCGTCCACTCCCCGGAAAGTGTTTTGCAGCGCTCGGCACGGTTGTCCACCGGAGGCGGATCAATATGCGCGCGGCCCGGTGTGAAGACGACGATCTGGGCTTCATATGCTGCGAGTGGCAGCTCGACTCGCGTGCCCGTGGCCGTCTCGTTGTCAACGCGCAGCGGCCGCGACTCGCCGGTCCATGGATCCCATAGCTCGACCGCACCCCTGGCGCGAAACTCAACGATGGTGCCGGGTGACGCATCCATGACCATGTAGATATCGCGCGGGCCGGCTTTGCGATGCAGCGCCCGCACAGGGCGCTCCGCAGTGCGGACGTCCTGAACGAAGGCGTCGCGAATGGCCTCGACGGCGACGGCGTTATCCGACAACCTGAATCCGGCCCTGAACGCCTTCGCGTTCGCTGCATCGAGCTCGGCATCCTCGCGGCCGGTGCGATCGGAGGCGGAAGGAACCGATCCGATGGCATAGACCTTGCCGCCGCCCCCGCTGAACGCCGCTGCCTTTTCAATGCTCGGCCACCGTACTGCGGCCATGGCAGGAAAGACCAATGCCTGGTATGCCGTCGCAGCCGACTCCACGACCAGGCGACCGTTTCTGACGGTGGCACGCGCCAGCGAATCGTTGTCAATGAACTCGAAGCTGATACCGGCGACCATGAGACGGCGGGCAAGGTCGAAGGCGGTGTTCGTGGACGTGTCGCCGTCCATGTCGGCTTCGTACGGGGCCACCGGGTAAACGATCGCGATGTCGGCCACCAAGTGCCCCTGACTCAGAAGGTAAGACAGCCGTTCAAAGTACCCAAGGAATCCATCCATGTGCACCCAGTAGGGCATGCGGAAGTGGTAACATGGCGGGGCCCACTCCCAGTGCGAACCGTAGGTGCTATAGTAGAGCCCGTGAAGGTTGAACAGCGTGCAACCGTAGAGGTAGTTCTCGCGGGTCGCCAACATGAGTTGATCGGGGGCGGCCCCCCATCCCAGACTATGATAGCCCTCCAACCAGACTCGCGGGCGTTGATACAGGTTCGCTATCGAAGACGACACCTTGCCTTTGATCAGATCCGCCTGGCCGCGCGGAGTGTCGTGCCCGGGAGCCGAATACCAGCGTGTGGCACGGAAGTAATCGCCAAACTCAGCCGGCTGGAGGCCACGTCCGCCCGAATCACACGCAAAGATGATGCCGCGCGAAGCGTGCCAGTCGTAGATCGGCTTGAAGTAACGCTCTTCCATCAGCGACATGCGGACGTCGGCGTAGTCCATGCGAACCTTGGGCGTGATGGACCCCGCATCTTCCCACATTGCCGGAAGCACATCGAAGAGATCGTAGCCCTTGCGCCGGCGGAACTCGTCGGGGAAGTCGGGGTTCCACGCGAATTTACCCACGCCAATATGCAACTCGTCGTTGAAGAAGTAATTGAGCCCCTTGGCGGATTTGCCAGGATTCCGATCCTCAAATGGCTGGTAGAAGCCGCGAACAACGATTTTTCCGGCCCCTTTCATGAGGGGATTGAGCGTACCGGGGCGACGCATGGCACAAAACAATCGTATTTCCCACTCCCCTTCCGGCGCGGTCCAAACCAAGCGGCCGTCCTTCACCAAGGGCTTCAAATCCATGCCGCCACACGCGATTCTGCCGATGACAACCGGATAGGCATGCGCCGCCACCAGATGTGCCGGGCACGTCAGCGACACCATCTCACCACGGCCTGCGTGCCGGTGGATGCCGGCTTCGAGTTGAATCGCGTTGAGCTCGGGCCTGGAGTAGAACAGGTCGTAGAAGAGGTTATGCGCTCCGTAAGGCCAGTCGAGCGTGTATGTGCTCAGACCGATGCCCATATTCAACCTGGCACACTCCCGCGTGACCCGGGTGAACACCTCCCACCAGGCGTCAGAGAAGATCCGCGGCTCATCCTGATCGGTCATCCAGCCGTCGGCGTCATCGTGGGCGTAGTTGACCTGCACGCCACTGATGCCCTTCTTGTGCAATTCCCGCAACTGGCCGATCAGACGGTCTACGTCCAGCTTGTCTCCGCTCCACCACCAGAAGGGGACTTCCCCATAACCGGGCGGCGGCTTAATAAACCCCGGCCAAACGTCCAATTGAGGACTGCGTGATGGAATCCCGGGAGCTATGGTATCTTCCATGTCTTCGAAAACCTCAGAGCAATTTACGTTCCCTTCACGACCACTTCCAGCCATTCCCCAAGAACGGTTGCAGGAGCAAGTTCCAAAATCAGGTTCCTGTCCGCATGCGTAAATTTGAGCTCACGCCATGGTTCCTTTGAGAACGCACGGCGCGCCTGAACGGAAATATTCCCCCCGGCACAATCGCGGAGCGTGAGCTTTAATGCATTGCTTGAACGCATGAAGATAGTCGTGCTGCCTTCAGCCTCAACCCAGCGCAGATTTATCCAGGAAGAAAGCAGGATGCTTGCTTGCCCGTGACTGATGCGATGCGGAAAATAGGTCTCATGCAGCGTGTTGTTTGTTGTATCAAGGGTGAAGCCTGGCTCCTCTGCCAGCACAAGACGCGATTCCTGCTCTCCTTTTTCAATACGGGCAAGCTTGAGCCAGCGATTGGGCGCACCTTCCTGAGAGAAACAGATGTATTCATCGTATGGCTGGCTGGCTGGATATCCATCGAAAGAACCACGGACCGTTATGACATGGAGGTCTCCTTCGCGTTGCACTCCCGTGACCGACAAAGATGGGGGTGTATTCACATTTGCCGAAATCTTCCCGCAATCCACGAAGCCACCTTCATAAAGATCCACGCTGGTTTCGCGCGCATGCTCGGTTCTAATCGTAAACCGACCATCGGTTGCGAGACCTGAAGTCCTCAAGATTCCGCGGGCCTCGAGTGGACGATAGAGAACCAGTTTACTATATGCGTCATCCTTCAGCAGCACGCCATAACCTGAACCACTCAGATCCGTAAGCGACTGAACATCAATAAGAAACGGCTTGCCTTGAAATGGCTCCCAAACAGCAATAAATGTGCTTTCAAGATCTTTGCCATCCCGGCGCACAATAATCTTGGGCATACGATTCTTGGCCCAAACCTTCTTCGCTTCGTCAATGTGATCGAGTTCATTGCAATAGCGATTACGCGGTGCTTCAGTCAAGATGGCTTCTCCATCAAGAGGTTTGACCCAGTGTAAACACAGACTCGGCTTGGGTACGGCACTCTTGGCCCGGTCGCCGGCCCAGGCCGCCTTTGAATCTGCCGGCAAACCGGCTTTCATGGTTGCCTGCCAGGGCGATTCAATGGGTGTGATCCTGGCATTGCGAAAAGCGCCATAGAAAATGCTCGGTTTGGCGGGCGTGTCGCGCGTGTACTGTGTCTTGGCGCCATCGCCCCAAGGCAAAGGATTTTCAATGGACTTGCCATCGGCAGCCAGATTATCGAATTGTTCTTTGGGCCGCAGATTGGACTCCAGGGTCTGCTCATAGTCCGCACACCCATTGGCCATCCATTCATGACGGTTTCCGCCAGAGACCTCGAAGATATCGAGCACGGCATTACGGTCCTCCCCAAATGGCAGCAAAACCAAGGCCCGCCGATAAATGCTGCATTGCGGATAAGCCGGTGTGACACCCTGGCCAACCTGGACCACTTGACTGCTGCCCTCACGTGCATGCCAGGATAACAGGTTGCCTTCCTGTCCTTCTTCTTGCACACGGCTATCGACAACAACCAGATTGTGCGAAACACTCGAAACGGCATATTGGGAAATATGGGTATAACCAATGTCACTAACCAATTCATCTCCATAAGCCCAGAGAATCAGGTTAAGCATATCCTGGTGGCCGTGATTGTAGAAACCCGAATAATGAAGGTGGGCTTCCATGCAATGGGGGGCTTTGCCTTGACCAAGAATAGCATGTCCAAAGGCATTAAATAAAAACGGCGAGACGTCCTGACGGGGAGGGAATCTTGCGGATTTGGCCTTGTCTGGGGGATTAGCTGTTTGCGACCAGGAATCATGCACGGTCAGGGCTGTGCCATCAGGGAAGGTCTGGCGTGCGAGCGCTTTGCTGACACGCTGAAAAGTCGGCACGGAATCTGTTGGATTTCCAATATCAAGACGTGTCCCATCCAGAGCGCACACATACCCAGGCGGATCGGTATAGTCTCTGAGCGATTCAAGCGCATTCTCCTGTCTTCCAACCTGATCGAGTGTGTACCACTGACCTTCCGGGAAGACACCATCCGCCATAAAGGAATTACGGAACGCACCCATAACCTTGCGCAATCCATGATGCACCAGATCGGGAACACCCAATACCCGGCCAAGTTGAAGCAGCGTGCGATTGGCGCTGCCACTGAGATTATGAAAGGTGACGAATTCGGTGAAGCGGTAATAAGCGTCTCGTTTAAGAATCATGCGCGCAATATGAAGCATGCCATTAGCTGTTTCAGTGCGGGTGTCGGGCACGGCCATGAGCTGCGAGAGCTGATCCCACAGAGGCGAATCGCGTATCATATCGTAATAACGGGCTGGCCATAACATAAAGCCAGAGATTGGCAGATACCATTCGCCACCGTCGGGACCGCTATAGACAAATGACATCCATTCGTAAAAATCCGGTTCGCGTAGTCGTTCTTCGCTTACAGGGGAATTCCAAACAGGCTTACCCACGACTGGCCAGTCCGGCATATTACGCGCTAAAGCCCAAAGAATGGCCGCGGAACGCAGACCATATTCCGGGTCACCGGTCTTGCGATAGAGTGCAGCCATGATATAACCGGCCCGGCAGAGACAATTGATGCGGACGCTGGTCATGAACTCGTCAAGATAAATACGACGTCCATCGTGTTCTTTGTCATCTGCGTGTGGATCATGATAGGCATACTTGACCGTCTTGCCGGAAGGCGCCACAACCTCTTCATAACCATCCAGAGGATACTGCTTCTGGTAATCAAAGGGGGCGCCTTTGCTAAAAATTAGATCTGGTTCGGCTGGACTCCACGTAAATTTGTGATTCCATCCCCAATAACCGCCATGAAAAAGAAACGGTCTGTGTGTCGGCATGAGTTCGACGAGCGCTTGCGCAGAAAGCGCTCTGTATGCGGCGACTTCAACCTGCATGGTCTTTTGCTCTTCGTCTGAAACATTAATAATACGCTTGTTGTAGTCCCAAATACCGCCCCCTCCTTGTTTGAATAGCAACAAAGGCGATTGTTTGGCAAACTCCGCGTTCGGTTTTAAGGATTCGATCCAATCCAAATACGGAGCTTCCGGAAGGGGCGGATTTTTGGGAAAACCGCCCTGAACGACCTTGACGTTGCGCACCTTAACAGATGTTTTGCCAACAAGTGCAAATGTCAGGCCGAGTTTTGCAGATCCCTTTTTAGTCAAGACTTCAATGCGTTTGGTTTCCCATGCATCAGAAATCAGGGGCTCCCACGTGTGTCCGTCGGTATCGACTTTTTGTTTAACCTCGTTTGTCACGTCCCAGGTCTTATAGGCTCGAATTGTCGCCTTTGCCCCGGGTTCCCCTTGCAGTTCATACTGAATGCCGTAAATATGTTCTTCCGATGGATCGATCGGAAATTCACATGTCGCCGCCGAATGATTGAGAGAGAGTACAGGAGCGAAGGGTTGTCCGTTCTCGGCTGCCCGACCAGGGGGTACATTCAACAGCATTTTGACATCGTCAATATAGTATTTGGCGTTTTCGTCAGGCGTCATATTCCCGTAACCGCTATTGGATATCAGGATCTGAGTGATTTTGTTCCACCCCGCGGGCTTTCTGGTTGTGGCAAAATCTTCAAAAGGAATGACGATTGTCTTCCAACCTTTCCAATCAATCGTCAATTCCTTATGGAAATAGTTTCCCTTGTCTGCCCCCTCATCGGAGAAACACTGTATGCTCAACCCGTGATGATCCGCCTCGGCAGAGTAAAACCGCATGCTTATGGCTTTGAACTTTGAGAAGTCCTTTTCTGCCCGGGAGACTGGGAAACGCCCGCCTTTTACGGCATCTGCCCAGAAAGCAACCTGATTAGTCGCGTCTTCCGGGTCAACTGTAATTTTCACCCCGCTGATTGCATGACTTCCATCAAACAGCACTTCATCGCACCGCCCCGCGACATCGCCGAATATGAACATCCCGAATACGAGTAAAAATATACATTTTGGCATTCTCCCAAACTGCGTCTTATGCATAAACTGCCTCCATCGGCCGGCGACAGGGGCCAATAACCCCTGCCCCCCGATAAGAATCAAAGGGTTGAAAGACTCAAGGAGTGAAACGATCAATTCCCGCCACGGACGGCCCATACATAGTACGGGGTAGAAGCCTTAACGCCAGCGTACGCCGTTGGGCCTTCAGCGAAGTTCACGCTCCACGCGTCAGCCGGAGTGCCCTGGCGCGTAGTGCTCGCCCAGTAGAGGCTGCTCTGCACGCCAATGAACGGATGCCCTGCCGGCAGCGCGGGGTTTTTTGTCCCGTAGTTGATCAGGCTCTCGAGCTCCCGTATGTTCGGCAACCGCCAGTCAGCATATCCACCACGGCCGGCAGAACCATCCAACCCTTTACAATACACGACCGCATTGGTCCACGTCAGCGACACCCCAGCGTCTGGATTCTTCAGCCACATCAGCCCGGTCAGAGTGTCGGTCACGCAGTTAGACGACGTTCCCGTCCCGACCGTGAATCGCGTCGATGGCCACGCCACGCCCACGTTCGTGCTACACCAACCGTCATCGTTGGTGGTATATGAAGTCGCCAGGCCCGTCTTCTGCACCGGCGCCCGGTTGGTCACCAGCGCCATGATGTCGTTCAGCGTGTGCATGGTCCCGGCCGTCGGCCCAGTCGTTGGTTCCGTGAACACACCCGTCCGCTTGGCCACATTCGTCGTGCGCGTGTCCAAAACGTTGTAGATATCATTCAACGTGAACATCGCGCTGCTACTGTTCGTTATCGTTACCGGGGAATCCAGCACTCCCGCCAGAGCCCTGCCTCCGAAGAGTCCGAACACCGTAAGCGTCACCATCATCCAACTCTTTGCCTTGCTCATGTCACTGCTCCTTTATCACTGTCGTGTGTCTGTTGCGCGGCGGGTCCGGCGGCCCCGCCCTACCGTGATCGATCATTGAACCATCCGCGGCGGAACGCATCCTACTGGAACAGAACGGCCGTTGCGGCCCATAGCGAGGCCGTCGTCCGCACGCCATAGGCCGGGCTGGCGTTCTGGAACTGCACCCACCCGACATTTTCACTCCAGGCGTAACCGTTGAACCAGCCGTTGCTGATCGTCACCCCGCCGCCTTGCGTTGGGGCGAAGTTGATCCAGCCCGCGTTCTCGCTCCAGGCAAAGCCCTGCAGGGTTTTGCCGACAAGTTTCACGCCCCAATCATTCGTGGTCGTGTTCCCGTAGGTGCTGCCCAAGGCGGCAAGCTTGATCCAGCCGATGTTCTCGGCCCAGGCGTAGCCCGAAAGGCCCGCACGCGACACCGTCACCCCGCCGTTCGCGGGGGCGAAGTTGATCCACCCCGCGTTTTCCGACCAGGCGAAGTTATTCGCCGGGTCGATGTTGCCCGTAGCCCGGGCAATGGAACCGGCCAACATGGCCGCCAACACAACCATCCCAAGCACCGTCCGCTTCACGTACCTCGGTCTCATGCACCAACTCCTTTCGTTTACAGCGCGTTTCATCTCATCAATCCAGACCTTTACGGATACATTGCCGGGGGGAAGAAATTGAGCGAGACTTCACGCACCAGGCGCATCGCCGCACCGTTCGACGGCGCGGAATTCACGTCGGACTGGCCCCAGCGCACCAATTCAATTTCGTTGTCTTTGCCGAAGCATACGAACGGCGTAAGATTAAGGCTCCCGCGCTCGCCGAGCATGTGATGATGGCGTCGCACCAGTTTGCCGTTGATCAGCACACTGATCAGGGCGGGGTCTCCGTCGATCGTCAGCACGGCATTGAGCTCGCGATACGTGGCGTCGATGAAGACCGTGCGTTTCAAGAATTGTGTATTGAATTTGCCGGGCAGCGCGATGGGTGCGCCGTAACGCAGACCATCCGTCGAAGGCGACCACTGCCCCGCCAGATCGATTTTTTGCGTGGCCGTTGGTTCAAAAGACAACCAGCACTGGCCGCGCAAGCCCGCCAGTACGCCGCGGCTTTGCGCCGCCACGGCCAGCATATGCGAGGTGCCCGGTTTGAGCGCCTGCAGGCCGATGGCGATATACGAGCCATCGTTCAGCGGCTTGACTTCCTGGCCATCCAGCCATACGCGCCCCTGCTCCACGAAAGAGCTGCCGGCCCAACTGGTCAGCCAGAGCGAGACCCGGCCATCGGTCCATTCGGCGGGCACGGTGAAGGTCTTGCGAAACACCGCATGGCCTTTGCCGTCGGCTTCCTTGACGTTCCAGATGCCCAGCGGACGGGATGTCCAGCTTTGGTCGTCAAATTGGGCTGCCAGGAGCGGCGTCGCGTCCTCGGCATCGTTCAGCGTTTTGAACTTCCAATCCGCGGTCAATTCGTGTGCGAAACGTTGAATGGGGGCGGGCAGCGGTTTGGCAACGGGCATGGCTGTGCCGCGCCACCAATTCCGCTGCAGAGCAAACCACGCCAGCGGCGCCTGGGCAATCTGGTCGCGCGGCGTCAGGAAGACCCGCGTCCCCAGCGGCTCCAGAACGATCTGATCCATGCGGGACCCATCCGCTGAGGCCGTCACGGGCATGTCCTTCCCACTGCGCACGTCGATGGCAAAGGCTGGATTCTTGCCCTTTCCCAGAACGATCGAAACCGTTTGGGTTTTGTCACGCGACCAGTTGCGCACGGTCCAGGTGTCGTACAAACCGTTGTTGACGATGGCCGGCCGCAACCAGACCTGTTCGTTCTCTGGCGACAGGTGGCCGGCTTCGGGCGTGACGCCCCGCGAGTCCAAAACCGCCGTCAACATCTGCCGCAGGTGTCTGGTTTCGGGGGAATTGCCGCCCGGCTCCACCCGATCGGAAATCTTGGCGCCGGTAAACTTGGCGCCGAGTTGCACGATCAAGCCCTTGCCCAGCGGCCGCATGCCCGCCGCCACACTGCCGTCGCCCCACAGCAACAAATCCGTGGCATCGGCCGCCACCTTGGTCATGTGCAGGCCATTGGCACGCACGCCGTTCCAGGCAGCATCAAAAACCTGCTGGCCCGAAGCCGGCTGCAAGGCGCCGGTTTCGTCCACGGCGCCATCGGGCTTCTGGCGGTCGATTTT
>Ga0316226_1004283_pt1 | contig 11465 bp, 5 predicted proteins | sample TBH18017metaG_FD_206009 | JGI IMG/M metagenome (GOLD analysis project Ga0316226, IMG submission 206009) | Freshwater microbial communities from Trout Bog Lake, Wisconsin, USA - TBH18017 | ecosystem: Environmental > Aquatic > Freshwater > Lake > Hypolimnion/Profundal zone | place: USA: Wisconsin... | reverse complement strand
CAGGTGACGCGCGCGATGGTCGTGGCGGTGGCATCGCGACGGATGGTAATTTTCTTCTGCTCGGTTTCGGAGAGCGGCTGGCTGCAGGTCGTGCAATCGCTCGCGCCGGTAAGGAGCGAGCAGGCTTTGCCGGCGGCGGAATTTTGAGCGGACTGGATCTTGGCGGAGATTTTTTGCGTGAGCCTTTCCACGTCGGCACGACCAAGCGTGGCGACGGAAATTTTCTGCTGCGCGGTGTCAATGGTCACCGCCTCCAGCGCGGGTTCCTCGGCCAGCGTGTCCATGACGGAGCGCGCGAGGCATTTGGCGGCATCGGCCTCACGTTCGATTTTGGCGGCTGGCGGCACGGTCATGGCACCAAAATTTTAGCACAGCCCAAAACCCGCCGCGACGGGAAAGATGGCCGACATCATTGGTGACGGCTGACAAGATTTAGCAAGTTTGCACCAAAATCGGGTTGGCCATGTCCGCCGGCTTCTGGCAGGTTGCCAGCGTTGCCGGAATTCAATTTCGACGAGCCACAAAGGGTTGTCCGAAATTTGAAACGGACAGCACGAATTATATGAGCAAAACCGCCAAACAACCACTCACCAAGAACGAATCCATTTTGAACTGGGTCGGCGAGATCACCGCCCTTTGCCAGCCGGACAGCGTCCATTGGTGTGACGGCTCCGAGGCCGAGGACAAGCTGATGCGCGACCGCATCGTGCAGTCCGGCGCCGGCCTCTGGCTCAACGAAAAATTGCGCCCGAATTCCCTGCTCGTCCGCAGCGACCCGCGCGACGTGGCGCGCGTCGAGCAGCGCACTTTCATCTGCTCCAAGTCGCCGAAGGACGCCGGCCCGACGAACAACTGGGAGGCGGCGTCCACGATGAAGGCCAAGCTCAACGGCCTGTTCGCCGGCTGCATGAAGGGCCGCACGCTTTACGTCATCCCCTTCAGCATGGGGCCGGTCGGTTCGCCCATCGCGCAATACGGCATCGAAATTTCCGACAGCCCGTATGTGGTCGCGAACATGCGCATCATGACCCGCATGGGCGCGGGCGTCTATCCGCAGATTGAGAAGACCGGCACGTTCGTGAAATGCCTCCACTCCGTCGGCAGCCCGCTGGCGAAGGGCGTGAAAGACGTGCCGTGGCCGTGCAATCCCGAGCACACCTACATCGCGCATTTTCCCGAGGACCGGCTCATCATGAGCTTCGGCTCCGGTTACGGTGGCAACGCGCTGCTTGGCAAAAAATGTTTTGCGCTGCGCATCGCGTCGGCGATGGCGCGCGACGAGGGCTGGATGGCGGAACACATGTTGATTCTCGGCGTGAAGGATCCGTCCGGCAAGAAAACCTACGTCTCCGCCGCGTTTCCGAGCGCCTGCGGCAAGACAAACTTCGCCATGATCATCCCACCGCCGCATTTGAAACAAGAAGGCTGGGAAGTCACCTGCATCGGCGACGACATCGCGTGGATCAAGCCCGGCACCGACGGCCATCTGCACGCCATCAATCCGGAGGCCGGATTTTTTGGCGTCGCGCCCGGCACATCTTACAGCAGCAATCCGATGGCGATGGACTCCATCAAGCGCGACACGATTTTCACCAACGTCGCCCTCACCGACGAGGGCGACGTGTGGTGGGAAGGCATGACCAAGACGCCGCCCGCGCATTTGATTGACTGGAAAGGCCACGACTGGACGCCCGATTCGAAAGACGCCGACGGCAAGCATCATGTGACCAGCCATCCGAACAGCCGCTTCACCGCGCCCGCGAAAAATTGTCCGATCATTGATCCCGACTGGGAAAATCCCGCCGGCGTCAAGATCAGCGCGATTGTCTTTGGCGGCCGCCGCGCCACGACGATGCCCTTGATTTTCCAGGCGTTCAACTGGGTTCACGGCGTTTATCTCGGCGCGACCGTCGGCTCCGAAATGACCGCCGCCGCCGCCGGCACGCTCGGCCAGGTGCGCCGCGACCCGATGGCCATGCTGCCGTTCTGCGGCTACAACATGGGCGATTATTTTTCGCACTGGCTCGAAATGCGCCGGAACGTCAAGCACCTGCCGCGCGTGTTCCATGTGAACTGGTTCCGCAAAAACGCCGCCGGCAAATTCCTCTGGCCCGGTTTTGGCGACAACATGCGCGTGCTGAAATGGATTGTGCAGCGCAGCCAGATGGGCGCGCACGCCATCGAGACCTCCATCGGCTGGGTGCCGGAATATCAGGACATTGATATGCGCGGCCTGGACAAGGAAATGACCCCCGAGAAGTTTGCCGAGGTGCAGAAGATTGACACCTCCGAGTGGCACCACGAGCTCGTGATGCAGGACGAGCTGTTCATCAAGCTCTACAGCCAGCTGCCGAAGGAGCTCGTGTTTCAGCGCGAACTGCTCATCTCGCGGCTGTAAAGCGCCGGAGGAATTGCGCCGCCGCCGGCGGGTGCTAACCTGAACCCGTGGCGGCGAACCCGACAAATCCGGAATGGCTGTGCGGCGGCGAAAAATTTTTCCCCGCCATGCTCGCCGCCATCGGACAGGCGCGGCAGAGCGTCGAGCTGGAAACCTACATCTTCGCCGACGACAAAACCGGCCGACGGTTTCTCGACGCCCTGGTTCGCGCCGCGCAGGCGGGCGCGCGCGTCCGGGTGCTGGCCGACGCGTTCGGCTCGGTGGCGCTGCCCGCCGATTTTTTCGCCCCGCTCATCGGCGCCGGCGGCGAAGTCCGCTTCTTTAATCCGCTCCGCTTCTCGCGTTTCGGCGTGCGCGACCACCGCAAGCTGCTCGTCTGCGACCGCCAGACCGTCTTCATCGGCGGCGCCAATATCTGCGACTGCCACAGCGGCGACGGCGTCACGCAAGGCTGGCTAGATTTGATGGCGCAGATTGAAGATGCCGAACTCGCCGCCCGGCTGGCGAAAGAATTCAACCGGATTTTTTCCAATGCCGGCTTTGCCCACGGCCGCTTCCGCCGGCTGCGCGCCTTTCGCCGTTTCCGCCGCCGGACAAGCGACCCGCAAATTTTTGCCATCCAGCCCGGACGCGGCACCTCCAGTTTTCAACGCGCCCTGCAGCAAGAACTGGCGCACGCCAGTTCGGTGGATTTGATCGTCCCCTATTTTCTGCCCGTCCGGCGGCTCCGCAGGCTCCTGCGGCAAATCGTCCGGCGCGGCGGCCGCGTGCGGCTGATCCTGCCCGCGCACTGCGACGTGCCCGTCGCCCGCGCCGCCGGGCTGGTGTATTACGCCCGGCTGCTGCGCGGCGGCGTGGAGATTTACGAATACCAGCCGCAGATCCTGCACGCCAAGCTCGGCATCGTGGACGAAAAAGTTTTTGCCGGCTCCTCCAACCTCGATGTCCGCAGCTTCAAGCTGAACTACGAGCTGATGCTGCGCTTCAACGACCCGGCGACGGTGGCCGGCGCGAAAAAGATTTTTGCCGCCGCGCTGGAAAATTCCCGCCGCGTCGAGCTGAAGGAATTTCGCGCGTCGCAGAATTTCTGGGAGCGCTGGAAAAACCGCTGGGCGCACTTCCTCGTCGCGCGGGTTGACCCGCTGGTGGCCCTGCGGCACATCGGCTCCCGTTAGACAAAAAACCCCGCGTCACGGACGCGGGGCTTTATTGTTTCGCGCGCTTTTCAGGCGTGCCGGTGATGATGGTGCCCGGCCCAATGACCCTTGTGATGCTTGCCGGCGACATGGCCGGCGGCTTTGTTGCCGTGATGATGTTTGCCAAAGCCCGCCGCGTTCGCGGATGCGACGGAGGACACCAACAGGGCGGCGAGCGCCAGATAGACGAGTGTTTTCATAATTATCTGGTCAGACGCCGCCGCCTGAAAGCGGGTTACAAACTATAAAAGCGTCCTGGCTTTCGCCAGCGCCTCGTCGAGCTTCGCCGCGTCCTTGCCGCCGCCGCGCGCGTTGTCCGGCTTGCCGCCGCCCTTGCCGCCGACAATGGGCGCAATGGTTTGAATTATTTTCCCCGCCTGAACTTTCGCGGTGAAATCGGCTGACACCGCCGCCACGAGCGCCACCGCGCCGTTCGCCGCGCCGCCGAGAACAACCACGCCTTTGAACTGCGATTTCAGCGAGTCAATCACCGCCTGCAAGAAATCTCCGTCCACGCCGCCGACGTTGTGGATGATGGCGGGCGTGCCGTTGATGGCGTGAACCTGTTCGAGCAAGTTGCTCGCGGCATTGGAAGCCTCGCGCTGTTGCGCGGCTTTGACCTGCTTCTCCAATTCTTTCTGGTGCGCGAGCAGGGCTTCGACTTTCTTCTCCAGCTCGCCGACGGGCGAATTGATTTTGCCGGCGATGGTGCGGATGAGCTGCAACTGCTCATTCGCCAAATCGTAAGCCGTCAAGCCGGCGACCGCCTCGATGCGCCGGACGCCGGCGGCAATGGCGCTTTCGCCGATGATGCGGAACAGGCCGATTTCGCCCGTCGCGCGGGTGTGCGTGCCGCCGCAGAGTTCCATCGAATAACCGTCAAGCTTCCCTGCCCCGCCGCCGATCTGGACGACGCGCACGGTGTCGCCGTATTTGTCGCCGAAGAATTGCATCACGTCCTTGCGGTGCTTCACGTCGGCGTGCGCGACTTCCGTCCACGAGACGCCGGCGTTTTCGAGGATGCGTTCGTTGACGAGCTTCTCGATGTCGGCGACCTGCGCGGGCGTGAGCGGCGCGCTGTTGAAGTCGAACGTCAGCTTGTCCGGCCCGACAAAGGAGCCTTTCTGCGAAGCCTCCTTGCTGGCGACCTCGTGCAACGCCCAATGCAAAAGATGCGTGACCGTGTGATGGCGTTGAATCGCGCTTCGGCGTTCGCGGTCAACCGAAAGTGTGACGACATTTCCAGGAATGGGGAGCGCGGGCGTCTCGCCCGCATCGGTCGGCGTCCCGCCGACCGAGTGTTCGTCGCGAGACGCGCCGAACTGCGACCGGGACGGTCGCGCTCCCCAATCAATAAAATGCAGCCAAGTGTTTCCAGATTTTTGCGTGTTTGAAATCCGCCAAAGATTTCCGCCGCCGGAAATTTCGCCGGTGTCGCCGACCTGGCCGCCCATCTCGGCGTAAAACGGCGACGTGTCCAGCACGACGGCGGTTTTGTCTTTGACGCTGACGACTTCGAGCACGCGCGCGGGCGATTCCAATTTTTCAAAGCCGGTAAATTTTGTCGGCGCGGTCGTTTCGATTTGCGAAAGCGAAATGACTTCTTTTTTCTGCGCGGCGCGGGCGCGGGCACGCTGCTCGTCCATCAATTTTTCAAAACCTTCCTTGTCCACGGTCAAGCCGCGTTCGCGCGCCATCAACTCGGTGAGGTCAAGCGGGAAACCGTAAGTGTCATAAAGCTCGAAAACAAAATTCCCGGTGAAGAATGGAGATGGCAATTGCACATCAAGCATTTCAAATCCCTTTTGATATTCACCTTTTAAATCTATAAGGAGTTTGGGCATTCCCAACAACGTCAGATGTTCATATTTACCGTAAACCAACGCCGTCTGAATGTTTTTTTCAACTGCTCGATCCGTAACAATGTCCGAGATGGTTTGAAAATAAAAATTATCAAACAATTCGATTCCTTTATCCAACGTCTTGTTAAACGCCTCTTCCTCGCGCTGGATGGTTTCCTGCACCTGCTTCTTGCGCGCGCGGATTTCGGGGAAGACGTCGCCCATCGTGTCGGCGAGCACGTCCACGAGTTTGTAGAAGAACGGTTCGTGGAAGCCGAGCGTGCGGCCGTAACGCACCGCGCGGCGCAGGATGCGGCGCAAAACGTAGTTGCGGTCGGTGTTGCCGGGCTGGATGCCGTCGGCAATCGCAAAACCCAGCGTGCGGATATGGTCGGCAATGACACGGAAGGCGATGTCGAGCGCGATCTGTTCTTGCGAATGGGGAGCGCGACCGTCCCGGTCGCCCTGCTGCGCGTCCCGCGCAGCAGCTTCGGGTGCTTGCGATACCGGTTGTGCTGACGATCTCGTTCCTGTCTCCCGCGCAGATTCGGTCGGCGGGACGCCGACCGATGCGACCGGGACGGTCGCGCTCCCCATCAATTCTGTCGCACTCTCCTTTGCGATGGGAGCGTCGGGCGTCCACAGCCACGGATAGTTCTCCGTCACCGGAACGACACCGGAATCCCAAGGGTTGCGACAGATGTAATGGAATTTTTCTTCGAGATCAGCATCACCGCGAATCATCCGGTCAAACGATTCATTTTCCCAAACCTGACCGGCGGTCTTTTCCAGCTTGTTAACTTCATGAGCGGTGAACGATTTGATTGAGTGAAGCAGTTCAGCCAACGGCCAAAAAACTGATTTTCCGTCTTTGTCTTGCTCCTTGATTTGCGGTTCAAAAAGGAAATGAACGTGGTCGGGCATAACGCACGCAGCATAAAGCTGGTAACGGCGCTGATCGTGGCCATGCAAAAGACTTTTCAACACGATGTCTCGTGCTTCTGGAGAAAGCTGCTTTCGCTCCCGCGTGGAAAAGCTGACCATGTATTTTGCCCAAGGCCACTCAAAATGCGGCAAGCGGCGTTTGTAGTATTTTGCTCCTTGGGCGAAAGATTCTGTTGGCGGGACGCCAACAGATGCGACCGGGACGGTCGCGCTCCCCAAAGATTGCGGAAGGGTGCTGCCGTATTTTTTGCCGCTCAATTTTTCCAGTTCGTCGAAAATCGGACGGAAGATGTCGGTCTCGTAGTTGGAAATCTTGGCGTTGGCGAAATCGGAAAAATTCTTCGTGCCCTGTATGATGCTCGTCACGCGCTCGAAACCCATGCCGGTGTCAACGTGCTGCGCGGGCAGCGGCGAGAACGTGCCGTCGGGATTCGCGTTGAACTGGATGAAGACGAGATTCCAGATTTCAATGCAGCGCGCATCGCCTTTGTTCACAAGGCTTCCGTGCGTGTCACCGGCGGGCGTCAAATCCACATGGAGTTCCGAGCACGGGCCGCAGGGGCCGGTTTCGCCCATCATCCAGAAATTATCTTTCTTGTTGCCGTTGACGATGTGGACGGCGGGGTCGAGGCCGACGCTGCGGAATTTTTCCGCCCAAAAATTCCACGCTTCCTGGTCAAATTCGCTCGGGTCGTTCTTGGATTTGTCCGGCGAATAGACGGTGGCGTAGAGGCGTTGCGGCGGAAATTTCCAGATCGTCACGACGAGTTCCCACGCCCAGTCAATCGCCTCCTTCTTGAAATAATCGCCGAAGCTCCAGTTGCCGAGCATCTCGAAAAACGTGTGGTGATAGGTGTCGAGGCCGACGTCGTCGAGGTCGTTGTGTTTGCCGCCGGCGCGGATGCACTTCTGGGTGTCCGCCGCGCGACCGGGCGTGTAAGGGCATTTGGTTTGGCCGAGGAAGATGGGCACGAACTGGTTCATGCCGGCGTTGGTGAACAGGAGGTTCGGGCTGTCCGGCATCAGCGAGGACGAGGGGACAAGGGTGTGCGACTTCGACTTGAAGAAGTCGAGGAACGACTGGCGGATCTGATTGCTGGTCATCATGGCAAAACGGAGAGGGAAAATAGCAGGAACGGACGAACGAAAGCGAGTTGGATTTTGCCGGCGGATGCCCCGGGGGGAAATCACTTGCCTGCTACGGGGGAAAGTTAAATTATGGAGTCGTTCACCGTCAACCCGTCACCCGCCAATCATAACATGGCTCCAAACCAAATCTCCTCCGGCGCGAAATCGTCGCGACCCGCCGTTGGCGGACGCGGCCAGGTCTCCGCCTATGGCTTCGCCGTCACGGCGACGGTGCTGACCCTGCTGGTGCGGCTATGCTGTTCCGAATGGATTCCTGACAACCGGCCGATGTTCATCCTGTTTCTGCTGCCCATCATCCTGGGCGCCTACGCCGGCGGGCTGGGGCCGGGGCTGGCGGCCACGGTGCTGGCCGGCATCACGGCGGATTATTATCTCATCCCGCCCTATGGCCATTTCGGTTTTGCCCGCCTGGCGGATTTCGTGCAGTGGGGCGTTTTCCTCGGCGTCGGCGTGATGATCAGCGGGCTGAGCGAATCCTTGCACCGCGCCCGCAACCGCGCCAATGAGCGCCAGCGGGAACACGCGGTGACGCTGGCCAGCATCGGCGACGCGGTCATCACCACGGACACCGGCGGGCGGATCCGTTTTTTGAACCGCGAGGCCGAGCGGCTGACCGGCTGGAGCCATGACGAGGCCGTCGGACATTCGCTGGCCTTGGTGTTCCGCATCATCAACGAACAGACGCGGCAGCCGGTGGAGGATCCGGTGGAAAAAGTGTTGCGCACCGGCAGCACCGCCGGCCTGGCCAACCACACGGTGCTGGTCGCCCGGGACGGGCGGGAAACGGCCATTGACGACACCGCCGCGCCCATCCGCCACGGCGACGGGCGGATCACCGGCGTGGTGCTGGTGTTCCGCGACAACACGGAAAAAAAGCGCGCCGAGGATCTGCTGCGCACCCAGGCCGCCCTGCTCCGCGAAACCGGCGGGCTGGCCCGGCTCGGCGGCTGGGATTTCGACCCGGCGACCGGCGAAGGGCACATGACCGACGAAGTTTACGCCATCCATGACCTGGAACCGGGCACGCCGATCACGAAGGAAAAAGGGCTGGAATTCTACCCCGGCGAGGCGCGCAAGATAATCGAGGCGGCGGTGAAGGCGGCGGAGACGCACGGCACGCCCTACGATTTGGAACTGGAGTTTGTCAGCGCCAAGGGCGTCCGCAAATGGGTGCGCACCACCTGCCATCCGGTCATGGAAGACGGCCGGGTCAAGCGCGTGCGCGGCACGTTCCAAGACATCACGGATCGCCGGACGGAACTGGAACAGGCCGCCCGCGAACGCGCGCGGTTCAAGCTGATCTTCGACTCGGTTCCCATCGGCATCGCGTTCAACACCGCCCACCCCGACGGCACGGTGGAACGCGACATCAACGACGCCCATCTGCGCATCTGCGGGCTCACCCGCGAAATGCACGACGCCCCGGAAGGCTATCGGAACGCCACCCATCCCGACGACCGGCTGGCGCAGGACCGGTTGATGGAACAGGTCACCGCCGGCCTGACAGATCATTTTTCAATGGAGAAACGCTATGTCCGCCAGGACGGCTCCCTGGCCTGGGTGCATTTCACCTTCAAGCGCGCCACCTACGCCGACGGCACGGTGGAAGACCTCACGACGGTCACCGACATCACGGCGCGCAAGCTGGAGGCGGAACAGGTCGCCCGCGAACGCGCGCGGTTCAAATTGATTTTCGACACCATCCCCATCGGCATCGCCTTCAACACCACGCATCCCGACGGCACGATTGAACGCGACATCAACGACGCCCACCTGCGCATCTGCGGGTTCACCCGCGAAATGCACGACCAGCCGGATGCCTACCTGAAAATCAGCCATTACAATGACCGCGCCAAACAGCGGGAACTGCAGCAGCAGGTGCTCGCCGGGCGCATCAAGGAGTTCTCGATGGAGAAACGCTACCTGCGCAACGACGGCACGCTGGTCTGGGTTCTGTTCACCTACAAACACGAAACCTACGCCGACGGCACGGTGGAAGACCTCACGACGGTCACCGACATCACGGCGCGCAAGCTGGAGGCGGAACAGGTCGCCCGCGAACGCGCGCGGTTCAAGCTGATTTTTGACACCATCCCCATCGGCATCGCCTTCAACACCACCCGTCCCGACGGCACGGTCGAGCGCGACATCAACGACGCCCACCTGCGCATCTGCGGGTTCACCCGCGCCATGCATGACGAGCCGGACTCGTATCTGAAGCTCACGTTTCCAGACGACCGCGCCCGGCAGGCGGAACTGCACCAGCAGCTCATGACCGGCCAGATCCGGCAGTTCTCGATGGAGAAACGCTACCTGCGCAACGACGGCACGCTGGTCTGGGTCATCTTCGCGTTGAAGCGGGAAATTTACCCGGACGGCACGGTGGAAGATCTCACCACCGTCGTGGACATCACCGAGCGCCGGCGGATGGAGGAGCAATTGCGCCAGTCCTCAAAGATGGAGGCCATCGGCCTGCTCGCCGGCGGCGTGGCGCACGATTTCAACAACATTCTCGCCATCATCCAGATTCAGATCGGCCTGCTCGCGGGCGACGGCGCCTTGTCCGCGTCGCAAACCAATCTCGTCAACGAAATGAGCAAGGCCGCCGAGCGCGCGGCGAACCTCACGCGCCAGCTGCTGCTGTTCAGCCGCAAACAGACGCTCCAACTTCGCGACCTGGACCTCAACGACACGGTCGCGAGCGTCGCCAAGATGCTGCAGCGGGCCATCGGCGAGGATGTCCACCTGCAGCTGGATTTCGCCGCCAAACCGCTGTTCATCCACGCCGACCCCGGCATGATGGATCAAATCCTGGTGAACCTGGCGGTCAATGCGCGCGACGCCATGCCGCACGGCGGCAACATGGCCATCGAACTCAGCGCGGTAAATTACGACGACAAAAATCCGCCGCCCGATCCGCGCGGGCGCCCCGGCGCGTTTGTCTGCATCCAGGTCAGCGACACCGGCACGGGCATTCCGCCGGAAAACCTGCCCCAGATTTTCGACCCGTTTTTCACCACCAAGGATGTCAGCAAGGGCACCGGCCTCGGCCTCGCCACGGTCTACGGCATCGTCCAACAGCATCAGGGCTGGATCACCGTCGAAAGCGAGCTCGGCCACGGCACGAAGTTCAGGATTTTCCTGCCGCGCCTCGCGCAAGGCCGGCCGGCCAGCGCGCCCGCCGCCGGCGCCGGCGCCGCGCGCGGCGGCCACGAGACCATCCTGGTCGTCGAGGACGAGGCGGAGCTGCGCCGGCTGGTGAAGCGCATCCTGAACCATCTGGGCTACCAGGTGTTCGACGCCGGCGACGGGAAAGACGCCTTGGAAATCTGGCGACGGCAGCGGGACAACATCCAGCTGCTGCTGACGGACCTGGTGCTGCCCGACGGCGTCAGCGGCAAGGACATCGCGCGGGAAATGCTCGCGCAGAAGCCGGGGCTGAAAGTCGTCTATGCCAGCGGCTACAGCGCCGACGCGGCCGGGCCGGACCTGGCGCTGCAGGAAGGCGTGAACTTCCTCGCCAAGCCCTACCTCGCGCACAAGCTGGCGGAAATCGTGCGCAACCGGCTGGACCTGGATTGATTTCCCGGCGGCGGTTGCAAAAGCGGCGGAGTTGAAACATACTTTGCGGATTCATTTATCCTTATGAGCCAGAAATCCAGCGCGGTGGCGCTCCGGGTGAGCCTGCTATACGGCCTCGTCGCGGGGCTGTGGATTTTATATTCCGACAAGCTGCTGGCGGAATTCGTCGCGGAGAAGGAGCGGCTGGTGGAGCTGGAAACCTACAAGGGCTGGGCGTTCGTGGCCTTCACCGCCGTGATGCTGTTTTTCATCCTGCGGAACATCCTGCTCCGGGAGGCGCATAAAATCCGGGAACTGAAGACGGCGGACGCCCTGACGCGGCTGCAAAACGGCACGCTGCAGATGATCGCGGGC
>Ga0316226_1004276_pt1 | contig 11485 bp, 7 predicted proteins | sample TBH18017metaG_FD_206009 | JGI IMG/M metagenome (GOLD analysis project Ga0316226, IMG submission 206009) | Freshwater microbial communities from Trout Bog Lake, Wisconsin, USA - TBH18017 | ecosystem: Environmental > Aquatic > Freshwater > Lake > Hypolimnion/Profundal zone | place: USA: Wisconsin... | reverse complement strand
AACAAAGAGGCAAGCATCGCAGAGACTCTGGCGCGCTATTCGCGCCTGCCCGTTGAGGGCCAGCCTGTACTGGGGCCCAATGTGCAACACGGAGGCTGAGTCCTCCGATTCTGTCTTTCATCACTCAAAATGCAGCGCAAAAGCCAGCACACGCTGAATAGAATCAACCCACCACCAGCAGGTTTGTCTGGTCAATCTTGCTCGTTTCGCAATTATTTATGGGTGCTAGTATCCCGCTGCCTTGCCGTAGTGGCTGCGGTGGTCCTGTCCACCCAATAAGTCGCCACTTTTGGGATCAACGGCGATGCACTCTCCGTTGGACCAGTGGCCTTTGCGGATCTCCACCTGGTAGCCCTGCGCCTGCAACCCTGCTACCGCCTCGTCTGTAAAGCCGGGCTCAAGAGAAAGCTTGTCTGGCTGGTACTGGTGATGGAAGCGCGGGGCGTCCACAGCCTGTTGAATATTGAGCCCACCCTCGGCGGCGGAGATGAAGATATTCGCCACAGTCGTCGGAATGCGCGCGCCCCCCGGCGATCCAAGAACAAATAGCAGCTTGCCATTCTCAAGCACAATTGTGGGAGTCATCGAACTCAAGGGCCGCTTGCCCGGCGCAATGGCGTTAGCCGGTCCCTGGATGAGGCCGTAAATATTGGGCACGCCCATTTTTGTCGCAAAGTCGTCCATCTCATCGTTAAGCAGGAACCCGAGCGAGCCGGCAGTCACGCGGGAACCGAAGGCGTCATTCAGAGTTGTTGTGACAGCTACTGCGTTTCCTTCCTCGTCCACAACGGAATAGTGAGTGGTGTCGTTTGACTCGGTGCGGCGTCGTCCGGCGGCGTGGGGCGGCGGCGGCAAAAAGCCATGCGGGCGTTCAAGGCGGGCGCTGGCAGTGGCCACGGCGGGGGCGATGCTCGCGCGCCATGCCTCAGCGTATTTTTTGGATGTCAGCTCCGCGATGGGGATAGGGTTGTAGTCAGGGTCGCCCAGGTAATCCGCGCGGTCCATGTAGGCGCGGCGAAATGCCTCGGCAACCAGGTGCATCCAGGCGGCGGTGCGATCGCCAAGTCCGGCCAGGTCATAACCCTCAAGAATGTTCAGCGCGCTGAGCAACACGATGCCGCCGGAGGATGGAGGCGGTGCGCTGAGAATGGTGAAGTTGTGAAAGCTGCCGGTCACCGGCTTGCGCTCCACCACGGTGTATTGCTTCAAGTCCTCCAACGTCAGCAGGCTGCCGCCCTTCGCGAGCGCATTCACAAGCTCTTGGGCCATTTTGCCGTGGTAAAAGTCATCCGGGTCTGCGGCGATGCGCTCCAGAGTCCGCGCTAGCTGCGTCTGGATAAACACCTCACCCGCCTTGTAGTGCTGGCCATCGCGTTGAAATATCCGCTTCGAGTCAGGGTAGCTGGCGAGGTCCGCGTCGGTGAGTTCCTCAGCCTCTTCAGCGGTGAGTTCAAATCCCTTTGCGGCCAGCCGGATGGCCGGCGCCATGACGCGCTTCAGCCCCAGATGGCCATACTTGCGTTCGGCATATGCCAAGCCAGCTACCGACCCCGGCGTGGCGATGGAGCGATAGCCAAGCACGCTAGCCTTGGGAATCAACTTGCCTTGCGCATCCTGATACATGGCCTCAGTGGCCGCGAGCGGAGCTTTTTCGCGGAAATCAATAAACGTGGAGCGCCCGTCGTGGGTGCGCAGCAGCAAAAAGCCGCCGCCGCCCAAATTGCCAGCGATGGGATGTACCACGGCAAGCGCAAAGCCCGTAGCCACGGCCGCGTCCACGGCATTGCCCCCCGCTTGCAATACCTCTACGCCGGCATCTGATGCCAGGTGGTGCACGGTCACAACCATGCCATGCCGGGCGCGGACTGGTTGCTCCGCAAGGTAACCCGCCTGCTGGGGCGACGAGTTATTGGTGTGCTGGCCCGCGGCAGAGCTTGCGATTGAGATTGCAGCGCCGCCAATGGCGGTAAGGACGAGGCGTATGAGCCGTCTATTCATGGTTGTATTCACAGAATAGCGCGGGAACAAGATCCTTTCTTGCGGTTGTCTTCAAGCTGAGCTGCGATAGGGCAACCGGCCTAATTGACTCGATTACGATGAATGCCCGATTGCCATGGCCAATCCGATGAGGCTCAACAAAACCACGTTTTAGGCAAAAAATACTCCAGTAGGTCCGATTATTCCCATCAGACAGCCTCCACTAACCCTGCGGTGACCGAAGAGCATAAAGCATTGAAACAAAAGAGAAATATCCACATCCGAGATGCCCTTGCAGGCTAAACCATCCGCCAAACCCCTGCTTTGGATTTGGATGCCACATATACGAGCTTGACAATTAAAGAATGAAGCGTCATTCTTTTTCGAATGAAACGTCATTCTAGTTTCAGCCTGGGAACTAGAGGAGGAATATGCCACTACTCATCACAGAAGCGAAGGTCGGCCGGAAAGAGGCACGACGAAACGCCATCCTCGCTGCGGCAACCCAGTTGTTTGGCACCTTGGGTTATCACGCAGCAACAGTACCTATGATCGTGGCCCAATCGGGAAGTTCAACGGGCAGCTTCTATGCCCATTTCCGCAACAAGGAGGATGTTTTTGCAGCAATCCTGGGAATTCTGGAAAAGCAGGTTGTAGGCGCGATGGATGATGCGGAGCGCACTCAATCTGATCCTCTGTCAGGTTTCTTTTCGGCAGTGGAATCTCTCTTTCTCTTCCTGGCTGAAAATCCATTGGAAGCGCGAATTTTCATCGTTGAGTCGTCAGGGTTAAGCCCGGCGCTGGAGCAGATCCGCCGGCGAATCCTGCGCGAGCAGGTAGAGGATGTGCAGAAAAAGATTGCTGCGGCTCCGAAAGTCTTCAATGTGGAGAATCCCGCGATTGCGGCGCGTTGTTTGGTGGGAGCGGTCTTTGAGTCGGTAACCAGTTGGCTCGAAGAAAGCCCTGAAATGCGCCTGCCGGCAGCTGAGGTGGCACGGGCCGTAACCAAATACAACGAACGAGCGCTACGCCGAAAGTGATAGGGACGGCGAAACCTTGTTCGAGTTTGGAAGCAAGCAGGGACGAGATTTTTGAGCAGAGGGATTTTGTAACAGCTACGTCAGACAACATTGGTTGCTCGGCTGCAGATGCCTGGCAACTCAACCATTCACCGAAGTTCTGGTAGGAACGCAAGCTAACGAACCGGAGGCTCGAAGATGTGCACGGCAAACTCCAAGACAACAATTGAATTCAATTCGTGTACAAGATAACGGACAAGATCGCCATGCATGGTGGTTTCGGAATTTATCTCTACGAATTTCCCCACGCCAACTTATTCAGCGCCCTCAACCATCCACTGTTTGATAACCCGAACGGTGACCTGACGAACAAGACTTTCTATGGCACCGTGAGCGGCGTCGACTCTCTTCCTTCTGGAGCTGGAGCACCATGGAACCTTCGTTAGACACTTCCCTTCGTCTTAAAGCTCCATCACGCGGCGCTGCACAACGCGGCACTTGCAAACGAACATGACAGCGCGAAGAGTAGTCTCTTTTTAGCATCCTGGCGACCGACGAGTCAGCGCGAGCAGTCAACGCTGAAGAACAGATACAAACTCCCAAATCATGAGGCAGAAGATGAATAAGTTTCGGCAGACGCGGCGCAAGTTTCTCATCAACTCGGGAGTATCCGTGGCAGCAGTGATGGCCGGTGCTCCAGGGATCGGTTGCTCTCCTGGCCACAAATCAAAAACCGTGAAATTCGTGCATCCTGATGCAAGGCGCCCCAGTCCCGGAGACACGCCTTATAGCCGGACGCCTCTTGCGCTTACCTATGCCGAGCGCAAGCGAATCTACCTGGACCGGGAATCGAAGCATGACACTCCAAAAAGTCGCGGTGGCGTCTTCAATGACCTGATCAAGCTGGAGGCCGGCACCATCAAATCTCCCTCCCCTGAAGCGCTGCAAGAAGCACTGACGTTTAAAAAGGATACGTCCGACTTCACCCTGGCCGGCCTCACTCGCCTCTATTACCTGCATCACGAGAATGGCGTATTGACGCCAGAGCAAAAGAGCGCCCTCAAAAAGTTTTTCCTCGATTTCAAATACGCTTTGGATGAGCCCGGATTATCCGAGGCCGAGATATGGACAGAGAATCACCAGATTCTCTGCCACGGTTCAGACTATCTAATGGGCCAGATGTTCCCCGATGAGATCTTCACCAACGATGGACGAACCGGGCGCCAGCATCGTGAAAAAGCGCGCGGCCTGCTCCTGCGCTGGTTAAACTTCCATGCCCGCACCGGCCCTGCCGAATGGGATTCCATCCCCTACTACAACATGCAACTTGCCGGGCTTCTCAACCTTATCGATTTCGCGCAAGAGCCTGAAATCCAAGTGCGCGCAACCATGATGGCGGATCTGCATCTCTTTGATGCGGCCGTCAATTCCTTCTACGGGCAGATGGGCACCTCGCATGGCAGGGCCTACGATCATAATGTGATGAGCGCATCAGGCGACAGTTTGCTCAATTTCCAAGCCTTGGTCTTCGGCTTTGGACGACTCCAGGGAACTGACATGGCCAGCACCATGCTGGTCACCAGCAAACGCTATACCGTTCCTCCGGTTTTGGAGTCGATCGGCATCGATACGCCGGCTGAGTTCATCAACCTTGAGCGCCACTCCATTCCACTGACAGACGAAGCCGCGGAACAATACGGGTTGAGTTTCAGCGATATCAAGGACTTCGAAATCTGGTGGGGCATGGGCGCCTTCACTAACCCTAAAGTTATTAACATGACCTATGACACCATCGACAAGCTTCACATGTGGAATTACCCCATGTTCAAGCCGTTGCGGTCCATAGGGAAGATATTGCGGCCTTTGGGTCTATTGCCCATAGTAAGTCGCTTGCTAAACCCCGATTCCAATGGCACCGTAATGTCTGAAGTGAGTAAGGTGACCTATAGAACTCCCGATGCCATGCTTTCTACAGCGCAGGATCACAGGCCCGGAGAGAAAGGTTTTCAGCAGCATATCTGGCAGGCAACCCTTGGCCCTTGGGCCGTCGTCTTCGTTACCAATCCTGGATCGAGCGGTCGTGAAGGCGGACCGGGGTACTGGATGTCGAACGGACGCATGCCACGCAACGCGCAATATCGCAATGTGCTGATCTCGGTCTACAAAATTCATCGCAGCGGGCCGCCGAGCGAGTTGCAGGTGGGCCCCTACGGCTTTACCCATGCCTACTTTCCTAAATGGGCGTTCGACGAGGTTATCGAGAGATCGGTTGCGGCGCATGGAGGTTGGATCTTTGGCAGGTGTGGCGACGGGTATCTGGCCCTCTACTCCCATCTGCCTTACGAGTGGACAACCTCTGGGGCCGAAGCAGGGCAGGAGGTTATTGCGCAGGGGCATGAGAATGTCTGGATTTGCCAGGTGGGTCGTAAGGCAGTCGATGGCTCCTTCGAGGCCTTCGTGCAAAAGGTGTCACAGGCCGCCATCGAAGTAAACGAGCTGAAAGTGAGCTACGCTGCGCCGGGAGTTGGCACCATGAAATTCGGCTGGGACGGTCCGCTCACAGTGGAGAACAAGGAGATCGCACTCCACAATTATCCTCGCTGGAACAACCCCTACGCCCAGGTCGAATTCGGTTCAGAGCGCTTTCATATCGAGCATAACGGGAAAAAGCTGGATCTAGATTTCAAGAGTGGCACACGAACCATTGGCTAGCATTGGCTTGCTTCATCTTCAAAATCTATCGAGGGGATCGGTCATCGCGAACATCCCCTCGGTAGTCACACCTGCCTATTGGCGCAAGAATTTCAGCCTAGCTATATCCTGTACGTAGGATTCGAATCAGGCGGCTGGCTTCAACGCGCATCCCCAGAAGATAAACCATGCAATCAGCCTGCTTGTTCCTGGTCGAAGTTACAATGCATTGAAGCTTCACCCCTGGGTTTGAGAGGCTGCCAAATGACCTTCGTCACTCGTCGTGCCCTAAGCAAAATATTGTTGGCTGGTTCCACTGGCTTGATCGTAGGGCCCGAGAAACTTTGGCCCGCCGCCTCTGGACAGGCACATGTACCGCCGCCCACTGGCCAGGACGCGAGGCAACTGCCGCCCCGCCCCGTAGCCGCAAAGCGGCTTGAGTCTCCTTCAGAGTTGCCCTGGTCCGATGTGCTTTTGGCGGACGGCCCTGAGCCAATTGTCAGCTACCGCACGGGATGGGTGGTTTACGAGGAGTCGCTGACGAAAGGGCAGTTTGTGGGCCGCGGCTGGAATGGCGCCGGATACGTGAATTTCTATGGCGATCGACTCAACCCGGCTGAGTTCCAGATGCCGCAGGCCTTTCGCCTTGAAATAGACGGACAGTCGCTGGCCTCGGATTGGAAATGGGGCGGGATCGAGAAGACTTCTTTAGCCGACGGCAACTCACACGCGACGATCACACTGCATCATGCTGTCAGGCCCGTCACGGTAAAAATTCATACCAGGATGGATGGTACCGCTGTCCTTACCCGCTGGCTCGACGTCACCAATACCGGCAAACAGCCAGCCGCTTTGTCGGTGGCTTGCTCCTGGAGCGGAGTGCTGTGCAAGTCTGAACGCTGGCGCTCTCATTTGGACGGTACTTCCCTGCCCTTGTACTCCATTGGCTATTTTGAAAGCTCGAGGTGGGGACGGGAGGGCAACTTCCAATGGCACGATTTGCCCGCGGCTGGATATCGCGTGGACGGGCGCTATCGCCGCGACCGATACCGTCATCCCATGTTCATGCTGCGCAACAACGCCACGGGTGAGTTTTTCATCGGCCAGCTAGCCTGGACCGGGGGGTACAGTTTCGACTTTGAACTCGATACCGAAATCGGCAATGCTGCTGGCCTTGACACGAGCGCTGCCCTCACTTTCAGCGCAGGCCCCGACGCTCCCTCTCCTTTGCGTATCATCGCCCCCGGAGAGACGGTAACCACGCCGGAGATGCATCTGGGGCTTGTATTCGGCAATCTGGATGCGGCGGTTCAAGCCATGCACACGCACATGCGGCGCAGCGTCTTTCTACCCGAGCCGCAAGGACGAGCAGCTTTGGTGGAGTCCGGGATTGGTCCTGAATTGGAGATCACGGTTGAGCACTTGAACCATGCCATCGACTCGGCCATTGAGGGCGGTGCTGAAGTCTTCTTTATTGACGCCAGTTGGTACGCCGCGCCCCATGGCAACTGGTGGAGCACCGTGGGTGATTGGGAGGTGAATCGCCAGCGCTTTCCAGATGGGTTAAAGCCCTTCCGCGATAAGGTTCACGCTGCAGGCATGTTATGGGGCCTGTGGATGGACGCGGAACGGGTTGGCGACGCCAGCCGCGTGGCCAGGGAACACCCGGATTGGCTGGCCATGAACTACGAAGGCGAAAGGAAGCTGGGCGGACTGCTCGATCTCTGCAATCCTGAAGCCGCCAATTGGATGGAACAACAGATCGTCCATGTCATCGAGGAAAACCAGTTGGACTTCTTCCGCCTGGACTACAACACCGACCCTGGACGCGGCATCAGGACTCTGCACAATGGCTTCGTCGAAAACGGCTACTGGCGCTACTACGAAACATTGTACGGAATCTACGACCGCTTGCGGGCTCGTTTCCCCAAGGTGATCTTTGAGAACTGCGCCGGGGGCGGCGGGCGCACTGATATTGCAATGGTCAGGAGGTTCGGCCACACGGATGTCACCGACTGGCAGATTGCTCCACGATCTTTCACCATTACTAACGGCATGACAATGGCGCTGCCGCCCGAGCGCGTCGACCGGCTCCTCGGCGGCCAAGACGGCCAATCCGCGGCAGAGTTCGACTTTCAGGCCAGGTTGCTGCTCTTCCTCCAGCCGAAGTTCGCCTTCCTGTATCCCGCTGGAGCTGCACCAAATCCCGTCTTCATGCGCCGTCTCAAACACTATGTAGATCTCTACAAAGGCTTCGTCCGGCCTTTCATCGGGACCAGCCGTATCTATCACCATACCCCCGAGGTTGCTGGACTCGATCCTCATGGCTGGGGAGTTATCGAACTCACCTCGGAGGACCGGGCGCGGGATATCTGCGCGCTCTTCCAGCTTTCCGCGCCCACTCATCCCGAGTACGAACTCAGACTGCGTGGCCTTGATGCGGCGCGCCACTACCGCGTGACTTCGACAACTCTGGCCAGAGCTGCTTCGTCGATGGGTTTGTACTGATGGAAGAGGGAATCAAGGTTCGCCTTGAGGGCGCATTGACTTCGGAACTGCTGATCATCGAGGCGGTCTAAGGTGATCCATCACTCTTCGTGGACGTATTGCGTGGGATCGAATCCACCAAAGAGGACAGTCTCAGGAACTCCGCCAATACTGAATGGGCGGGCGGCAGAGGCATGCAACTTCCGCGCAGTAACTTATGCCACTCCGAGCCTATTGGGTCGATTCCAGTAGCGCGCTCAGACCCTTCATGTCCTTCACGACGATCTGCCGCGCATCCACATCCAACAGCCCTTCGGCCTGCAGGCGCATGAGATTTCTTGAGACCAGTTCTCGCACCGTGCCAAGCTGGTTCGCCAGTTCCTGGTGACTCGCGGGCAATTGGATTTCAATTCCCCGCGAGGTGGTTTTGCCTTCACCCTGGGCGAGCTTGACCAATACTGCGATAAGCCGCTGGCGCACCGTGGTAAACGACAGCTCCTCAATGATTCCTACCAGGCGCCGCAAACGTGCACCCACCACCTCAAGCACCTTGAGCGCAACCTCCGGATGGTCCATGCAGTACGCTTGGAAATCGCGCCGCGATATATAGGCGATCTCCGTCTCTTCAATTGCCACCGCGGACGCAGGAAACGGCCCTCCGTCGAAGACGGGAAGCTCTGCAACTGACTCGCCAGGCATGTTCACGGCCAGCACCTGCTCCCGGCCGCTCATTGAGGTTTTGAAGATTCGAACCTTTCCGCGCACAATAATGTGCAACCCATTGCAGGGCTCGCCCTCTGTGAACAGCAACTCGCCCGTGCTGAGAAACTTGCGCACTGTCCGTGCCGCAAGGGTATGCAGTTCAGGTTCCGAGAGGCCTGATAGCAAAGTTGTTTTGCCCAGAACCCCGGCCAGATCAATGCGTTCAATGGTCACACCAAAATTCTAGCAGCCTGGGACTTTAGTCACTGCGCAAGCCTGCCGTTTCGCAGTCTGATAAGAACATGAATACGCAGATCAATGCGATCGATTTCAATGAACGTCCCTTCATTGCCATCTGGGAAGTGACCCAAGCCTGCGACCTTGCTTGCGTACACTGCCGCGCCTCCGCGCAACCGGATCGAGATCCGAAGGAACTCACCACGGTAGAGAGAAACAAGCAGAAGTCAACTTCCCTGCATGTTCTGCAAGGTGCGTAAAGGGCGTCCGTTCGACGACTCCCGCCTAATTCAACAATCCTGGTTCTCAAGCGAGCCACGCGAAAGGTGGGTATAGAACATGGCGATACAGATCGGCGCAAAACCTGACAGTGGATTCGATGATCCAATCGGGATGCTGGCGGACTGCCACCGCAGGGTCGAGCACTTTCTTGGCATCTTATGCGTCGTTGTTGAGCGCGCTCAAAACAGAGAATTGACGAGTGAAGAGGTGAGCGCGGTTCAATCCGCACTTCAATATTTCGAGGTGGGTGGGCAACGGCACACTGCCGACGAAGAGGAATCTCTGTTTCCTCGATTGCGAGGAAGCTCCAATGCTGCGATGGATGCGATTGCTGGACTTCAATCGGACCATCGTCGTGCAAATCAGTTGCATGATTCTATCCAGGAGTTCTACCTCGCATGGATCTCCAGCGGCAAGCTGGCGCACGAAGAGCGAGATCAACTGCTTACTCAGACCGGGCAGCTCAAAGATCTCTACGCAGCCCACATCCAGGTGGAGGAAACGGTCGTCTTCCCCTATGCCGCAAAGGTATTGGACCCTGAAGTCATCTCTAAAATCGGCGCAGAATTCAAGATGCGCCGAAGATGACGTTTATCATCAGCCGCTCCTCTGTATCAGAGCGTCATTTTTGCTTTCCGGCTGCGGCTTCCTAAAAGCCCAAACCGCGTTTCCAAAACTGACCAGCGGGGATTCGTGCAGTCGGAACCAGTAGCTCCGGGCTGTTGTTCCTCACTTTTCCAACGACGCATCATCTCGATCAGAACAACTCGATGGATGGGCGCTCGAACTCTGCGCTTGATTTTTCGCCGGCAACAGCAAGGTGGGTTACGGTCTGGCTGGCCATTCGGTATCTGCTCTTATGTGCCTCCAGCATCTCCGTAAAGGTATGATCGAATTCCCCTTGCCAGACAAAGTCAAAGGCCTTCTCCGACATATGTTGCATGTGTTCGCGCATCTCGACCAGCCCCTCCTGCACATGCTCCATTCTCTGCCGCATCACATCCTGAAACTGAATGTGCCCGAGTGCCTGAGAAAGGCGGTTGACGCTCTCCTCGTAATTTGCGTCCACTTCCGTAATGACATTGAGAAGCAGTTGGCTGTTTTTAGCGAACTCCAACTGCATCGCACCCAGGTCGCTTGCCAGATGGTTCATAGCGCTGCTTGCCTCTTGCTGTTGCAGCGATTCCTTGGCTCGGGCCAACTCCTCATCCACTCGCTTGCAGGTGGAATGAATCTTTGTGGAAATGTCTGAGGCGGCCTTCGAGGAGTTCACGGCCAACTTTCTCACCTCATTCGCTACCACGGCAAAGCCGCGGCCTGCGTTGCCCGCTCGCGCTGCCTCGATCTCGGCATTCAGGGCCAGGAGATTGGTTTGCTGGGCGATGGATGTGATGACCTTAATCAGCGGCATCAATGCCTGCACTTCGTGAGAGAGCCCTTCAATGCGCCCAAAGTTGTTCCTGAACTCTTCGATCTGTACCTCGAATTGCATATTGATGGCGGCAATGATCTGCTTGTTGTTCTCGACCCGAAGATTCGTGCTTTCCGTCAGATCCCTGCCGCTCTTTATGGATTGAGCGATACTCTCTCTCTGCTGATTGGCATTTGCATTCAGAATCCCGATCTGTTCGATCACCTTGACCACTTCACGCTCGGATTCCACCAGCGAATCGCCGATCTGGTTGTGCATTACGTGAATGTAAGGCTCGGAGTCCTTCAATTCGTCTCTCATGGCCGCGCGCCGCACCGCCACATTCGCTAACTCGGATTTACTAAGGGTCCCAATGATTCCGAGTTCGGCAATACCGCGGCGAGCCTGTATCCAGTTCACCCATTGGCCCATCAGTATGGGAAGAACGAGAAATAGTAGAAATGCCAGGACCGCACGGCTCTGATAGGTGGAGGGAATTGCTCCAACAAGAACACGCATTGAGAGATAGAAAAGGAATATGAACAGAAACCGCAGAGCTGTCTGGATAATCAGCCGGTTACGGGCCTTGCTCAGGCGCGTCCTGCATCCTGACGCGGCGTCGAATTCCTCTATCCGCTCAGGGGCGGCCTGAGCGGAAGAAATCCTTTCGAGTCCTTGA
>Ga0316226_1004274_pt1 | contig 11491 bp, 9 predicted proteins | sample TBH18017metaG_FD_206009 | JGI IMG/M metagenome (GOLD analysis project Ga0316226, IMG submission 206009) | Freshwater microbial communities from Trout Bog Lake, Wisconsin, USA - TBH18017 | ecosystem: Environmental > Aquatic > Freshwater > Lake > Hypolimnion/Profundal zone | place: USA: Wisconsin... | reverse complement strand
AAAAATACCAGGAATTGGAAGCCCGTGGAGACGGTTTATCTGAACCCTGAATCAAAGGTGGAAACGAAACTTCTTGATGCTGCATAATTTCAGCAGAGGCGACAACTACCTTGACACCCGCCGCTGGCAAGCCCGAGCAATATGGGAAAAAAGGGTGGATAGTGGGAGGACGCAGCCAGCCCATTCCCCGAGATGAAGTCCTTCGCAATGGTGACGTAGCTGATACCGTCGGAAGAAATGACGTCGTAGAACTGCAGGAAGTAGAGCCGGATGCCGAGGCCCGCCAGCGCAAGCAGTGCCATGATCGCGATGTCTTTCCGGGTGCAGCCACCCCCCTCGCAGGTCATCTCGCGCAACCTGCCCCGAAGATGGAGAGCTTCAAGAGTCCCAGCTTGCCGAGGCGGAACTGGAGCGCGGTCTTCAGCACGCCCAGACCGTACACGACTGAGCGCCGGAAGTTGATGGACGAGGCATCCTCGAAATATTTGGTCGGGCAGGAGACTTCGCCGATGCGGAACCCGAACCAGACGATCTGGGCCAGCATCTGGTTGTCGAACACGAAATCGTCGGAATTCGCCCCGAGAGGGATCCCTTCCAGCACCTCGCGGGAGAAGGCGCGGTACCCGGTGTGATACTCCGAAAGCTTGTGTCCCAGCAGCAGGTTCTCCACCAGGGTGAGCACGCGGTTGGCAATATACTTGTAGAGCGGCATCCCCCCCTTGAGCGCGCCGACCCCGAGGATGCGCGAGGCGAGCACCGCGTCGAACTCGCCGTAGGCGATCATGGAGCTCATCGCCACGATGAGGTTCGGCGTGTACTGGTAGTCGGGGTGCAGCATGACGACGATGTCCGCGCCGAGATCGAGGGCGGTTTTGTAGCAGGTCTTCTGGTTCCCGCCGTAGCCCCGGTTCCGGGGGTGGATGACCGTGTGGATCCCGAGGCGGCGTGCCAGCTCCGCCGTGTCGTCCCGGCTCGCATCGTCGACCAGCACCACGTCATCCACAAACTCGAAGGGGATCTCCCGGTAGGTCATCTCAAGAGTCTTGGCGGCATTGTACGCCGGGAGAACGACTACGATCTTCTTTCCATTAAGCATGAGTGAGGCCCTTATCCAACATATTTGTCATAAAAGAATTAAATCCCTAACGCAAAGGCGCAAAGACGCCAAGACGCAAAGGGGAAGGCTAACGGCTGTTCTAAGTTCTAAGTTATATGCTTTAACGTTGTAACTCAGGTATTGTTACTTACATCATTTAATATTAAATACTCAAAGGTTGAAATCCTTATTCCATCCATTTCCCAACTCGTTGCGTCTTAGTGCCTTTGCGTCTTTGCGTTAAGCCTTTGCTGCCCTTTCGATCTTGCCACTCCGCTTCAGCCAGAACTCCCGCGCCAGCATGACCAGAAAGAACGCGAAGGAGGCAAGTGTCGAGTACTTGCCGACCTTGAACGGCATCGGATCGAAGACGAACTCCACCTGGTGCTTGCCAGGGGCGAGGTAGACGCCGCGCAGCACGTGATCGACCGGGAAGATCTCGGTCTTCTGCCCGTCCACCGTCGCGCGCCAACCCTTGTAGAACTTCTCGCCCAGCACCATCATCGAATTCATGCTGGAGTCGGCCTCCAGGTCGATCCGCTCGCCCTCGTAACGCAGCACCCGCACCTGCCCGGGGCTTCCCGGCGGAGGCGCACCGGGGTTACCCAATTGGATCGGCGGAAGCGACTCGACGAGCGCTATCTGCCGGGGATCGAAGGCCGGGTCATGCAGGGCTCCCAGGGTCTCCTGGGCGGAAGTCACCTGCACGGCTGTGGGAACCAGCCACGCCTTGGGGAGCACGCGGTTATTCTGCAGTACGACGCTGGCCCCGTCCGGGGAAATGAAGACCGGCGTGTACTTGCCTGCCATGGCCGCCTTGTCGTTTTCGTACTGGGCCCGCTCCTCCACGAGGTAGCGCACGTTCATGATGTCGGGCAAATTGGAGTCAAGGCTGAAGGCGTCGAGGTATTCCTGCCAGCGCCGCTTCTGCACCGGGTTGGAGGTGAACAGCACCGGGATGCCATCGGAGACCAGGGACATCGGATCGCTGCCGTCCATGGGGAGGCTCCGGTACTGCTGCCCCTGCTTGGCCAGGAATTCCACCGCCGGAGTCTTCACTCCCCGCGACTGGCCGGGTACCGGCTGCAGCAGCAGATACTTCGCGTTGACGCGCCCCACATCGGCGAGGTAGCAGACCAGCAGCAGGCAGGGAAGCCATTTCACCAGGGAAGCCCGGCGGGTCAGCCCCGCGATAACTGCGGCGTAGACGGCGCAGACCAGGACGGCAATGCCGGTCTCCTGCACCAGGTTGTTCCAGCGCCGGACGAACAGCTCGGGCCCTTGCTCATATCTGTTGGGTGCCGAGAGCATCTCGTTCAGGGCCGACTGCCAGCCGTCCTTGGCGACGAACTCGGTCCCCAGCAGGGCCAGCACTGCGACCGGCAGCGCGACCACCCCCATCAGGTAGCGGCGAAACCCTTTGGTCTGCCGGACCTCCGGGTCCAGCAGCAGGTCCATGCCGCGGGCGGCCAGCACGCCGAGCCCCATGACGGGAAGGAACATGATCATCTTGGGCACCCGGAACCGGTTCACGCCCGGCAGGTGCTCATAGAGAAACCAGTAGAACGGGGTGAACTTGCCCATGGAGAAGAGTATGCCGACCAGCACCCCGGCGCTCGCCAGCCAGGTGTACTTGTCGCGCCGGAAGATGAGCGGCAGCGGCACCAGGAGCCAGGGCAACAGCCCCATGTAATCCGTGGTCTGGGTGAAGTTCATGCGTCCCCAGTAGTAGGCGTTGATGTCCTTGCCGTTGTAGCCCCCTTCCTGGCGGGAATAGCCGAAGAAGCCCGGAATGACGAAGGTGGCAAGCTCCTCCGGCGGCAGGGACCAGGACATGGCCTCTTCCACGTCCATGCCGCCCTTGCCCTGGTTGGAGCCGCTCGCCGCCCCGCGGGTGGTATCCTGGGACCAGTCGGAAAGCGGCACCAGCGAGATGGCCACCGTGCTCAGGAAGAAGAGGAGCGTCACCAGGTTCAGGCCGAAAAGCCGGGTCAGGGTGCCTCCCAACTGCTCCCGCTCGGCTCTCAGTATCCCGATGGAGCGGCAGATGCCGTAGACTCCGACGCCGAGGCAGGTGTAGAAGGCGACCTGCCAGTGCATGTTGAAAAACTGGAAGGCGAGGCAGACCGCGGTCGTCAGGGGGTAGATGTACCTGCGGGTCTGGAACCCCTTTTCCAGGAAATAGAAGGCCCAGGGAGCGAAGCTGATGGTGGCGATCTTCTGCACGTGCCCCGCGTTGATGAGCGAGGCGTTCTCCGGAGCCAGCGCGAAGACGAGGCCGCCCAGCAGGGAGCCCAGGCGCCCCACGCCGATAGCGCGGCAGAAGCAGTAGGTGCCGACGGCACCGAGGAAGAGATGGAACACCATGAACCAGGCGATGTTGACGGGCTCCGGCAGGAGCCAAAACAGGAAACTGCGGTAAAACAGGAAGCGCAGCGAGACCGTACCGCCTCCCTCGGTGCCGCCGCCGTTGGTCAGATAGTCCCAGCTCGCCTTCACGCCGGGCTGGAACAGTTCGAGAAAGCTCATGTTTTTGTAGTGCTTAATAGACCAGAAGAACTCGGCGACGATGTCAGGTGCCCGGACGATCTCATGCGTGAAGAGGATCTTGGCGAAGAAAAGGACCAGTATTGCCAGCAGCCCGGTTAGCCAGAGCAAATCTTTCTTGCGTTCAGTCATTTTGTATCCTTGAGTCTATCAGAGTCTGCACCTGCAGATAGCACGGATAGATGGGTCATTTCAGCATTTGCAACTCGGCAACGGATTCAGATTCAGCGTGGGATTTTCAGATTACAGTCCGTCGGAATTCCTCCCTACGGAATTAGCTCCGGAGTATTTCATAAATACCCCATATGATTCAATGGAAAATGTTTGGTCATGCTTTTCTAGAAAAATGCCATGGCCTCTAGGGTTACTTCAATTCTGGCAGGGCTTCCCGGTAAAAACGCTGTAATTGCATGGCGAAGAGGCTCCAGTTGAAATGCTCCAGCAGGTAGCACCGGCCGGCGGCACCAAGAACCGTACGTTTTTCCGGGTCCTGCAGCAGCTCCACGGCCCGGTCCGCCATCTCCTGCCAGTCGTCGGGCTGGCACAGTATGCCGGTCTCCGCGTCCAGGATATATTCGGCGACCTGCCCGACCCGGTCTCCGATCACCGGCACACCGGCCCGCAGCAGCTCGGTCAGCTTCGCCGGGCACTTGCAGCGGTTTACCAGGTTATCGGCAAAAGGATAGATGGCCAAGTCGGCGGCTGCGAAGTAATCCGGCAATTGGGCCGGTTCCACCCACCCCGCCAAACGCAGCACCGAGGCAAAGCCCAGGCGGGCCGCGGCCTCCAGCAACAAGGTCTCCTCGTCGTGGCGCCCCTTGCCGACCACCAGGAAGTACGCCTCCGGAACCCTGCGGTGGATTTCCGCGAAGACGCCGTGCAGCTTCTCCTGGCTAAACTCGAAAAAGCGCGTGTAGAGCAGCACGACCGGCGCACCGCTGGGAATCCACTGCTTTTGGCGCACCCCGCCCGGGTCACCCGCCGGCCCGTCCTCGACGCAGTTGGGCAGGTAAAGCAGCTTGCCGTCCCGCCCCCGCAGCTCAGAGGTCATGGTTTCCAGGGCCCGGCTGGCGACCGTCACCGCCCGGGCATGGGGCAGCAGCCAGTTTTCCTGAAAGGCGAAGACGGCGCGCTCGGCGCCGCAGTAGGGCTGCAGATCATTCATGCCGCCCTTCCCTTCCCAGTCGTCGGTATCGACCAGCACCGACGGCAGACGTACCCCGACGGCGCGCAGCGCGATCATGAGCATGGCCGCCAGGCCGCCGTACCCTTTGGGCTTGAAGAGGTGCACCAGGTCGGGGCGCTCGGCGAGGGCGGCCCGGAACATGCGCCAGGCCAGCACGGGCGCGCCCAGGAGCTTCCCCCCTTTCGGGAGGCTCACATTGACGAGCCGCACGCCGCGCACCTGCTCCACCTTCCCGGAATCCTCGGGGTTGGTGTAGGGAGGGGCGATGATGACGACCCGGTGCCCCAGCGCCTGGAGCGCCGCCGCCAGCGGCACCATGCGCGCCAGCACGGTCCCCTTGGGGCGGATGCCGAAGGGGGCCAGGAACACCAGCTGCATCGGGCCCCGGTTATCGCTCATACCTGCCATACCTGCCCCTTAGAAAATCGTAAGCCCCCCGCACCATCATGCGCAGCTTGGCGAGCTTCTCTCCCTCGAACAGCACGATGCTGGCGATCTCCTTGGCAAGCCGCACCAGGTCGAAGAGGCAGTGCCCGGGGAAAAACCTGACATAGCGGACGAAAACCAGGAACCGGTTGCGGGTCTTGTAATAGCGGCGCAGCGGCGAGTGGTTGGTGGCGATGAAAGGCCCGAACTTCCTGGTGTCCCCGACGCTGTGCTCCAGGCGGGCGAGATTGGCGCGCACCACGCCGAAGCCGTGCTGCCTGAGCCTCAGGCAATACTCGTTGTCGACAAAGTCGATGAAAAGCTTCTCCAGGAAGGGACCGACCTCCCGGTAGGCGCGCAGGTTGAGCAGGCAGCCCGAGGTCATGGGAGTCATGACGTCCTGGCAGGTCTCGCTCCCCGGCAGGTGTCCCGACTTGGTCACGTGGAAGGGAGAGATCATGCCGATCCCTTCAGGGTCGCGGCCAGCCAGGCAGCCCAGCATGCGCGGCACCAGGTCGGGAGCGGCGAAGCTGTCCTGATCCATGGTGAGCAGCAAGTCGTATCCCTCGGCGAGCGCACGCTGCGCGCCGATGTTGAGCGCCGCCGCCATGCCGAGATTGCCGTGGTTCGGCAGGTAGACGACCTTGGGCCCGGCGAAGCCGGGCAAGGCGGCGCACGCCGTGTCGTCCGAATTGTCGACCGCGAAGAGCAGCTCGATCTGGTCCAGATAGCTCGCGATGTTGCCGACGACTTCCCGGGTCGGATGGTAAAGCACCACGACCCCGGCGATGCGCCCCTTAGTTCCCATGGGCGCCTCGTTCCGTTCCGGCTCGGCAAAGGGCGACCAGCTTTTGCATCTCTAGTAGGGCTCCGCTTTTCATCGACTCCATCAGCCGGTAATTGTTGGCCCTCATCGCCTCGAGTTCGGCGGGCGCCGGGAAGTCCCCCTTGATGAAGCGCTCCAGCGTGAGGTACGAGTAGCCGTTCTCCTCAAAATCGCCGATGCGGGGCTGGATCACGATCGGGATGACGCCGCAGGAAAGGTATTCGACCAGCTTGGTGGGACAGGCGACCCGGTTGACGACCGTGTCGTCGCGCAGCACGAAGCCGTAGTCGGCGCGCGCGTAATAGCCGTACACCTCGTGTTTGGGCACCGAGGCGATGCCGATCGCGCCGAGTCCCAGAGCGCCGGTCTTTTGCCGGAACACGGCGACGTCCCCGGTCAGGATGATGAACTCACAGCGCTCCCGGACCTGGTCCATGGCCTGAAGCATCAGGTCGACGTTCTGCCACGCCTGCGCGCCTCCGGCGTAGATGACCACCGGCTTGGAGCGCCCCGTGCCGCGGTCGTCCCGGGAGACCGCAACCTCGTCGAAGATCGGCACGTTGAAGGAGCGCAAGCTTGCCAGGGAGTACTTCTCGCGGAAATGCTTTGCCATTGCGCCGCTTACGGTGACAATCGCGCGACTGCGGTGCACGGCCATCCATTCCACCGGGCCGTACCTGAGTGCGGCGAGACGCTTCCCCGCGAGGCGGAACTCCTCCGGGACGGCGCCATGCATGTCGGTGACGATCTTGCGAAACAGGTAGAGCGGCAGTAGCGCCAGGGCGTTGCCGACCGAATGCACGTAGATGCAGTCCGCACGGAGGGCAAGCCGCCAGATACCGAAAAAATGCCGGAAAAGGTTGAGCCGGTATACCGTGAGGTTCTCGTCGCGGCGCTCCATGCTGCCGGGTAGATGCGCCACGAAGCTGATTTTAAGGTAAGCCCTCTCGACATCGGCGAACTGGCAGTCGACCGCTATGATACGTTGCATCATGCCGTCTTTTTCTGACGCCGAATCAGGATATGAGGAGATAAAGAGAACCATTGGGGCCTTGCCTTATTGCGAGGTGACACAGGCAGGATCTTGCGCACAAGAGGCCATACCACCCGACAGGATTTTGAAACAATTTTGCCTCATCAGGTAACTGAGGATTTCACAGCACGCTCTTAAAAACCGCGCCTAGATTTTCGACAGAGAATTTATCCCTCTCAGCAATGATGTTGGCGACTTGCTGCTGGTAGCGTTGCACAGGCTTATCGTTTAGGATACCTATAAGGACAGCTTTCATCTCGTCATAATTCTCGCACAGATAACCAATGTCGCCCATTTCCTCGAAAAAATATTCAAAGAATGGATTTCGCAGGGCAATTATAGGCTTCGCATAGGAGAAAGCGTCGAAGAGGGCACCACTCGCAGTAAGCTGATACGATGTCGGCTTGTAAAAATATATGGAGTAGTCAATATTTCTGGCATACTCATCAAATTCATCTCGGCTTAGCGGTTTATCAGGAGACGGAATTTTTACCAACGAGGTCACCTCCTGTTTTAACCCCTCGTCTATGATGTGTCCAATAAGTATAAATTCTGCAGCACCTCTCGTCTTACAAGCGGTCACCTCACCAGCAATTTTAAAAAAAAGATCGAAGCCTTTTGCGTAACGGGCCACGCCGAAAATCCCAATTCGTGTCAGACCGGATTCGAAGGGGATATGCTGCTGAGGGTCCTTGTAAAAGGTCGGCAAGGTAATAGCTTTGAGATACCTTTGCATCGAGGGGATGGCCTCGCAGAGCCGCTTTTTGATGGGGTCGCCGAGGAGCAGATAGGACAACTGGTCGGTATTAAGAGGAACGAGAGCGAATCGAAACCAAAAGATGAACTCCCACGGTACTACGGACGGGCGGTTGATCACCGACTCGAGAATACCGTGAGGAATTACCGTGCACTTCACTGAGGGGAACTTTTTAAGCAGTAGCTTTATGGAGAGTAGTCCGGGACTGGTGACCGAGGTAAATATAACATTTGTGCAGCCGGACTTAACCGCTCTATTAAAGATATCGTTGGCGGATCGCAGTTCTGTAGGGAACCTAAGCAGGTCGCCAGTGCCTGGCTTGGGAATTTCCATTGTAGCAAATTCAATATCATGGACAGAATTTGCTTTCAGTTTTCCCTGTACGAGCTGCAAATGGCGATGCTCAGCCAAGAATAAAATCTCATCTTCGGGAAAAGCATGCCGCGCCACAGCTAACAAAGCCGCATTGACGTCAGTGTGCTCAAACCCGCTGCATTGTGGCTCACAAAAAATAAGCATTTAGCTTGCCCTTAAAATTAGATTCGAGTGATTCGACATCATCTCTTTGCTTGGCACGCCGAACTCAAGCTTGTCATAAATTTAGCTGCCGAGACTTCCCAGGAAAATTTAGCAGCTTGCTTATACCCTGCGGTTTTAAGGTTTAAACGCAATTGTTCATCTCGTTCCAACGTGACTATTCCGTTTGCAAACTCGATATGGTCCTCAGGGTCAGCATACAAAGCAGCATCACCGCAAACTTCTGGTACTGCAGTGTACTTAGTGGTCATGACAGGACAGCCAAGTGTCATTGCTTCGAGTGGGGGGAGGCCAAACCCCTCATATTTCGAGGGGTAAATCAATGCAATGGCACCAGCAATGAGTTGAACCAGATCTTTATCCTGGACGTACCCTTTCTCAACAACCACGCCGCGCCGGACTCCCTCTTCAATTAGCTGCTTAAAATCGTTCGAAAAGTAGTTTTTACTGCCTGTAAGAACCAGTTTGCTTGTTAGGCGGTTGTCCCGATGCAGGCCGATGAACACCTTGAGGAGCTTTTCTATACCCTTGCGTGGGTCATAGCCTCCAACATATATAAAATAATCAGAGGTATGCCCAGGGTCGCTGTATAGAGAAGCACCTTTCGAATTAAGTGTAGGGCCGAGCGGAACAACTACCGGCTCTGTTTTAAGCTTAAAGTTGTCAATAATCTCACTTTTAGAATAGTCTGAGATAGTAATTAGCAAATCGGTGCGATCGATGTCCTTTTGGACCTTGCTTCGATAGGTCTTTTCCTCCTGGGTGGATTTAAAAAACCCTGGAATGGCTAATGGCAAAACATCATTCAAGGTGGTGACGACATTGGTCCTGGCCAGACCATTCGGCACACTTCCGTTCCAGGGAAAATGTACGGCATCAGGCTTATGAAGTGCCACATACGCTGGCAGATACACACTTCTCCACGCAGATCGAGGGAAGAACCTTCCCAACTGGAGAGACTCAACGCCTGAAGGCAGCGTACATTGTAAGGCGCGCCGATGCATCGCTGAAACGTGCAGGGATTCACATTGCCTGAGGCATTCGCCGTAGAGGCCAAGTGTCGACTTTGTAATCCCGGTTGCCGGCAATTGCATGACTGTAGCATCAAGAAATATTCTCAATTGAGCCTCTTTAGGCGAACTTTTTTACCACGACAGCAGCAAGCGCACCGCAACCCGAGTTTGCCTGATCATAATAACCAACATATTTGATGGTCTCGCAAAAGCCGGCCTGTTGCGTAACGTACTGAATTAAATTGCTAATTACTGTATTTACTGTTTGTGCCGAGTTGGTGTTTATGATATATTGCCTTGCAAATACAGCCACTTGCAAGGTGCGGCATGATCCACATCAAAGACCACAAACAGTACGACATGTTCAATCCATTTGACTACCTCGGACCGAAACGTCTCGCCCTTCTTCAATCCTCCTGGGCGCACCTATTTCGGGAAGAGATACTGCACAAGCTTCCAGCAGAGAAGCTCTTTCATCTTTATGATGAGTTCAAAGGGCGCCGAACGAAGGAGCTGTTCACCATGCTCGGCGTCGTTCTCCTGCAGCAGATGGAGGACCTCACCGACGAACAGGCAGTTCGTCAGTTTGCCTTCAGCATTGAGTGGCATTACGCACTGAACGTCACCGATCCATCGGACTTCAGTTCCTATGTTTCCGCTCGTACCCTTTGGGCCATGCGGGACACGGTCGGCCGGCTTGGCCTTGAGCAATCTCTCTTTGAGAATGTCACCGAAGCACTGAAGAAGCTCTTTGAGCTTGATCCTTCAAAACAGCGGCTGGATTCTGTTCATATCTTCTCCAACATGGCCCATCTGGGGCGGATCCGGATCTTCGTGAAGACCGTCCGCAAGTTTCTGATCAACCTCAAGCGGCATCACCTGGACTTGTATCAGGGCCTCGGCGAGGTGGCTACCCGGTACGAGGAGAAAAACGACGGGCAGTTTGCCGTCAAGCCGAGCGAATCATCTCGGACCCTACAAGAAGTGGGTAACGACAGTTTCCTTCTCATAGAGCGCTTCAAGGATCAGCAAGCCGTCGTTCCCATGTCCAGCTACCAGCTTATGGTGCGGCTGTTCAACGAACAATGCGTGTTTGAGAAGACAGATACGGCAACTTCCGTGGTGATCAAGCCGAACAAGGATGTGCCTTCCGACTCTCTCCAGAACCCTTCCGATCCCGATGCCGGCTACTCAGGGCACAAGGGAAAGGGATTCCAGATGCAGGTGATGGAGACCTATTCGCCGGACAAGAGCCAACCGGATCTGATCACCCACGTCAGGGTCGAAGCAGCCCACCAGAGCGACGCTCACGCGCTGCTCCCGGCGATCGAGGACGCATCGAAGCGCGAACTTGCCCCGACAGAACTGCTGGCCGATTCCCTTTATGGCGGCGACGACAACGTGGAGAGAGCCGCCGAACAGGGTGTCACAATGGTGTCCCCGACCATGGGGAGCCAATCACACAAGATCAGCCTCGCCGATTTCAGCTTCACAGACAACGACGAGATGACTGCCTGTCCCGCCGGTCAGGCACCAAAACGGATCAAGACAGGGAAGCAAGGGGGCAAAGTCGTCCTATTCGACAAGGCGACCTGCGACAAGTGTCCCAGGCAATCAGATTGTCCGGTGAAGCGCGACAAGCACAGCACGACCATAAGCTATGACGCCAAGGCGCTGCGCCTTTCCAGGCGGCGTGCCAAGGAAAAGACGGAAGCGTATCGCGAGGCGTATCGATTCCGGGCCGGGGTGGAGGGAACGATGTCCGACCTCGACCGCATTACCGGAATCAAGCACCTGCGCGTCAGAGGGATGCGGTCAGTAAGGGTGGCGGCGGTGCTAAAGGCCGCCGGGTTGAACATCCTAAGGGCCAGCGCATTCAAAACTGGAAAAAGGCAGTATCGAAGACGCAAAAGCGGCCGTTCTTCTCGTGACGGGATCATATGTACTGTCAAAGAGCAAGTCAGATAGTTTTGGGATCATGTCCGGCAAAGCTTTGGGGCTTTCGGCCCCAGAATCAACTCAGGTCTATTATTGCCACAAGCGGCGTAGCGCGTTTTTGCGATACCATCA
>Ga0316226_1004268_pt1 | contig 11506 bp, 12 predicted proteins | sample TBH18017metaG_FD_206009 | JGI IMG/M metagenome (GOLD analysis project Ga0316226, IMG submission 206009) | Freshwater microbial communities from Trout Bog Lake, Wisconsin, USA - TBH18017 | ecosystem: Environmental > Aquatic > Freshwater > Lake > Hypolimnion/Profundal zone | place: USA: Wisconsin... | reverse complement strand
CGAAGTCGTGGTCATCGAACGACGGCAACATCCAGCGAATCTACTATGGAAACGGCTATCTTGAAATGAAACATGTTGGGGCTCAAGGAGCTGGATGGGCAAATAAAGTTAAATACAGCAGTACACTTCATCCGAAGGTGGCTGATGCGCTTGCTCAAAAGTTGGGGGTTTCAATTCAAGATCATGAGAAGATGTTCCACTCTATCCATGTCCCAGGTGAAACAAGCATTTATTCAAAGGCTCAGCTCAAAAAAGCAGGAATAAAACCGACAAGTCCCACAGTTCTCACGATTAAAGGGGGATTATGATTTCTTCCCCCGATCTCGTGTTGGGTTTGCACCGCGTGGCGCCTATTCCTCAGGGAGTAGATTTTGGCCAGTGACCAGATACGCCTCGGCGATCTACTGGCCAGTAATCTGGCCGCGGCCAACTTGCTTGGGCGCTTGCACGTCGCGCGATTCGGCCTGGTCAAACTGCATCGCCCGGTTCGCCTGGCTACCAGCTCGCGGCTTAAGAACTTTGCAGAGGATGATGCCCAGGGCGATACGTTCAACGTCGGTTTCAGCTTCACCATTCCCCCAACGGGCGCGGTCGAGTATCTGCGCAACCTGACGCCGGTAACACGCTCGCTATTTGACGGCCTCACCGCGCAATATCGAAACGACGCCTTCACCATAGCCGGAGTCAGCGATCAGCGGTTGATCGCAAAGATCCGCGACGCCCTGGCCGAGACTCTTTCCAAAGGTGGAACGACGGCTGAGTTCCACAAAGCCGTGGATGCAATGACCACTGAAGCCGGCATTGAAAAAATGGCGGCGTTCGAGTTGGACACGGTCTTTCAGACCAACACAGGCAAGGCATATTCCGCTGGCCGGCTTGAGCAGATGAAAGAGCCTGGCCTGATGGACGCGCTGCCCTATTGGCAGTACTGGACGGTTGGAGATCTGCGCGTGAGACCTGCGCACGCGGCGCTGGATGGCTTCTGCGCGCGAGCTATTGATCCGGTATGGATGAAGATTTATCCGCCAAGCGGCTTCAATTGCCGCTGCTCGGTGATTCCTGTGCTTCCCGAGGATGCGCCTGAGGGAAGCGATGAAGGCGGCATGGAACGACTGCCATTATTGGCCCGGCTCGGAGTGCCTGAGCCCGGCTTCCACACGCTGGCTGGAATCTAAGTATTCCAGCTTTCGCGGATGTTTCAGTTACCGCACGAGATGGCGATGCGTCTCGATATGGTGTCTCCATGGCGACAGCACTCACGAAGATAGTAGATGGCAAGCCGCTCGAATCGAGCGATTTCGCCTACGTGGGAGATCCTGAGGATATTTCTACCTGGCATCTGCCGATTGACAAGGATCACATCGAGTCCGCGTTGAAACTCTTCGGGCATGAGAAGCATGTGCCGGAATCAGCAAAGGCTGCTACCGCCCGCAAAATCGCTGCCAAAGCAAAAGATGTCGGCCTGGACACAACCAATTTCCACAAGACCTATCTCTTTAGCGTTGAGCATGGCGAAGCGCCACGCCCCTGGATCGAGATCTTCCGCGCCGGCGATTATCGCGGCGTGAACAAAGGCCTCATCACCCGCGAGGATCTTGACCGCGTGGTGCGCAACTACGACCCCACCTACCATGAAGCGCCTGCGACAATCGGCCACCCGGCCGACGACAAACCAGCATATGGCTGGATCGAGAGCCTGGCTGTTGACGGCGATAAGCTGCTTGCCAGGGAAAAGCAGGTTGACCCCAAGTTCGACGAGGCGCGCAAGGCGGGGCGCTTCAAGAAGCGTTCGGCAGCGTTCTATTGCGACGCCGACGGCAACATCACGGGACTGCGCCATGTTGCATATCTCGGCGCGCAGCCGCCCGAAGTCAAGGGTCTCCAGGACCTATCATTCAACGATCACGGATCGAAGTTCATCGAGGTGGACTTCGGGGAGGATGAACAAGTGGCAGCAGAAAAGACCGTACCTGAGCAGATTAAGGAAGGCGTCAAAACCTTCTTCGCGGAGATGTTTGGCGGCTCCGCGCAACCGAAGACCTTCAGCGAAGACGATGCTAAGCGCATCGCTACCGAGGCTGCCACGGCGGCCGCCGCGCCATTGCAAACCAAGGTCACCGAGCTGGAGAACCAACTGAAAACGCAGACCGCGAAGTTTGCCGAGCGTGAAACAGCCATTGCCGGCGGCGAGATAAAGCAGCGCGCCATAAACGCCATTGCCAAGCTGAAGACGGCGGCCAAGTGGATTCCCGCCTTCGAGAAGATGGGTCTCGGCCTGGTCTTCGAGGAGCTGGCCAAGTCCACCGCAACCGTCGAGTTCGGCGAAGGCGCGGAGAAGAAGACGGTCACCCCGCTGGAGACGCTGGTGCTCTTCCTTGAAGGGCTGCCGAAGATCATTCCCGGTGGCCGTGTGGTGGATGGCGCCTCAGCCGGGAACCGAAAGAACTCTAGCGGCGACCCGCTGACCGATGCGGCCAGGGCGCGCCAGAAGGAAAAGAAGATCAGCTTCAGCGAGGCTCTCTCCGAGATCGCGGAAGAGCAACCCGAATTGACGGTTGCCGGCGGTTCGGCCGCTGGCGCGGTCTAGGTATACACGAGGCGCGCTCTGGTGAGGCAAGTCCAAGCCTGAGCGCAGCAACCTCTAAAACTTTCAGCCCCAAGGAGGGCATATCATGGCGAACATCAACACTGAAACCAAGGGGCCGAAAGGCGCTCGGGAAACCGAGAGCCTGCTCCCAACTGCTGTTACTGGATATACGCGCGGCCTGTTTGTGCAATACGGCGCGGACGAAAATCACGCGTCCCTGCCCGCCGGCGCAGCTCAGGCTTGCATCGGCGTCATCGATGAGGATGCGATCTCATTGGTTGCGCCTATCACCATTATTGAGCGCGGCCAGGTTGCCTTGCAAATTGGCGCAACCGTCACGGCTGGCCAGTCATTGACCAACAACGCCACGGGCCAGGCTGTTCCCGCAACTGCCGGGCAGATTGTACTGGGCATGGCACTCAGTGGCAACCCCAATGCCGGCGATTTCATCACTGCCACATTGACACCGCCTTCAGGCGTTGCAAGCGGCGTGTCGCCCAGCGATGCTGTTACCCACGCTACGGCTTCCGGCGCGATTCCGGTGGTCACTGGCGCATACGGACTGGGCAGTGGCGCCGCTTTGGCAATGTTGCTGGCCACGCCGACCAACCTTCAGGATGGCACTCAGCTGTTTATCGCAGCCGAGACAGCGCACGCGCATACCGTCACCACGGCCGCCAACAAGATCAACGGAAACAAAGACACTGTGACCTTTGCAGCTGTCGGCGATTGCGTGACGCTTGAAGCGATGGGTGGCATCTGGATCGTGCGCAACCTGATGGGCGCAACACTGAGCGAAGTTTAACTTTTCCGGTTGGCATCCAACTCACCACTGGATGCCAACCGGAAACGCAACGAGGAATTTGTCCGCGCGAGCGGCAGGAGGATGTAAATGGGCGGCTTTGTAGGAACCATGCCGGGTGGATCTCTGAATGTGGCGTTGTCCAACTTCGCCAAGGAGTTCCGGAACAATGCCTTAATCGGCGAAATCTTTGCCCCTCGCGTACCTGTAGCGCGGCAGTCTTTCCAATACGTCGTGTGGAATCGCGACGACATGAAGCTGCCGGGTTCCACGCTACGCGCTCCAGGCGACGAGCCGCAGACGGTGCGGCGCAGCTATTCCGTCTCGCCATACATGGCGAGATCACACGCGCTCCAGGGCGATGTGCCCTTCGAGAGCGAGAGCTACGGTCTCGGCCTGGGCTTCTCCACGCGCAAGCAGCTCACCCAGCAGCTCGTCAAGCAAATCAATCTCGACCGCGAAGTCGCGATTGCCAACTTGCTGCTGAGTTCTGCAAACTATCCCAACTACATTGATCTCAGCTCGGGCAGCAACAACCAGTGGGATGTTTATCCGGCCGTACCTGATGCTGGCACGGACGGCAGTCACCCCATCAAGCAGGTTGAGGCGGCCAAGTCGGTCCTGCGCCAGGCTGGCGTCCAGGATAGCGACATGGTATTGGCCCTCAGTGATCCGGTTGTTGTCGCCCTTCAGAACCACCCTGACATCGTCAACCGCTTCAAATATACGATGCCTGGCTCGATCTCCCTGGATCAGCTCTCGCAGGTCTTCCGTGTGAAGTGCATTCAGGGCAGCGCCATTCTGCTCAGCAAATCGAATGTGCCTTCCTGGGTTTGGGGCAGCCACGCTTTTCTCGGTTATGCGCAGGCCGCGCCTACCCAAGACGATGTGTCGTGCGCCAAGACCTTTGTCTGGACCGGAGGCACTGACGGTAACGGCGCCACAATCGCCGCTCCTCCCTCCACCGTTGACGGCTATGGCGTCCTCGAATGGCTCGACCCGCAGCTTTCCAAGAAGAAGTACTGGCAGAGCGTGGATTGGTATTACGATCTTCGCGTCACGGCCACCGAGACTGGCATTCCCCTACTGAATGCGCTGAAGACCGCGCCCGTTATGGGCACGATCCCCGGCGATAGTGAAGGCTAAACCCGCGCCGGTAGGCGCTTTGACGAGCTAATGGCGCATTCCAGAAGGGATGCGCCATTAGCAGAGCAAAATCTCCTGGAGAATCACGATGGCAGATCTGAAAGTCACATCAGTCCCAAAGCCGGCTACTTACAAGATTCTGTCCGGTTTCATCTTCAACCATTGCATTTACATGCGTGACGGTGAGGCGACGTTTTCTCAAAAGTCCGCAGCGGATCTGATTGAGCGCGGGCTTATCACAGCCGTAAAAAAGTAGTTCAGAATTTATGGCCTACGCAACCCAATTCGACCTGGTCCCCCTTCGCATGACGGTGAAGGATCTGACCGAGCTGACCGACGATGACAATACTGGCGAAATCAATGCCTCTATTGTCGCGGCGGCACTCGAAGAAGCTTCTGGCCGCGTGGAAAGCTACTGCCGTATGCGCTACCTTACACCGCTGCAGCAGTCGGACGACGTAAAAGCTCTGACTCTGGACATCGCGGTTTACCTGCTCTTCAGCCGGCGGCGCGAAACCACAGTCGGCGAAACAGTGCAGCAGCGCTTTGACCAGGCAATCAGCTTTCTCAAAGACATCGCTGCGGCCAAGGCGTCCCTCGATCAACCATCAACAGCTCTCCAGCCGCAGGCGTCGCTTGGCGGACCGACAATCTCAGAAAAAGACCGCCATCTCCATTTCGGTGATAAGAACATTGAGGGTTTCGTATGAGCGCCCAGGTTATCCAGATTGACGACAGCAATGTTAGAGTCGCACTGGGAAAGTTTCGCCTGGCGCTCGCCCAAAAGGGCGATCTTATGCAGGAGATCGGCACTGCAATGCTGGTCTCGATTCGCCGCACCTTTCGCGAGCAGGGATCTCCCGCCAACTCCTGGATGCCGCTCGCTCCATCGACGATCAAGAGCAACCCGAAAAAATATGGCTCCGGGCACAAGCTGCTCATTGATACTGGAAGGCTGCTGAATTCAATCGGAATCTCTCAAACGAGTCCAGACAGCGTGACGCTCGGCACGAATGTAAAATATGCGGCCGTGCACCAATTTGGTTCTCGCGATCGCGGCGCGGTTGGCATCGGCCCACGCACTAAAGAAATGCAATCCGCAACCGCCAACGTGCGCCAGCATGGCTTTGCGCGGCTCTCTTCGTCTCTTGGTAAAGGGCGTTTGGGCAATAGGGTTCGCAATATCCGAGGCCCTCGCAATCAGATCCACGGCGTTGTTTCGGCTCACACGCGGCATCAGAACATTCCAGCACGGCCATATCTGGTTTTTCGGCCCGAAGATCCTCGCCGGATTCAAGGGCTGGTCAATGGCTTCATCCGCCGCGCCAAGGCGCAAGCGGGATTGGAGGGCGCATGAGCGGCTCTCCTTCGCAGTTCCGAATCGATTATGTCGAGGCGGCATTGATCGCGCTGCTCAAGAGCGTAATGCCCACAGCCTATGGCACTGTCGATGCTCCGGTCCTGGTTGATATCAATTCGGTCAACAGCAAGGATTTCAACGCTCAGGGCCAGCTCGCGCTCAAGCCGCCGGCTATGCGCGTGCAATTCGGAGACGCGAACTTCGCCAACCTGCGCGACAATCAGCGGCTGACCTATCAGAATGGGATGCTCTTCGACGTGCTCTGCTTCGAATCCAGCCTCCGCTCCAAAGCCGATGAGCGGCTAAAATCTTTGGGCCTGGTCGCGGTTGCGCTGAATCAGCTTGCGGGCGCAAGGCTGGCTCTCGCCGACGGCACCAGCTCCATGCCGATTGAGATCAAACGGGTATCGCTGGTCATACCTGACGATGGCGGCCCGGTCGATCAGCTCTTTGCGATCACGATTTCTATCGAGGGTATTGCTCAATTCGACGGCCCCAATGCGAGGTTTGGAAAATGACAGCTTCCACTATGCCTGATTTTGTTCAAGTGCAATTGTCCGCCGCCGGCATTGCCTTTGCTGGCAGCGGCACGGTACGCATTTCCAACGGCCACTTTAACTATGCTTTCACGCCTGGCAATTCGGTACGAGTACTCAGCAGCGAGTGGCGGCGCGTGCTCTCTCTCAAAAACTATCAGGGCTCTCCTATTCTGGCCTTGACTCCTATCCCTGCACCTACGGCTTCGTCGAAGCCGACTTCAGCGGCAGGACGTGTGATCTCTCCCGCCGCAAGCCATACAGATGCGCCACAGCCCACGGTCGAGAAGGCCGCTGAAACTCAAGTCGAGGTGAAATAATGTCCGGTCCTTTCAATTTTCTTTCGCAGTGGAAAACAGCCCGAAACCTGATGCTCAGCGCAAATTCTCAGCCTGCCTGGAACACCGCACTAGCAGATGCAGCTCTCACGCATCGCCAACGATTCGACGGTGCAGCAATTCTTGAGCGTAAGATCACGCGGCGCACGGATATTGCTTATGCCGGCAAAGGCACCGCCTTCGCCACCAACGGCCAAATCACAAGCTATGACACAACCTTGAGCGCATTCAAGGCTGAGCTTTCGCCCTGGCTGGCCGGATATGCCTTGGCGTTTCTGATGGGCACCGAGACGGTTGTTGGCGTCGCATCGCCCTATGCGCACACCTTCACCTTCGACGAGAGCACGCGCACGGCCGTGCCGACGACGATTTATATGGAGGACACCGAGGACGTGCATTTTAAGTGCCCGGATATGTGCATCGGCGATCTCACGCTCACCATCAGTGAGATTGGCGCCATCATGATCGAGATCGGCATGACTGGCACTGGTATGCAGATTCTTGGATCGATGGCCAGCGCGCTGCCGGTTGCGCCCACTGAGAGCTATTTGCTGGGCTCAGATGCAGCGTTGACCTTTGGACCGGTTGGCACTCCGGCTTCTTTCATCGGACGGCATATGAGCACGATTTTGAAGCTGGAAAACCAGCTTGTCGTTCACCGTGCTCCGGGGGGCGGCCTCTACGGGATTTTCGTTCGCAAAGGTAATCCCAAATTTTCTCTCACTACCACTTTCGCCGCCAAGGACACCGACGATGTCTACACGCGTTTTGACAACGATACCGCGTGCGATTACGAGCTGGCCGTCAACTCTGGGGCGGACGCAAAATTGACAATTTCGGTTCCGCAGATGCACCTGAAGACCACTAAACTCGGTTTTGACGGCGATATGGTTGTCTGGCAGGTGGAAAATGACGAAACTACGAATTACCAGGCGGCCGGCGTGCCTCCGATCTCGATTGGCGTGACGAATTCCGTCGCGTCATATCTGGCGGCTCCTGGCGTTTAAACGAGTTGCTCCTGGGGCGCGTTGATTTACGGGGAGCGCGCCCTCTTTTTAACCGACGCCGAGTGAGCTGGAGTGGTCCCAGCGGCAGGCTCATAACCTGAATGACGTGGGTTCGAGTCCCACCTCGGCAACCAGCTTTCCGCAGTGCCCGCGCCACGACTCCGGCGCGGTTCGAAGCTCCGCATGTGCTGCGCGGATCTTCAAGAACGAAAGGGTTCCTTCAACCCTGGGCTGAAATAAAACTCAAAATCACAAACGAAAGAAGGAACCCATGTCTGCATCGATCGAACTCAAACAGCCGCGCATCATCACAATCGAAGATCGCGGCAAGCAATACACTCTCACCATCGCGCGCATCTTGAAAAAGCAGTGGCTGCGCTACTTTGAGGGCATCGTCTCCACCAGCGAAAATCAGGGTGGCAAGCGCGTGGACAGCTTCGATTCCAGTGCTGCCAGGCTCACCCTGGTTGAGGATTGCCTTGTCACGGCCACCGGCTATGCGCTGCCCGATGGGAAAACCAGCATCGACCAGGTTGACGGCTGGAAAGGCCTGTTACCGCTGTCACACCGCCTCGGCGTGGCCAACGCCATCATCTCAGTCTCGACGAGTGAAATCACTGAAGATGCACAGATTGCACTCGGCGAGGAGTCTGTCTTCCTAGATGCCGTTTGGAGCGCAGATGACAAGGGCGTCATGCGCAAGTTTCACGGGTTGCGCCACAACTTCACAACGCCCACAGCCGAGCAGCAGCGCCGCTTGTCGCGGGACAATAGCCGTTCCCGCGTGGTGGGCGGCTCGCGCAACGGCAAAACGCAGTGGCTGGGCGCGCAGGCCACCCTGGCAGACCTCTACGACGAGCTGATCGTGAGCGTTGAGGGCTACTCGGTGGATGGCAATGCCGCGCTCGATCACGATGCCATCGTCGAGTACATGGACACCTATCACAAAGTTGCGGCCGTGGACATGCTCTTCGCGCCCGCGGCTCCGAAGGTGGAAGAGGATGCCGATTGATGTCTGGCATGACATGGACGGCGTGCGCATGGCTCTCGAAGAGATCTTCGAGGAAGATTTTGTGCGCAGCCGCATCCACAGCGAGGCCTCTGGCGCCAATCCGGAGACCCTCGCGCGGATGGAGAGCCAGGTGCCACCGCGCACGCTTGCCTGGGGATATTACCGCTTCGGCGATTACCTGCTCCACCTCGATGCACTCAAGCGTGCCGGCGTCGTTTTTTCCACGCGAGATCTCGCTGCCTTCGAGGCTGAGGGAATACTCGCATTGGACCGTGCTCGATCTGCCTTTCAAGGGCGTCACCCGGCGTGCAGCTCGTGCGGCACGCGCCAGCAGAATCGCTTCGGCATTGAGTGCTCAAGCTGCGGGATCAAGTTCCAGCGCAAGAAAAGGTAACCCATGTCTGTAGAAACCAGCGCGGTTCAAATCTCGATCAACGTGGTTGACGCTAATTCTGCAGCGGCGACCGCGGCTGTCGAGGAAAACATCAAAAAGATCGGCGGGGCTGGGACCGCGACTGGTCAGAAAGTGAAGCAGGGATTTGACCAGGTTGGCGCTGGTGCTCTCTCCGCACGAGAAAAAACGCGGCTGCTGACAGAAGAGTTCGGCATCCGTATTCCACGCGCGATGCAAACCCTAATTTCTCAAAGCGCAGTAGCTCAGAGAGCGATGAGTGCTATCGGTTCAGCCATGATTGGCATTGCAGCCATTCAAATTGGAGGAATGTTCTTTGAGGCTGCGATCCATGGGGCTGAAAAGCTATGGACTGCTCTCACCGCTCTGCCAAAATCGGTGCAGGACTATCAGGCTGAAGTCGAAAAAACAAGAGATCAGAATTTTGGCGATACACACTCGATTGAGACTACGCGTGCGCGAATCGATGAAGCCACGGCAGCAGCAGAGCGTTACGAGCAGCAAATTCGGAATATCGAGCAAAAAGGGCCTCAGTCCTGGAGCTGGCGCGCAACCGTGCCTTTTATTGGCGCTCAATGGCAGGCCGGGCATGAAAAAGGTGAAGCCGCAACTCAACAAATTACTTGGCAGAAAAAACTGGATCAGTTGCAGCACGTAGCCGAAGCTCAACAAGCACACGAGCAACGGTTGAGTGATATCGACCTCAAATATGCAGGAAATGTGGGCTTGTCGGGAAAAGCAAAGCATGACGCGGCAATCGCGGAAGCTATAGACCGCGCGCACGAGGAGCGCTTCTACGGGAACGAACAAGACAAAATTCTAGGTAATTCCGCACCCGGAAATGCAGGAGCTGATAAAGAATCGCGTGAAATCGCTATTGCTCGAAAAAAGGCCGATGCTGAGCTGGCCAACCAGGAAAGAGGTCACTCTAGCGATGCGAAGTCGCAAGCTCAAGAGCTGGCGCGCATCCACGAGCAGGCCGACGAATCTGAACTAAGCGGTATGAAACTTTTGAATGCGCAAAGGCTTTACGCGCTAAAGGAGCTGGAAAATAAGGGCATCGCCACAGCCGCGGCCATCAATGATGTCAATCGAAAGTTTCACAACGAGGAGATGAACCGGCTGCGCACGCAAGAGGCGGAAATCGATCACATGCGTCAAGAGACTCAATTGATGGGTCTCACTGGAACGGCGCGTATTAAGCAAGAGGGCGAGAACCGAATCAAGAATCTCAGCCCAAATCTTAACCCTGGCGAGCGCCTGGCGGCCGAACACGAAATCGGACTCCAAACCGATAAGCAGGTTTATGAACAAGATAAAAAAGATGCGGATGAACTCGCTGCCAAGCACACCCGTTCTCTTGAAGAGACCGAACGGATTGAGGCGCAGACGCGTGTCAGATACCTGAGTGCGGAAAAGCAAAAGACGGCTGCAATTCAGGCCGAGCTTGAAGAAAAACTACAGCATTATAAGGAAGAACTCGCTGGGCAGACTGATGCTGATGAGCAATACAATCGCCGCGCGGCCGCCGCGCAGGCCGAAGCCAACGCGGAGATAGTGGAGGCCAATAAAGAAGCCCGGAAAAAGATGGCCGGAGAGTTCACGTCGTTCTTCAAGGGAATGGAGCATCCGGGAAAATACTTCGCGGAGTTGGGCGATAAGGCCGCGGGAAATGCGGCGGCATCTCTTGTGCAGCATTTTCAGGGCAAGAAAGGCGGCGCGGGCGCGGATGCCAAAGGTCCTGACGGCATCTTTGGCGACGTTCTCGGCGGCTTCGGCTTCGGCAAAAAGAAATCACTAGGTGCGGGTGCAGATGCCAAGGCGGAAATGCCTGGTGCCCATGGTGGCGCGCCGATGGCTTCTGCATCAATTTCGATAGCCTCGGCGATGATCCATGTTGGAAGCCTCAGCATCGCCGGCGGCGCGGGAATCGCGCCTGGCGCACCTGGGACCTCTTTTGGCGGCGGCGAATACACGCCTGGCGGCGTTGGCACCACGCTTCTTGCTCCTGGTGGCACGGGCGCAAGCGGAGGCCTCGGTACAGGCTCTACTTCCGCGGGGTCGAGTTACAGCAGCACCGGCGGCGCGGGATTTGGGGCTGGCGCATCTAGCCCATCCGCTACCGCTGTAAGTCGCTTTAATCATGACATCAGCGATGCGCGGCAAGGCATTACTTACGCTAAAAAGGCAGCGAGTTTCTTCGGTGACAGTTCCGAATCAAAAAAAGGATCAGGCTCTGTTTCGGATCAGGATGCCGGTTACGCTGAGACGAATAACCCCGGTATGAGCGGCCAGTTCGATAAGAA
>Ga0316226_1004252_pt1 | contig 11536 bp, 6 predicted proteins | sample TBH18017metaG_FD_206009 | JGI IMG/M metagenome (GOLD analysis project Ga0316226, IMG submission 206009) | Freshwater microbial communities from Trout Bog Lake, Wisconsin, USA - TBH18017 | ecosystem: Environmental > Aquatic > Freshwater > Lake > Hypolimnion/Profundal zone | place: USA: Wisconsin... | reverse complement strand
AATTATAGTCGAAGATGAGTCAGTGGCCGACGGCGCACTGGAAACGATAACAGGTGCTTTCGAGCGGGTCATGCCACTTGGCGAGGCATCCAAGGGGTGTGCGCTATTTACGAGGGATGAGGCTGATGCGAGTGTGGTTTTCATTTCGCCTCAGTTCGCAGCGATTGCGCCGCAGTTGCTCGAAAGTTTCTCGGCATGTGAGTGCGATGCGCCGCCTCCCAGACGAGAGGGCGAAGAATTCGGCACAGCATTGCTGCTGGCCTCGCATTCGGAGGCTGCATGGTCCTTGCTCGATTGATTTTTGACGTTAAAACCAGGGCAAGACGGCACGATTGGAACCTGCCAAAATTGGTGAAAATTGGGCCTTGACAATTTTGATAAGGATGTTAATTTCACCAACGAAATGGCAGAAGAACGTCAAAAAACAACGGATGCGACTGAAATCGGCCTTAAATTGGTCGGGCACTCGAAATCAACGGAGTTTACCGCCAATCGCGGGCTGGTGATCGAGCTTTTCCCGTTTATTTTCGAGGCGTCGCAAAGAATGAGCGCACGAGCGATTAGCCGATTCCTGCTGGAAGATCAAGGCGTCAAATTGAGCGCCGTCACCATCACGAAGGCCCTCAATGATCCCAAAAGGAGTTGGAATGCGTTTTTTGACACGATTGAGCCGTCAGCCCGGGTGATTGCCAATTGGGCGAAATTGGAAACGTTAGGCTTTCTGTTTAAGAGTAGAATCCGTTACGAAAAATGGACTGACGATGCCATCGGGAATCCGATTGGTCGGCTTGCTGCAAAGGTGTTCGTCAAGGGTGATGTCCCTTCGGCGGACAAGTTTCTTCGTGAGAAATGGTTTTGCATCAGCGGAGAAATTCGGGAAAAGGCAAAGCAGTATTTGGGAAATCGGCTCATGGTTTGAAACTGAAAGAGTAAGCGCAATGAACACTGATGAGCGAAAGAAATTGGACCGGATTATGAGGCTGCCGGAGATCGCGCTTGTTTTGGGCAAGTGTAGGCGCTCGGTGCGGCGGATGGTTGACCATGGCGAATTGCCGCCGTTCGTACGAAGTGGGCGCAATGTTGGATTAATGGAGAGCGACATCGAAGCGTATCTAAAACGGATATGCGAAGAACGGGGGAGCGTCCCCCAAAGGAGTGAAATATGATTGGTTACGTTTACAGGCCGAAACGCCGGCGGAATGGGAAGGTTGTTTTTGGCCGGCTGTATCGTGCGCGTGTCCGGTTTCCGGGCGAACACAAGATGCGGGATATTCCGCTTGAGGTGACGGAGCAGCGGTCGGCGGAGCAAAAGCTTCAACAGATATTGAAGGAGCACAGCCAAGAATCGGTCGGCTTGATTGCGCCACAGAAGATGCGGGCTGCGGCAGAAACACCGCTGGCCGATCATTTTAAGGTTTTCGTCCAAGAGCTCAAAACCAGCGGTTGCGTCAAACGATACGTCCAGGGCGTTGAAAATTACGTTAGCACTCTGATGCGGGATTGCACTTGGGAGCACTTCAAAGACGTAAACGCGGAGTCATTCCAGGCCTGGCGGCAAAAGCAGCAAAGGGCGCCAAAGACGCTGAACGAATATTTGGTGGCGATGAGGGCGTTTCTGAAGTGGGCGGAGCGGCTGGGCTTCATCGCCCGCAACCCGCTTGGGAAAGTGGCAACGCTGCGCGTGCAAGGCCGTCAGGAGCGGGCGCGGCGGGCTTACACGGCAGATGAGATTCAACGCCTGTTGGCCGTTGCTGGTGGCCGGTTTCCGATTTACCTGCTGGGGGTTCTAACCGGCATTCGTAGGGGTGAAATCAAGCAACTTCGGTGGGCGGATGCGGTACTTGACGGTGACAATCCAAGAATCACCGTTTCGGCGATGATCTCGAAGAACCATTACGAGGATGCCTTGCCGCTGCATCCTGACCTTGTGGGGGCTTTGCGGAGAATCAAGCCAGCGTCATGCAGCCCTGACCGATTGATCTTTAAAGGCATGTTCCCCGGTTACAAACGCTTTTACGCGGACTTGGCGGCGGCGGGAATTGACTGGAAAGACAAGGGCGAGGGGCGGCTTGACTTCCACAGCTTCCGGGTGACGTATTGCACGCAACTGGCTCCGGGGACACCGAGCGAGCGCGTGCGAATGGCGCTTATGAGGCACCGGGACCCAAAGCAAACTGCGAAGACGTACACCGATGCGCGAATGTTGCCGTTGAAAGAGGCGATTGCGAAACTGACCTTTCACCGAGCGGAAACCCCTGGGGCGGATGACACACAAATAGACACACAAACTCCGGTCGCGGCGGGTCATTTTGTGTCAACAACTGTCACTTTGCCGATGTTGGCGGAAAGCGAGAAAATCGCCCGTTTTACGAGGGAAAAGTCGCTTTTTGTCACTCCAAGTCACGACGGGTCAAAAGAGGAAAAATGGTCGGAGCGACAGGATTTGAACCTGCGGCGTCTTGGTCCCAAACCAAGTGCTCTACCAGGCTGAGCTACGCTCCGGTTATCGGAACCGGCATCATCGCACAACTTCCCCGCGTTGCAAGCGAAACAGCAAATAATCAGCCTCGCCACGGAGCGCCGAATACAGTTTGAATTTATCCGTGTCTGTGTTCATCTGTGGCCTTTTTTCCCCGCTGTGCCGCAGTGCTACTGGCCCTGGATTAAATAAAACGCGCTGGCGTTGCTCGGGGTCACGACCATGTTGGTCGCGTTGCCGGGACTGCCGACGTTTTGCCACGCGGAACCCAGGTTCGTCGTCGTCATCACTTGATAGGGCGCCATCCCGCCTGTCCAGGTCATCATCAGGTTGGTTCCCTGTTGCAACAGGCTCACCACCAGGGGCGGCGGCGTGACATTGATGCTCAAGTTCGCCACGGCGGACAATCCCCCGGAATCCACCACGAGCACCATGAATGCGTTTGCGCCCAGATTGGCGCTCGCAGGCGCTCCCGACAGCGCGCCGTTGGCCGCCACGTTCAGCCAGGCCGGCCCTATGACTTTGTAGAAGGTGAGCGCGCCTCCCGCCGCGAGGTCCGGGTCGCTGGCGTTGGTGGCAATCGTGCCGGAGTAAGGCAGGCCAACGGTGGCAGCGGGCATCGTGAAGTTCTGGGAAATGAACGAGGGGCCGACGTTGACATAAATCTGCAAAGTCGCCGTCGCGGAAGCTCCCCCAAGATTCGTCACGCCGACGATAAAAGTGTTCGTGCCGCCATCCGTGTATTCCGGCATGCCGGACAATGTCCCGTTGGCCGCGACATTGAGCCACGCGGGGCCGCTGACCTTGCCGAAGGTAAGCGCGTCCCCTTCCCCAAGTTCCGGGTCGGTGGCGTTGGTCGCAATCGTGCCCGAATAATCCTCGTCCACGTTGGCCCACGGTTCGGTGAAAGGGTTGAAGGTAAACGAAGGCGCCGGGTCGGCGGCCACAAAGAGGATCACGCCGACCGTGGCGGACAGGCCGTTGGAATCCGTCAAGCTTACAACAAACACGTTCGTTCCAACGTCCGAACCCGCGGGCGCGCCGGACAGGCTTCCGTTGGCCGCCACGTTAAGCCACGCGGGGCCGCTGACCTTGCCAAAGGTGAGCGCGTCTCCTTGCGCGGCAACCGCGAAATTGGAAATGCCGAAGGAATAAGGCAGCCCGGCGATGGCCGATGCCGCCGCGATCTGGCTCTCGATGAAAATCGGCACGGTGATCCGGAACACGACGCCGCAGCCGCCTCCGGCGGAAGCGTTGAACCCCGTCCCGCCCAAGGCTGTCGTCCCATAGAAATTGCCATCGCTTGCCTGGATCAACGCCCCTTCCGGGTCCGCCCCGTTGAGTCCGTCGAAACACAGCAAAGTGGTCAGCGCCCCGTTGGTGGTGATTCTAAACGCAGTGCCCTGGCCCCCGGCGCCGCCGGAGGAGGTGACGCCGTAGAGATTGCCGTCCGTCCCCTGCGCCAGCGCGGCGACCGGATTGCTTCCGTTGGTGGAACCGAACGAAAAAAGAGCGGTCAGCCCTCCATGAGTGGTCACGCGGAAAACAACTCCATCGCCTTTGGCCCCGCCATACAGGGTCGTGCCATAGAGATTGCCATCCGTTCCCTGAATGACGCCGGCTTGGGGATAAGCGCCGTTCGCCCCATTGAACGATGCCAGCGTGGTCAGCGCGCCGTTAACCGTCAGGCAGAAGACCGTGCCATAACCGTTCGCGCCGCCTTCAGACGTCGTGCCGTAGAAGTTTCCATCCGCGCCCTGAATGACTCCGGCTTCAGGGTAAGCCCCGTCGCTCCCTCCCGAAAACCCATACAGGCTGGTGAGGGCGCCGTTTGTCGTTATTTTAAAAATTGACCCAAAGGAATTGGAGCCTCCCTCATTGGCGGCGCCATAGAAATTGCCATCGGAGCCTTGCAGCAGGCCGGCATACGGATGCGCCCCATCACTGCCGCTCTGGAAGGAGTAAAGACTGGTCACGGCAATCGGACTGGCGCGCATCTGGAAGATCGTGCCATAACCGTCCCCTCCTCCTTCCTGGGTGGTGCCGTAGAAACAGCCGTTCGTGCCCAGAACCAGACTTCCGGTAGGTTCCTCGCCGCCGGAACCGCCCGTGAACGTATAAAAAAGGGATGTCGCCTCTCCGTTGAGCAGCGTCTTGAATATCGTCCCGCATTCATTCGCGCCCCCGCCCGACGAGACGCCGTAGAGATTGCCATCGCTGCCCTGCGTCAGGCCTGCCACGGGATATGCGCCGTCATCGGCCCCGCTGAACAGATAAAGGCTCGCCGCGGATGCGCCCGCCAGGGTCAGCGGCAAAACGGTCAGCACCGCGTTGTGGCTGGACACCGCGCAGATCGCGTTGCTCACGATGACGGAATAGGTCCCCCCGCTTGTCAAAGTAACATTGGAAAGGGCCAATGAACTCGTGGCCGACCCGGATACGCCGCCTCCATCCGTCAGATTGGTTCCATTCTCCTGCCATTGATACGTCAACGGCTGGTCTCCGATCGCCGCCACGGTGAACGCAGCCGTCGTCCCCGCCATGCAAGTCTGGCTTGCAGGCTGGCTCGTGATGCTCGGCGGGGAAAACATCACCTCAAGATACGCGTCCTCGCTCGTGACGGAATTGACGGCGTTGCTGACCACGACGGAATAGATCGCGGCGTCGTCCCCGGTTGCGTTCGTGATGACCAGGGTGGCGGTGTTGGCGCCTGAGATATTGCCGCCATTGGTGAGATTGACGTCATTCTGCTGCCACTGATACCACACCGGTGCGGCGCCAAAAGTCGCCACGGTAAAGAACGCGTTTCCACCGCTGTAAACCATTTGATCCGCGGGTTGCCCGGTGATTTCCAGGCCGCCGCTGATGCTGAGCTGATAGATCACCCCATCGCCATCCAAACCGCCGTTCTCTGTCGTGCCATACAAATTTCCATTCGTGCCCTGGATGAGCGCCGCGCCGGGATTGCCGCCCGCGTAACCGTCAAACTGCGCCACCGTGGCTAACTTCCCGGCGGGAGCCATCCGAAAGACCGTCCCGTAGCCGTATTGGCCCTCATCCTCCGTGGTGCCATACAAATTGCCATCGCTCGCCTGGACCAATCCGCCCCACGGATTGCCCCCGTCACTGCCCCCGGTGAATGCGTAGCGGGTCGTCAACGCCCCTGACGATGTTATTTCAAACACCGTCCCATACCCGTCGGCCCCCGCCTCATAAGTCGTCCCATAGAAATTGCCATCCGCTGCCTGCGTCAGGCCGGGAACGGGATTTCCCCCATCGTTGCCGCCGGCAAACGAATACAGCGTGGTGAATTGCCCGGAGGGCGACATTTTAAAGATCGTCCCCCACCCGTTCGCGCCCCCATTTTCGCAAGTGCCGTAAAAATTGCCGTCGCTGCCCTGCGCCAGGACGCCCGAAGGAAAACCGCCGTCCGCGTAATCAAACGAAACTAGCGTGGTCAGCGCGCCGGCGGTGGTTAATCGGAATATCGTGCCATATCCGTAGACACCACCCTCATAACCCGTGCCGTAGTAATTGCCATCGCTGCCCAGCGTCAGGCCGGCCACGGGATACGCCCCGTTTTCACCGTCAAACGTCGTCACTGTCGTCAGCGCGCCGCCAATGTTCATCCGGTACAACGTCCCGTCGCCATCGTTGCCTCCCTCAAAATCCGTCCCGTAGAATTGCGCGTACTTGCCCAGCGCCAACCCTCCGTAAGGAATCCCGCCGTTGTTGTAGTTGAAGGACAACAAGGTGCTTAACACCCCGTTGCTGGTGACTTTGAAAACCGTTCCCCAATCGTAGGTGCCCCCCAAGATGGTTGTCCCGTAATAATTCCCATCCGGTCCCTGCACCAGCGGGCTGTACGATGCCGCCCCGTTCCCGCCCGTGAATGAACACAGCGTGGACATCGCCAGCCCCGGCGTCGTGACGGAAACAAGCGACAACACCGCATTGGCGCTTGTTGTCGAGCCGAGGGTATTGCTGACAATCACCGAATAGCTGCCTGTGCTGGCGGCGAACACGCTGCTGATCGTCAAGATGCTGCTGGTTGCGCCCGAATAAACGCCTCCGTTGGCCACATGGCTTCCATCGCGCATCCACTGGTAGGAATACGGCGTGTTCCCCACCGCAAGGACACTCATGCTGGCTGGCGCTCCCGGCAGCACGGTCTGATTCGCCGGTTGCGCGACAATCACCGGCTTGGACGGCACGATCGTCAGCATGGCGTTCGAACTGGCAAGCACGCCCGCGGCATTGCTCAGGATCACGGAATAGCTTCCCACGTTGGCCAACGACACGTTGCTGATTGTCAAGCTGCCGGTCGCCGAACCGGAGACGGCGCCGCCATCGCTCAAATTCGTTCCGTTCACCTGCCATTGGTAATACATCAGCGCGTTGGGTCCCGTCCCAACGCTGAAATTCGCCGCCATTCCGTCCAGCAACGCCTGATTCGTCGGTTGCGCGGTGATCACCGGCGGGGTGACCACGGCCAATGTGACCTGCCGGCTTTGCCCAAACTTATCCCCAAGATTGGTGAACCACAACGTGCTCGAATAACTGCCCGCCGCCAGATTGCTCGCTGTCAATGCAACGCTCGCCGTCACCGTTCCCGCCGCGCCGCCGCTGGCAAGAGCGCCGCCGTCAGGCAATATGTTCAGCCACGAAGGCGCATTGGACAGGCTCCAGTTCAATGTCCCTCCGGCAGCGTTGCTTAAGGAATATGTCTGCGACGCCGGGAGAAACGGGCCGCCCGCGGGCCCGCTGAATATCATCCCCGTGGACGGCGTGATCCGCAACGGCTCCGGAAACCCTATGGCCTCAATGAGATTGGTTCCCCCAGGCGTGCCCCAGCCCGTGCACAAGTCATAGCCTGCAACGGCCGAAAACCGGCTCGGACTGCTCGGACTCTCGTTGTTCCCGGTGGTGATGTCGTGGAACAGGCTGGCATAGCTCAAGAAATTGGAACCCTTGCCTATCGCATAAACGGCCGGATTGATAAATCCGATGGTCGGCTCCCCATTCGTCACCGCCTGTTGGTTCATCAGCGCGGTAAACGCCGCCCACAACGGCGTCGCGCAACTCGTCCCTCCAAAGCCTCCCGCCTGCCCATTGCCGTAGACGACGTAGACATTGTCAGCCGTCATCGCCACGTCCGGCAGGTTCCGCATCGTCGCGGACCCCTGGTTGGCCGTCATGCTGATCCCCTGTTGCCAGCTTGGTATCGCGTAAACGGTGCTGATCCCGCCGCTGCTCCCGGTGCCGCCGCCCCAGTTCCAAACGGTCTCCGACACCCACGCGCCGCCAGGCCCGGTCGTCGTCAGGGTTGTCCCCCCAACCACAGTGATATTCGGGTCATCCGCCGGCGTCGAAATGATCCCGCTATAGGCATCGCTGTCCCCCGACGCGTTAAAGAAGGACTGCCCTTGCGCGGCATATTGCAGAAAAATCTGCTCGCTGTTCGCGTCTATCGGATACGTCCATGATGCCCCAATCTGCTTGGCTAGATTGTCCGTCGCCATCCGGTTCAATATGTCATCCGTTGTCGAGCCTTCATAAACAACCACCCCGCTCAGTCCCGGCGCCATGGAAATCGCCATCTCAATGTCCAGCGACACTTCGTCATTGCCAATGCCGGCCCCCCCTCCATACCCGTCCAGCAACACCGCGCTCACAGGCACGTTCGGCAATCCGGCCTGTGTCTCGTAGGCCGTGATGTCGCTTTGATAATAACCCGAGTCAAATTCCAGCAGCCCAACCGTCTGGCCCGTTCCGGTCAGTGTCGAGCCTGGAACATACGCCGCCCGAAAATCGTTTCCCAGAAAAGTCCCGTTCGGCCCCGACCCCGTCTGGGCGCGCTTCGCCTGTCCGGCGGCCGCCCTCTTCAAACAAGGATGCGGCACGACATAATTGTCCAAGCCGCCCACCCCCAGCACCGGCGTTGCCAGCTCCACCGACGGCCCGGCATCCGGCGCGTAAAACATCCGCCCCTCCGTCGGATGCTCATACTCGTTCATCTTCACATGAAACGTCCGCTCAATGTCCGTCACCGTTCCTCTCACGCTCACCAACGTTCGGTTCGGATGCCTGCCCGTCACGATCAGCCCATGCTCCTGCGCGAAACTCGCCACCGCCTGGTAATCCTCCTCCGTCGGTCCGAATCTCCGCGTGAACTCCTCCGGCGTCAGGAAATGGCGGAAATTCGCGCTGGCCGGGTCATAGAGTTCCCGCAGCAGATTCGTCAGTCCCTCCCGGTCCCTCAACGGCAGGCCAATCGTCAGGTTCAGCTTCGTCCAGCGCAAACTGCGGCGCGCCGCCGCCGCGTTCGTCGCCGCCGCCGGAATCTGGTAATGGAAAAACTGCCGCTCCGCCCCCCGCGCGGAAGCCGCCAACAGCCAAAGCAACAATCCAAAAAACAGCCAGACGCGGACGGCGGCAAGGGAGAAAAAAACAGGCATGATTCGGCCCGAAATGGCAGGAAATGTTTTCATGAATTCCTTTTTTACATAGGTCCGCCAAACACAAAATCGGACAAACTGTTTTTGGCTGCCTGACAGAATATGCGGGCAAATTCGTGCCAATTTCGGGTTCAGACAAGTTTTTTCTGAAAAATTCGCGGGGACCCCAAAACCCCGCCTTACTTGAGAATCGAACCGTCCAGCGGTTCCCCCTCCATGACCTGCACCTGGTGCAACGCCTCGTCGTGGCCCAGGATCAGGGCGGCGGCGATTTGTTCCTTCTCCACGCTGAACGAACCCACCGGCAGCGGACGGATGGGATGAAACGACTGAATCCGCACCCCCGCCGGCGGACGTTTCATTAGGTCCAAAGCCGCGTTGTAATGCACATTTTGCCGCGCCGTCCAGACCTGGGCCACCTGCGGATACTCCGGATACGCCAGCCGGCCCATCCAGCGCAGTATCGGCTTGAGGCGGAAATCCGGATTGTGCGTCATCACCACCGTCAAGTCCGTCGCCCCATCCTCAATCGCCCGTTGGATGGGAATGGGGTCCGATATCCCCCCGTCCGCGTACGGCCGCCCGTCCACGTAATCAAACCCCCGCGTCGCCAAAGGCATCGAAGATGTCGCGCGAAGCGCCTCGAAAACCCGCTCGTCGCGGGCATGAAAATAAACCGGCTCCCCCGTCTGACAATCGGTCAGCACGATGTAAAAACAGGTGGGCATCTTTTGCAGCACCTCCACGGAAAGCGGGACGCGCTTGCGGATGACATAATCCACCAGGTAAGCCAGGTCAATAATCGGTTTGTGGCGCAGAAAATTGCTCTTGCGAACCACGTTGCAGGCCAGTTCACGCCAGATGTCCAAAGCTGGCATCAACATGTCGGCGACGAAATAAGCCGCCGAACAGGCCCCCGAAGAAGCCGCGTAAACCAGATCGAATTGCCGCCGCCCGCTCTCCTGAAGATACGCCAGCACCCCCGCCGCCCACGCGCCGCGCATGGCTCCCCCCTCCACAATCAGCGCAGTCTTGCGGCGAACGTCCAACCCTGCATTTCCATCCATCAGCGGCGGCATTCCGTTTCTTTCTTGCATGCTTTCTGAATCAATTTTTGTTCAAGCCGCCATGCGGCTCCAGCTTTTAAAAAGCAGGGAATAAGAGGGAGGGATTGCCAGCGCCACCAATGGCAGTCGAAACCAGGTAAACTTAGCTCAACCAACAATCCCACCTTACGCCACAAACCCATCCGCGCAAGGCAAATCGCCGCAATTCGCTTAGGCGTCACCCCACGTTTGCTGCGCCCGCCTGACTGCGGCCTCGAAGCCCGCTTCGTTCAATTCGCAGACGCTCTCAGGAGGATGCAGGCTTGCCACGGTGGCTGCTTCCAAGATTTCATAATATAAAGTGATGTCGCATGGTTTGAGTTGACTCCGGCCAGGCGACGAGTCACGTTTGGACTCATATCAACGTTCTAAAATCATGCAGGCTGAAACTTTGAATTGTCCGATGTGCGGGGCGGCGGCGGCGCCCGATGCCACGCGATGCGATCATTGCGGGGCGCGCCTGGCGAGCGTGGCTTGCCCTTCGTGTTTCGGAATGATGTTTGCCGGGCAGGAGTTCTGCCCTCATTGCGGGGCCAAGGCGGAACGGGAGGTCCCTTCCGCCCCGGCGAAGCCGGAACCGTGCCCGCGCTGCCAGACGAGCCTGGAGGCGGTGGTCGTCGGCGCCAGCCCTGTCCGCGAGTGCCCCCGTTGTGAAGGCATCTGGGTGGACACGGAAACGCTGCGGCAAATTTGCGCGGATCGGGAAAAACAGGCGGCCGTGCTCGGCCTGCCAACGCAGTTGCCGTCGAATGAAGGAATGGAGATCGAGCAACAAATCCGCTATTTGAGGTGCCCTGGTTGCGGGGAGTTGATGAACCGGGTCAATTTCGCGAATTTCTCCGGGGTGATCGTGGATGTTTGCGCCCAGCACGGCACTTGGTTTGATCGGGACGAGCTTCGGCGCATCGTGGAATTCATCCGCGCCGGGGGGCTGGACAAGGCGAGAGAGAAGGAAATCGCCAATCTGGAGGAGCAGCGGCGGCTGACGCATGTTGACAGAATGATGGCGGAACCAAGCGGCGGACCTGTTTTTGACGAGGTTGAGCGGCACAGCGCCGTTTCCGCGGTGGCGCAGGCGCTGTACGACCTGCTGCGGTAGAAAGATTCAAATTTCCAACAGTTCCCGGATGTCCTCCCAAGTGACCGCTTCGGCCAAAGATTCTTCGCCGCCCAGCAGCCCGCCAGTCAATGCCTGTTTGCGTGTCTGCAAGTTCAGAATTTTTTCCTCCACGGTTTCGCGCGTGATCAACTTGTAACTGGTGACGACTTTTTTCTGGCCGATGCGGTGGGCGCGATCGGTGGCCTGCGCTTCGACCGCCGGGTTCCACCAGGGGTCGAAATGAATAACGGTGTCGGCCCCGGTCAGGTTCAACCCCACGCCGCCGGCCTTGAGGCTGATGAGAAAGAGGGGGACGGCGGGATCGCGCTGGAATTGGTCCACGACGCGCGCGCGGTCGGTGGTCGCGCCGTCGAGATAACAAAAAGCAATGTTG
>Ga0316226_1004249_pt1 | contig 11542 bp, 6 predicted proteins | sample TBH18017metaG_FD_206009 | JGI IMG/M metagenome (GOLD analysis project Ga0316226, IMG submission 206009) | Freshwater microbial communities from Trout Bog Lake, Wisconsin, USA - TBH18017 | ecosystem: Environmental > Aquatic > Freshwater > Lake > Hypolimnion/Profundal zone | place: USA: Wisconsin... | reverse complement strand
GGACATCCCACAAACTCGGCGTTGAGACATGATCCGCAAAACAGACCGCGGCCACTGGCACGGTCAGCAACAGCAACAGGCTGCCATACAGACCGACAAGGACAAGTGCGGCTCTCTTCATGGACGATCCCCTTCAGAATCACGGTACAGGAAGGACGATTCATGCAACAAGCGAAAAGGCACGCGCGCCGTAATGGGTCAGTGACGTAGGTGCGGCCCGACCCCGGCGGCCTTGCGCCGCCGGTGAAGGAGTTCTGGAAAAGAGGCGCGCCGCCACGCCTTTTTTCCAGAACTTTCGGTCCGGCGGGATAAACCCGCCGGGGCCGCCCCGACGTCGCTGACCCATTACGCCTCTCATAACGGCGGCCTCGACCGCCGCATCTCGGCGAATGCTCCCCTTCTGTTCTGTTCTTTACACCCGGCGCACGTCGATGCGCGGCGGCTGCATCAGCCCGCAGGGCACGAGTTGGTAGCCGTCGAACCAGCGTTCCGCGTCGCACTTGAATTCGCCGGGGCCGGTCCACGCCGGCCACTTGGTGTTGATATGGAAGGGCCCATGCGAGTTGCGGCGGTGTCCGAGCACCTCGATCACCAGTTCCGCCGGCGTCCCATCGAGCAGGTGCGTGATCTCAACCTCGTTCGGCTCCCAGCCGATGATGCCTGCGGCCTGGCCGTTGACCAGCACCCGCACGCCGACACCGCGGTACTCCGGCACGCAGACGAAGACGCGCTCGCCTGCGGCTGGCTGGGGCTGAATCATGCGGTGGTAGGCCACGTGCCCCGCGTAGAACGGCAGCCCCTGCCCGCACCAGTCGCCCAGCGTGAGGCTTGCGACCGGGGTAGTCAGCGTAATCTCGGCGCCATCGACCCGCGCGCCGAAATTGCCGAGCAGGTAGGCGATCTCCAGTCCGGAACAGGTTTCGGCGAAGGTCGTCTTCATCTGCAGTGTATTGCGGCCGAGACGCAGGGCCGTCGGATCGAGGCGCAGTTTCTGCAGGGAGCGATCCGTCCACCAGCCGCATGCCGGCTCGCTCTCCACGGGCGCGCCATTGAGGCGGATCGAGAAGAGCTCCGGGCATTCGAGCGCCAGGAAGAGATCGCCCGAGGGCATCTGCTCCACGGTGAAAGAGTACTCCAGAGTCAGCGGCGTCGTGCGCGGATGCGCGGGAACGGGTCGCGCCCAGGGTTGAACCATGGCGCCGCCGCGGCCCTTGACGCCAAGAGCCTGGCGCACGGCGTAGTCCACGCGCAAGATTTCGGTGGCCGGCTGCCAGGCTTCGGCGCCGATGCGGAAGGCGCAGCGGTCCAGCACCAGGACATTGGCCTCGGAGAGCCGGCAGGTCCAGGCGCCCTGATCGAGCGTCTCACTCCGCGCAGGCTGCAGGACCGGCCGGAGTGCCGGCGCGGACTTGGCCGCGCGTTTCGGAATCTGATAAAGCCGGCTGGCAAGCGCCGGCAGATTCGTCCGGATCTCCCAGCCGGCGGCCGTCTTCGCGGCGTCAGCGCCCGCGGTGTTGCCGGTCTCGGGGTCCAGCACGACGGGCTGCCCCGCCGCCTCGGCAAAACCGCGAATGCGCACATCCGGGAAGGCCAGGCGGCGATCACGGGCCAGGGAGGCGAAGGCATTCTGCTTGCGCCCCGCCACGAAGTCCTCCCCCGTGTTGCAGACGAAGAGGTAGAAGTTCTCGCGGTCCTCGCGCAGCATGTAAAGCGCCGCCGTGATCTCGCGTCCCTCGGCGTCGCTGATCGACACCCGGCGCGTCGTCGGCGCCAGGGCCTCGACCAGCGCGGCGCCCGGAGCGTCAACGCGCACGCCGCCCGACGCAAACTGCACGACCGCATCCGATGCCAGCGCATCCACGTGCGTGGCCGTCCGGCCTGCAAAGACAACCGTGCCACCGGCGGCACGAAAGCGCTTCAACAGGTTCAGCGTCGTCTGGCGCATGGTGATCTGCGCCGGCACCAGCACGGAGCGGTAGACCGCGCGGCCCACGCGGAGTTCGACGCGCCCCTTGCTGCGCACGACGCGGGCATGGCGCGACAGCAGTTCCTCGTCGCCGTAGTCAAAATCGAGATGGGCTCCCAGCAGGACGTCGGTCGTTTCCAGGAAGGCCTGGTCGATTTGCGCCCGGGCCGGATCCGCCGACGTCGGCCGCCGGGTGGCCAGCCAGGCGCTCTCGATGGGGTGGACCATCAGCAGGTCGCGTACTTCGGTCCCGCGCGTCATCACGGCATGCACGCGGGCGAAGTAGTCCTCCACCTTGCCGTACAGGTTCCACCAGGGGGACTGGTAGAAGATGGCGGCGGGATAGTCACGCTTGGCCTCGCCTTGCATCGTGTACCAGGAGAGGTGCTGGCAGCGGAAGTTGATGCCGCAAGCAACCTGCCAGTCGCCCAGTGCCTTGTGGCCCGCAAAGGGAAAGTCCCAACCGGTGCAGCCGTAAGTTTCGGTCAGACGCCATGGCCGGCCGAACTGGCGCGCGGCGGAGGAGACCTGCTTGGCCGTGGCGAAGATGCGCCAGTTCTCGGTCAGCATATCCATGCCCGGCGCCTGCATGAACTCATAGAAGCGCATGCAGTCGCCCACGCGGTCGGTCTGCGAGCTGAGTGAATCCTCGCACATCAGGTGGCCGGTGAACTGGATCCCGTTGCGGCCGCACCAGTCGCCGACCTGACGTGAGAAGGAATCGACGAACAAATGGGTGACGCAGTCATGGTAGTGGTAGCGGGCCTGGCTGACCGGCGTGGCCTCGACATCGAAGGCCAGCTCAAGCAAGCGCGGCAGCAGGTCGTAGCCGTAGCGCTTGCGGAAAACGGCGGGCAGGCGGTCGGTCCAGGAGAGCTGCACCCCCGGCGGATCGCCACGCAACTCCTGGAGCGCGACACGGATATCCGGCTCGTCGGTGAAGATGCCGGGGATGCGCTTGCCGAAGGCCTGGCCCACCTGCTTGCGGTAGGCCTCGTGCGTGACCCGGATGAAGGCCTTTACCGCCGCGGGGTTCATGGTGTCCAGGTAGGTCTGGCCATTGAACCAGTCGCTGCAGGCCTCGGTCTCGACGAAGCAGTGGAGGATCGTCTCGCCGGCAACCGCCGCCGGCGCCTTGCCGGCCGGCACCAGGCGCACGTCGCGGGCCGTGGCGCCGTCGATCCTGGCCACGAAGACCGCCAGCGTCTGCGCCGTGCGCTTGACGGTTGTGCCGGGCGGCAGCAGCCGGATCGTCAGGCGGCGCGCGCGGTATTCCGGATGGCGCGTCACCAGACCGCCGGCCGCGCCGGAGGGCCAGCGGTCCTCGTCGTACAGCCAGGCCTGCATCTCCTGCTTCCCGGCCTCGTCCACGCAGGCCCGCACGGCGTCGAACCACTCCTTGGACAGGTAGGCGGTGTCGAGGCCGACGCGCGCATGCATGAAGAATCCGCCGAGACCCATCTGCTTCATGAGCCGGATCTGGCGGCGCAGTTCGACGGGGTCGAGCTTGCCGTTCCACGCCCAGAACGGCGCGCCGCGATAGATGGAGCCGGGGGTCTTGAAGGTATCGAGCCAGGAGGTCTTCATCGGTTATCCTTTCGGTGCCAGGCGGGTTGAGGGCGCGCCGGGACAGCAGCCGGCTGCCCTTGCGCGTTACAGACAGAGGCCACGGCCAGCGCGGCCGTGGCAAAGGCGATGGTGAGGTTGTAGCCGCCGGTGGGGCCGTCGACATCCAGCACTTCGCCGGCGAAGTAGAGGCCGGGGCACTTGCGCGATTCCATGGTGGCCGGATCGACCTCGTTCAGCGGCACGCCGCCGATCGTGACGATCGCCTCTTTCAACGGCCGCGTCTCGGGGTTGCGCAGACGCACGGTGTCGCGCCCCACGGTCCATTCGATCGCGAAGTCGCGCAGCTCCTGGCGCGCCACGCAGCGGCTGGCGTTGTAGGCCGCCGCGCCACCGAGGCCCCAGGTCTCGCAATCCATCTGCCCCTGGCCCTCGTAGATCTTGCGGTCATTGCAGAAGACGCGGAACGTCGCCACTTCGAAGGTCGTGCCGGCGTGCGCCTGGATCCAGGGATGCGCCGCGACGAAGCCGATGAGCCCCGGCCGGTAGGGCTTGAGCGCGTGGCCGAGAGCCTTGGCGAACTTCTGGCCGTCGCCGACCGAGCCGGTCTTGGGATAGCTCACGCCGCCGGTGGCGATCAGCACGCGGCGCGCGCAGACCGAGAAGGAGGCGGTCGCCACGTGAAAGCCGCCGTTGGGCAGCCGGTCCACGCGCGCCACGGGCGCGTTGAGGCAGAGGGCCGTACCGGTATCGCGCAGCGCGTCGGTCAGCGCATGCACCACGTCCGCCGCCTGTTCCGAGCGCGGGAAGACGCGGCGGTCGTCCATCCGTTTCAGCGGCACGTTGTGCTGCTGGAACCAGGACTGGACGGCAGCCGGCGGACAGGCCTGCAGGGCGGGGCCAAGGAAGGTGCTCATGGGCTCGCCCAGGTCGCGCAGCATCTGCGCGGGCGGAATGTCCTTGGTCAGGTTGCAGCGCCCGTTGCCGCACATCATCAGCTTGCGGCCGGGCTTGTGCTTGCGCTCCAGAATCAGCGTGCCGAGATTGCGCGCGCCAGCCAGGCAGCCGCCAAAGAGGCCGGCCGCGCCGCCGCCGATGATTAGCAAAGGCACGGGCACGAGTTCGGGATTTGTGTTGTGAGCGTATCCGTCAGGCATGGTTCTCCACATTCGCTTTTCGCGAGCGCCCAATCGTCGCGCCATCCACACGCAGCGTCAACGGCAAATGGCAAAGCAAATGGCAAAGCATTGACAGGTTATTAGCCTAGACTCTATTATTCCCCGGAGTGTGAGATTCTTGGGATTGAGAGGGGATTCGGTTGCTGGCAAGTAACTGGAGTACGCCGATGAGATTGTTCGACGGACCGAATTCGAATCGTGCGCCGACTGTCGGAGCAAGAAAGCGGACGAACTTGGCGCGCTTCTGGTGGAAGGCGTTAGCCGTTCTGGCATGCATGTCGGCGGCAGCAGAGACTGCCAATCCGCCGACCAACGCGCCGCCGGGACTGGACCGGTTGATGTCGATTTACGAGTCGGAGAATGCCAGGATCGAAAACGACTACCAGGCCAGCATGCGAACCAATCTCATGTGGTACGGCGAGATGCTGGCCAACTCCGAGCAGGAATTGAAAGCCAAGGGCGACGTGGAAGGGGTACTGAACCTTCGGCAGGAAAGGGAAAGACTGGCTGCAACTAGAACGGTGCCGTCCATCGATGACCGCAGCCTGTCGGAAATCCGGGCCGCCGTCGTCAGGTATCAGAGAATTCAGACCGACGAGGAATCCAAGCACGACGACAACATGGCAAAGTTGCTCAACCTGTATGTCGCCCGGCTGGGCCAACTGAAGACGTCCCTGTTGAAGGCGGACAACATGCAGGGCGCACTGAAGGTGGACCAGGAGGTCAAGAAGACTGAGTTTCTCCTCGGCGAAGTCATGGCGCGGCTCACGCCTTGCGTCCCCGCCCCAGTCAGCGTGAAGAAGGAAGCACCGGTCAACGCCCCGGCGGCGCCACCAACCGCCCCCACCGGGACAGTTAACAAATTGAGCTCGAAAAAGACGGAGATCCCAGAATCGATTCAACATCTCAACGGACCTTGGAAGATCGTCCGAGACAGTCCGGAAGGCACCGAAGCGAAAGGATTTGTCTATTTTCTCATCGACAACCGGGAGCCGTGGGATGGCTGGAATTTCGATTTCAAGGAGAAACTGTGGAGGGTTAGTTTCAAGAGAGATGGGTGGGCCAACGATATGTTGGTTTTCGACAGCATGGAGGGGTCAGCGTTGAGAGGCAAAATCTATCCCGAAGGGGCGGTTATTCGGATGATTCCTCTCGACGCATCGAAAATTATCCTGCCGAAGTCGGTGAACGACCTTGATGGCTATTGGAGCTACTCCGGCATCGGGTGGAGTGACAGCGTCCTCGAATGCAAGAATGGGAAGACGCAGGATGGCCACTACTCACTTCGATTGAATCAAAGTAAGAAAACCTTGGAGTTGTCTGAAAAAGGGGCGAAGAAGCCGATTTGCTTTCTCCCTGTCGGTGAGGATGCATGGATTGGAATGGGGGGAGCGCAATGGCCGCAGGTGCCCAAAACGCTTAGGCGGAAATGATATAATCATGTTGGGGATCCTGCGAAGATGCGGGGTTAAGAAGACAATGGGGCAGTTCCTTGTGATTTAACTGTAGGAGCGTAGACTGCGAGGCCCCGGCAGGCTTCGATTTGTGTGCGATCACGCATGCCCACCGGTGGTATTCTGAATTCCCTCTTGGCCCGAAACGAACTGGCGCCCGCAAGCCAATCCGTTCCGCGCAGGGCGCGCCGAGATCGCAGAGGGTTCTTGCTTCGCGGCCTCTGCGCGAAACACGCAAGATGCGATGCATGTGTGCTGCATCTTTCGGGGGAAGTGTTGCTGTAGCCACGCCGCTGCGCCGGCGTGCAGTGAAACGTCCCGCGCGCCGTACGGATCACCGCGCGGCGACACAGCGCCGCGACTACAGCGGGTATGCAGGCTACGCCTAGGCAGCATTGTTGGCGCCACGCCGCCCACCGCCCTCCCCGCCGGACTCGCCAAGCCGGCACCCAGGCGGTATGATTCGCACATCTCTTTGAAGGAGCCCACTATGCCCGCACGTTCGTCCAAGCCGTTCATCCACGACGACTTCCTGCTGCAATCCAAACAGGCGCGCACGCTCTACCATACGTACGCCGCGCCCATGCCGATCATCGACTACCACTGCCACCTGCCGCCGAAGCAAGTGGCGGATGATGCGCGCTGGGAGAATCTGGCCCAGATCTGGCTGGGCGGCGACCATTACAAATGGCGCGCGCTGCGCAGCAATGGCGTGGACGAGCGCTGCATCACCGGCAACGCCCCGGACCGTGAGAAGTTCCAGGCCTTTGCGGAAGCCATGCCGTACCTGCTGCGCAATCCGCTCTACGACTGGTCGCATCTTGAGCTGGCGCGCTACTTTGACATCACCGAGCGCCTTTCGCCCGCCACAGCCGACGCCATCTGGGAGCGTGCCAACACCTGCCTCGCGCGTCCTGACTTCTCGGCCCGAGGCCTGATGGTGAAGAGCGCGGTGCGTCTGGTCTGCACGACTGATGACCCCACCGATACGCTCGAGCATCACAGCCGCGTGCGCGAGGCCTCTCGCGGCGTCCCCGCCACCGCGCTGCCGCGCATGCTGCCCACCTGGCGTCCGGATAAGGCCATGGCCATCGACCGTCCCGCGTTCTGGAACGGCTGGCTCGACAAACTGGCCGCGTCCGCCGGCGCGGACGTGCGGACCTTCGATGACCTGTTGTCCGCACTGCAGAAGCGGCACGACTTCTTCGCCTCCCTGGGCTGCCGCCTGTCGGACTACGGCATGGAGACGGTCGATGCCGCGCCGTACACCGACGCCCAGATACGCCAGACCTTCGCCAAGGTGCGCGAGGGCGGCACCGCCACGCCAGAGGAGGCGTCGCAGTTCCGTTCGGCGATGCTCTTCGCGTGCGGCCGCATGGACGCCAAGTCCGACTGGACCTGGCAGATCCACTATGCCGCGCTGCGCAACAACAACAGCCGCATGTTCCAGGCGATCGGCCCGGACACCGGCTTTGACAGCATCGGCGACTGGCCCGTGGCGCAAGCCATGTCGCGCCTCTTCGACCGGCTGGACCAGATTGATTCCCTGCCGCGCACCATCATCTACACCCTCAACCCGCGCGACAACGAGGTCCTCGGCACGATGATCGGCAACTTCCAGCGCGGCCCCATGGCGGGCAAGATGCAACTCGGCAGCGGCTGGTGGTTCAACGACCAGAAGGACGGCATCCTGCGCCAGATCGAGGCCCTCTCGCAGCTCGGCCTGCTGAGCCGCTTCGTCGGCATGCTCACCGACAGCCGCTCGTTCCTCAGCTATCCCCGCCACGAGTATTTCCGCCGCGTCCTCTGCAACCTGCTCGGAAACGACATCGCCACCGGCCAGGTTCCCGACGATCTGCCCTGGGTCGGCGGCATCGTGCAGGACATCTGCTACCGCAATGCGGCGCGCTACTTTGGCTTCGACCTGCCGGCGGAGAAGGCGGTCTGACGGTTGGGCGATCCATCACCGGTAGGGACGGCGCTCCGCCGCCGTCCGCGTGCAATCCTCGCGGTGCGCTGGATTCGGCGGCCGCGGAGCGGCACGCCCTACCCCGCCGTTCAACCTAAAAAAGCAGTTGAACCGCGGATAAACGCTGATAGACGCTGATTGGCACGGTCTTGCGATAGCAACGGCTTTCATCTATCCGCTGAATATGGTTCTTGCACTGCAACGTGTTGATTGCGATGCGCCTATCCGCGTTGATCTGTGTTCATCTGCGGTTTCAAGGTTCAAACGGATGCGCGACCCATCGTGACTCGCGCTTGGGCTTCCGTTGCGCTATTCTAACTCCTGAATCCTGACTTCTGAATTCCTCTCTCTCCAGGAGCATCCCATGATCCCTGATCTGCAAACCAGCCTGCTCTGCGACGACGTGCGGCAGGAACGCAACGGCAAGTTCATCCTGATCGGCATTTTTGATGGCCTGGTTGTGGCCCAGGTGCCGACCGCGTTCCCGCGCATCTGCCTGGTGAACCGCTGGTGCTGCGGTCAGGGGACCTTCAAACAGCGCTCGCGCATTGTGGCGCCGGACGGCACCACGATGGTGTGCGAGGGTCAGCCCATCCCGATCAACCTGCCGGACGATCAGCAGATCGGCACGACGGTGGAGGTCTTCGTTAATCTGCAGTTCCGCACGGCGGGCACGCACTGGGTGGAGGTCCTGCTCGACCAGCAGCTCCGCCTGCGTTATCCGCTGCACGTCAAACTGGCACCACCGCAGACCAATCAGCCGACGACGGTGCCGCCCGTGGCCGAGGCGTAGAGTAGAAGCGGGAGGGCGAGCGTCCTCGCGAGCCGTCTGCGTCCAGCCCTGGCCCCTGTCACAACGGAACTCCGTTGCCTCAGAAGGGATCCTCTTCAAGCCACGCTTCGGACGGTGTTTCAGGCGGCGGCTGGGACAACGGCGCGGGTGCGGCAACTGGGGCCGGCGCGGATGTTGGCGACCTGCGGGCGGGCTTGGCCGGCGCCGACACGTCGGGCTGGGCGACATCCTCGCCCCGCAGGAGGCTGACCTCAGCCGCCAGGGCGCGGGAACGCGCCTCGCCCGTGAGCTGATCCAGTGCATTCAGGCGGCAGGTGATCTCCATGCGCCGCCGTTCCGTCGCCAGGTCTCCCGGCGTCAGCGCCTTGCGCTCGGCGCGCAGCCGCTCGTTCCACAGCCGCGCGATAGTGTCGTCCGCCGCTTCGCGGAATGTGGCTTCGCGGGCGAAGGCCACGCGCGAGGGGTTGCGCCCCAGGCGGGCAATCATGCGGCGCAGGGATTCGTCCGACGCTTCCGACAGCTTGGCGAAGGCCAGTTCGTCGCCGCGTCGCAGATCACGCCAGGCCGCGAGAATGGCGCGAGCATGCGGGTGGGGCAGCAGTTCTGGTGGCACACACGCATCCACCAGCGCCGCCACCTCGGCATCCTCGGCGTGGTGCATCAGTAATTCGCACAGACTGCGCTCAGCCGCGGAAAGCGGCTGCGCCTCAGGCGCGGCGCCAGACTCCGGCGCCGGTGCGGGCGGTGGCGGCAGAACGTCCGGGCCTGCGGCTTTGCCGCAAGGCGTGGGCGTCGCATGTTCGCGCGGCGGCGGGTGGGCGGCCAGGCGCTGGCGCGCATTGGTCAGTTCCTGCTCCATCGCGGTCAGTGGCACGTGCAAGCCTGTGGCGGCTTCCTGCAACAGGTGGCTCCACAGCACAGCCCGCTCTTCGGGGCAGAGCGCCAGCGTGTCGCAGACGGTCCGGGCCATGCGGCTGACGGCGTCGACGGCTTCGGGGTCACGCTCCTCGCTGCGCAGAGCCTCCACCTGGAAGACGGTCAGCGAGACGGCCGCGTCCAGCACCTCGCGAAAGGCCTCGGGCCCCTTGTCGCGGATCAGCGAATCCGGATCATCGCCAGGCGGCAGGGCGGCCACGCGCACCGGCAGGCCGGCGGCGAGAACGAGTCCGCCGGTGCGCAGCGCGGCCTTGCGGCCGGCGGTATCGCCGTCAAAGACCAGCAGCACGCTGTCGGCGTAGTGCTTCAGCAGTTCGACGTGATCCTGGGTGAAGGCCGTGCCCTGCGCGGCCACGGCCGCCTCGAAGCCGGCGGCATGGCAGCGGATGACGTCGATCTGCCCCTCGCAGACGATGGCTTCACGGCGCGGGTTCTTGACGATCACGGTGCGCGCCTTATCGAGCGCGTAGAGGATGCGGCCCTTCTGGAAGATGGTTGTCTCGGGGCTGTTGACGTACTTGGCCGGATGGGCCTTGGGATCGAGGATGCGGCCGCTGAAGGCCACCACGCGCCCCTGCACGTCGCAAATGGGGAACATCAGCCGGCCGCGGAAGCGGTCGTAGTAGTCGTCGGGCCGGTCGGGCGAATTGGGCGGCGCCAGCACGCCGGCGGCGACCATGGCTTCCGGCGTATAGCCATGCTTCTCGCCCCAGCGCAGCAGCGTCCGGCCGCCGGCCGGTGCGTAACCGATGTTGAAGCGCTCGGCGATTTCCTCAGTGAGCTTGCGGCCGGTCAGATACTGGCGGGCGATCTCGGCCTCGGCCGTCTGCCGCAGGCAGCGGCGGTAGAAAGCGGCCAGTTCGATGTGCAGGGCGTAGAGCGCATTGCGCGCCTCGGCGGCGTAGTCGGTCTCGACGTCGAGTGTCACGCCGGCCTTCTCGGCCAGCTGTCGCACGGCATCCATGAACCCCAGACCGTCCTGGGTCATCAGGAACTTGAAGACGTCGCCGTGCGCGCCGCAGCCGAAGCAGTGGTAGGTCTGGCGCGCGGGGTTGACGTGGAAGGAGGGCGTCTTCTCCTTGTGAAAAGGGCAGCACGCCTTGAAGGAACCGGCAGAGCGCTTGAGCGTCACGCGGCTGCCGATCAGATCGACGATGTCGATGCGGCTGCGGATCTCCTCAATCACCCGGTCTGTGACGCGTTGGCTCATGGTGGCGGCCTGCGGCCGGTTTTTCCGAACCGCAAGACCCCTTCAGCATACGGCCTGCCTCCCACCCGCCACAAGCTGCAAGCGCGTCCCGCCGGCAATGGGCAGTGCCGATTGACGCGACTAATGCCGCGGCCGTGAGACGAGCGCATAGCGGCTGCTGACAGACCCGGTCGGCCCTGTCGACGGACCGGTCGCATCACGCGTGCGCACATAATCCACGGTTGCCCGGTCACCCGCGACGCTGACGCGCAGGTAACCCGAGCCCGGCAGCATGTCGCCGTTCAGGTACCCGTAGTTGGCGGCCTGGCTGATGCTGCCATCACCCGGATGCCCGGGTTGCGGCACGGTCTGGTAGACCATGCCGTCGACCTCCTGCCACGCGTAGAAGTGGTCGTGACCGTGAAACACGGCCGTCACGCCGTTCGTCGCCAGCAGGGCGTGGATCGGCAACCCCCAGCCCGGACGCCTCT